>Ga0265293_10006664_pt1 | contig 18281 bp, 16 predicted proteins | sample Munlanlewell138R_FD_192505 | JGI IMG/M metagenome (GOLD analysis project Ga0265293, IMG submission 192505) | Leachate microbial communities from a municipal landfill in Southern Ontario, Canada - Leachate well 138R | ecosystem: Engineered > Solid waste > Landfill > Unclassified | place: Canada...
CGTACCGCTTGAGCGTCGGGACGACCGAGGCCGCGCGGATCACCTTGTCGCGCAGGCCCGCAACACGACGGTTGGTGGGCGAGATGACCCGGCCGACCATGGTCGACAGGTCGATCATGGCGCGCGCGTGCTTGCGCCGCTCCACGTCGTAGCTGTCGAGCAGGGCGTCCCCGGCGTGCCCGTTGACCACCGCGGCCAGCTTCCAGCCGAGGTTCGCCGCATCGCGGATCCCGCTGTTGTAGCCCTGCCCCTGCCACACCGGCATCAGGTGGGCAGCATCCCCGGCCAGCAGCAGTCGGCCCTTGCGGAAGGCCCCGGCGATGCGGGAGTGGTGCGTGTAGACCCGGTGCCGGATGATGTCGACCCGGTCGGGATGCGGGACGAAACTGGCCAGCAGCTTGCTGACGAACGCGGGGTCCGACGCCAGTTCGTCGGACTCGTCGTCGTGGATCATGAACTCGAAGCGGCGGATTCCGTGCGCGATCGAGATCGAGGCGTACGGCCGCTCGGGGTCGGCGCCGACCTCGCTGTTCGGATGGCCCAGCGGGTCGTTGGCCAGATCGATGACCACCCAGCGCGTCGGCGAGGTGGTGCCCTCGAAGGAAACCCCCATCAGGTGTCGGGTGGCGCTGCGGCCGCCGTCGCACCCGACGACGTAGCGGGTCTGCACCTCCGAAGTCGTGCCGTCCCCGCCGGTCAGTTCGAGCCTGACCCCGTCGGCGGTCTCGGTGGCGGCGGTCATCCGGGTGCCCCAGCGCACCTCGACGTGCGCGAACCGGCTCAGGCCGGCGAACAGTTCGGCATCGACCAGGGGCTGGACGAAGCCGTTGCGCTTGGGCCAGCCGAACCGGGCGTCCGGTGGCGCCATCTCGACCAGCAGCCGCCGGTTCGAGTCGAAGAACCGCAGGATCTGGTTCGGCACGGTGTGCGGCAAGACGGCGTCGACCAGTCCGATCGACTGGAAGGTGCGCAGCGATTCGTCGTCCAGGCCGACCCCGCGCGGGTAGTCGATCAGGGTGTCGCGTTCCTCCACGATGAGCGTCGGGACACCCTGCAGGCCAAGGATGTTGGCCAAGGTCAGACCCACCGGTCCGGCCCCGACGATCACCACCGCGGGGTTGTCCGGGCCGCTCGGCGTGGCCATCACGCCCGTCCCAGCAGGAAGTCGACGTGCAGCCGGTTGAAGGTGTCGGGATCCTCGTACTGCGGCCAGTGCCCGCAACCACTCATCACCTCGAACCGCGCGCCCGGGATCATCGAGGCGATGCGGCTGCCCTCGCTGACGTCCGCGGTGGGGTCGTCACTGGTCCAGAGCACCAGCGTCGGGGCGGTGATGGCGCCGTACTCCTTGGCTCCCATCAGGTTCCGCGCCCGGATCTCGGGATCCTGCAGCGCCATGATGTCGCGCATCGCGTCGACGAAGCCGGGTAGCCGGTAGATGCGCTGGCGGCTGGCCACAATGTCGTCGTAGTCCTTGGACTTGTCGGCCATCAGCCACTTGATCCGGGCCTGCACCGTCTCCCAGGTCGGATCCTCGACCGCGGCCATCGACAACGTGATGATGCGTTTCATCACCTCGGGGTCGGCCTGCGAACCGCCGGCGGTGTTGAGCACCAGGCGGTGGATCCGTTCGGGGTGATCGGCGGCGGCGCGCGAGGCGACCCAGCCGCCGAGGGACTCCCCGGACAGGTAGACCCGCTCGGCGCCGATCGCGTCGAAGAACGCCAGCAGGTGCTTGACGTAGTGCTCGACCTCTAGCGGATGCCCCGGCTTGTCGGTGTAGCCGTGTCCGAGCATGTCGATCGACCAGGTGGAGAAGTGCTCGGCATGGGCCGCGAGGTTGCGGACATAGGCCTCGGCGTGCCCGCCGGAGCCGTGCAGGAGCACCAGGGCCGGCTTGTCGAGGTCCCCGGCGTGCAGATAACGCGTGCGCACGCCCCCGGCGTCCAGGTACCCCTGCGAGAACGGAACGCCCTGAAGATCGCTCCAAATGCTCTCGAACTCAGCCACAAAAAGCCTCTCTGCCTGCGATTACGTCATTCTCTTTTTCTGCGATCGATGTGTGCTAATATCGTACATCGATGTGCACTATCTATAGAGCATCACTCTCTTAGGTGATGTCTGTCAAGGGAGGAATCGCCGCGACCGAGCAGCCGATACCCGTTGTCGCCACCGGCGCACCGGGCTCGCAGACACTGGCCCGCGGGTTGACCGCGCTCCAGGTGGTCGCCGCCACCCCGGGCGGGTTGACCGCGCAACAGGTCGCCGAGCGCATCGGCGTGCACCGCACCATCGCCTACCGACTGCTGAGCACGCTCGCGCAGTTCCGGATGGTGGCCAAGGCCGAGGACGGCCGCTACCGCCCCGCCGCCGGCCTGGTCGCCCTCGGCGCATCCTTCGACAACAACCTGCGGCAGGTGTGCCTGCCGCGCCTGCGCGCCCTGGCCGACGAGTTGTCCACCACCGTCTCGATGCTGGTCGCCGAGGGTGATCATCAGGTGGCCATCGCGGTGATCGTGCCCACCCAGGTGGCCTACCAACTGTCCTTCCACGAGGGCAGCCGCTACCCGCTGGACCGCGGCGCCGCCGGAATTGCGCTGCTGGCCAGCATGCCGCCGCGCCCCGAGGAACGAGACCTGGTGACCCTGACCCGCGAGCAGGGCTGGGTCATCACCCACGGCGAGATCGAACCCAACACCTATGGCCTTGCCGTACCGGTGCATCGCCTGCCGCCGGCCCCGGCGACGTGCCTGAACCTGATCTCCCATCGCGAGGACGTCGTCGAGCGCGGTCGTGACGCGGTGATCAAGGCAGCCGAAGAGCTGTCGGTGATATTGAACTGACGTCTTACCGAAAGGATCTGCGTGTGGCCATGGGGGAACTGAACGCAACCAAGTGGGACCGCGAAGCCGACGTCGTCGTGCTCGGCACCGGCGGGGCGGGTCTCACGGCGGCCCTGTCCGCGGTGGTCGCGGGCGCTGACGTGGACATGCGGGTGGAGGTGTACGAGAAGGCCGAGACCGTCGGCGGCACCACGGCGGTCTCGGGCGGCATCGCCTGGATCCCGGCGCATCACCGCTCGCCCGAAGGCGAACTGACCGTCGAGGACGCCATGGCCTACCTGCGCGCACAGTCCTTCGGCGCCATGGACGAGGAACTGGTCGAGACCTTCGTGCGCACCGGCCCGGCCATGATCGACTTCGTCGAGGCGCACAGCGACATGCGCTTCGAGATCGCCACCGGCTTCCCCGATTACAAGCCCGAGCTGCCCGGCGGCCGCCCGGGTGGCGGACGCTCGCTGGGGCCGGTCCCCTACGACCTCAACCGCATCCCGGCCTGGCGCGACCGAATCACGTCCTTCCCACCGGATTTCAGCAACGTCGGGATCGACGCCGAGACCCGCGCGCGGCTGCACGCCGACATCGACGACACCTCCGGTGACATCGTGGTCGCCGGCACCGCGATGATCGCGGGACTGCTCAAGGGCGTGCTCGACGCCGGGATCACCCCGTTCACCGGGACCCGGGCCGTCGAACTGATCGCCGAGGACGGCGTCATCGTCGGGGTGCGAATCAGCTCCGGCGACAACACCATCAACGTCCGGGCGCAGCGCGGCGTGGTCCTGGCCAACGGCGGATTCGAATGGGACACGGCCCTGGTCGAGGCGTTCCTGCGCGGCCCCATGCACGGCCCGGTGTCCCCGCCGAACAACACCGGCGACGCGTTGCGGATGGCGATGGCGCACGGCGCGGACCTGGCCAACATGGGCGAGGCGTGGTGGGTGCCCATCGTGCAGATCCCCGACGACACCATCGACGGCCATCAGCGCAGCCGCAGCGTGCGCCTGGAGCGGACCCGGCCGCGCAGCATCATCGTCAATCGCGCCGGCCGGCGGTTCATCAACGAGGCCTGCGACTACAACTCGATGGCCGGCGCGTTCCAGTACCTGCATCCGCGCGACGGCTACGTCAACGACCCGGCCTGGATCGTGTTCGACCACCGACACCTCGAGCGCTACGGGTTCCTCGGTGTCGAACCCGGCGAGCAGGCCCCCGAATGGTTCTGCGCCTCCGCCGATCTCGACGAATTGGCGGAGAAGACCGGGATCGACGCGGCAGGTCTGGCCCGCACCCTGACCGACTGGAACCGCAACGTTGCCGGCGACGATCCCCGCGATCCCGAGTTCGGCCGCGGCAGCAGCGCCTACGACGGGTACTGGGGCGACCCCGACGCGTCGACCGACGCGGGACGCACGCTGGGCCCGCTCGACACCGCGCCGTACTACGCCGTCCCGGTCGCCCTGGGTGCGATGGGCACCAAGGGCGGGCCGCGCACCGACCGAGACGGGCGCGTGCTGCACGTCTGCGGCGCGCCGATCCCCGGGCTGTACGCGGCGGGCAACGCGATGGCCGGGGTGACCGGTCGCGCCTACGGCGGTGCCGGCGGCACCATCGGACCGGCCATGGTGTTCGGCTTCCGCGCGGGCCATCACGCCGCGACGGGCCGCTCGGTCGACTAAGGGCGGGAGCGGAAGAAGGCGACGGCCCGGGCCAGCGACTCCTCCACCGGTTCGGGCTTCCAGCCCAGTTCGCGTTCGGCCTTGCCGTGATCCAGCGGCGACATCAGCTCCGCCATCCGCTGCCCCGCCGCGGCGAACGGCAGATCGCGGCGCAGCAGCCGCGCGGCCACATCGTTGAGCCGGGCGGCCACCCGTAACACCGGCAGCGGCACCTTGATTCGCGCCGGACGCACCCCGGCGGCCTCGGCGACGACGCTCTGGATCTCGCGCATGGTCATGAACCGGTCGGAGATGATGTAGCGCTCCCCCACCCGGCCCTTGTCGGCAGCCAACAGCATGGCCCGCGCGGCGTCCTCGATGCCCACCACCTCCAGGCCAAAGTCGGGGTAGAACGGCATCTTGCCCGCGGCCACCATCGCGACCTGACCGCCGTGCGGGGTCGGCTGCCAGTCGCCGGGGCCGTAGGTGGTCGAGACGCACATCGCGACGCCGGGCAGGCCACGGTCGCGGACGTAGTCGAAGAGCAGGTCCTCGGCGGCCACGCGGGCCTCGATGTAGGCACCGCCCTCGTCCCAGTTGCGCGGATCGTCCTCGGTCACCAGGCGGGTCTTGCTGATGGCCAGGGTGCCGATGGTGCTGGTGAAGACGAACTTGCGCAGGTCCGCCGCGATCTCCGGTTCGGTGGCAACGTCCAGGACGTCGCGCAGCCCGTCGACGTTGGTGCGGAACAGCGGCGCCGGGTCCCGCAGCCACATCCGGGCGTCCACCACGCAGTAGTAGAGGACATCGCAGCCCGTCATCGCCGCGCGCACCGCGTCGGCATCGGACAGCTCGCCGTAGCAGCGTTCGACGTCGAGGTCGTCGATGGCCTTGGTGGAGCTGGTCTTTCGCAGCATCACCCGCACGTCCTCGCCGGCCTCAACCAGCTTCCTGGTCACATGCGAGCCCAGGAACCCGCTGGCCCCGAGCACCAGTTTCTTACCGGTCACCGCGCACCGCCTGACGGACCTTGAACTTCTGCACCTTCCCGCTGGCGGTGCGCGGATACTCGTCGACCCGCAGCAGTTCCTCGGGCCACTTCTGCCGCGCGACCCCGGAGGCCTCGAAGTGCCGGCGGACCTCGTCGAGGCTGGGCAGTTCGTGGCCGGGGTGGATGCGCAGCACCGCGGCGGCGCGTTCGCCGTAGCGGGGGTCCGGGGCGGCCACCACGACGGCCTCGGCCACCGCCGGCATGCCGAGCAGCGTCTCCTCGACCTCCACCGCGCTGATGTTCTCGCCACCGCGGATGATGATGTCCGACTTGCGGTCGGTGATGGTCAGGTAGCCGTCGTCGTCGAGCGTGCCGATGTCGCCCGTGTGATACCAGCCGTCGTCGTCGAATGCCTTGGCGGTCAACGCATCATCGGTGTAGCCCAGGCACAGGTCCGGTCCGCGGGACAAGACCTCGCCGTCGTCGCCCAGCTTGACCTCGACCCCCGAGAGCGGGCAGCCGTCGGTGTAGAGCCGCTTGTCCTGCGCCGCGTCCCAGCGGGAACCGGTGATCGACGGGTGCTCGGTGCTGCCATACGAGCGGTAGGTGTTGATGCCGAGATCGGTGAGCCGCTGGGTGACCGCGATCGGCACGGTCGACCCGCCCAGCCCGACGGTGCGCACCCCCGCCAGGTGTTCGGTGGTGAAGTCGGGATGGTCCAGAAGGCTCGTGATGAAGTAGGGCGGACCGCCGCCGATGGCCAGCCCGTCGCTCTTCATCAGCGCCAACGCCACTCCGGGATCCCAGACGTCGGTGAGGTGGATCGGGTGCCGAGCCAGCACCGGCATCAGCAACGCGCCGACCATACCAATGAAATGCCCCACCGGCGTGGCGATCAGCTGTTTGCCGGTGTCCGTCATGTTCTGCCCCACCAGCTGGTGAGTCTCGTGGACCAGGCTCTGGTGGCTGTGGATGACGCCCTTGGGCGCGCTGGTCGTGCCCGAGGTGTAGGCGTAGAGCGTCGGGGCGGCCGGGTCGGCGGGCAGCACCCCCTCGAAGGGCACCTCGTCGAGCAGGTCGTCGAAGGTGGGCCGGGGCCCGCCGACCACACCCACGATCTCGATGTCGGCGGCAAGGTCCGGCTCGAACTCCATGCGCCCGAACGAGTCCGCGGTGATGAACACCTTGGGTTTGGCATCGCCGAGGATGTGGGTCAGTTCCTTGCGGCCGTAGAAGTGCACGATCGGTACCACCACCGCGCCGAGGAAGGCCGAGGCCCAGAACGTTGCGGCGGCCTCCACCCAGTTGGGCAGTTGCATGGCGACCACATCACCCGCGCGCACCCCGCGCTGGTGCAGACCGGCCGCGAGCCGTCGCGCCGTCGTCTCCACTTCGGCGATGGTGCCCCGATAAGGGCGGACCTTCGAGTGCACCCGGAACTCCAGGTCGGCTCCGGCCGGCAGTTCCCGCGCCAGCAGGTCGCCGAGGGTGTCGGGGGTCCACCACCCATTTTCTCGGTACCGCTGGACGAGTTCGTCGGGGATCGTTCGCATCGGCTCTTCGCTCCTCACCGTCGCCGATGATGCTATTCTCCGGATTCGAGAATGCCAATCTCCGGTGTGGCGAAGGCGGGATTCCGGTTTCGGCCCAATGGCCTGGCTCGGGGTTTTATAGTCAGCCGGACAGTCCGAGAACCGTGGAGGAAGCCCGTGAAGTCCATTCGGGCCGCGCTGAGCGCGGTGGCCAGCGTGGTGTTGGTGGCGGCCGCGATCTCGGTGGCGCCCACCGCGAACGCGATGTACTTCGGCAACTACAACCTGCACATCCCGGACCGGCGCGACTTCCACACCTGGATCTTCTCTACGCTGACACCGTGCAAGGGAGTGCCGGCCGAGGGGGCCACCTGTATGCGGGTCCTGACGATCCCCCAACCGGTCGCCAAGGCGGTCTACACCCACGCCGACGCCGTGCTGGGTGACGACGGGTTCTACACCATGGTGATCGACGACCCGTTCGGTCTGCGCTGCGGCGACATCTACTACGGTCCGACGATTCCCACCCACGATGTTTACCGCTGGCACATGGACACCTTGGCCGGCGAGATGGTCTCGCACTTCGCGGCCGGGTGCGACGGCGCCCCCGGCGGCAGCTTCACCTATCCCATCTCATTGACGAGGATGTGACGATGCGCGCATTGGCAACCACGGCAGCCGCGCTGGCGATGCTGGGCGGGTCCCTCGCTATCGCGGCCCCGGTCGGCGCGAACGAGCCGGTCCTGCACCATGTCCGGTACACCGTGACCGCGAACGCGCCCATCTGGTCGCACATCTACTACCGGGACACCGAGCCCGCGCTGTTCTCCGACTACAGCCACAACCCGTACATGTTCAGTCCGCGGGCCGACGTCGAGGTGGGACCCGACCAGCCGTGGGTGCTCGAGGCGCATCTGGCCGACCCGGGCATGTGGGCCATGGTGACCGTGCAGAGCGGAGAGGCCCCGAACTTCCCGGTGCCGGGCTACAGCTGTGAACTCACCGTCGACGGCGTGGTGGTCAAGACCGACAGCGGCCCCAAGGGCGCGCTGTGCTCGATTCGCAACTGGTAACTACGAAGACCACTCGCCCGCCGAAGACTGATGCCGCGGCGTCAGTCGCCGCGCCGCCACAGCGATTCGCCGCTGTGTGCGATGCAGCTCAGGAACAGACCGTCGGGGGCCTGGGCAACCATGTGCAGTTCGTTCGAGCACTTGCTGCCCTCGTCGCGGATACCCGCCAGCGGTGGAGAACGGAACCACCGAGGTTCGTAGCGGCGCGGCGATCCGCAGAAGACCAGCCGGCCGGGCTGGATGGACGGACCGGCCACCGCCGTGCCGAACACGAAGTAGGACGTGTTGTCGCAGTACGACCCGAGTACCACGTTGGGCCGGATGCCGGGGACGCAGAAGGCGTCGTTGCAGGTTTGCGGCCCGGCCTGGGCCACCGGAGCGCTCACCGTTGCAGCAGGCGCACTGAGCATCGCGGCTACCGTCGCCGCAGCGGCGGCCATCACCATCACACGCACGTCATTACTTTCGCACAGCTGGAAACGAAACTCTTCATTTCGGAGAAGATTACTCAGCCAATGGGCACTCCCCCGCCCCGGGGTCCGCTGAAACGCTAGGCTGCAGTGAGTTTCTCAGAGCCGCGCGCGGCCGATCGACGGCCAGCGCGACCACCCCGACAGACGGAGCAGGCGGGTCATGGCAGTTGAGCCACCCGAGAACGACGAGTCGGCCGCCGCGGCGGCCCTCGACCCGTTGGACCAGGCCGCGGCCGAGGAGGCCGAGGCGCAGGCCGCCTTGGCCGAGGCTCGCGCCAACGCGGCCCGCGCCCGTGCCGAACTGCTGCGTCGCCAGGCGGAGGCCGGCGTCGTACCCCAGACCGACGTCGCAACCCAGGCCGGCCCCGAGCAGCCCGCCCCGCACCCCACCGCGGCCGCTGCCCGATCCACGGCGCCGTGGGCTGCGATCGCCGTGGCGGCGGCAGCTTTGGCGGTCTGCGGGTTGGTGGGGTTCAGCGCTTTCATGGCCTGGCAGCAGCACGGCGTCAACCAGGAGCGGGAACGCCACGCCGAATACGCGGCCGTCGCGCGACAAGGCGTGGTCAACCTCATGTCGTTGGACTTCACCAACGCCGAGGAGAACGTGCAGCGTGTGATCGACAGCGCCACCGGTGAATTCAGGGAGGAATTCGAGGCCCAGTCGGAGTTCCTCATCGAATCGCTGGAAGCCTCCAAGGTCATCACCGAGGTGACGGTGAATTCGGTGGCGGTGGAATCGGTCGCCGAGGAATCCCCGGTAGTGCTGGTGGCGGCCGAATCGCAGGCCACCAACGCCCAGGACGCCCGCAAAGACCCTCAGCGGTTCCGGGTGGCGGTCACCCTGAGCCGCGACGGTGACGAGCTCAAGATCGCCCGGGTCGATTTTCTCTGACGTAAGCCGCCCTCCGACGGCATAATTAGGCCGGATCCCCACCTCGAGCCATGGCGACAGTGATATTCTCCGCTTTTGAGAATCAGACTATCGCCAGACGTAGGAGCGCAGTGATGTCGGCCATTAGGGCGAGTGTGACCGCGGCGGCTTTGGCGACTCTGGTCGCGGCCGGCGTCAGCAATCCGGCCGTCGCGGGAGCGAACCCCGAGTGGGGCATCAACGGCACCTTCGCCACCTCCTCCAACGGTGTCTGGGCCAAGGTCAACGACCGCTACCAGGAGCAGCCCAGCACGCGGGGCACCTGGAACATCTCCACGGTCTGCACCACCCCGGTCGACTGCGCCGGCACGGTGCAGAGCGATGCGGGCTGGTCCGCTCCGATCTATACGAAAAGTGGTGTCTGGTACCTCAAACGCGCAGTGCCGGAATGGCGTTGGTGCGCCGACGGGGCACCGATCGAGGGCTTGCAGACCATCCTGATCTACCCCGTGGGCGCTGACGGCCGCGTCGACGCCAAGTCCGACGAGTACACCGGCGAGGACGTCACCACGGGTCCCAGCGGCTCCTGCGGGCGCAATCAGTGGCCGCACATCCGGATGCCGTTCTACATGAAGAAGATCTGATTCGGGCGGCTCGCCGCCGCGAAAGTGCCGTCGGGGTCGTTACCGTCCACGGCGAGCGCAACCCTGACAACAATCTCGCCGACACAAACCGGAGAACGCAAAACCGGCCACGGGATCCCGTGGCCGGTTTTACTGTTGCGCCTGCCCTAGGTGGGCAGCAGATCCGTCCAGGACTTCGGCGTCTGGGCCAGATCCGCCTGCTGATACAGCTTGCCGTCGGCACCCATGTACTCCCCGGTGCGCGGGTTGTACTTGGCGACCGCCACCGACGGCCCGTCAGATCCGTTGCTGCCGAAGGCGCTTGGGGCGGCCTGCGGCGTAGCCTGCGTGCCGGGGTTGGGGATCCCCACCACGCCCGGGGGCAGCGGAACCTGGTCCGGCGCTACGCCCGGGGGCAGCGGCACCTCGGTGGCATGCGGCGAATGGGCCGGGTCATCGGGCGTCGTGGCCGGGTTGTAGATCTGCTCGGGCGGCGGCGGAGTCACCGGCGGATCGAGATAGATCGGTTGGCCCGGTAGCAGCGGGCCCGGGCCGGTGCCGGCGAAGCTCGGCGGCGGCGCGTTGGGCGGCGACAGCGGGGCCGGCGGAGGCGGAGCGGTGACACCGACCGGCAATGGGGTGCCCTCGATCGGCCCGAAGGTCTGCGAGTCGGGCAGCGCCCGGTTGTCCGGTGGGATGCCCTGGGCGATCAGGTTCGGGTCGATCGGGTACGGGCCCAGCGCGTGCTGACGGGTGGCCAGCGGCTGGAATCCCTCGGGGTCGTTGCACAATTCGACGGTGGGGGCGCGCTTTCCGGGATGACCCATGCACGGATAGTTGCGCGCGCCGCGGACCGCGATGGGCGAATCCTGCGGCAGCTTGCAATAGATGTCGTCCGGGGTATCGATCACCTCGGTGTCCGACGGCGACCGCCACGCCGACGGGGGCAGGAAGCCCACCGTGCAGGACGGCGGATCACCCAGACCGAGCGAGAAGTCGCCGCCGGGCATACCCACCGGGTTGTTGATCGGCGCGTAGGTCTGGATCTGCGCGACATACGGCGGCAGCAACACCAGCAGCTGTTCGATCGACGGGTTGTAGGTGACGCCGACCTGGCCGATCGTGGTCATGTTCGCCAGCAGCACCGGCAACGTCGGCTTCACCTGTTCGAGCAGCCTGGACGTCTCCTGAGCGAAGCCCGGGCCGTTGGCCAACACCGACCGGAACTCCGGATCGTTGTCCGACAGCTGCCCGGTGATACCGGCCAGACTGCGCGCCCATGTCCGGGTCGAATCAGTGGTCTGCTCTTGGGCTTCCAGGAACGGGACGGCGTCGTCGATCAGCGCACGGGTCCGGTCCGAAATGGCATTGGCATCCCTGGTGATCGTGGCAGCCGAGTCGAGCAACGACCCGAAGTCGTAACCGGTGCCGTTGAACGCCTCGAAGGTCTCGTCGAGCAGGTGACTCAGCGTGTCCTGCGGGATGGTGTCCATCAGCGCGCTGACCTGATCGAGCATGGGACCCACCTCCTGCGGGATGGTCGTGTCCGCCGCCGCGATGACCGACCCGTTCTCCAAGTAGGGCCCCGAATCGGTGCGCGGCTGCAGATCCACGTACTGCTCACCCACCGCCGACATGCTGAGCACGTGCGCCTGAAGATCGGCGGGCACCTTCGGTGAGCGATCCAACGACAGGGTCGCCCGCGCACCGGTTTCGGTGAGCTCCACCGAGGTGACCTTGCCGATCTGCGAGCCGCGGTAGGTCACGTTGCTGAACTGATAGAGACCACCGGTGGCCGGCAGGTCCATCTTCACGGTCAGGCGACCGACCCCCAACAGCGTCGGCAACTGCATGTAGGCGAACAGCATGACCGCCACGCCCACGATGGAGGCAATGGTGAAGAGGATCAGCTGCGTTCGGACAAAACGCGTGAGCATCAGCCACCCCCGTTTGTCGGTGCAGGCGAGTTCGGCGCCGGCGAATTCGGTTCGGCCCCATAGGGTCCGGCAAAGATGGGATCACCCGGTTTCGCCGGCGGCGCGGTCAGGTACACGGGCGCACCGGGCACCTGCAGCGGTCGCGGTGGGGTCACCGGCAGAATCGGGCCCACCTCGGCGGGCACCGGGGGCATCGGTCCCTGCTGCAGACCGATGGGTGCCTCGCCCTCCGGCCCGGACGGGAACGCGTCCGGCGGCGGCGGGTTGGCCCCGGTCTTGAGCGGGTCGTAGGTGTAGTTCATGTAGTACGGATCGCCGGGTGCCGGGACCAACTGCGCATCGGTGTCCTCCCAGCGGGTTCCGAGGAACAGGGTCCGCTTCAACCGCGGGATGGTGAGATCGACCGTGGCGAACAGATTGTAGTAGTCGCCCCGGATACCGCGGTCCATGAAGCTCTGCGTGTACGGGAACGTCGGAGCGTAGCCCAACACCTCGCCCAGGTCGGGTCCGATATCGGCGAGTGCCTTGATGGTCGGTTCCAGGTTCTTCAGGTTCTGCACCAGGTCGGCCTGGGATTCGTTGGCGAACTGGTGCGCGGTATCGCTGAAGGTGCCGAGCTTCTGCAACGCCGTCGTCAACCGTGGCCGCTGCTGGATCAGCACATCGAGGGCCGGCGGAATCCGTTCCAGCGCTTGGGTGATGGTGTCGCGTTGGCCCGCGAACGTAGCTGATAGCCGGTTCAGCGATTCCACCGAGGCCACGATGTTGTCGCGCTGGGCGTCCAACGTGCCGACGAAGGTATCCAGCCGGACCAGCAGATCACGCACCTCGGATTCGCGCCCGTTGAGCGAGGCGCTGAAGTTGTGGATGACATCGCCGATCTGGCCGAGACCGCCGCCGTTGACGACCGCCGCCAGCGAGGACAACGTCTGCTCGGTGGACGGATAGGTCGAGGCATTGTCCAAGGCGATGGTCGCGCCGGCCGGTAGCGGATCCCCGGGGGCCTCGCCGACGGGCGGGTTCAGCGCCAGGTGCATGGACCCCAACAGGCTGGTCTGGCCGATGGTCGCGACCGCGTTCGCCGGCACCTCGACACCCGGTTCCACCGAGAACTCGATGTCGGCGTGCCAGTCGCGCACGGTCATCTTGCGCACGCTGCCCACCACGACGTCGTTGATCATCACCGGCGAATTCGGCTCCAACGTCGCCACATTCGCGATCTCGACGTGGAAGACCTGGGACTCCGCACCGCGGCCCACCGCACCGGGCAGCGGCAGCGAGTTGACGCCCTGGAATGCACATCCGCTGGTGGTCAGCGCCACCACGCAGGCAGCCCCGATCCCCAATCGAATGGATCTCTTGCCCATCATGCTGGCGGCGTCCCTTCTGCGGCAGGCGCTCCGGCGGGTACTTCAGCGGCCAGCGCCGGGCCCGGGGCCGGTCCAGGTGCGGCGCCCGCCGGGTTGAGCATGTCTGGAGTATTGGCCAACACATTCGGCGGTACGACCGGCGGCGCGCCCGGCAGCAGCTGCTGCGCGCCCGGCGGCGGCACCCCTGGGGCTCGGCCGGTGAACGGCGGCGGTCCCGGCGGCACATCCTGCGGGTACGCCGACACGGCCGGCGGCGGCTCCGGCGCCTCCGGGGAGCCACCACCGCCACCCGGCGCCAGACCGGGCTCGGAGTAGATGATGTTCTCCGGGTTCGCCGACGGCATCAGGTACGGCGCAATCGGGAACGGCAGGTGGTTGAAGTTGATCATCCGCAGCGCGGGCCCGAAGTACTGCGAGCACAGTTTGGCGGTCTCCGGCGCCGTGGTGTTCTCGATGGCACCGATTGCGCCACAGATGAACTCGACCGGGTTGGAGAAGTTGTTCAGCACGAACTGACCGACCGCGGTGCCGGCGTCCGGGTTGTAGATGTTGTAACCGTTGGCGAACGCGTTCGGCGCGACGTGCAGGATGTTCTCCACATCGATCTTGTGGTCGACGAGGTTCTGGGTGACATTCCCGAGCCGCTCGATCTGCTCGGCGGTCTGGTCCCGGCTGCCGGCGACGAACCGCTGCACCTCCACGACCGCCACGGACAGGTGCTTGAGCGCCGCGTCGAGGTCGCTGCGGCTGCCGTCGACCACGCTGGTCAGCGTCGCCAGGCGATTCTGGAACGACACCACCTGCTGGTTGCTGTTCTTCAAGGCCGTCATGAAGGTCTGCAGGTTGGTGATGATGTCGACGATGTTGCCGCTGCCTTCGGCCAGGATGCGCGACACCCCGGACAGCTGCGAGATGGTCTCGCGCAGTTTGGCGCCGTTACCGTCCATGGCGCTCGCCGCGCTCTCGATGAAGCGGGAGACCGACGTGCCGTCGACCCCGCTCTGCGGGCCGAGTTCGGTGGACAGCCGCATCAACTGCGTCTTGACCTCGTCCCATTCCACCGGGACCGCGGTGGCGTCCAACGGAATCACGGTGCCGTCGGCCATTGTCGGACCGCTGCCCCGATACGCCGGCGCCAGTTGCACATAGCGGGCCGCGACGAGGTTCTGCGCCACGATCACGGCATTGGCCTCCGCCGGGACCGGGACATCGTGATCGACCTCGAGCACCACCCTGGTCTGGGTGCCCTCCGGCTTGATCGCCTCGATGGTGCCGACCTTGACACCGGAGACCCGCACCTCGTCGCCGGGGTAGATGCCGGTCGCGGAGGTGAACAGCGCCTCGATGGTCTTGGAGCCGAAGAACTGCTGCCGCACCACATATGCCACGCCCGCCACCAGCGCCACGGCCAGCAGCACTGCCAGGGGTCCGACCAAACGCTTGCGGTTCATCAGCGCGAACCTCCGGGAATCCCGTTGTAGGGCAGCGGCAACTCGGCGCGCGGGCCGGCGTCATCGCCGGGCTGCCCGGCATTGACCCCGCGGCGGAACCCGAACGCGTAATCCAGGAAGGGTTGGATGAGCTGCGCGGGCTGCAGGTTGGGCACGTAGGCGTTGTAATACGGGCCGTTGGCCAGCGTTTCGCCCTGTGTCACTTGGAACTTCGCGATACCCGGCAACGCCTCACCGATATTGTCGCGGTTCTTCTCCAGCATCGCGGTCACCACGTTCAACCGTTCCAGGGTGGGAGCCAGTTCGGCCTCGTTCTCGGCCACCAGCGTGCTGAGCTGCTGTGACACCGCGGCGGTGTTGGCCAGCAGATCCACGATCGCTTCGCGCCGGTCGTTGAGCACGCCGAGCAGATCGTTGGCGTTGAGGATCAAGGTGTTCAGCTTCTCGCTGCGCTCCCCCAGGACCTTGGTGACGTCGCCGGCACTCTCGAGCAGGGCGGCCAGGTTCTCGTTGCGGCTGTTGATCGACCGCGAAAGCCGGGACAGCCCGTCGAACGTCGGACCGAGTTGCGGGGCAAGCTGATCCAGCGTCGCCGACAGCGTGTCCAGGGACTGATTCAGCGAAGCGGTGTCGGTGCCTTCGGTGTTGGTGGTCAGCTCACCGATCGCGTCGGTCAGCGAGTACGGCGACGACGTCCGGGTCACCGGGATCACCGTCCCCGCGGACAGCTTCTCGCTGCCCTCGGATTCGAGCGTCAGCACCCGCTCGCCGAGCAGCGAGCCGGTGCGGATGTGCGCGGTGGTCTGCGACCCGAGCGGATGCTTGCCGGCAACGGTGAATGTCACCAGCGCGTCGCCTTTTTCGAGCTCCACGGCGGATACCGAGCCGACCTTCATGCCGGACATCGTCACGTCGTTGCCGACGATCAGGCCGCCGGCCTCCGAGAACAGGGCCTGGTGCCGGACCGAGGTGGCCCACTGCATGAGCCGCTCGGGCTGCAGCCCGACGGCGATCACGAGGACCATCAGCGCGGCGCCGATGAAGCCCGCGCGAACAAGATTTGATTCGCGGTACTTAAGCATCAGGGCTCTGCGCACCTCCCACTCAGTTGTTTCAGCATCGGGAAGACCGCAGTCCGTCCCTGGAGGTCGGTGACTCGCCACGACAGCCCGCAGATGTAGTACATGATCCAGCTGCCGTAGGCGCCCAATCGGCGCAGCTTCTTGTAGTTCTCCGGCATCTTCTGCAGTGCCGCATCGAGATTCGGGGAGCCGGCTTCCAGCAGCGGAGCCAGGACGTTCAGTTGATCGACGGTGGCGCTCAGCGGCGGGCGCGCCTCGGCCAGCAGACTGGCCAGTGACGCGGTGCCGTTGTCCAAGGAGGTGATCGCCGTGCCGATGGGATCGCGGTCCACGGACAGTCCGCTGATCAACTGCTCGAGCCGGTCGATGCTGCCGGAGAACTTGTCGCCGTCCTCGGACAGCGTCTCGACGACGGTGTTGAGGTTGTCGATCAACTGCTCGACCACCTCGTTGTTGTCGGCCAGCGTAGTCGAGAACGAGGAGGTCTTGCTCAGCAGCGATTCCAACGTGCCGCCCTGTCCCTGCAGGATCTGGACCAGCGACGAGGTCAGCGCGTTGACGTCCTGCGGATTGAGGCCCTGGATGACCGGCCGCAGGCCGCCGAGCAGCAGATCGAGGTCCAGCGCGGACTGGGTTCGTTCCTCGGGGATGTGCGACCCCGCCGGCAAGATCTTCGTCGAACCCGGGCTGTCCAGCAGTTCCAGGTAGCGGTCGCCGACCAGGTTCAGGTAGCGCACGGCGGCCTTGGTGCCGGTGGTCAGCTTGATGTCGCGCTCGGCGTTGAACTTCACCAGCACGGTCCGGTCGGGCTGCAGCGCAACCGAATCCACCGTGCCCACCCGGACACCGGCGACCCGCACCGAGTCGCCGCCCTCGAGGCGGGACGCGTCGGAGAACACCGCCGAGTACTTGGCGGTGGCCCCACCCCGATACTCGCCGAACGCCATGAACAGGAAGGCGGTCAGCAGCACCATGATCGTGGCGAAGATGCCGAACTTGACGAGGGTGCTTCTGGTACGCGTCATCCCGGATGTCCAACCTGTGTGGTGTTGCGCGGCGGGCCGTCCAGCGGACCGAAGAGCAACTGCTTGAGGCCGTCGGAGTTGAGCAGGATGCCCTGGTTGCCGTACTGCCACGGGTTGGAGTTGGTGTCGGTCACCAGGTACGGCGCCTTGTTCGCAAATCCGATGTCCGGCAGTCCCATGCACTGCGGGCCGCCCTTGGCCGCGACCTTGGGCAGGCTCGACGGGTAGCGGTAGCGCTCGATGTGCAGTGTGAAGGCCACGTTGACCGCGATACCCGGGTCGGCGGCCGGCGGCTGCTTGGCCAGCACGGCCATGCCGCCCAGGGCGCAATTGAGACCCGGCGCGTACTCGTTGAGCAGATCGGTGGTGGGGACCAGCAGCCGCAGCGTCTCGCTCAGCGCGGCGCGGTTGCCGCCCACAACGTCGTTGCCGACATCGGCGAGCCCGATCATGCTGACCAGAAAAGCATCCAGGTTCTGCTGCTCGTCGACGATGCTGTCGCTGACCCGGATCGTGTTCTCCACGGTGCGCATCAGATCCGGCGCCGCGTCGGCGTAGGCGTCGGCCACCACGGCCGTGGCCTCGGTGTCGCGCGCCATGTTCGCCAGGCTGGGCTCCAGCTTCTCCAGCAACGCCTCGAAATCGGTCAGCGTCCGCCCCATCTTCTCGCCCCGGCCGCCGAACGCCGCGGACATGGCGCCGAGGGTCTCGTTCAGCTTGACCGGGTCGATCTTGTCCAGCACGCGGGTCAGCTGCTGGAACACCGTGTTGATCTCGACCGTGACGTGGTCGCCGCGCAGCACCTGGCCGGCCGCCATCTTCTGCGGCGACGGGTTCTCGGGCGCCTTGAGGTTGACGAACTTGGCACCGAAGACCGTGGTGGACTCGATGTCGGCGGTGACGTTCGACGGGATCAGCCGCAGCTGACCCGGATCCATCGCCAGGTGCAACTCCGCGGTGCCGTCCGGGCGGGTCTCGATGGCGGCCACCTTGCCGACCTGCACACCGTTCATCTTGACCTTGGCGTCCGGGTTCATCACCAGGCCTGCGCGATCCGAAATCAGGGTCACCGGCACCGTTTTGGTGAAGCTGCCCTGGAACAGCGCGACCGCCAGGGCGATGACGCCGAGGATGGCGAGCACCGCCACCCCGCCCGCCACGGGCCGGGCCCAGGCCCTGCCGCGTCCGAGATTGTCTGTCACAGTTCTGTTTCCCGAATCCGCTATCCGCTGAGGTTGAAGTTGCCGTTGGAGCCGTAGATCGACAGTGAGACCAGCAGGGTGACACTGACCACCGCGACCAGCGAGGTGCGTACCGCGTTACCGACCGCGGCGCCGACCCCGGCCGGCCCACCG
>Ga0265293_10006665_pt1 | contig 18279 bp, 16 predicted proteins | sample Munlanlewell138R_FD_192505 | JGI IMG/M metagenome (GOLD analysis project Ga0265293, IMG submission 192505) | Leachate microbial communities from a municipal landfill in Southern Ontario, Canada - Leachate well 138R | ecosystem: Engineered > Solid waste > Landfill > Unclassified | place: Canada...
TAGATCCCTGTGCATCGTGGACATTTCCTATACCACCAACAACAAATGTAACGCAACAATTGTTTACAAACATAAGGATATTTGCACATCGCAACACGCTGCATATTACAGGTATACAAGATTCCAAAATTACAAACATTCAACTGTTTGATGTACAAGGAAAATTACATTTTTCGTGTGAATCAACACAATGCCTTTTAACACAAAGATTTAATTCGGGAGTGTATTTTGTGTCTGTTACACACACGCAAGGAATAACAAGCCAAAAGATAGTTTTTTGATAATGGCGAAATAATGTTGAATGTTGAATGCTTAATGCTTAGTGATGAAAGAGAATAATGTTGAATGCTTAATGCTTAATTATGAATGAAAAAAATGCCATTCTACATTAAGCATTCATCATTAAGCATTAAAAAACATCAATAAAAACAAAAATAAATAGCAAACACATAAAAAATGTAACCGAAACATAGTATTTTTGGATACATAAATTTTAAAAACGAATAATTGTGAAGAAAAAAATACTTGTTGTTGACGATTCATCTTCAAATGTATTATTACTCCAAAGTTTTTTGGAAGATGAGGGATTTGAAATTCAAATAGCAAACACCGGAAAAGATGCAATAAAATTGGCAGCAACATTTAAACCTGATATGATACTTCTTGATTTAATGATGCCCGGTTTAAGCGGAATTGATGTTATGGATTCTATTGATGCTTCAATTCCTGTAATTATGATTTCTGCAAATAAAGACCAACATCTTGTAGATGAGGCAAAACAGCATGGTATTAAATCATACATTCAAAAACCTATTGATTTTGACGAAATTATTGCTGAAATTGAAAAATATATTGCAAAATAATAGGGTGTTATGATACACTGTTTTTTTACACAAATATTATATCTCCGCCACATACATCTTTTTCTGCTCCAGTAACAGAGGCAAGGCAATTGGGTTTATGCTGTATGCGTAAATATCCTAAATATGCAAAAATCAATGCTTCTTTAAAATTTATTACTTGCGTATCGGGTACAATTAATTTTGATTTTGTGTGTGCCGCAATGCGTTCCATAAGAAATGTATTGTGTACGCCACCTCCTGTGCATAATGTTTGGGTGTTTTCTTGAGAAAGTGTAGAGCCAATTTGCATTGCACAATGTTCATACAAGGTTCGAATGCGGTCTGCAGCAGAAATAGTATATGAATGGAGGAGGGGGAAAACCTCAGATTCTACCCATTCTCGCCCTAAGGATTTAGGTGGAGATTGGGTGTAATATGGAAGTGTTTGCAAATCGTGCAACAAAGGTTCGTGTACATTTCCACTACGACCAATTGCTCCAGATTCATCAAAATCTTTATTGTAATAGGTTTGTGCTAAGCTGTTTATACCAATATTTGCCAAACAAATATCCCAGGCAACGCGTATTCCGTTACGTTTTGTGGACATATTAGCAAATCCACCAATATTTAAGCAATAATCATACGAAGCAAACAAAAACTCATCTCCCATTGGAACTAAAGGAGCTCCTTGTCCACCAAAAGCCACATCAAGTTCACGCAAATTATATATTGTAGAAACGCCTGCTTGTTTTGCTATATGTGCACCCGAACCAATTTGTAACGTAAGACCAGTATGCGGTGTGTGAAATACTGTGTGTCCGTGCGAAACAATATAATCGGCATGAATCTTTGTTTTTTGCAATACTGAATGTATCGATTTTCCGCAAAAAACACCATAATCTATATGCAATTGCGACAATTCTAAACCGCATAATGTATGTGCGTTTTGTAATAATTCCTTTAGTGTGTTAGAATACGATATAGTTTCTGCATGTACAATAGTGTACGAATCAGGTAAAAACGTAACTATGCATATATCTAAACCATCTAACGATGTTCCAGACATTGTTCCTACGATTGTTACTTTTTTATTGTGTGTATGTTCCATGATTTTCAATTCCTTTGTTCTGCGTGCATATAACTGAAATCCTTGTGAGGCGTAAGATAATGAATTTTACCATTGGTAGTTGCACACACAACTGTTCCATTACTTAAAACAAGTGGTGTAGAAAATATTTTTCCTCCAACAGGAATGCTGGCAACTTTATATCCTTCTGAATTTAAGATATATAAATGCTTGTCGTACGAACCAATAACAATATAATTATTGCTTGTAATTGCCGCCGACGACACCACACGCTTGTTTGTTTGTATAGCGTTACGTAATGTGCCATCGCTATTTACAATATAAATATGCTTATCAAACGACCCAAAAACAATGTTCCCTTCTTGTGTTAATCGTGGCGAGGCATGAATTTTACCTTTTGCAGCAAATTTCCACACCAATTCAGCATCTTTTGTTATAGTATATAGATGTTTATCATACGACCCAAAACTTATTAGCTCATTCGCAACTTCGAGAGGTTTAGAATGCATTATCCAGCCGTTTGTTTTAAATTTATTTTGCATAAGTCCGTCTTTATTAAGAATATATAAAAACTTATCATTTGAGCCAATTGCAATAGAATTATTACTTAATAATACGGGGCTACCGTGAGTCATTCTCTTTTTTGTAAAAAAATCAGTATAGGTTTCATCAAAAAAATTATAAAATTTTACCACACCTTTATTTGTACCAAAAACAAGAGTAGAAGAGTCGGCTTGTACGGTATTCGTAAAAATAATTCCACCCGGTTTAAATTGCGTTTGTAATACTCCATTTTCATTAAAAACATACATATTTCCATCATACGAACCAATGCTAACTAAAGAATCAAATATAGGAGCAGGAGTTGCGTGTATCCAACCTTTTGTTTTAAATGCAGTAATAATATCTCCTGTTTTATCTAAAAAATATACTGTACGTTTATGATTGCCAATAATCACATTGTCGTTTTTTGTTTTAATAGGCGAAGAATAAAAAGCCCCACGCACTTTAGTCGTTTTAATGGTAAAATGTTCGGTGTTGGTAATTGATGTATATGGTTGGTGGCTTTTACATGAATAGCAAGCGAGCAATGCAACACCCAAAAATAGAGACAGTATTTTTTTCATTTTATTTTTTTTGTAAAAATACAATAAAATAATGTATTATGTAAAAACATTCTGTATGCGTGCCTTTCAAAAAAACGAGAATTGTTTCGTTGTTTAAAAAAAAAATAAGATTTGCAACAACACTCAATTAAGGAATTGTAAAAAAATCACAAATGTAACAACTTGCCTTTGTATTAAACATTACATTTCTTTTTCGTCTAATAACCAATCAATCACATTTAATTTTTGAATACCATCTATATTGGTGTTGTCAAAATCAAGAGAGAGAAGAAATTTAGGATAATTATCTTTTATATTACCAAATGCCGAAATTTCTCGTGCAAGTGTTTTTTCGTCATTAACGGTAAAAGCAACTTGATAATATTCTCTTTGATTATTTTGTTTTTGAACTACAAAATCTATTTCCTTGTCATCATTTTTACCTACATATACTTTTCCTCCACGTCTTAGAAGTTCAAAATACACTACATTTTCAAGTTTGTGTCCTAAATCGGTATTATGTTTATTAGTTGCAGTAATATTTCTTAATCCTAAATCAACTACATAGTATTTTTCATTGCTTGTAAGTAATTCTTTGCCTTTTATATCATAACGAGGAGCTGGATACAAGATGTAAGACTTGATAAGATAATCCATATATTTAATAACAGTGTTGTGCGATATTTTTTTGTGTGAGTTTTTGCTTAGTTCATCTGCAATATTGGTTGGCGAAATATACGAGCCAACACTATCAAAAATAAAACTTATAACACGTTGAAGATTGTGAACGTTGCGTAACTTATATCGTTGCGCTATATCTTTAATAACAACAGTATCATATATTGATTGCAGGTAGTCGTTTGCAAGGCTTTCATCATGTTGAGACAATGAAACCGCCTCAGGCAAACTACTGTTGTTCATATACTTACGAAACAGTCGATCAGTATTCTTTTCTTCGTTATATGCTAAAGTATATTCCTTAAAAGAATAAGAATGTACATTGATGGCAATGTATCTACCTGTAAGCAATGTAGCTAATTCACTACTGAGTAAATAAGCATTAGAACCCGTAACGTACAGGTCAAGATTTTTTTTAGTAAAAAGACTATTAATGAGTTTCTCAAAGTCATTAATCATTTGCACTTCATCTAAAAAGACATAGTATTTTTCATCTGATTTTACGGATTCTATAATTTCGTCATATAGAATAGTCCAATCAGTTAAATGTAAATTTTCGCGTTCTTCAAAATTAAGAAAAATAATGTTTTGCTTAGGTACACCTTTTGAAATAATTTCATTTTTAAACGCTTCCAAAAGGGTAGATTTTCCACAACGTCTAATACCTGTAATTACTTTTATTATATTTTGATTTTGTAGCTGACGAAGCTTTTGAAGGTATGATTCTCTAATTATCATTTGTACTTATTTTTTTACAAAGATAAATCTTATTGACGAAAAAAGCAATTTTCACAAAGTTTCGTCATTAACAAATAATTGCATTACATGAGAATAGCAAAAAGTATGAGATTATTTAATTAAAAACAGCTTGCAAACATGAATTATGTGTTATGAATGTATGGTATAAAGTAGGTAATTTCTATGGTTGCTATGTGTTTGTAAAATAAATTGATAATTTTTTATTAAAAAACACAATTATAAATGCTAAAATAAAAAAAAAGATATATTTTTGTCGCTCCTTATTCGAATGCGGATGTGGTGAAATTGGTAGACACGCTAGACTTAGGATCTAGTGCCGCGAGGTGTGTGGGTTCGAGTCCCTCCATCCGCACAAAACAAACCGCTATTTCAATTTTGATATAGCGGTTTTTTTTATAAATTGACAAAATAAGATAGTATGAACATTACAAAAGAAGGTGAAGGTCTCACCGCTGTTTTAAAGGTAAATATTAGCCCCGAAGATTATGCTTCGCGAGTTGAATCTGCATTAAAAGAACAGAGAAAAAAAACTAAATTAGATGGTTTTAGACCAGGAACTGTACCAATGGGTATGGTGAAAAAATTGTACGGAAAATATATTTTAATTGACGAAGTAAACTCTTTACTATCTGATAGTTTGCAAAATTATATTCGCGACAATACATTACGTTTGTTGGGCGAACCTCTTCCAAATACAGAATTGCAAAAAGAAATTGATTGGGATTCATCAAACGATTTTGAATTTGTGTTTGATATTGCTTTGGCACCAGAAGTTTCAGTGTCTTTAAGCAAAAAAAACAAGGCGGTATTTTATAAAATAATTGCCGATGATGAAATGATTCAAAATCAAATTGACAGCTTTACGTCTCGTTTTGGAACACAAGAAACTGTTGATTCTATTGAAGGAATGGAGTTAGTGCGAGGGCATATTTCACAAGTTATTGACGAAAATCCTCATGCAAAAGAAAATGTGTCATTGTTGCTTTCAAAAGTGGCAACCGAAGATGGATTGTCTGTGTTTAAAACAGCAAAAGTTGATGATATAATAACATTTAATCCTCTTAAAACATTTGAAAACGAAACAGAAGTTGCGGCATTACTTGGCATAGAAAAAGAAAATAGAGAACTTTTAAAAGCTGATTATACCTTCCAAATTAATGAAATACTTCGTTTCAAAAAAGCTGAAATAAATCAAGATTTGTTTGATAAGGTTTTTGGCGAAGGGGTTGTTTCCTCTGAAGAAGAAATGCGTCAAAAATTAAAAGAAGATGCGGAAAAGCAATTAACAATTAATAGTGACTATAAATTCTTCTATGATTTTAAAGAATCGTTTGTAAAGTCTCAAAAAATAGAATTGCCCGAAGAGTTCTTGAAACGTTGGCTGCTTGAAACAAATAAAGACAATGATAAAGTTACTCCCGAACAAATTGAATCGGATTTTTCATACTTTTTAGATGATTTACGCTGGCAACTTTTGAGCGGAACAATTATGAAAGATAATGATATAACTGTTACGCAAGATGATATAAAACAAGGAGCGAAAGAATTTACTCGTATGCAATTTGCTCAATTTGGTGTTTTAAATCCTGCCGAAGAAGATTTAGATAAATGGAGCGTTGAAATTCTTAAAAATAGAGAAGAAGCGAATAAAATTTATGAAACAGAATTGCAAAATAAACTTGTTGCATATCTTAAAAATACAATTAAATTAGATGAAAAAGAGGTTACACTCGAAGAATTTAATAAAATAATTGAGCAAAAGTAAATTTTTATTACTTTTGAAAATATCTTAATGTTTTTTCTATGGACGATTTTAAAAAATTTGCAACAAAACATCTCGGAATTAATAGTATTGTATTAGACAAATATACATCTGTTACAAATAGCTATATTTCACCTACAATTATTGAAGAACGCCAATTAAATATGGCTACTATGGACATATTTTCGCGTTTAATGATGGATAGAATCATTTTTCTTGGATTGCCAATTGATGACTATGTGGCAAATATTGTACAAGGACAGTTGTTGTATTTGGAATCGGCTGACCATACAAAAGATATTCAAATTTATATAAATTCTCCCGGTGGTGGCGTATATGCAGGTCTTGGTATTTATGACACAATGCAGTATATAAATGCTGATGTGGCTACTATTTGCACGGGAATGGCTGCCTCAATGGCTGCGGTTTTGTTGTGTGGTGGCACGAAAGGAAAACGAATGGCATTAGACCATTCGCGTGTTATGATTCATCAACCACTTGGTGGGGCACACGGACAAGCGTCTGATATAGAAATTACAACTCGTGAAATTTTAAAACTTAAAAAAGAGTTGTATGAAATTATTGCAAATCATACCGGACATCCGCTTAAAAAAATTGAAAAAGATTCTGATAGAGATTATTGGATGACTTCGAAAGAAGCTGTGGCATATGGTATGATTGATGAAGTTATGAAGAAAAAATAAGTTTGTTTTTATTCAAGCATTTTTTCATTTTTCATTCACCCTTAAAAATAATTTTACAGTAAAAAAACCTCTCGCTAAGCCGCTAAGTTTTTCTTTACGTTTTTGCGGCTCCCCCTAAACCCTTAACCCCCTAAACCTCTATACCCTTACACCCTTAAACATTTTTTCTTTTTTTAACTCCTTTTAGTCGTTGAGATCATTTGCTTCGCAAAGTTCGGTTCTACAGCAAAAAAAGAAACAAAAAAGTGCCGCACTTTTTAATAGTGAATAATGAATGGCATTGCAGGGGCATTTCGACTCCGCTCAATGTCCACACCCCGCATGGGAATTGTTTCAAAAAAATATTTTGTTACTGTAAAATGGCATTTTTTTCATTCATCACTAAGCATTCAACATTATTTTCATTCACACCTAAACCCTAAATATTACATTTCTACCGAGCGATAATGTTATTTCTCATAGTTTCAACACAAAATCCTTTATTTTCTGTATGTCTTTTAGTGCTGGGGCGATTTCAAATTTTGAATTTATGTCTATACCATACAATGCTTTATGGTGAAATGAAGTAATTTCTTTATACAAAGAACTATCAATTCCGCCGCTCAAAAAAAATGGAGTGGTTCCAGTATATTTTTCTAAAATATTCCAATCAAATATTTTTCCTGAACCGCCATAATGTGTTGTTTTTGTGTCAAATAAAAAAAAGTTACACACATGTACATATTGATTGAGCGTTTCGAAATCAAAATCAGATGACATTTGAAATGCTTTTATAATAGATGTTGAAAGCTTTTTCTTGAGTGCAAGGCAATAATCAAACGACTCATTTCCATGCAATTGAATAAAAGCCAATGAATGTTTTTTCTGCATTTCACACACAAAATCAATAGATTCATTTACAAACACTCCCGCACGTGATATATGCGCAGGCAAGGAGGCATGTACGGTTGGAGAAAAATGCTCGCCAACATATCGTTTTGATTTTGAATAAAATATGAATCCAATTATATCAATCGGCAGGGCTGCTATGTCTTCAATATTTTGTTGATCACGCATGCCACACACTTTTATTAGAGAGCGAGCCATTGTGCTATTTTATATACAGTATTACATTTATGATAGCAATAAGGGATAGTATATGATACTATATATCTGTGTTTTATTAGGTATTCTTGTATAGTAGATATGTTTTTTCTTGTGCAGAAAAACATGCCACTCCCCTATTCAATCTAAAAAAACCAAATACAAGCAAAAAATTATCCCATGCAATTCCCTTCAGCATCAAACCATTCGCTTGTAGCAAAATGGAATCCCGCCTCACGAATTGCATTTTCGTCGCTATCTGCTCCATGCACTGCATTTTCAGACAAAGACGTTGCATATAATTTTCTGATTGTACCCTCATCAGCATTTGCAGGGTTTGTTGCACCAATTAAGGTTCTAAAATCCTGAACAGCATTACTTTTTTCGAGCACCGCTGCCACTATCGGACCAGAAGTCATAAATTCAACCAATTCGCCATAAAACGGACGTTCTTTATGCACATCGTAGAATTTTCCAGCTTTTGCAGCACTCATTCGAGTAAATTTCATTGCCACAATTCTAAACCCTGCATCAGTTATCATTTTCAAAATAGGCCCAATATGTCCGTTTCTAACAGCATCGGGTTTAATCATTGTAAACGTAATATTTCCTGTCATATCATTATTTTTTTATTTGTTGCAAGATACAAAAATAAACGTACTAAAACGTTCATGCAAAAACAAATATTATGGTGCAACTTTAAGCGTTTTATCGTGAGAAAATTCAATTATATCAATTGCATTATTTATCAGTCCACCATGTTCTGTTTCTTTAATAAACTTAAATGAATTATATAAACCTTGTTTATGAAACGATGGCATACAATCCAATATATATGGTCCAAATTTTTCTAAACTTTCAACAAAATAAAGCAGCTGGTCATACCCTTGAAAACTAAATCGCGTAGGTTCTGTTTTGTATAATTCGCGATATTTTGCAATAAAATCAGACACTTCATGTGTTTCATAATTAATAAAACCACTTGTGGTATAATGAAAATGCAAATCAAATAAAAAATTCAACTCAATATTTTCATATCGCTCCCACGAAACAAACGAAAACACTTGAATTGGATATTTCTTAACATATCGATATAACTGTGTTACCACATTAGTTATAAACGCCTGATTTTTAGACAGAAAAACAATTGTATTTGGTTCACCTGTTTTCATATATGATTCAATAGCTTTCATTCCATGTTCAGGAAAAAGCACCTCAACATATTTTATATTGTATTTTGCAATTGAATCAGCATATTCTTCAAGAAACACACGTTTACACTCATCAACTTGTTGCTGTTCCATTACAACCGAGTTATACACAATAATAATAGTATTATTTTGTACTTGTGTAAGCTTGTTGGCAACGCGACCATATCGTAGTCGTTCGGGCGGATTCATTTGAATAGCATACGAATGAGCATCAACCATATTATCTGTTGAAACAAGAGGAGAAATGAGAGGAATAGAATTATTTGTGGCAAAATCTGCAACTAAATCAAACATTTCAGGAAATACTGGACCAATAATTATATCGGGTTTTTGCGTATTAATGTTTGAAAGAAGATGCAGCATTTGTGCCGTATCTCTATTTATTTCATACGTATTTAAAACGATTGAAACACCTCGTTTTTTAAGAGAATCTATTCCCAACAAAACGCCTTCATAATACTCAATAAAGGGCAAGGAAGGTTCATAAATTTCGTCTTGTTTATTAATTATAGCAGGATTTTCTTCAAAAGAATTATTTTTTTCAAGAAAAAAAGGAAGCATCAAAGCAATAGTACATGTTTTTTGCACATCTATATTTGTATCGCAACAATGTGCAAGTACATTCATATGTAAAGATGTTTTTTTTACCCGTGTAATTGTATCCGAATACACATACCATTCAACTTGCGGAGAAGCTGGAAGTTTTAAAATTGTACCTATCGACAGTTCTTGTTTTGAAATACTTGGGTTTAATTTATATAATTCTTTGTCGGTAATGCCATATTTTTTTGTTATTGAATAAATAGTTTCTTTTGCCGCCACAATATGAAACTGAAAATCTTTATAGGTTTTTATATTTTCCTGTGCCAATGCAGTATTATCATTTGTTACAGGAATTCGTACAAACGTTCCTTCTTTGAGTTCTTTTGCAGTTCGTGGGTTATAATCTAACAATTCTTCGTTTGTAATGCGATGCAATTGGCAAATATTCGTAATGTTTGCATTTTTAGGAATCTGATAATATATAAAATTTTTTCGCATAAACTTTTTTTGTACAGGCACCGTAATTTTTTTTCCGGCAGGAGTTCCTTCCAAAAGTGATGGATTATATATGTATAAAATTTCGGGAGGCACCGCATACGAAAGAGCTACTTGATATACCGTTTCATCACTATCAAACAGATGAATCACCTCATCGTCTTTACTACCTTTTCGTTCTTTTGGTGATTTATCTTGTTTTGTTACAATCTCGCAATTAGCACATGGTATATATAGCATTTGACCGATAGAAAGCACTTCCGAAACGCCTGGATTACTTGCATATATTTGTTCGGCAGAAACAGAATACAAACGCGATAAAAAGTATAGTGTTTGTTGTGGTTGCACCGTATGTACATAAAATGCTAAAGAATCATTATATACTATTTGTTGCGATTTTTCTTTAGATGGCTCAACTCTCACAACAGTGTCTTTTGCAACAGACTGAGATTCAACAAGCGCTGTCTTTTCTATAATTTCCTCAAAACAGGGTATATAAATTATTTGATTTATTTTAATATCATTTTGCAAGCCCTCATTCGCTTTTTGAATATCGGATAGAGAAACTTTATACGTTCTACTAATTGAATATAATGTTTCCTCTTGTTTTACTGTGTGAACATAATACAATTGTGTTCCGATTTTTTGCGTCTGTGTACTTTTGGTAATGGTAGCGGGCTGTGCATACACTGAAACACATGTTGATATTAGTAAAAAAAACACACATATAATACTTTTCATTGTTATTGTTTTTATATTCTATGCAATTATACAATTTTTTATTGTTCCACAAGTTCTCTATATCGATTTCGTGCTTGTTGTAAATAAAAACTATTTGGATATTTTGTTACAATAGCCTCATAATGTTCTCGTGCTTGTTCAATATTATGCTCAACATTGTCAAAATAGAGTGCCAACATAAAATGTGCTTTATGTGCAAGAATATCATGCGAATGTTGTGCAACTATTTCTTGCAAATATGCTATTTTCTGTTCAATATTTCCCGTTTCTTTTGCAACAACTGCCTTACGAAACAAAATAAATTCCTGAATTGAATGTCCGGGATATGTGTTTGTAATTGAATCAAATAACTGAAACGCCTTATTATATTGTTTTTGATATATACGCAAATCAGCCTGTGCAAAAAGAGATAAAACAGTGCCTTCGGGGTCGTACACAATATTTTCGGATATAAGTTGCGACAATTCAAGTGCATCATTAGAAATAAGTTTTGTTGAACTCGCTTTTAACACATCTAATAAAGCCAAAGCATATTCAAACTGTGCATTAAAATATGCAAGTTTTGCTTGTTTAAATTGAGCTTCGTAGCCAATATCATTATTTTTATATTGCATTGCCACCTTTGCATATTGTAAATTTGCCAACCACACATCGTCTTCAAACAACAAAATATCGGCAAGTAAAATTTCGCACAGAGCTTTTTCGTGAATAGAAATATTGTACATGTGTAAAAATTCATCAAGTATTGTTTTTGCAGCAGTTGTTTTGTCTAAATAAAATGCTTGCAAATACGCCAATGAACGTGCGACATCAACAGTTTGGTTTGTTTTTCCAAGATTTTGTAATGCATCAAGATATTTTGTTTCTAATTCTATTAATTGTTCGTGCAAAATAATTTTCTGCGAAAAAATCTGTTTTTCTGTGCTATTCAAGAGTAATTTTAAAGCCGGCATATAAAATGGGGCTGAAACACCATGAGCAAGTACATACATTAAACAAGTAGTTGCCATTTCGTAATCAGCATTAGAATTTGCAATTTTTCCAAGTTCCAACACACGTTCGCCCAATCCTTTTTCCTGAATATCAAGTGATTTTGCCAAGGTAAATGCTGTTGCATAATCCTTTTCTTGAATCATTGTCCACACAAGAAGCTCTTGTAACACATACGAATCAGATTTTTTTTCGAGCACCGAATAAATATGTTGCTTTAAAAAAGCAATAAGACTCTCGTTTTTTCTCTCATATAAAATAAATTGCAACTGATTTTGAACATATTCCAATTCATTGTGGTCTAATTCCACAAAACGCACATATTCAACTATAAGTTCTTTATATTGAGCTGTTTTACGATATAATTCGGCACGCAATTTTGAAACATCAATTGATTGAGGAAATGCCTTTATAGCCTGCGTAACAAACTCGTTAGCAGAGGCATACATATTTAGTTCGATATACGATTGAATCACCTCAACAGCTTCAAATTCATTACGCAAGGCTTTTCGTTCAATTTTTTTTATACTTGCATCAGCTTCTTTCGCACGATTTGTTTCTTGATATAATCGAACAAGGCTTATTTGATAAAAATAATTATGCGGGAATTGCTTTATTTGTTCCAGTGTAATTGTTTCGGCTTTATCTAATTCAGACAGATTGCGATAGCACGAAATAAGGTAATCGAAATGCACACGAGAGTGCGTTTCTTTATATAATTTTTCATAAATTTCGGCAGCACGTTGATACTCTGCTTTTGAATAATATAAAAGTGCTAATTGATTCTGAGCATCATCATGTTGTTGTGCAAATGTGCCGAAACAAATCATCATCAAAAAGCCGAGTACACCAAATCGCATATACTGTTTTTAAATTATGGTTGAAAAAGTATAAGGTAATATTACAAAAAAAGCGTATCTATAAAAAAGATACGCTTTAAAATTTTATGCTAAATAAGTATAATTTTATCGTTTATGACGAGGTTCATCAGAAACTGTTAATTTTTTTCGTCCTTTTGCTCTTCGCGAAGCAAGAACTTTTCTTCCGTTAGCAGTTGACATTCTTGATTTAAACCCATGTTTATTCACTCTTTTTCTTCGTGAAGGTTGAAATGTTCTTTTCATCAGTTCGAATTTTTAATTATTATTGTATGTCTCATTTTTAAGTGATACAAACCTATATTCATTTTAGTTTTTCCTTAAAAACGGATTGCAAAAGTATATATATTTTTTAAAATAAAAAAAAATTACGGTACAATTGGCAAGTAAATTATTTTTTTTGTTTCAAAAAACGGTTCTATAAAACAATCATTAATAGAATATATTTTATATTTTCTAAATCCCTTCATTTCCTCAAAAAAATCGCCTCCTTTTAAATAAATAATACCATTTTGCAATTTATTATTTACAATTCCGCTCACATTTTTTTTTGACATTTTAAAAAACTCCGGAAACGAGGTAACAGCCCTACTTACTACATAATCAAATTTTTCGTGCAAATTTTCGACTCGTATCTGTTGCGTAGTAACATTTTTAAGTCCTATTTCCTTAGCGATAGTTTCAACCACCATAATTTTTTTCGCAATAGAATCTATCAATGTAAACGACACTCGCGGAAACAAAATGGCAAGTGGAATACCAGGAAATCCGCCTCCTGTACCAATATCGAGCACGCTGCTATTTTGTTTAAACGAAAAATATTTTGCAATTGCCATTGAATGAAGAATATGATGCACATAAAGGTTTTCAATATCTTTACGAGATATTACATTTACTTTTTCGTTCCATTCTGGATACAAAGTGCCTAAAGCTTCGAATTGAGAATATTGAAGTTTTGTAAGATCAGGAAAATAGTGATAAATATGTTTCATGCGAGAATGATTCTATGCTGCAATTATGAATTAATCAGTATCTTTTTTCATAATATTGGTAAGCAATTCACGTGCTCTAAACAACTGAGCTTTAACAGTTCCGAGAGGCAACTGCATATGTTGCGCTATTTCCTCATACGCTAATTCTTTAAAATAACGCAGCTCTATTAATTGTCTATATCGTGGTTTTAATTGCTGCACAATCTCCATTAATTCTTCAGTTTTTTGATTTTTAATCATATGCTCTTCGGGATTCAAATCTGTTGCTTGAATAACAATACCACTATATCCTTCATCGCTTTCAGCAGCTGTATCTATAGGAATAGTTATTGCCCGTTTTTTTCGTAAAAAATCAATACAATTATTTGATGCTATTCTAAATAGCCATGTACTAAACGCATATTCAGACGTATATTGAGAAAGATTTCGGAATGCTTTTCCAAATGCTTCTATAGTTAAATCATCAGCATCATTTTGGTTTTTAACCATTTTTAAAAGCATATAATAAATTGTATCTCTGTATTTTTTTAACAGAAGTGCATACGCTTTTTGGTCGCCTTTAAGTGCTTGTTCAACTAAGACAATATCTTGTTTTGCTTTCGAAGAAAAATGCTCGTTTTTTACCATCGTTTTTTTTGTGTACGTATCATATTTTGAATATGCAAAAAAGTAATAATAATTGGTAGCATACTATCAAATATAAGCGAATATACTAATAATTTTTTTTCGTGCAAACTGTTCATAGCACAAACATTTGTAACAAAATATACCAACATTCGGGCAGCTACAAGACTTATTGCAAGCACAAAATAGTTTTGAAATGAACAAAAAGCGTATGCTACAACAGAACAGTAAAATAAAACTCTGCTCAATGGTTCAAGAATTAATACTATTTTTTGCAGAAAAGAATATTTTCGAGAGGTTGTTAAATGTCTTTGTTTTTGATAACGCCATTCACGAAACGATGATACTTGTTCTGAGCGTGTAAAACTTGTTGGAACTAAACAAATTGCCGTGTTTTTTGCAGTTGCAACTTCTGCTATAAATAAATCATCATCACCCGATTGCATATGCGAATGATTTACAAAACGACTACTTTTTACATACATATCGCGGGAATATGCCAAATTTCGACCAACTCCCATATACGGAATTCCTGCATGTGCAAAAGTCATATATTGCAGTGCTATACAGCATGTGTCGTATCGTACTAATTTATCTAAAAAGCCACTCTTCATTTCATACCCACCATATCCGAGTATAATGTGCTTTTTGTCTGAAAATTCGGCACATATATCTGAAAGCCATGTGTTTGAAACAGGATAACAATCTGCATCTATAAAAACAAAGGTGTCATATTTTGCAGCTTTAATTCCAATGGTTACGGCTAATTTTTTATTATGCTTGAATTTAGGGTCTTCAAGTATTTTTGTATAACGTAAATGCGAATAATCTTTTTGTAAACGCGTAACATAAAAATCAGTATCATCTTGCGAACAATCATTTACAACAACAACCTCAAATTCGGTATATTGCTGTTCTAATACCAATCGTAAATTTTTTTTCAGATTATATTCTTCGTTTTTTGCACAAATAATAACCGACACAGGCTTGTGTGTTGGAGGTGTTTTCTTTTTTCGCTTAATAAATGCTATTCGAATATAAAAAAACAAATAATACACAAGCTGAATTGAGGCACTCCCAATTACAATAAGAGCTACAAATAATTCTATTGTGGAAATTTTTATTTCTATCATTCACTTTTTCCTTGAATACAACAAAAATACAGTATTTACCTCACAAGTGTTTATACTTTGAAAAAACATATTAACGTGATATTCACAATTTAAAATAAAAGAAAACCGCAAAGAAGATGAAGAAAAACAAGATGAAAACTCTATGGTTACACTAAAAATGCAACACACTACACATATAGGTAAAAACGAACACAAACGCACAACACCACTCTGCGAACTTGGCGTAAATTCTTTGCGAACATTGCGGTTAAAAAAAGAAAATCATCGAAAATACCAAGACGAAATTTTTTGTAGTCGTTTTTGATTTTTTGCAACATAAGCAAACATATCTAACATAAAAGGCAGTCTGCGTATTAATTTTTGCAATCTATTTCGTTTACGAATTTCTTTTTGAATACGTTGTTTTAAGGCTTTTTCATAGGTTTTAGTTTGTGTGTATGAAAAATCTTGCGTTTCCACACACTGCAATGCGGTTTTTGCAGCACAATATCCACTATACATAGCGCTGCCAATACCTCCACCCGATATTGGGTCGATAAGCGAAGCGGCATCTCCTGTTATTATGTATCTATTTCCTGCAGATGAAAAATCGTTTGTATTATATGGAATCAATCCTCCTTGCATTTTAGAAATTGGAACGGCATTTTTAAATCGCTCTCGTAATTTTCCATCATTTTGAATCCATTCTGTAAAAATTTCGTGAATTGACAATGGGTGTTTGTTTTTGTCTTTCATAGAATAACCAAACCCAACATTTGCAATGTTATTTTGCATGGGAAAAATCCAAAAATATCCGGGAAAATATTTTTTTGAATAATGCAGTTCAATAGTATCAGATTTAGTATCGCTAACACCCGAAAAATATGCACGTATTGCAACCCCATTTTTTTCTTTTGCCCATGGTTTTCCGGTGAGTTCTGTTGCTATATGTGATTTTGCACCATTTGCCACAATTACCATTTTTGCAAAAAAAGTTTCATTTTGTGAACTTCGAATTACAAGTCCGCGTTCATGTTTTTGCACCTCTGCAATCTGCGTGTTTTGATATATTGTACAATTTGAACAATCACGCTGTATTCGTGAAAATAAAAACGCATCAAAATCTTCTCGTTTACACGTATATCCAAAATTTTTAAAATTAAGGGTGTAATGCGTGCCTTTATATACTAAATCGGTTTTTTGCATGGGCAATGGAGAAAACGTTTCCATAAATTCAAAATAATATGATTCAGAAATAGCACGTAAAGTGTTAATACTTCTATCACACAAACCATCGCCACACACTTTTTGACGGGGAAATTCTTCTTTTTCAAACAAAGCCACACGCACATTCGTGTTTTGCAGAGTTAATGCTGCACAGCTGCCCGACGGACCACTGCCAATAATTGCTATATCGTATTCAAGCATACATTTTGGTTTCATGTAAATTTATACGCTAAAATAAGAATATTTTGTATCTTTATGCCGAGTCTCTCAATTTTAGACATGTTTTTTATCTATATGCAATTTTTACACTCATGATTCACGTATATAAAGCATCGGCAGGAGCTGGAAAAACATTTATTTTAACACAAGAATACATAAAACTGTTGTTTCAGAATCCCCAAAATTTTAAGCAAACGCTTGCGGTTACTTTTACCAATAAAGCAAGTGCCGAAATGAAACATAGAATTATAACAAGTTTGTATGAATTAGCATACAAAACAGATTCTCCTTATATGGAAGAATTAAAGAAAACAACTCAGAAAGACAAAGATTCTATTTGCACAACAGCACAAAATATTTTACATGAAATTCTTCATAATTATTCGTTTTTCTTTATTGAAACTATCGACAGTTTTTTTCAACGGGTGATTCGCAATTTTGCAAAAGAAAACAACTTACATTCATCATATAATCTTGAACTGAATCAAGGTGAAGTAATTGAAAAAGCTGTTTTGCAGATGTTTTTAGAACTTTCGGAAGAACTGCCTGCTTTTAAAATTATTCGAGATTTTTCTGATTATAAAGTACAAGAAGGCAAAAGCAGAAATGTGCTGCATGAAATAATTAGTTACAGTTCTATTTTGTTTAATGAGCAATATATGATGCGTGCAGACAGCATACATAGGGTTAATTTGCCTGATTTTTTCAAAAAAATCACGAACATACAGCAAGCATTTGAAACAAAAATCACAAAACTTTCTTCTCAATTTGCTGAACTTATGAGCAAACATCAGCTTGTACTTGATGATTTTTCGGGTAAAAAAGGAGGTTTTATTGGAAAATTACATGCTATTCAAAACGGATTTGACTCGAAAAAAGAATTAACCCTCATACAAAAAACTAACATAGGTGAAATATCTAAATGGTACACTAAAAACTCTCCTTCTAAAAACGATATAGAAGCATTTGCACATGCAGGAGGCTATGATTTGGCAATGGAAATAGTAAATATGTTAGAATCAGAGGAAGGAAAAATATACTATACTGCGAAAGAAATTTTAACACAAAAATATTTATTACAAATAGTACATCAAGTTCAACATCACATTGATGAATATTTAAAACAAGAAAATCTGTTTCTTATTTCAAACACAAATAGTTTGTTAGCATCGTTAATTAACGAACATGATGCGCCCTTTGTGTACGAAAAAATTGGTCATTATATT
>Ga0265293_10006666_pt1 | contig 18276 bp, 18 predicted proteins | sample Munlanlewell138R_FD_192505 | JGI IMG/M metagenome (GOLD analysis project Ga0265293, IMG submission 192505) | Leachate microbial communities from a municipal landfill in Southern Ontario, Canada - Leachate well 138R | ecosystem: Engineered > Solid waste > Landfill > Unclassified | place: Canada...
TCGAAGGCGGGATTCCTGACCCGCACAAACGGCAGCCGTTCTGCCTCCTCGCGAGACAGTACTTCGACCGGATCCCGCTCCTCGATCTCGATCTTCTCCCCGAGGATCGTCCGGGGTGCAAACTTATAGGTCTCGGCCGCGACGATGACGTTCGTCCGCGCCTCATCGGCGGCGTGGGCGATCTGGGCGGTTCCGATCTTGTTCACGACCGCACCGTTCACAGCGATAGCGTCTGCACCGACGATAACGAGATCGATATCATTGATGAAGTAGCGGACCGCTGAATCGATAATATAGTTTGTGCGGATCCCGGCATCGTTCAGGGTCCTGATCGTTATGAGACCCTGGCCTCTCGGCCGCACCTCGGTGGCATAGACCTCGATCTCCTTCCCCTGCCGGTGTGCTTCAAGGATACACCCGAGCGCCGCCTCGGAGTTGCAGTGGGTCAGGATGACGTCGCCATCAGATATGTGGCGTGCCCCGATCTCCGCTATCCACCCGAGTGCATGCTCCGAGTGGTCGACGAACTCTGCTGCCCGGGCAAAGATTGCCTCCCGACATTCCTCCACAGATTCAAACGAATCCAGGGCGCGCATAACATACCTGACGGCGTTCGGGAGTGAGACAGCCGTCGGGCGGGTCGAAGTGAGCACTTCAGCGGCCCCCTGCATCTCCTGCTTGAAGGTCTCAGGGTCGGATATATCAAGATTGCGGGCGAAATCAGCCAGTGCCTTCACCGCCGCCCGGGCGATCCTGCCGGCTCCCCGGATCTCCATATTCTTTATGCTTTCTGCCGTCTCACTCAGTACCATAGATCTCTATTCAAGAGATGACCAGAGACTACATAGATTTATTGACGTGAAAACAAATGTCGGTTGCCGTTGTATTTGATAGCGCGGGCACACTTCTTCGAACGTACCGCGTAGCACGTGATCTCCTCCAGGACGAAATGTTGATCGAAGTTGAGACGATACCCCTCACGTTTGCGGATGAGGGCAGAGTCCTTGTCCTCCTCCACCTCCGCTCCCGGAGCGTCATCGATGCGCCGCCCGACCAGCTCCTCTCCAATTACCTGCAGGAAGAGTCGATCGAGTTTGGAATCTCCTGTTCCCAGAAGATCACCCCAACAGATGATGTCGCGGAGATCCTCTATACCGATCGGCAGGCCCGCATCAGCGATATGCAGGCCTGCATCAGGAGAGTCTGGAGCTGCTGTAAGCAAGAGACGGTCGTCGCCATGAACAGTGGCGTCATCCTGAATCTGGATCTCCCGGGTATCGAGTTCACGGTGACGACTGGAGGGAGACCGTTCCGGGGTGCACGGGAGGCCATCAGCGAGCTACACCAGATGAGTATCCCTGTATACATAGCGTCGGGAGACCGTGTCACCAAGCTCGAACGGATGGGCGATTACCTCGGCATACCCCGGGAGCGCATTTACGGTGTTGCCACCCCCTCGATGAAAGCCCGGATCGTGGAGGAGCTCCAGGAACAGTATGACAAAGTTGTTATGATAGGGGATGCTATCAACGATCTAAAGGCTTTCCAGAAAGCAGATCTGGCGATACTCACCGAACAACAGTCTGACTCAAAGCCCGGTATACTCTATGCAAACACTGACCTCGTGATCCGGGATGTCAGCGAGGTGCCCGGTATCGTGGCAAAACTCCTCAAGGATATCACGGCGACCCGGGAAAAGTGCAACAATATAAACTCTAATATGATACAACGAGAAGATTAGTTTAACGAGGAGCTCAAGATGACCCCACTCATTACGGTTAAGGACCTCTGCATGGAGTTCAATGGGAACATTGTACTCAAAGATATAAACTTCGAGGTGGCAGAGGGCGAAACAGTCGGCATTATCGGGAGAAGCGGAGCCGGCAAGACCGTTCTTATGCACCTTATGCGGGGCGTGGACCAGCCCCCATCGCAAGGTTCGATCGTCTATCATATCGCCGCCTGTGGTGCGTGCGACTATGTCGGTGTCCCGAGCGAAGCAGGGAAACCATGCCCCGTCTGCGGCGCCGAACTCAATCCACAGGATGTCAATTTCTGGGCGGAAGAGAGCGCACCGATGAAACGGCGGATCATGAGGCGGACTGCCATCATGTTCCAGCGGACGTTCGCCCTCTATGGCGATGATCGGGTGATCGAGAACATCTTGCGGGCACTCGACGATATCGGGTACCCAAGCGAGAAGGCAGTCAGCAGGGCCGCCGACCTCATCGATCAGGTCAGGCTCTCCCACCGGATGATGCATATCGCACGGGATCTCTCCGGTGGTGAGAAACAGCGTGTAGTGCTCGCCCGACAGCTCGCTAAAGACCCATTCATGCTGTTTGCGGATGAACCGACCGGCACGCTCGACCCGGAGACCGCGACGCTCGTCCACCGGATGCTCGTCGAGAGCGCACAGGAAAACGATATGGCGATGATAGTGACGTCACACTTCTCAAGTGTCATCGAGGACGTCACCGACCGCGCCATCCTTCTCGAGGATGGGAAGATCCTGGCTATCGGGGTGCCAAATGAAGTTATCGATCGGTTCATGCAGGACTACAGCGACACCGCGCAGTACGAGACGGCGGATGTCGGTGAGAAGATCGTGATCGCAAGGGACGTGGTAAAGCGCTACCTCTCGGTCGATCGAGGCGTGGTCAGGGCCGTCAATGGTGTCTCCTTCGATGTCAGCGAACAGGAGATCTTCGGGATCATAGGGAAGAGTGGAGCCGGCAAGACCACGCTCTCCCGGATCATATCGGGGATTCTTGAACCCACGAGCGGCGAGATGAATGTCCGTGTTGGGGATGACTGGGTCGATATGACCAAGCCCGGCATCGAGCACCGGGGGCGGGCGAAGAGCTACATCGGTCTCCTCCACCAGGAGTTCGGCCTCTACCCGCACAGGACGGTTCTCGATAACCTCACCGATGCGATCGGGCTCGAGTTCCCGAAGGAACTCGCTATGAGAAAGGCTATCATCACACTCGGTATGGCCGGGTTTACACCCGAGAAGAGCCGTGAGATCCTTGATCGCAGCCCCGACCAGCTCTCTGAGGGCGAGAAACACCGGGTGGCACTCGCACAGGTTCTCATCCGTGAACCCCTGCTTGTGGTCCTCGATGAACCGACCGGCACGATGGATCCCATCACGAAGGTCGATGTGAAACACTCGATCCTCCATGCCCGTGAGGAGATGGACGAGACGTTCATCGTCGTCTCGCACGACATGGAGTTTGTCAGGGACATCTGTGACCGGGTGGCCCTCATGCGTGGCGGAAAGATCATCAAGATGGGGCCGACCGAGGAAGTGCTCGCCCACCTCACCGAGGAGGAGCGGAAGGTGATGGGGGCAGGCGCCCCCTGAGGTGTGGATAATGGAGGTTCTCCTGGACAAAAAACGTGTTCAGATACCGGAGGGGATCCGACTCTCCGACCTCCTCCCCGACCGGGATCCCCGGTTCAGCGTCGCCGTCATCAGGCCAGTACACGAGGAGGAGGCCGAGTCGCAGGAGGTCCGGCTGGTCACGACGGCCGGAGATATGGTCATCGAGGTGGCGGATCCCACGCTGATCTCCCGGATCTTTGAACCCGGACTCGCTGAAAACCTCCGGTTGCACTGGCAGGACCGCTACGCCGCTGCTTTTGGACCGTTTGAGTCAAATATCCGGCCGGCACGGAGCCCTGGCCGCTACGAGCGCGGCGACGTCATACTCGGGTGCGGCGGTTACGACCCCGGACGATCGTACCTGATATTCTCGCGTATGAGGCATACCGCCGATCACGGGGCCGCAGCAGATGGTGGCGTCATCGGTCGGGTAGTCACCGGCAGGGGGCTCCTCGACCGCATCGGGACCGATGACCGGATCACCGCTGTCGAGCGGATATTCAGGCGTGCCGACCGCTCACACGTCGTCGTCACCAGGGATGGAGATTTCCCGATCGAGGATGGTATGCAGGTCGTCTCCTATGTGGAGGCCGCGGTGCAGGGCTGGGGGAGCGAGGGTATAGATACCGGATCCGCCCGGAGCGTCGAGCATTTCCTCCTCTCCGTGAAAGAAGGCCGGTTCAAGGTAAGCCGGTCGACAAGCACCCACGTCGTCGATACGCACCTGGTCCCGGCGAAGGTTCCATTGGAGCTCTCAAGTCCAAGGCTTGAGGGGACCATCACGGTCAGGACCGCCGGTAAATTCTCCGGGGCGGTTTACATCTACACACAGGGTGTATCGGCAAGCGCGGCGCATACCGTTGTCGGGCGGGTGCTCCAGGGTATCGAACTCGTGCGGTTTGCCGCAGATGGCGATCTCTTCTCGATCAGGGCTGAACCCGCGAAACTGGATCTGATCGGCCTTACCCTTGCAGAGGCGAAGGCTGTCGCCGCCCAACGGGGTATCGCTCTCACCAGTGACGGGGTCGGAGATGATCGGGTGGTGATCGGCCAGACCCCGCCTACGACGCTCGAGGTGATCGCCGCCGGTACGGTCGAGGTTGCAACAGAACCGCCGGAGGCTGTCATCAACATCACCCTCGACGAGGCGGCAGCACCGAGATCGGTCACGATCTTTCGCGAGGCGACCGGGCTCAAGCACCATGACGTCGGAAAGATGCCGCTCATCTTCCAGTTTGAGGACGTCTCTCTCTTCAAACCGAAGATCGGGAAGGGTATCGGGATCATTCCTGAGAACGTCCCCACCGGCGAGGTGCCAGCATTCACCCTCGCGATGACGAACGACTCCCGGCGGGGCGCCGGCATGGTCGGCGTCCGTGCCACGCCGAACGCCGAGTTCGGCCCGACGTCCGAGCCGCTCACGGGGACGAACATCATCGGGCGGGTGCTCGATGCGGAGAAACTCGAAGGGATGCGCGAAGGAATGACGGTGTACGTGAGGGAGGTGAGGTAATTGACGGAGTATGTACCGGGTTACGTCGGGACGGTGACCAAATACGTCTTCGTCGAGTCTCCGCACATGACCCCGGGCGAGCTTGCGCTCCGGGCGTATGAGGTCTCTTTCGGCGTCCTGATCAAAGAGACCTGCTTCGGGCTCCAGGTGACCGGGGAGCCCGAGGCTGTCGATAGTCTCATCGCCGAGATCCGCTCGTTCGATCCGAATCACATATTTATCAAGGATCGTGGGTTCCCGCCCGGGGATCCCCGGCGGTGCCGGGCGAACCTCGGCGGAGCGCGGCCGGGCTACCTCGGACACGAACGGGAGTTCCGGCTCCTCCACTACATCACCCACGGCCTCAAAGCCCTCGAACAGGGGGGCGAGATGCCGGAGACGGCGCCATCGCCCGGGAAGAAACCCGGACTTGATATCCGACGATTACAAGAACTTATAGACGAGGAGTCCTGAATTCAATGGCAAAGGTGTTTATCTATCCTGCAACGAGCCTTATTCTCTCTGATCTTGTGGCCCGGTTCGGCCATAAGCCGCTCGGTGCAGCCCTCGGTATCAGGGAGAGGATACAGACCGCCGGGATCGACTCCCCTCCCCTGCAGATCACGCCTGAGGAGCCGAAGCGCGGCCTGAAGTACGCGGCTGTCGAGGTGCCGTCAGGCGTGCGGGGGCGGATGGCGATATACGGTCCCCTCATCGAGGAGGCGGAGGCCGCGGTCATCGTGACCGAGGCTGACCTCGCGTTCGGGTGCATGGGGTGCGCCCGCACCGACGAGCTGATCCTCTTCTCCCTGCGCCAGAGTGGTATACCGATCCTGGAGCTGAAGTACCCTACGAACGATGAGGAAGGTGTGCAGTTCGTCGCTGCCATCAAGAAATTCCTCGACAACCTCTCAAACGGAGGTGAAGCGTGAGCCGGAAGGTGCGGATCGCCCAGCTCTCCTGTGGGCCCGAGTACAGCGGCGTCCAGAAAGAGATCTACGATGCCGCCGAGGCGGTCGGCGCGGAGGTCTTCTTCCCCGATATCATGCTCGCCGACGTCGAGCGGGCGGTCGAGGGATTCGGGCTTGATGTTCGGAGCGCCGACCTGAAACTGATGATCGCCCGGGGTATGGCGCTCGTGGATGGGAAGGTGGATGCCGACGGGGTCTTCATAGGCACCTGTTTCCGGTGTGCCGAGGCGGCTATCGTCAGGAACGAGCTCCGGCGTTACATCCCGGAACACTCAAAACTCCCGGTGGTGAGCTACTCATTCACCGAGCGGACGACTGCAGGTACCCTCCTCACGCGGATGGAGGCCCTGACCACCATCGCCCGGCGGAGGGCGCTCCTCGCCCGCGAGGAACAGTCCGGGATCACGATGGGTGTCGACTCTGGTTCGAGCACGACAAAGGCCGTCGTGATGAGAGATAACGAGATCATCGGCACTGGATGGCACCCGACGACCGAGGTGATCAAGAGCGCCGAGAGCGCGGTCGCGGATGCACTTGATATGGCGGGCCTGACCCGTGATGATATCCAGGCTATCGGCACCACCGGGTATGGGCGGTTCCTGATCGGTAAACACTTTGGGGCCGATCTGGTCCAGGAGGAGCTGACGGTGAACTCAAAGGGCGCCGTCTACCTCGCCGGCCACCAGAGAGGTGCCTCGACCGTCATCGATATCGGCGGTATGGACAACAAGGCGATCAGCGTCATCGACGGTATACCGGGAACCTTCACGATGGGCGGCATATGCGCCGGCGCGAGCGGTCGGTTCCTGGAGATGACCGCAAAACGCCTCGGCGTTGATATCACCGAGCTCGGTCCGCTTGCCATGGATGGTATGGCAAAGAACGTCTCGATGAACAGTTACTGTATCGTCTTTGGGACACAGAGCCTGGTAAACGCCCTCGCCGGCGGGAGCTCGAGGGAGGATGTGGCGGCCGCAGCCTGCCACAGCGTTGCGGAACAGGTCTTTGAACAGCAGCTACAGGAGATCGACATCAAGGAACCGGTGATCATGGTCGGCGGAACCTCGCTGATCGAAGGGCTGGTCTATGCGATGGGTCAGCTCCTGCAGACCGAGGTCGTCGTCCCACCCTACTCGCAGTACATCGGTGCGGTCGGTTCTGCCCTGCTTGCGTCCGGATTCGTCAAAGGAGAGTAGATGCCCCAGCTGAAACAACTCGTGGTCGAATCGCCCGATCCGGTCGGAAGGGATGCCTATGAACGGGTCGCGGCCATTGTACTTCAGGATCTCGACCTGGTCAAGGTAGTCGAACACCTGTATATCTACGCAGACCCGATGGTGCCGATATTCATCGCTGCCGGGCGCCTGCGGCATATGCCGCGCGCGATCCGGGTAGGCGACTTTGCGAACGTCAACATCGGCGAGAAGATGATCATCCTCGATATCGCCGACGAGACCTACCTTGCGCCGCTACTCCAGAGACTCTGGGGCCGCTATGGGAAGGAGAATGTCGACCAGCCCGACCGGTTCACCGTCGTCCTCCCCCTCGGGGTGGCCGGAGAGGAGGAGCTTGAGCAGATAGTTGTCGCCGACCCGAGCGAGACGCTCTATAAGGATGTCATCTACGCGCTCCAGTACATCGCCCCCGAAGGATTCAAGGTCCGCCGCCAGTATATCAAGGAGGGGATCTTCTACTATGTGGCAAGCGAGGATACCCTGCCAGGCGATATCGTGGAGACGACTGTGAAGCCAATATTTGAGAGGATGGGGGTGACGCTATGACGACGCTTGTGCCGGTGACCTACAAAGGCGGCGTTTACCGCCACGATGAGATCATGGACCTGATCGACGACCTCGGCGGGTATGTCGTGCAGAAACACGTCATGGCCCAGGATGTCGTGCTCCAGTCATTCGTGCCACGGGATGATATCGACCTGATCCGGCGGATTGCAAAACCACTCGCCGGCGAGGTGGCCGAAGCGCCCCTCGTCGGGACTGAGATCGCGGTGGTAAGCCCGAGCCTGGAGATCCATCATCTCCCGCACCCGGCCTGTGATATCGCTGAATACCTCCGGCGGGTTGGGGCGAAGACCAACATGATCGGGCTTGCCCGGGGCTTTGGAAAGAGGATAGCAAACCTCAACGACGAGGAACGGGATATCATCAACGAGCACGACCTCGCCATATATGTTCTCGGGAACTTCGAGGAGTGCATCGAGAAGAAGTTCCCGGCTATCAGGCAGGGGATTCACGTGCCGATCGTGGTGACCGGAGCCCCTGACCGCGAGACGCTGGAGAGGATCATCGATCCGCCGGCGGAAGGTTACGTCGGGGGCATCGGCCGGATAATGCACCGGTTCAAGCGCCCTGAGGAGCTCGCAAAACTCGATGAGCTGGTTGATGAGGTCTCCCGCACCCTGGATGCCCGGCGGGATGATATTGCGCGTGATCCGCTCTCCGTCTTCCCGCCCCGGCTTATGGCGATCCTCGAGGAGCAGATATACGAGATAGCCCTGCTGACGCATCCGACACCGGTGACCGCGCAGATGGAGGGGTTACGGGTGAAACTCCCCTACGATCTCTATGCCGATGACCTGCGCGCACTCGAGATTGCCGATGGCGTCGCCCTCGGGGATATAGCCGACGTTCTGCCATCAAGAATGCGTAATTACATATTGGTCCGGATTAAACCCTTCTCTGAGACAGGTATACTGGTGTAGTGATGGACTTTGAGAAGATATCTGCGAGGATTGCGGAGCGGGGATCTGAAGCGATAGCGCAAGAACTCCTCCTGGAGATTGAGAACGAGTACGGCAGGGTTCCCCTGATCTTCGAGCGGATGTCGGAGCGGCCCGAGGTTCTTATATCTCACCTCCTCTACAAAGGTGCCGTGGTGGAGACCAGTCAACTCGAACCGAAGATGATCGAGCTGATCAGCCTTGCGGTGGGTGCTGCGCTCAAGTGCAGCCACTGTGTTGAGTACCATATGCAGTCTGCGATCGCAAAAGGCGCAACCCGGGCCGAGATCCTTGAGGTGATCCTGATCGCCGGACTGCTCGCGAACGCTGCGGTCCTCGCGGATGCCTACCGGGTGGTGAACGGGTCAGATACCTGCCCCTCCTGCGACATCAACGGCACAAGCCTGAATAAGACCTGTTCTGACGAGTGATCGATCCCTATTATGAGCGGCATCGCCGGGCAGTTTGTCCTGAACGGGGGGGAGGCGGATGTGAACCTCGTCGGTGCCATGGGGGAGCGACTCCGCCATCGCGGCCCGGATGATGCGGGAACGTATTTTTCCGGTCCTATCGGGCTTTCCCATCGCCATCTTGCGATCACTGATCCCTCCGGGGAGGGACGGCAACCGATGGCAAACGCGGATGGGTCACTCTGGATCGTCCTCGACGGTCGACTCTATAACTCCCTTGAGATCCTTGAAGACCTCAGGGCTCTCGGCCACCAACTCGTCGCCGCGACCGATGCCGAGGTCGTCCTGCATGCCTACGAGGAGTGGGGGCGCGACTGCCTGCACCGGTTCAACGGAATGTGGGCGTTTGCCATCTGGGATGAACGACACCGCACGCTCTTCTGTGCCCGGGACCGTCCGGGCATAAAGCCATTTTACTACTCCCTGGCCGGCGAGTCGTTCCTCTTTGCATCTGAGATCAAGGCGCTGCTCGCCCATCCCGCGGCCGGCCAGAGGCCAGACGAACAGATGCTTCTCACATTTCTTGCGTGGGGGGTTGCCGATCATACAGAGAGGACGATGTACGACGGAATTTTCCAGATCCCGCCGGGCCACTCCGTCACCGTCTCGGAGGAGGGCCCCAGGAAGCCGGAGCGCTACTGGGGTCTTACGATGAACGCTGCCACCGGAGGGGTTGATGATGGAGTCGCTGCAGGGCGGGTCCGCACCCTCCTCGCCGATGCGGTCAGGCTCAGGTTCCCCCGCGATATCCCGGCCGGAACCTGCCTCTCGGGGGGGATTGACTCATCGGCGATCGCGTTTCTGGTCGACGATATCCTGCGGGCCGGTCCCGGAGACCGGCAGAAGACGTTCTCGGTCTGTTTTGATGACCCCCGGTTCGACGAGAGCAGGTATATCGATGATGCGGTCGCGGCGACGGATGCCGTGAGCCACCGGGTGACCCCCGATACTGAGGGACTCTGGGAGGATATTGGCCGGCTCTTATACGCGCAGGATGAACCGTTTGCGTCGCTCTCGATATACGCCCAGTACTCCGTGATGCGGCTTGCGAGCCGCGAAGCGAAGGTTGTACTCGACGGGCAGGGGGCCGACGAGCAGCTCGCTGGATATATCGCCTACCAGATGCCGTATATCAGGGGGCTCCTGCGACAGGGTCAGATCTTTCACGCACTCCGGGAGGTCTTCGGGGGGGTGCGGCACCACCGGTCGTTCTTCTCGTGGGCGATCCGCCAGTCCCTCGTCCGGTCTGAGCGGCGAGAGCTTCTCCGGGGGGATGCGCCTGAGACCCTCCGGTATGCGGGGTCGCTTGATGAGGTGCTCGCACGGGAGATCACGGCTACAAATCTCCCCCTCCTGCTCCACTGGGGGGACCGAAACTCAATGGCTTTCTCGATCGAGGCACGCCTCCCGTTCCTCGATCACAGGCTCATGGAGTACCTCGCAAGCCTCCCACTCGATCAGAAGATCCGGGACGGTATCACAAAGCACGTGCTCCGGCGAGCGATCCAGGGGCTGGTCCCGGATGTCATCCGGTGCAGGATGGATAAGATGGGTTTTGTTACGCCCGAGGAGGCCTGGATGAAGGATGAGCTCTCGCCGCAGATTCTCGACCTCTTCTCGGCGCCTGCGTTCTCCCGGCGGCCCTACTGGGACGCGGAACGGGTGCTCCGGAACTACCAGGGGTTTCTCGATGGGAAGAGCGAGTATTCCACCGAGTTCTGGCGGATCACCTGCGTTGAGCTCTGGCTGCACCAGTTTGACGGGTTGTGATCCACTCATCCTCTCTCCTGCGGGCAGACCCCCGCTTTCTCCCGGAGGTACCTTCCTGCAAATCCCGCGAGCAGGACCGAGAGCACGCCGGTGATGAATATACCATCGAATATGCCGGCTCCGCCTATGGAGAGGACTACTGTTCTACCCCCGGTGAACGCTGCGAGCACGGCAGGGTTTGCGAGGTTGAATATATCGGCGCCGAGCAGGGTTCCAAGCGCTCCTCCTGCGTAGGCGAGCCCGGGGGCGGCCCGGCAGCCCCGGGCGAGGAGAAGGCCTGCGATGGCCCCTGCCAGGGGGGCGATATAGAATGGCATGGTGATCCCGACACCGGGGACCGGTGTTGCGGAGATGTGGGCAACGATCGATACGGCGGCGATAGCAGCGAGGGTTTGTAGCGGCGGGAGACCTCTTGCAGCCATGCCGAGCGTCACAATGAGCGGGACTATGGCTCCACCTACGTTGACCGCGATGACGGCCTCACCCACCGGGATCAGCGGTATATCGATGAAACTCCCGAGAAGCGCCCCTACGGTCACCAGCACCGCCTGGTAAAATCCAAACCCGATCGACTCAAAGACCCCCTCACTGATGAGGAGGAAGTTGAATATGACCAGGGCGGGTATGAGGACGGCCAGGGCGATGATGACCTGCTCCGGGCTGAAGGGAACCGGCAGGATCGCGACCGCGGAAAGGTCGGTCGTCATAAGGTGTACCGGGCGATCCCATACCATAAATAGGTGCAGGCTCCGGGCGGGCCCCTGAGATCCCCGCGTTCAACCACAAGGATCAGGCAAATGACGATGACCTGACATTCGATCAGGGGTATAATATCATATTAAAATTGTAACAGGCATATTTCGCATACCTTCTAAAATCGAAGTGTTCATATATTGACAATAGATATACGATCATCCAGACAAATCCTTCGTCAAATAAGGTAATGAACACCGGAGCGCGAACCGCAATGAAAATGCTGGTTTTATATACTGGATACGGTTCTTACGCGCCCGGATAACAGGTGGTTGGAAACGATTTCATTCTGGCTGATCGGTTGGGATTATGGGGAAGTATGGATGCCTTTGCTGTTGAGGACCTTATAGAGCGCCTGGATCAGCTCCATGCACGCGGTCCTATACCGTTTGATGCGAAACGTGGAGAGATCCTGGGTATCCTCTGCCCCCATGACCAGAGTCGGCAGACCCTGATCGCCATCCTCATGGCAACGCTCTTCCCGGTCCCGGGGTTTGCCGAGCATTCAGCGCTTGCGATCTCCGGGAACCTCGGGGATGTGAGACGGAGCATGGGCATCGTCCTCCAGGACCCGGTCCTCGACCCGGCGCGAACCGCGAGGGAAAACCTGGAGTTTTATGCACGACTGCATGGCCTGGATGACAGAACCCGGAAAAGGAGGATCCCGGACATCATCGAATTTTTCGGGCTCTCCTGGGTCGCGGATGCCACGGTCGGAACTTATTCTCCGCCCACGGTGAAGCAGATCGAGATTGCGCGGGCGTACGTTGCATACCCGCACGTCCTCTTCCTTGCTGAGCCGACCGCTGGGCTGGATGACTCCGGGCGCCGGGGTATCCAGGATCTCCTCAAGCGATTGAACCGGGAGCGGAGGGTGACGATCATCTTTACGACCGGTAATATGGGGGCTACAGCGTTCTGCGACCGGGTTGCGGTTATGGATGGTCGTGAGATTATAGCCCTGGATACCCCGGAGACGTTCTGTGCGATGATGAAGACCGGGGATGTGTTGTCGGAACTTGACGGTCTTTCCTGAGGATCCGGACTCTTTTTCTCCCACGGCAGCATTGATCAGTCCATGGCCAACCAGTATCTCCTCCTCGCGTTTGGGTGCATCATCACGGCCGTTCTGATCGGTGGGTGCTCAGGCGCCAGCTCCACTCCCGATCCGGTCATCCGGACTGTGCCGCCAACCGAGGCATATGCCCTGATCCATGAGATGGGGCAGCGCCCGGAGTTTGTTATCATCGATGTGAGGAGGCCGGATGAGTTTGCAGCCGGGCATATCCCGGGTGCGGTCAACATTGACTCTGCAACCTTTCCAGAGTATATCACCGGGCTTGATCCGGGCGGGGTCTACGTCGTATACTGCCAGCGAGGTGGGCGGAGCGCCGGTGTCTGCACGATGATGCAGGAGGCCGGGTTCGGTGAAGTGTATGAGATCGAGGGCGGCATTAGCGCCTGGAAGGTGGCCGGCCTCCCGGTGACCGGTGAGTGAGCTCCGGCCGGCTAGATTTTTATAGCCAGCGGCGATAGGGATGGTTCATGGCGGCACTTGAGAGGCGCAGGTTCGGGAAGACCGGCCAGGAGGTCACCTCGGTAGGGCTCGGGGGAGAGGGCATACTCAGGACGTACGAACGGCACACAGAGGCGGAGGCGGTCATCCTGGAGGCGGTCGAGCAGGGGATCACCTACTTCGATTCGGCAAGGGCTTACGCGGGGAGCGAGGACTATCACGGGGAGGTCTGGCGAGATCACCCTGATCTCAGGGCGGGGGTCTTCCTGGCCAGCAAATCGGCGAGCCGGTTTCATGCGGACGCCGAGATGGACCTCCAGGTGACTCTCCAGCGGATGGGGATCGAGACCCTCGATCTCTGGCAGATCCATGATGTCAGGACGTTCTCTGACCTCCGGGATCTCGAGAGTTCGGATGGTGCTCTTTCGGCGTTCGTCGAGGCGAAGGAGATGGGCACTGTCCGGCATATCGGTGTGACGGGGCATCATGATCCGGATGTTCTCTCGCACACGGTGGAGAACTGGCCGATCGATGCTGTGATGATGCCCGTAAACCCGGTCGAGGGCGCTCTCAGCGGGTTTCTGGATGCGACGCTCCCTCTCGCGAGGGAGCAGGGGGTTGCGGTCATCGGGATGAAGGTGCTCGGGGGGACGAACTACATCATCGCTGAAGCAAGGGTGACACCGGAGGTTCTCATCAGGTACGCCCTCGCCCAGGAGGTCTCTGTTGCGATCGTCGGTTGTTCGACACCGGCGGAGGTGCAGGCGCTTGCTGCCGCCGGGCGGAGCGGGCCGCTCCCCGACGATGAGGCGGAGGCGCTCGTTGAGGCTTTTCGCCCCTACGCACGGGAACTGGCATACTACCGGGGATCTCTCTGAGTGGCTTGGCCAGCAGGCTTGCGGTTATTCCGTCCCCTCTCTAACGCTATATGCCGGCGCCGTCCATGTACAGGAGAAGGCGGCACCGGGCCTGACCCTGTGTGCTACAGGTGGGAGGAGTTACTATGGATAGCAGGAATGCGGGGCGATCTCTTGTCCTCCGGGAACGTATCGCCGCCTCACCTGACGCTATCCTCGTTCTGGTCGTGCTCGTCATATTCATGGATATGATGATCTACGGCCTCCTCATTCCGGTCTTTCCCGAGTATGCCCCCCGGCTCGGGGTCGACGAGTCGATCCTCGGGATCATCTTCGGCGTCTATGCGGCCATGCTCCTCCTCTTCTCCATCCCGATGGGCCTCTTCTCTGACCGGGCGGGCCGCCGGCCCCTCATCGTCATCGGTATGTTCCTCCTTGCCGGGGCGACGGCCCTCTTTGGGTTCTCGACCACGATCACACACCTTTTCGCCGCCCGGCTGGTCCAGGGGGTGTCGGCCGCGGCCACCTGGTCGGCGGGGCTTGCGCTCCTCGCAGATACCACCGACCCCTCCAGGCTTGGGGAGAGGATGGGCATCGCGCTCTCCGCGGTCGCGCTCGGGACAGTCCTCGGTCCGGTCGTCGGGGGGCTGCTCTTCGAGTACCTGGGCTATGTCGCGACCTTCCTCGTCCCGGCGGTGGTTGTGGCCACTGTCGGGCTGCTCGTCCTCGCCATCCCGGTGCCTTCCTGCAGGCGGGAGGGAGAACGGGAACGGGCCGGGATGTTTCCCCGGCGCCACCTCCTCCCGCTCGCCGCATGTGCGGTAACGGCGATAGCGGTCTCGGGGACGTATGGCGTCCTGGATCCCTACCTGCCGGTCTACCTGCACATTGTCTTCTCTGCATCCCCGGCGACGATCGGCCTCGTCTTCGCTGTGCTGGCGATCGCCGCCGCAGTCGCCCAGCCGGCGGCCGGGCGCATATACGACCGCTATGGGGGAAGCCGCTACCTCATCGGCGGCGGAATCCTCTTCTCGGGGGTCGCGATATTTGCTGCCATGCAGGCCCCGACGTTACCGCTGGTCGCCGCCGCCATCCTCACACTCGGTATCACGCTGAGCTCGGCCCTGGTGCCGGTGATGCCGATAATGGCCAGCATCTATCGTGACCAGGGCTCACAGGGGGTGGCCTATGGCATGTACAACACCTTCTACTCCATCGGGCTCACAGCCGGGCCGTTTGCAGGGGCGGCACTCCTCGGTCACCATCCGCTCACGGTGATCTTCCTGCTCCAGGCGGGGGTGCTCGGGGTTATCGGGGTGTTTGAGTATCTCCTCATCGGGAGGCTCGGGTGGCGGTAAGTTTTTCGCGCAGTCTGTCCTCTTCTAAACTGTGAAACACCTGATACCATGCCGCTAGAATTTGTTCGCCGGCATACCTCCGAACTGATGCTCGTCTTTTTCGGGCTCATCTTCGCGCTCGTGGTCTCCGGGCTCCTTGAGGGGGAGGCGGCGGCGTTCCTCACTGCCGCACTCGATGTGACGCCCTTTGTCATCCTCGCCATGCTCGCCTATATCGCGGAAGGTCGAGGCGGGGCGCTCCGGTGGGTCACCATAGTGTGGCTCATTCTCCTCATCGGCGGGATTGCGGCTGTAGCGGCCGGCTTCGGGGTTCTCTCGATCCTGCCCGCTGAGGTGCTTGAATCCGGGGAGTTTGACCTCGATATGGCGGCAGATATGACGCTCCTTCTCCTCGGCACCCTCGGGGCGGCAGTCGCAAGCCTCATCGGATTTTCCCGCCGGTTCCGGGTCTGGCTCTCCCGCTACCTCCCGATCGACCCGAACTCGTTCGTCCAGGGGGTTGCGCTCGTGACCGTCCTCGCCCTGATCCTGATCCCGCCGGTGCCTCTCCTGGTCGTGGGGGTTCCGCCCTACCTCTCGGAGCCGTTCATCAAACTCCTGACCGAGTCGGGGGATATCTTCGCCGATACAGTCAGGATAAACGCCTACGGCCTCTTCTGGACGCTCATAGCATCGTTCCTCATCGCCGGGGCATGTATGCGGCGAACGTTTCCCGAAGTCCTGGAACGCCTCGGGCTCGTCAGGCCGACGGGGCGAGAGATCGCCTTCGCCGTTTTTGCGGCGTTCGTGCTTGTTGTGGCGTTTCACTTCATCGATCCAATGCTTGCTACGCTGGTGGGCTACTTCGGCCTGCCCGTCACCGATACCGGGGCGGTCAACCTGCTCTTCGCAGGGTCGCTCACGCTCCCGGGTATCATCGTAGCATCGATAGCGGCGGGGTTTGGTGAGGAGGTGACCATCCGAGGTCTGCTCCAGCCCCGGTTCGGGATCCTCCTCCCGGCGCTCCTCTTTGCATCGCTCCATGCGTTTCAGTACAGCTGGGATGGCCTGATCTCGGTCTTCCTCGCCGGGATAGTCTTCGCCTACATCAGGAGGTACTCGAATACCACGACCTCAGCGATCACGCATACGGTCTATGACCTGGTGCTCTTCGCCCTGCTTATGGCCGGGGTGTCATTTTGAGGGGGCTTTCTCCTGCCCCCGGCGTGCGCAGCCCGGTGCATGTCCCTCAGGGTGCAGGTGGCCGGCTTCGATGTCACGAGGAGCATCACCGAGGGTCTCACGGTGTAAACGCCCCATAACTACGATCCGCCTCAATATCTCCAAGGTACCGCACATCGCAAAGCTCGGTCAGGCCAAGCACTTCTTTCCGGTTCCGCATGATGTGAGCGCCATCGCCCGTCCAGAGCACAAGCCCGGAGAGCTGGAGCGCCAGATCGTGAGCGTCAAGTATCACCTCGATGTCGTCCGGGTCGTCGATGGCGGTTAACCCCTGGTAGATCCTGGCGTAATCTGTCCGCCGCCGGTGCAGACCGAGCACATCGCGATCTTCAAGGCGGGCGAGGCGCCGGTTCCACTCCCGCTTATAGCAGATCTTCGCGAACAGGAGAGCATCCAGCGCTGCCACCGGATCCCTGCCGGCATTGGTGAGCGGTCTCGTACCGCTATCACAGATCCCCGGGCGAAAGCACCTGTATAGTCCGGCTCAGGGTCGCCAGGACCCGGGATCGGCAGCGATCCCGACGGTTAACGGCATGAAAGTACAGGTTGATTAAGACATTGTTATCATGAAACGGTAGACTGTCTCCTCCCCAAAAGTGGCATCTCCCGGGCCAGGGATCGTGAGAGGCGCATCGTCAGGTCGAGGAGATCCTTCTCCGTCATCGTTATTGTAAGGGGCTCTTTTTGGGTCAGACCGGCCACCACGGCGTTAAACTCATCCTCGATTTTTTCACAGTATACCCGAACCCCGGCACTCTCCCCCTCGCCGGCATTCACCGCATAGGAGACGTAACAGACAGCATCGTAGCAGGCGGCCGCCATATCCGGGATCCGCCCTGGATCTGCTTTGAGGGCTACCCTGAGCGCATCATCCCATGCGAGGTAGCAGTCGTAGAGGGTCTCAAGGGCGGGTAGGGGGTATCTCCGGATCAGATCGTCGAGCACCTGCTCGATCGCCGCCACCCGTGCGGCATCCAGACCGGGAACGGCGCCGGCAACCTCCTGTGCGATCTCCATCATTCTCTCGCAGAGCATCCGCTGGAAGTCATCTATGTGGAGATCTCCTCTTTCCAGAACTTCTATCTCGTCACCGGTGAGGTTAGAGTACTCAATCGGGATTGTATCACCATCGAAGAACTCTTTCTGGAGTTGTATACCATGGATGCGGTTGATGATGGTCCATGCCGGACATCTTTTCAGGGCGGTACAGGATTCGCTCGACGATACAAAAAATCGAATTAAATGACGCTGAGGGGGAGATTTGAACTCCCGAGGGGCTCAACGCCCCACGGGCTTTCCAGGCCCGCGCCTTACCGGTCTAGACTACCTCAGCACAGAATGTGCATCATTAGTTAGGGGCCTCGCCTATTAATGATATCTACCTAGATTCGCGCCTTCCAGCCACGGGGGTAGGTGCCGGGCTGCATCAGGACGGTGGTGGGGGCGACGACCAGACCGGGTTCGCCGGGCTTCAGCGCCGATGAACTGATGAGGGCCTTCCCGAGCCCTACGAGTTCACCCCGCTCCGTCATGATCGCGACGACCTCATCCTTCCCAAACCCGCCTTCTTTCCTGGTGACCCCGACCCCGGCAAGCACGGCACCGTGGCAGATGGCGTCGACCGCTGCATCGCGGATGACGACCTTCGGGAGGTCGACGACGGCGGAGACGGAGGGGAGGAGCATCGGCTGGAGCGGGGCGGGGTTTCCCTCCCGTGCCGCTGCGACGGCATCGGCGAGC
>Ga0265293_10006669_pt1 | contig 18268 bp, 20 predicted proteins | sample Munlanlewell138R_FD_192505 | JGI IMG/M metagenome (GOLD analysis project Ga0265293, IMG submission 192505) | Leachate microbial communities from a municipal landfill in Southern Ontario, Canada - Leachate well 138R | ecosystem: Engineered > Solid waste > Landfill > Unclassified | place: Canada...
TGGTTGTTGCCATAATCGCAATCCTTGCTTCTATTGTTCTTGTCTCTTTAAGCGGAGCAAGAAACAGAGCAAAGGATGCTAGGATAATATCCGCTCTTTCCCAAGTAAGGCCAATAGCGGAGATAATTTATTCAAGCAGCAATGCATATGATACCATTTGCGGTGGTGCTTCAACGCTTGGATCAAGCGAAGGATTGTCTACCCTTGCTGATGATATAACTTTTAATCAAAGTGCAGATGACGTTGCTTGCTATGCTTCAGGAGACGATTATTGCATTGCCGCAAAGCTTAACGCTACCGGTTCATTCTGTATCAGTTCTGACGGAGTAGCGAGAGCCAATGGCTCAACTACGGCTCAATCCTGCGCGGATGCGACAACCAGTTGCGGTTCTTAATTGATATTTTAGGTAAAATATTTGGAAAAATAGGATAAGTTTGCTGTTTGGTTTTCAAATTCAATCATTAAGTTTTTTTAAAACTTGATTAACATCCATAAAAAATATATAATAAGAGAAAAGGTCGAAAACCTTTCACAAAACTTACTTTCAAAAAAATGAAAATCTTCACCAAAAAGGAAAAAGGTTTTACCCTAATTGAGCTTCTTGTGGTTGTTGCCATAATTGCAATTCTTGCCTCTATTGTTCTTGTCTCTTTAAGCGGAGCGAGAAACAGAGCAAAGGATGCGAGGATAATATCCGCTCTTTCCCAAGTAAGGCCAATAGCGGAGATAGCTTATTCGGGAGACGGGCAGTACAATGGTATTTGCACTTCTGCCGGCACGGCTTTTGGCTCAACTGACGGACTTTCGGTTATAGCTGCCGATATTACTTTAAATCAGGATTCTGGCGATATTTTATGCAAGGCGTACGGAGACGACTATTGTGTTGCCGCCGGACTTAATGCAGGCGGTTCATTCTGCATTAGTTCTGACGGAGTGGCAAGATCTATTCCTGGTTCAAGTACGGGAGATGCTTGTCCTGCAACCTCGACCAGTTGCGGAGCATAACAGAAATATTTTAATTTTGGATTTAAAAACCCGCCAGGTTGCGGGTTTTTGATTTTAAAACTTGATTAACATCCATAAAAAATATATAATAAGAGAAAAGGTCGAAAACCTTTCACAAAACTTACTTTCAAAAAAATGAAAATCTTCACCAAAAAGGAAAAAGGTTTTACCCTAATAGAGCTTCTTGTGGTTGTTGCCATAATCGCAATTCTTGCCTCTATTGTTCTTGTCTCTTTAAGCGGAGCGAGAAACAGAGCAAAGGATGCTAGAATTATGGCCGCCCTTGCCCAAGTAAGGCCAATAGCGGAGATAATTTATTCAAGCAGCAATGCATATGATACCATTTGCGATGGTGCTTCAACGCTTGGATCAAGCGAAGGATTGTCTACCCTTGCTGATGATATAGACGCAAATATGCCTTCAACAGGAGCAATAAGATGCCAGGCAGAAGGAGACGGGTATTGCGTTGCTGCTTCGCTTAACGCTAGCGGTTCATTCTGCATCAGTGCTGACGGGGTAGCAAAAGTCGTTGCTTCAACTCCGGAAAATGCTTGTCCTGCAACTTCATCAAGCTGTTCAGAATAGCTTAAAATTTGGAAAAACGTTTGAAAAATAGCGGGGCGATGTTTTTGCCTCGCTATTTTTAAAAGATAGACAATTTTCTTATGATTTTTTTTATTAGATTTTTTGTTTTTATATCAGGCCTTTCGGTGGGAAGTTTTTTAAATTGCATTATTTGCCGGCTTGAAAAAGAAGAGAGTATCAAGGGAAGGTCTTATTGTCCAAAATGCGGGCATATTTTGTCTTTTTTAGATCTTTTTCCCTTGCTTAGTTTTTTGTTTCTCAAAGGAAAATGCAGGTATTGCAAAAAGAAAATATCTTTCCAATATCCTCTGGTTGAAATAATAACTGGCATAGTTTTTCTGCTTATTTTTAACTATCAGCTTTCTTTTTCAAGTGACCTTTGGAGCTTTGGATTTATTTTTAATTTTTTGTCTTTAATTATTATCTCTTCTTTTTTAATAATAGTTTTTATTTATGATTTTAAACATTTTTTAATTCCGGATTTTGCTGTTTATTCTCTTGTTGCAGTTGCTTCTGTTTACAGTTTTTTAAACGGCAATTTTATAAACGGCTTATTTTCAGCTACTGCTTGTTTTCTTTTTTTTCTTGCGGTTTTTTTAATTACAAGAGGAAAAGGTATGGGATTTGGAGACGTTAAACTTTCTTTTTTTATCGGTTTTTTTCTGGGTTATCCTAATTTTCTCATTTCTTTGTTTGCATCTTTTTTAATAGGGGCTATTATAGGAGTAGGGCTTATCGCTATTAAGAAAAAGAACCTTAAAAGCGAAGTTCCCTTCGGACCTTTTTTGATTATAGGAACTGTTATTGCTTTTCTTTTTGGAGAAGTAATAGCAGATTATTATATTTCCTTATTGCTTTAAAAATATGTTTTTAAATAAAAAATCAAAGGGCTTTACTGTTTTGGAAATGGCTGCGGTATTCTTTTTTATGAGTTTGATTTTGTTAGCTGTCATGGTAAACTACAGAAAGGACAAGAGTTCTCTTGCTCTTTGGAGATCGGCAAATAGTTTTGCTCAAAGCATTCGCAGCATTCAAACAATGGCCGGAAAGGAAAATCTTAATTGTAAGGTTGACGGGGCGTATGTGGAAGGGTATAGCCATAGTTACGGCGTATATATTGATACCTCAAACGATGAAAGCTATCTTATCTTTGCCGACTGTAACGGAGACAATCTCTATGGAGAAGGAGACCAAATAGTAAGCGAGGTAATTATTGAAACAGAAGTGAAGATAAGCGATTTTACTCCGAAGGAGGATAATAAGATTCATATTGTTTTTGTTCCTCCCAAACCCGAGGTGTTTATAAACGCATCGTCAACCGAAGCGGAAATTACTTTTTATGCTTGGCAAAGTCCTACTGAAACAAGAACAATAAAAGTGAATAAAATAGGGCGAATTGAATTTACGCAAGTAGAATGAAAAATAAAGGAGTTACAATTATAGAGCTGATTATTACTCTTTTTGTCTTATCAATAGGAGTTGTTGGCGCTCTTTCGGCTATGCGTCAGCCGATTGAGCATACATCCGTTTCAATTTCAACCTTTAGGGCCTATTATTTTGCCAAAGAAGGGATTGAAATAGTAAGGAATGAAAGAGACAGAGCATGGATAAGAGAAGAAGAGTGGGATAAAAACTCTCTTCAAATGAGAACAAACCATTTGAATGCTGATCCGATTCAAGGAACAAGATTCAAAAGGGAATTATTTCTTGAAGAGGTTGCATTTGGGGATGGAAATAGTAAAATAGAGGTTACCGTTAAAGTTTCTTGGACGGAAAAAGAGAAAGATTATGAGGTGAATGTCCAGGAAAATTTATATGACTGGCTATGAGAAAAGGATTTTCATTAATAGAAATGCTGGTTGTTTCCGCGGTTTTGGCCGCTGTAAGCGTCGGGGCGATTGCTTCTTTTTCTTCCATAATCAAAGCGCAAAGATATGCCCTTAGAGCCCAACATTTGCTTGACCAGGGAGGATATTCCATAGATTATATCGGCAACGCCCTTAGAATGGCAAAAAGGGAAACAGGAGTGGCGGATTGTATAAATTACGGTAAAAACTACGAATACCATCCCAAGGGGATAAAGTTCATATCTTTTGACGGAACGTTTAAATGCAGAAAGTTTTACCTTAGCAGCGGAGTTCTTATTGATTACGAAGAAGGAAGAACACCCGAGGAAATTCCTCTTACTTCTTCAGACGTGGAAATTACCGATTTTGGAGTGATAATAGAAGACAATGTCGGAATTCAGCCCCTTGTTTATTTGATTTTAAAGATGAAGCCGTCTGATTTTGATTCCCCTTTGCTGGAATTTTCAACAGTAATTTCTCAAAGGGACTTGAATGTTCCCTTGGAATAATTTTTAAAAATGAAGTTTTATAAATTAATTTTATTAAAAATATGAACACAACATATGTTATTATCGGAATTTTCGTTCTTATTGCCTTTGCTCTCGTATTTATTTATAACCGGCTTGTTGTTCTTGTGAACAGAACAAAAGAGACATGGTCGGACATAGATGTCCAATTGAAGAGAAGATATGATCTTATACCTAACCTTATTGAAACCGTAAAAGGATATGCCGCTCATGAAAAAGAGGTTTTCGAAAATGTCACCAAGGCAAGAACAATGGCAATGTCGGCCGAAAAGTCAGGAGATCCAAAAAAAGTAGGGGAAGCGGAAAACTTTTTAAGCGGAACCCTTAAAAGCCTTTTTGCCGTATCTGAAAATTATCCCCAGCTTAGAGCTTCGGAAAACTTTGTGGAGCTTCAAAGAGAATTGAGAGACACTGAAGATAAAATTCAATATGCCAGAAGATTCTATAACACAAATGTGAGAGATTTGAATATAAAGATAGAAAAGTTTCCTTCAAATATTGTCGCTTCTCTGTTTGGGTTTAAAAAAATGGATTTTTTTGAAATAGGAGAAGAAAGAGAAAAAGAAGTAATAAAGGCAAGTTTTTAAAAAATGGCGGCAAATCTTTATAAACAGTCGGAAATTAATATTTACAAAACTTGGGGGTACATGACATTGTTCTTCATTTTTGTCATTGCCGTAGGATGGATTGCTTCTTATTTTTTTGAAAGTTATTTGATTCTTTGGATTGCTTTAATATACAGCGTTTTGGCAAGTTTTTTCGGCTATTGGTATTCGGACAAAATTGTTCTTAAAATGGTAAATGCGAAGATGATTGAAAAAAATGATAATCCAGAACTTTATCTTCTGGTTGAAAATCTTTGCATCGGGGCAGGCCTTCCTCTCCCTAAAATTTATATCATAGAGGAAAACCAGCCCAATGCCTTTGCTACCGGAAGAAACCCGGAACATGGAGTCATAGCGGTGACACGGGGCCTTCTTGAGGTACTTGATAGATCTGAGCTTGAGGGAGTTATAGCCCATGAGCTTGCTCATATCGGAAACAGAGATGCTCTTCTTCAGACGATTGTTGTTATTCTTTTCGGAGTTGTTGTTTTTACTGCCGATATTTTCATAAGGAGCGTTTTTTGGGGAGGAATTTCAAAAAGAGACGAAAAAGGAGGAGGGCTTATTATTATTGCCGCGATATTTTTCGCCTTTTTTGCCGGGCTTTGCGCTCAGCTTATGAAGCTTGCAATTTCAAGAAAAAGGGAATATCTTGCTGATTCTTCAGGAGCTCTTCTTACAAGATATCCGGAAGGACTGGCAAAAGCTCTTATTAAGATATCAAATAATCCTTCAACAATGAAAAAAGCGAGCAATTCCACCTCTCATCTTTTTATAATAAACCCTTTCAAGGGGGAAGAGAAAAAAAGCTTCTTCCATGCCTTGTTCTTAACTCATCCTCCTGTTGAAAAGAGAGTAAAGGCCTTAAGGGGGATGAATATATAAAATGAAAGAAGAAAAATTAAATCCAAAAACAGAAACCAAATTTAAATGCCCTAGGTGCAATATTTCTCTTTTAGGGCGCCTTTTTCATAATATTGAAGTTGATAATTGTCCCAAGTGCCTTGGCTTATGGTTTGAAGAAGACGAGCTTCGCCTTGCAAAGGATGATAAGGACAGGGAATTGAGATGGCTTGATATAAATCTCTGGGATGAAGAAACGCAATTTAGAATTTCTTCCGGAATACGGCTGTGCCCTTCCTGCAGAGTTCCTCTTTATGAAGTAAGGTATGGAAGTTCGGATGTCATAATAGATGTTTGTTCTTTATGCAAGGGAATATGGCTTGATAACGGAGAATTCAAAGGTATAATTGATTGGCTGAAAGCGAAAGCAAACAGGGAAATTCTTGATAATTATACTGAAAATCTATTAAAGGAATTCGGAGAAATATTTGTTGGTCCGGAAACAACAAAGGAGGAGATTCTTGATTTTTTAATGGTTTTAAAACTTTTGAATTATAAAGTTCTCGTAAAACACCCGAATCTTTCAAGATTCTTCTCCGATCTTCCAAAATAGGTTTTTTTGTGCTAACTTTATTTTTGTTGGAGGGGTACGTCTAATTGGTAAGACACTAGTTTGGAGAACTGGCGGGGTTTTTCCCCATGCAGGTTCGAGTCCTGTCCCCTCCGCCAATTTGTCTTTTTTAAAAAAATATGGAAGATTTAAGAAAGGCCACTCTTTTATTTCTGGTTAAAAAATCAAAAGGAGAAGTAACCGATATTTGCCTCGCTATGAAAAAGCGCGGTTTTGGAATTAATAGATACAACGGAGTCGGAGGGAAAGTTGAAGAGAAAGAAACGATTAAGCAGGCAGCAATAAGGGAAGCGAAAGAGGAAATAAATGTTTTTATCAAAGAAATGGAAAAAGTTGCTGAAATTTCTTTTTATTTTCCTCATAATTTTTTATTTAATCAAGCAGTTCATGTATATTTTTCTGAAAGCTGGGAAGGAGAGCCAAGAGAAAGCGAAGAAATGAAGCCGGAATGGTTTTCCGTAGAAAAAATACCCTTCAAAAAAATGTGGCCGGATGATATTTTTTGGCTGCCGGAAGTTTTAAAAGGAAAATTGCTCAGAGCAATGTTTGTTTTTAAAGAAAACGATATCGTAGAAGAAAAAGAGGTTAATATTGTCAAAAGTTTCTAAAATTGTTATATCATCAAATTTGTGTTATAATAAAAACCCTTTTGATGTAAAAAATATACAATGTTAAATTCTCCTACCGAAGAAATTAAAAGCCGCCTTGACATAGTAAATGTCATAGGAAGCTATATAAAACTGCAAAAGACAGGAGCAAACTATAGGGCTATATGTCCGTTCCATTCGGAAAAAAGCCCTTCTTTTTTTGTTTCTCCTTCAAAGCAGATTTGGCATTGTTTTGGCTCTTGCGGAATAGGAGGAGATATTTTCGGATTTGTTATGAAAATAGAAGGGGTGGAATTTAAAGACGCTTTAAAAATACTGGCGGACAAAGCCGGAGTAGAATTAAAAAAAGAAGATCCCAAGATTTCCACAAAAAGGCAAAAAACTTACGATATATGCGAGTTTGCCTGCTCTTTTTTTGAAAAACAAATGGAAAGCAATGCAGGGATTGAGGTTAAAAAGTATTTAAATCAAAGAGGAGTAAAAGAAGAAACCATAAAAGAATGGCGTCTTGGATATTCTCCCGATTCATGGAGGGCTCTTTCTGATTATCTTATCGGTAAGGGTTACAAGAGAGAAGAGATTGAGCAGTCGGGTTTGGCTTTAATTTCTGAAAAAAACAAGTTTTATGATAGATTCAGAGGAAGAATTATGTTTCCCGTTTTTGATATTAATTCCAGGGTTATAGGGTTTGGAGGAAGGGTTTTTAAAGATAAAGAAGGATTGGGAGCAAAATATATAAATACTCCTTCAACTATCATTTACGATAAAAGCCAAACTTTATACGGGATAAACAATGCCGGGATTGAGATGAGGAAAAAAGATTCCTGCATTTTAGTTGAAGGATATATGGATGCAATAATGGCATTCCAGTCGGGTTTTAAAAATGTTGTTGCTGTTTCAGGGACGGCCCTTACTCCTCTTCAGCTTAAAATAATTAAAAGATATACGGAAAATTTACATACTGCTTTTGATATGGATAATGCCGGAAATTCGGCAACAAAAAGGGGAATAGGGCTAGCTCAATCCTTAGGCTTTAATATCAAGATAATTTTAATGAAAGAAGGATTTGATCCGGCAGATATTTTAACAAAAGACAAAAAAGAATGGGAAGAAATGGTAAAGGGGGCAAAATCAATAAAAGATTTCTATTTTGAAACGGCTCTTTCTTCTTTTGATAAAAATACTCTTGAAGGGAAGAAATCAATATCCAAAGAAATTCTTCCGGTGATAAAAAGGATTCCTAATAAAGTTGAACAGGAATTATGGCTTAAGGACTTATCAGGACTTCTTGAGGTAAGGATTGAATCTCTCATGGAAGAACTTTTGAAAATAAATGAAGAGCTGGACTTTAGCTTAGAAAAAGAGGAAGATAAGAAAGATAATAATGAAAAGGAAAAAAAGACCAAAAAGGACATTTTAGAAGAATACTTGATTTGTCTTTTTTTAAGGAAGCCGGAAATGTTAAGTATTGTAAAAGATGAGGATTTTCTTTTTTTAACTCCGAAAACATCAGATATTTTAAAGATTTTAAAAGAAGACCCGAAGAAAATAAATATGCTAGAAAACCAAAATATTACAGCTCTCCTTATAAAATCAGAATTTGAAGAAATAAATGAAGGCATTGACCGGGAAATTGAAAAGTGCTTTGGAGAAATAAAAAAAGATTTCTATAAAAAAGAGCTTCAAAACATTACTTTGAGAATAAAAAAAGAGGAGGAAAATAAAAATGAAGACAAAATAGAAGAACTTAAAAATGACTTTAATAATTTCTTAAAAATATTCAACCAATTATGAAAAAAAAGAAAACCCTTAAAAAAACTTTAAAGGCAAAAAAACCGGTTAAAAAGAAAACCGTAAAAAAGAATTTAAAATCAAAAAAACCGGTTAAAAAATCAGCGGTAAAGGCAAAAAAACCGGTTAAAAAATCAGTGGTGAAAGCAAAAAAGCCGGTTAAAAAGAAAAGCCCTAAAAAATCAAAAAAGAATATTTTTACTGAAGAGAAAGTTAAAAAAATATTGGAAAAGGGAAGAGAAAGAGGATTTATAACAATATCAGAATTTCTGCACTTTTTTCCTGATTTTGAAAAAGATATGCAAAGTTTCGAAAATATTCTTGAGACGATTGAGCAGGAAGAAATAGCAATTAAGGAAGCAAGAGAATATTTGAACATCGGAGAGAAAAAAAAGGACTATAAGGAAATCATGGGGTTGAAGATAGACCCCATTCAGCTTTATTTAAAAGAAATAGGCCGTTCTTCTTTTCTTACTGCCGAAGAAGAAAAAGACCTTGCAAGAAAAATAGAAAAAGGGGATATGGAAGCAAAGAAGAAGCTGGCTACGGCTAATTTGCGCCTTGTCGTATCAATTGCTAAAAAGTATGTAGGAAGAACTCCCAATTTAACTTTACTTGACCTTATTCAAGAGGGAAATCTGGGGCTTGCCAGAGCAGTTGAGAAGTTTGACTGGAGGAAAGGGTATAAGTTTTCAACTTATGCCACTTGGTGGATTAAACAGGCAATTACAAGAGCTCTGGCTGATCAATCAAGGACAATCAGGATTCCCGTCCATATGGTTGAAACAATATCAAAATATGTCCAGGCAAGAAGGCGTCTTTTGCAGGATTTAGGAAGAGATCCTTTTGCCGAAGAAGTGGCTGCTGAAATGGGAATAGAAGTTGAAAAGGTGCATAATATAAGAAAGATTTCCCAGGAAACCGTTTCTCTTGAGACGCCGATAGGAGACGAGGGAGATGACAGCATCCTTGCCGAGTTTATAGAAGATGAAAAGATAATCTCTCCTCTTGTTCAGGCAGGAAGAGTGCTTCTCAAAGAGCGCCTTGAAGAAATTCTGATTGATCTTAGCGAAAGGGAGCAGGAGATTCTTTCAATGAGATTCGGACTTGGAGACGGTGTTACTCATACTCTTGAGGAAGTAGGACAGAAATTCGGCGTTACAAGAGAAAGAATAAGACAAATAGAGGCAAAAGCATTAGAAAGAGTAAGAGAACATAAAGGCCTTAAAAAGCTTGAAGGATATTAAATCTTTCGTTTTTTGTGCAGTTGGGTTGAAAAAATATTAATTTTGAGATATATTTAAAAACATTCCGGGGTAGCTCAATGGTAGAGCAAGCGACTGTTAATCGCTGGGTTACAGGTTCGAGTCCTGTCCCCGGAGCCAAATTGTATGTTGCGAGTTTATTGCCTCGGCGCTTCGCGCCTCGGCAGGCAGATTGTATAGTATTTGCCAAGATTTTTTAGGTTCAATCGCCACCTTTTGCGAAAGCAAAACGCGGTTCGAGCCAATCCTTTTGAGAAAATCCCGTCCCGCGACGGGATTTTCTTGCAAAGCGATAATTTTGGCTTGTTGAGCCGCTAAAATGAATTGTCTTGCCGGTTCGAGCCAATGATTGCCGTTTCGCTCAAAATCCTTCAATTTTTCGGAAAGCTCGCTTTTTTCGTTGATGATTTTTTCTTTTTTGGCGGTATATTCCTCGCGTGAAATTGTGCCGTCCAAATGAGTGTCCAATAGTATGTCGAGCTTTTCTTCAAGCTCTTTTATTTTGTCTTTGAGATTTTGAGCGAAAACGGCTCCGCTTTGGGCGGCTTCCGCTTCTTCCTTATTCATTTCGCTTAACATCCACTCCGCCCAAGCGGAAGACAAAGAAACTTTTTGAAGCTCGTTTGCGACCTGACCCGCCAAAACTTCTTCGCGGATATATTTTTGCGAACATTTTTTATCCCGCTTTTTGGTGCAACGATAATAGTTATGTCCTTTTTGCGTCTCGGAAGTTATGGCGCAACCGCACTCTCCGCAAACGAGCATATTTCTAAACGGATATTCTTTTTGGCTCGGCCTTTTCGGGCGCGAACGATCCGCCATTACTTTTTGGCACGCTTCAAAAAGTTTCTTTGCTATCATTGGCTCGTGCTTTCCGTCATACATTTCGCCGTTATATTTGAATACGCCATAATAAAACGAATTGGAAAGTATGCTTTGAATGTTGGAGACGGAAAGCATATTTTTCTTTCGGCTCAACAAGCCGGCGGAAGTTATCAACTTCCGCACATCTTTCAGAGAATAATTTCCGGTTGCGTAAAGTTCAAAAAGTTTGCGAACGAGGCGAAACCTTTCGGGGTCTTTATACATCGTGTGTTTTAACAAGTCGTTCAAATATCCAAGCGGGGCGTAGCCGGGCAATTCGCCTCGGCGCAATTTTTGACGCAACCCTCTTTTGGTATTCTCTGAAAGATTATCCACAAAGTATTTTGATTGCCCAAAAGCGATATTTAGCATGAATTTGCCTTGCGGGGTCGGCTCAAACCAAAATGTCGGGGATTTTAGCGCTTTGATTTTTCCGGTATCAATCAAAAATATTATTCGTCCGCCGTCTATGCTATTTCTCGCCAATCTGTCCGGGTGCCATGCTAAAATCCCTTCGGCTTCGCCACTTTCCATTCGTTTGAGCATATCGTTGAAAATCGGTCTGCCCGGCTCTTTGGCGGTTTGCGATTCGCGAAAAGTCGCGGCGATCGGCAAATTTTCCCGCAAGGCAAATTCTTTCAATTCTGTTTCCTGCGCTTCCAACGACAAAACTTGTCTGTCGTCTTCATCGGTTGATTTTCTGATGTATAAAAAATATTTCATATCGCTTTTGGGCTAAAAATTATCGCTTTGCTTTCCGCCTTCGGCGGAATAAAAAGGATTGGCTTATAAACTTCGTTTATCCGTTGCTTCGCAACGGCGAACCGCGTTTTGCTTTCGCAAAAGGTGGCGATTGAACCTAAAAAATCTTGGCAAATACTATACAATCTGCCTGCCGAGGCGCGAAGCGCCGAGGCAATAAACTCACAACATACAATTTGGCTCCGAACGCTGAACGAAATCCGAACTTTTTTTAGCGAAAACCCGAATGCTGAATTTTGAAAAACTTTTAAGCTCGGGCGGGCAAAAAGGAAGGGGGTTGGGGGGAAGGAATTTTTGCCCGCCCTCGCTTTTCCGCCGCCGAATTTCGTGCCAGCAAAGCTGGCGCGCCGCCAATACAGTTGCGCTTGACCCACCCAGCCCATTCGCGCACAACATCAAGGAACTCCCTGAATATTTTACAAATCTGGTGTATTCCATTTTGGCATATTACACTATGGAATATAACATATAAGTATTAAAATAACAAGTATGAGCAAAACAATTTATTCAAAAGATCACAAATTTTTAACAGAACAACTTAAAAAAGCCCGTATTGAGGCTGGTTTTGATCAAGAGAAAGCCGCCGAACAGTTAGGTAAAACTCAATCTTACATTTCAAAAATTGAAGCCGGACAAAGAAGAGTAGATGTTGTGCAATTAAAAGAATTCGCTAAGGCATATAAAAAGTCATTGGATTTTTTTATTAAAAAATAATATGGATTTATCAACACTTAAAAAAGAACTTCAAAAAATAAAAAAGTTTGGTTTTGTGCCAACCCACAGAACTGGCGACACAGGAATTGGAAAAACACTTGAAGATTTATTGAATATAAAAGAAAACAATATCCCGCTTCACGATATTGCTGGTGTTGCTGAACTTAAAGCATACCGCAAGAGCGCAAAATCAATGCTTACGCTTTTTACTCTTGAACCTCTTCCAAAAGGTGGCGACAGGGATCGAATGTTGCTAGATAATTTTGGCTATTCAAAGCGAAACAATGGCCGGTCAAAAGAATTGCACTCAACGCTTTCCTGTAAACGATATAACAATCAATCACTTAAACTTTCAGTTTCGGGCGATAAAATTCGCGTGCAGGGTAAGAATAAACGATTAAATATTTACTGGGATATGGAATCCGTGCAAAAGAAATTTGGCAATAAGTTGCCGGCGTTGGTTTATGTTTTAGCCGAGTCAAAAGAAATAAAAGGAAAAGAATATTTTCATTTTAACGAGGCGTATTTATTAAGCGGTTTTGATTTTGAATTATTTAAAAAAATGGTGAAAAAAGATCAAATCGTTGTGGATTTTCGGATGTATTACAGACCGAATGGTAGCGTTAGAAATCACGGAACCGGTTTTAGAATAAAAATAAACAAACTTTATAACTGTTTCAGAAATAAGGATCGACTAATTTAATTTTTCCGAAGAATTACAATACTCTCTTTATTCATTGTTTCTTCTAATGCTCCGACAATATTTGTTGGCGAGTTTTTGATAGGCATTCTTTTGCCCGGGATATTTCTAACAAAAACATCTTCGCAGGTAAAGCCAATTTTTTCGCCTAATTCCGCTATAATAAAATCAGTTGGTATTCGCACTTGTTTTACGAGCCGATTGCCGATAACCAAGCAAAAATATTTTTTAGACTTTAATATTTTATAAGCTTGTTTTAAACAATCATTCAAGCCAATATAAAAACTTAAAACATCTTTGGCTCTTTTTTCGTCTATTTTTGCGATTTTACTTAAAGAATCTTTTAAATATTTTGAATCCAGCGTGTGCTCAAGGGTTTTAGTTGCCTTACCTCCAAGCAATTCATTGTCTACGCCAGAGGCTTTGTTTGGATCTTCAAAAATATCTATCCATTGCGCCGAAAGGCGAGAAAATTGGCCATAAGCAACAGTCGTTCTTGAATCTCCATAAGGCGGAGAAGTAATAATGCAATCAATTGAATTGTCTTTTATGCCATTGGTTTTTGAAGAATCACCATAAATTATTTTGGTCCAAACCTTTTTGTTGACATCTTTGTAAAAATCAGTCATTCCCTTGATATTTGCTTCTGTTTTCTTTTTGAAAATTCCTAAAACATCAGGATTATAATTTTCTAGCTTCTCTTTTTTTATTCTAACAAGCTTAAACTCACCGCTTTTTGTGTTTGAGGATAATCGCACAGTTTCGCTAAACGAAACCATAAAATAATTTTTAATATCCTCGTTTTTTATTTTTGAAATCGCTTTTTTTATTTTAGCTAATTGAATAATAGCTTTTTCTTTAAACCAAAAATCAATATTATTGAAATTGGGCTTTTTAATTTCTGTTTCTTTTATTTTTTCTATTTCGGAAAGAAGTTTAAAATATTCATTCGTAAGTGTTGAGGGATTTATCGGTGTTGTTTTAGCTCTCGCTAAAAAAATCGCCAATGGATTCAAATCAATTCCATACGCATTTCTGCCCAAAAGTTTGCTTTCAACTAATGCTGTGCCGGACCCGCAAAAAATATCACAAATTGTTTCTCCTGTTTGACTATAATTTTCTAATAATCGCCGTGCGACTTGCGGAATGAACATTGCTGGATATGTATGAATCCCGTGCGTGTAAGATTTTGTTTTCTCGCCTTTATAATCCCACGAGTAATCAATTCTTCTAACATATTTTTCGTCTTTAACTTTTTCTTTTTCAATTTGCGTTTCTAAATTTCTGATAATTTTTACGACAACTCCTCTAATTTCAACTTCTTCTCTGTAAATAGGAAAAAGTGTCGGGTTTGCCGGTTGTAGTCTAATCCGATTTTTTTCTCGGTAGAGTTTTTTTAATGTTGCTTCGTTATCGTCAATAATTGCGACAACTGTTTGCCCATTGTCAGCAAATTCCTGTTTTCTAATAACAACAATATCTCCGTCAAAAATTCCCTCATCAATCATGCTATTGCCTTGAACACGCAAGGCATAATTATTTCCGTATTTTCCAACTTCATCTTTTGAAACAGTTATTGTTTCGCCAAGCGTTTCTATCGCTTCAATCGGCTGTCCGGCGGCAATAGTTCCGACTAATGGCACTTCAATTGTCGCTTTTTCGTTTCTTGCCGAAACTGCTCTTGGCTGATTATATTCTTTTTTTAGATAACCAGCCTCTTGGAGTTTTTTAACATGGTGATGAGCCGTAGAAACAGAGGATAGTTTTAGATGTTTTTTTATTTCCTCAAGAGAGGGTGAGAACCCCTTCTTTTTTTGGAAAGAAGTAATAAAATCTAAGGCTTGTTTTTGGCGTTTTGTGAGCATAAGTTTATAGCTATTGACTTTCTATTTATTTTCGACTACACTTTAATTGTAGACGATTTTAAAAATGTCGTCAATACTTATAAAAATTAACTAAAACAATATGCCAAAATTTAGCAGAACTCAAAAATTTACGAAAGCCAATATTGCCAATGTCCCCCAGAATAAGGCAATAATCTACAAGATAAAAAGCAAAAGCGGAGAAAATCTTTATACTGGAATCGCTGGTCGTGGTCGTCCACAAGACAGGCTACTGGAACATAAAGAAATTAAAAAAGAAATAATTCCGGAAGGTACGAGATTTCAATATGCACAGGTTAAGACAAAAGAAATAGCCCACAAGATTGAAAAGTCGATTATAAAAAAAGAACAGCCGGAATTTAACGAGCAACACAAATAAACATATGAACGATATTATATGTCCAAATTGTAAAAAAGTTTTTAAAGTCGATGAGGCTGGTTTTGCTGATATTCTCAAACAAGTCCGTGATCACAAATTTGAAGAAGAATTGCATGAGCGATTAAATATTGCTGAAAAGGAAAAAGAAAGTGCCGTTAAACTAGCCGAATCCAATCTTAAAAATACACTACAAGCCGAACTCGCGAAGAAAGATAAAGAGCTGGCGGAGTTAAGAGCCGAAAAGGATCGCAGTCTTGCGAAACAACTGACAGAAAAAGAAGCCGAACTCGCAGAAATGAAATCAAAAATTGATAAAGCAGAGGTAGAGAAAAAACTTTGTGTTACTGAAGCTGTCAAAAAGATTGAAAAAGAGCGCGATAATCTGGCTAGTGATTTAAAAAGTAAAGAAACGGAAAAACAATTGCTGGAAAAATCACTGCTTGAAAAATTTTCATCAGAGCTTAAGACCAAAGATGACATTATCAAGATGAAAGATGATGAGATTGCCCTTCGTAAAGATATGAAGCTCAAGCTCTCAACTAAAATGGTTGGGGAAACACTTGAACAGCATTGCGAAACAGAATTTAATAAACTCCGCGCGACCGCTTTTCAACACGCCTATTTTGAAAAAGATAATGATTCAAAGACCGGAAGCAAAGGAGATTATATTTATAAAGAAACCGACGAAGCTGGCAATGAGATTATCTCGATAATGTTTGAAATGAAAAATGAGGGTGACGAAACTGCCACTAAAAAACGAAATGAGGACTTTTTGAGAGAATTGGATAAAGATCGAACTGAAAAGAAATGTGAGTACGCTGTGCTTGTTTCGCTTTTGGAAGCTGAAAATGAATTATATAACACTGGAATTGTTGATGTTGCTCACAAATACCCCAAAATGTATGTTGTTCGTCCGCAATTTTTCATTCCAATTATTACATTGTTACGAAATGCGGCGATGAACTCTCTAAAATATAAAGCGGAACTTGCTTTAGTAAGGAGTCAAAATATCGATATAACTAACTTTGAAGACAATATAAATAAATTCAAGGATGGTTTTGCTAAAAATTATGATCTCGCCAGTCGTAAGTTTAAAACTGCTATCGAAGAAATAGACAAAACTATCGACCATCTTCAGAAAACAAAAGATGCACTCTTATCTTCTGAAAATAATCTTCGCCTTGCTAATAATAAGGCTGAAGATCTAACAATTAAAAGATTAATACGCGGAAATCCTACAATGGAGGCTAAATTTGCCGAGCTTTCCGACACTGATAAAACAATATAAATAATTTTGGCGGCGCGCCAGCTTTGCTGGCACGAAATTCGGCGGCGGAAAAGCGAGGGCGGGCAAAAATTCCTTCCCCCCAACCCCCTTCCTTTTTGCCCGCCCGAGCTTAAAAGTTTTTCAAAATTCAGCATTCGGGTTTTCGCTAAAAAAAGTTCGGATTTCGTTCAGCGTTCGGAGCCAACAAACTAGATACGAACTCATTTTTTGAAGATGAGAGTGTTCGCTCGCCCAGCCCCGCCAATGGCGGGGCTGGGCTTCGCTCCGCGACGGCTCCGCCGTCGCTTTGGCGGGAAATGAAGCGGATTTTAATGCTTTCGGGGGAATAGAAAATGTTTGAAAGAAACTTTTTGGCAAAAAGATTTCTTTCAATTCCCTTGGTGGTTTTGAGTCCAGAGAGGAAAAATTTTAGAGTGTCCGAAATGCTTTCGGCGGAAAATTTAGAGCATCCGTCCGTTAGTTCGTATCCAGCGCGGTGTCCCGCTTGTTCGTCGTTGTTTAGACGAAAAACGAGATTTTCAATATAGTTTTTATCAACCGAAATGCGCTCTAAATTTTCCAAACAAAAATCTTCCAATCGTTCGGCGGACACTTGTTTTACCGAACACGCCTGCCAGTCCTGCTTCATCGTGGCGGTGCAACGATAGTAATAATAGCGATTTAATTTTCCAGCAATATATTTGTTGGTAAAACAAGAAGTCATATTTGAGCCACACTCCTCGCATTTTATAAGTCCGCCGAACAGGAAGTTTTTGTACACTCTAAAATTTTTCTTTTTTTCCTTATGAATTTTTTGAGCAAGGGCAAAAATTTCTTCCAAAATTATCGGCTCGTGGATTCCTTGATAAATTTCGCCATTGTGCAAAACCTTGCCTATGTAGATAACATTTCGCAAAATATGGCTGATATTTGTTTTGGAGAAATTTTTGCCTAACTTATTTTTGATACCTCTATCTTTCAGCATTTGGTAAGTTTTCGCCGTTGAGTCGGTTTCAATATAAGTTTCAAAAATTGATTTTATTTCCTCCGATTCTTTCGGGTGCGGGATAAGTTTCTTGTCTTGTCGTACATAACCGAAAGGAGTAAGTCCGCCGTTCGCTAGTCCCTTTTTCGCTCGCTCCAACATTTTGTCTTTTGTTCTCTCACTCGTCAGTTCTCGCTCAAACTGCGAAAAAGTGAGCATGATGTTGCGAAGCAACCTTCCGGCGGGCGTAGAAGTATCAAACCTTTCGGTTATGGAAATAAAATCAATTTTTGCTTGCTCAAAAAATTCAATCAGTTGATAAAAATCTTTCGGCGAACGAGTGAGCCGATCAATTTTGTAGACCAAAACCACATCAATTTTTTCTTTTTTCAAATCCGCAAGTAGTTCCTGCAAAGATGGACGCTCCATGCTTGCGCCAGAAAATCCGGCGTCATTGTAAATTTTGAAAACTTGCCAATCATTTTGGCTCGCGATAAACGACCGGATTTTCTGCTCTTGCGCTTCGCAAGATGAAAATTCTTTTTCCGCTTGGTTATCGGTAGAAACGCGAGTATAAATGGCGCAATTTTTCATATTCATAAATTTGTATTGTTAATTCTTAAAAAGAAAAAATTGAATCCCCCGAAAGCATTAAAATCCGCTTCATTTCCCGCCAAAGCGACGGCGGAGCCGTCGCGGAGCGAAGCCCAGCCCCGCCATTGGCGGGGCTGGGCGAGCGAACACTCTCATCTTCAAAAAATGAGTTCGTATCTAGTTTGTTGGCTCCCGAATTAAAACCTTCGCAAACTTTTGAAATTATTTTGCCAAATCTGATACACAAATCCAAGAAGAGAAATCTGAAATGATGCGCCCCGCCACTATTTTTCTGGGGCAAAGGAGGCGGGGCGACGGACTCGCCCGCGCGGAGGAGGGGTCTGGGGAGGAATCCGCGCGGGCTTCGGCTTTTTCTTTTGGCGAAATTCGGGCGGAAATTTTTTGCGACGGC
>Ga0265293_10006670_pt1 | contig 18268 bp, 18 predicted proteins | sample Munlanlewell138R_FD_192505 | JGI IMG/M metagenome (GOLD analysis project Ga0265293, IMG submission 192505) | Leachate microbial communities from a municipal landfill in Southern Ontario, Canada - Leachate well 138R | ecosystem: Engineered > Solid waste > Landfill > Unclassified | place: Canada...
CTCTGATTATAGAAAAGGAATATACATTTTAATTTTTGAAACAAGTTCTAACTTAGAGGTCAAAAAATTAATACTTGAATAGTTAATTTCTTACCATATAGTCTGGAATAGCTCCTATCAAAGTTCTGGTATAATCTTTTTCCGGCTGCGTAAACAACTTATCCGCCTCGGCCAGCTCTTCCAGACGACCGTCTTTCATCACCAGGATGCGGTCGGCCATAAAACGCACCACGCTCAGGTCGTGGGAAATAAAGATATAAGTTAGTCCTCTGTCGGCCTTGAGTCGATTAAGCAGGTTGAGTACCTGTGCCTGCACCGAAACATCTAAAGCTGAAACCGATTCATCGCAAATAATCAGCTCGGGTTCAACAGCCAACGCGCGCGCAATACTGATCCGCTGACGTTGGCCGCCCGAAAACTCATGCGGATAACGTTTATAATGTTCGGCAGACAAACCGACTTCTTCTAACAAGGCAATTACTTTTTGGCGGCGTTCTTTGGCCGTTTTGGCCAGACCATGTACCTTCATGGGTTCGGCAATGGCATTTCCAATGCTTAGGCGCGGATTGAGCGAGGAATAAGGATCCTGAAAAATAATCTGGATATGTTTGCGCATAGTACGCATAGTCTTATCATTCAGGTTGTTCAGTGCAATTCCTTTAAAGGTAATTTGTCCGGCTGTGGGTTCCTGAAGCCGCAATAAAGTTCTGCCGAGCATAGTTTTTCCACATCCCGACTCGCCAACCAGTCCCAAGGTTTCACCCGGAAAAACCTCAAAACTAATATTATCAACCGCTTTCACCTGATCGTAAACACGTGATGGAAAACCTTTGCGCAGCGGAAACCAGGTGTTAATCTGCTCCGCCTCCAAAACGGGTTGCTGCAAATAGATTTGAGCATGTCGCTGGCGGCGGGTTTCCGGTGACAAAAGCAGCTCCTGCTGAATCTGTTGCACGCCGCCCGGCCATTTATTGTCTAAAAATTCGCGCACCACAGGCAGGCGTGTCAGGCGATAGTTCAAAGGTGGCCGGCAAGCCAAAAGTCCTTTGGTATAAGGATGCTGCGGATTTTCTAAAACAGTGCTTACCTCGCCCTGTTCCACAATCTTGCCCTCACGCATCACGGCTACCTCATCGGCCAGCTCAGCAATCACGCCTAAATCATGGGTAATAAAAATCATTCCCATATTGTATTCCTGCTGCAAATCTTTGAGCAATAACAGAATTTCCTTTTGCACCGTAACGTCCAGTGCTGTTGTGGGTTCGTCGGCAATCAGCAGTTCGGGCTTGCAGCTGATGGCCATGGCGATCATCACGCGCTGTTTTTGTCCGCCCGATAGCTCATGCGGATAGGCGCGATAAATGGCTTCCGGTCGCGGCAACTTCACCTGGCGAAAAAGCGCTATCACACGCTCACGGGCTTGCTTTTTGGTGAGTTTTTCATGTAGAATCAAGGCTTCGGCCACCTGTTTTCCGCAGCGAAAAACAGGATTGAGCGAGGTCATGGGTTCCTGAAAAATCATGGCCATCTTTTTGCCACGCAGTCTTTGCATCTGTTTTTCAGAAAAGTCCCGCAAATCAACCTGGTTAAAAAGTATGGAATCAGCTTCAACGCGGCTGTTGCGCTTATCAAGCAAACGCATCAGTGCCAGCGAACTCACCGATTTCCCGGAACCTGATTCACCTACCAAACCCAGCGTACGGCCTTTTTCGAGCTTAAAGCTAATGCCGTGAATAACTTCCTGCCAGGATTTTTCTACATAAAAACTCAGCCGCAGGTTTTTAACTTCTAACAGTGGTGAAGTATTGGTATCAGTAGGTTTTGTGGTCATTAAGTATAATTCCGAAAAGGATTAAAATTTTCATTAAAAACTCAAAAGTAAACGATTTTGGCTACATTTACACACCCAATCAAGGCTTTTGCTCCAACTAAACAACAATTGCCATGCGTTTTACCGATCTGTTTGACCATACGCTTTCCTTGTTCTATCCCAAGGTTTGTGCTGCTTGTGGCACCGGACTTCTGCGCCATGAAACAACGGTTTGCCTGAGCTGTAGGCATTTGCTGCCAAAAACCAGCTACGAAACCTACAACGACAATCCCTTGGCACGCATCTTTTGGGGAAGGGTTGATTTTGAAGCTGTTGCTGCTATCTTCTTTTTTAGCAAACATGGAAAAATTCAGCACTTGATTCACGAATTAAAGTACAAACGCAACCAAGATGCTGGCTTATTTTTAGGCGAACAAATGGGCTTAGAACTTAAAAAGGCCGCACTTTTTCAGCAGATTGACTATCTGATTCCGGTACCGCTGCATCCCAAAAGGCAATACCAGCGCGGCTATAACCAAAGCGAAGTGATTGCCCGCGGAATGCGGCAAACGATGGCTGTTCCCATATCCACGGAGGTGCTTTACAGAAATATTGCCACCAGTACCCAAACCAAGAAATCGCGTCAGGCACGTTGGGACAATGTAAAGGATATTTTTGCTTTGAAAAACCCCGAAAAGCTGGCCGGAAAACATGTTTTACTCCTTGATGATGTAATTACAACAGGCTCAACGCTGGAAGCATGCGGGCAAGTCTTAAAACAAATTCCCGACATCAAAGTAAGTATTGCGGCGGCAGCTTGCGCGATCAGCTAAAAACATGCTAATTTTGCGCAAAAATATTGGCTATGAAACCTATTCACTTACAAATTCTTGAAACGGTTATATTGCTTGTGCTGCTCTTGGTGGGAAATATGATTTTCCGTTCTATTTTAAATCGCATTGACAAAAAAGTACGCTTTGCGCTGGAACGCAAAAGAATTATCTACAAAATCATACATCTTTTTATTGCTATTTTAGTGGTTGTAGGTTTGATTGCTATTTGGGGCGTCGATCCCAAACAATTGTTTCTATTTCTCACTTCTGCGCTCACTATTTTGGCTGTCGGTTTTTTTGCGCAATGGTCTATTCTATCGAATATTACAGCCAGTTTAATCCTGTTTTTCAACCATCCTATTCACATTGGTGGCTATATTAAAATTGTAGACAAAGACCTTCCTATTGAAGGTGTTGTAGAAAATATTACCATTTTCTTTCTGTATATCCGCACTAACGAAGGCGAATTACTTTCGATACCCAATATGCTGGTGATGCAAAAAACCATTTCATCCCAAAAAAAACTCCCAGGAAAAATTGAAAATAAGGAAATTTAACGCTGGTGTTCAGGTACTTCAGGAATAGTATCCTGAATCCGGCCTTCTTTGATAAGCTGGTCGTTATAAGCCTTGCGGTTGCGTTCGAGCCGCCTTTGCAGACGCGCCATATAGTTAAACATATCGTACAAAGCCTGAATAGGTCCTTTGATGATAAAGGGACCCGGCTCAATACCTACCAGGCTGTTTGCCAATTCGTTTTCAAAACTTTCAATTTCGTAAGCTTTCACGGGCTTCATATGCACAAAAAGATATTTAAAAGTAGGCCAGTCGTAAAAAGCGCGTACCACCACTTCATCCATCAGAACGGTATCTTTCTCCAGCAAAATCAACAATCCGCCAGGCTGATTCAACAAAGCATCTGTAATACCAAAAATCTTGCGTTCGTAGCCAATCGAGCTGAGCAAAATGGTGTCGTTGCCATAGCCACGATACGAAAAACCGCCCTGACGGTTACTGATAGTTCCGCGTCGGGCGGTTTTACTGATGATATGTACATGCGGCACGGGCAGCAAGCTATCAGCAGAAAGCACGCGCCCGTGAACCTCTCGAATTTGCTGCGCCCGGACAGTGCCAAAATAAAATCCCGACAACAGCAAAATATATCCAAGCCAAAATATTTTCATATTACAGGCGAATGTAAAACCTTCTGCTGAATATTGATTTATCGGTCTTAATAAAAATTGTTAATCAGCTTGAAAATGCCTCAGGAACAAAAGACCAATCAATGGCATAAAATACTATCTTAGCCACATCAACTGACACTTTATGATATGCCAAATCAGAATAAACCCTTTAAATCTGTACGAAAGATGCTGCTGATTTCTGCCCTCCGGATATTTTTCGGACTTCTATTCCTGTTTATAATTGTTGTCGGGATTTTTTTGCTTTACCTCAACATCAATGATTTCAATCCTGCTGCGTATGAAACTTTAAAACCTACTGCTCAAGCTTATAAGCAGCAAGTTCCGGCCAATTTTCGTCTTATTAGCTGGAATATTGGCTATGGCGGATTAGGCAAAAGCATGGACTTTTTTTATGACGGCGGCAAACGGGTGCGCGCTGGAAAAGAACAAAGCGAAGAATGGCTGCACGGTATTACAGCATGGATTGCCAAACAAGCTGATGCCGATTTTTTACTGCTTCAGGAAGTAGATGTTGATGCCAAACGCACTTACCACCAAAATCAAATGGCGCAAATAGCGCAAGTGTTGCCTAAGCACGAATATGTGTCAGCCATAAACTACCAGGTGCCTTTTGTTCCGGTGCCTTTGCGAGAGCCGATGGGCGCTGTAAAAGCAGGAATGATGAGCTTCTCGGCTTATCAATCGCTGGCGGCCACGCGCCATGCTTATCCGCAGATTGCCGGCTGGCCCGACAGGATGTTTCTGCTCGACCGTTGTTTTATCGAAAGCCGTTTTGCAACCACCGACAAAAAAGAACTGGTGATTTTAAATACCCACAACTCTGCATTTATTGATGACGCCGAAAAGATGAATTTCGAGTTAAACAGCATTCAGGAAAAAATGTTGCTGGAATATTCCCAGGGAAATTACGTGATTGCAGGCGGCGACTGGAATATGAATCCGCCGGCTTTTGCTCCGGAAACTAATTTTGGAGGACACCGTTTTGTGTCATCATCGGTAGCTTTTCCACAAGAATTTTTCCCAGCTGACTGGACTTTTAGTTTTGATACAAAAACACCCTCAAACAGGTTTCTTGATGAAGCCTACAACAAAGGAATAACAGGAAGTACGACCATAGATTTTTTCGTGCTTTCGCCAAATGTCCAACTGACAAATGTAGAAACCATTGATTTGAATTTTAAGGACAGCGACCATAATCCTGTTGTGTTGGAGGTGTTTTTGAGAAATTGATACTAACAAAATAACTGTTACAAATTAGCCTAAAAGGCAACACAAGGCTAAATGAATGAGTCAAACATAAGTGTAGAATCATTTAAACAGTAAAAATTAACTATCAATGCTATTCAATGAGTATGTTAAAGTTGAAATGTTTGGTTTAAAGGCTAATAAAAAACGTAAATTTGCAATCAAATGGCAAAGGCAGACTACATAATCTCTTTAATCAAATCTCATTATAACAATGAGCCGGATAGGTTCACCACAATGGCTTTGCAAATTGCTGCACATGAAGCTAAATTAGGACATACGCTTGTAGCTAATGAGATTAAAAAAATTATAGACAAGTCAAAGGAGGTTAAACAGAAAACTAAGGCTTTTGCTCCTGATTTGCAGGGATTGATTTTGGAAAATGTTTCTTCGGTTAATCTTGCCGACTTGATAGTTTCCGAAGACATAAAATCCAAAATAGCCCGAATTATTTCTGAATTTGTTCAACGTGATAAACTACATAAACACGATTTAGAAAACAGAAGAAAAGTTTTACTCTCCGGTCCGCCGGGAACAGGTAAGACCTTAACAGCTTCTATTATTTCCAATGAATTGAATTTGCCACTTTACACCATTCTGATGGATAAAATGGTAACCAAATACATGGGTGAAACCAGCGCCAAGCTTCGCCAGGTTTTCGATTTGATAAAACAAAAACAAGGTATTTACCTTTTTGATGAGTTTGATGCTATCGGCGGAGAAAGGAGCAGGGACAATGATGTAGGCGAAATGAGAAGAGTCGTAAATTCATTTCTTCAATTTATCGAACGTGATAACTCCGATAGCTTAATAATTGCTATTACAAATAACAGAGCCCTTTTAGACCAAGCATTATTTCGTAGATTCGATGATGTGATTCTTTATCACCTGCCTGATAATGATGAAAAATTAGCATTGCTGAAAAATCGACTTTCACGTTACAGTAAGAATGTAAACTTTAGCCAACTGCTGCCAAACATAAACGGCTTAAGCCATGCCGAAATATCGCTTGCATGTATAGATGCCATTAAAGAAACTGTCTTAAACGAAAAGCAAGCAATGAGTAATCAATTAATTCTCAAATCAATTAAAGACAGGAATGCTGCTTATCACAAATAATTATTTAAAATGGCAGAGAATTACAAGCACATTTTTATTTCAGGTAGTGTTAAAAGTGAAAAGTATAAAGTAAAGGGAACTCCTGTTACCCAAAAACCATTGCCAATTCGCAACCGTGCAATTCATAGTCAAAGACTTTTAAATCAGTTTGCTGTTATTTGGCAGGAAAAAGAAAAATTAGAAAAACTGCGAAGTGCAGAGCAAATTACTACGAGAGAGGGTACGTACCTTTCTTTTACCAGTACTGCTGACAACGAATTGGTTACTAAAAGCCTGGAAAGCATTAGAGGTAAGAAAGCAGATAATTGGATAAGACTTCTAAATGTAAAATCAATAACAAATGAACTGGGTCAGAGTCAAACGCAAGCCATAGTTTACATTCCTAATGGAAAAGAAGGTTATTTTATAAAGAAAATAAGAGAATACCAAAACGAAAATTATCGGAATACAGAAAACCCGAAGAATGCTGATTTGGTAAATAGTATTGAAGATGTAAGCATTGCATTGTTAGAGGGTTTATGGACTGACAAAATTCAATTGATTCCAACTGAGTATTCAAAGTGGTGTGAAGCGTGGCTCAACGTAAATACCAAGGATAAAAAAGAGCAAGAACAAATTGCATTGTTTTTTACAACTCTTGAAAACATTGGGATAGAGTTTAAACGAAACACAATTATTTTTCCTGAAAGGGCTGTTTTACTTATCAATGCAAACAAAAATCAGTTAATTGAATTAATGCTGCAAAGTGATTTGTTGGCAGAGTTTAGAGCCGGACAAGAACCGGCAGGTTTTTGGGTAAATGAAAGTGCGATTGAACAGCAAGCGTGGGTAGATGATTTGTTAAATAGAATCGAGCTAATTGAAAGCAATATAAAAGTATGTTTGCTGGATTCCGGTGTTAACAATGGCCACCAGCTATTACAGCCATTGATTGACGATGCCAACACCTTGACTGTTGATAATGCCTGGGGAACAAATGACCATGAAACAGGTGCCGGACATGGAACACTTATGGCAGGAATTGCAGCTTATGGAAAGATGGAATCAATACTTGTTTCTACCTCTAATATTCCAATCACCCACAGGGTTTGTTCGGTTAAAATATTACCACCACCAACTCAAAAAGCAACTCGTGAAGAACTATGGGGAGATGTAACAGCACAGGGCATTGCAAGGGCAGAAATTCAGAATCCGGAAATGATTTTGATTTATTGCATGTCGGTTACTTCTAAACAAGATGCAGAAATAGGAAGACCTTCATCATGGTCAGGGGCTATAGATAATCTTGCTTATGGTGATGGAGAAAATCAAAAACTAATAATTATTTCTGGTGGAAATATCAGGGATGAAGATGCGTGGCGAGATTACCCTAAGTCAAACTATCAATCAACTATTGAAAATCCTGCCCAATCCTGGAATTCGGTTGTAGCAGGTGCTTACACAGAAAAAAATAAAGTTAATGATGATAAATTTCAAGCTTATACCCCCATAGCAAATCAAGGCGAATTATCTCCGTACAGTTCAACTTCCAGAGTTTGGGAGAAAAAATGGCCTATAAAGCCTGATATAGTTTTTGAAGGCGGAAATCTTTTAAAAGCACCCGACGGAAGAATTACAACGCATGAAGATTTAGAATTACTCTCTACATCAAAGAGGTTTAACATCAAGCCTTTTGACACCATAAATGCTACAAGTGCAGCTGCTGCACAAGCAGCTTGGTTCGCAGCAAAAATTGCCTTTGAATATCCCGATGCATGGCCCGAAACGATAAGAGCACTCATGATTCATTCTGCATTTTGGAATGAAGCCATGAAGAATCAATTAAATGTTACACAAGGAAATAGAGGAGATTATAAAAACCTGCTTAAAGTGTTTGGTTTTGGGATTCCCGAATTAGATAGAGCATTATACAGTCAGGAAAGTGCTTTGACTTTTATTGCACAGGAATTTATTCAGCCTTTCGGATTTAATGAAAAAAATCAACCTGAAACAAACGAAATGCATTTTTTCAATCTCCCTTGGCCGAAAGACCTCTTACTGGAAATGGGACAAATTCCAGTAAGGCTAAGAGTAACACTTTCTTATTTTATTGAACCGGGAGCAGGTGAAATTGGATGGAAAGATAAGTACCGCTATCAATCTCATGGATTACGTTTTGATATAAACAATATTGGAGATACAGAAGAAGATTTCAGAAAGAGGATAAATATTGCAGCCCGAGAAGACAATGAAGAAGTAGTTGGGAATTTTGGAAGCAATAGGTGGGTAATAGGAAAAGATAACCGAAGTACCGGCTCAATTCATTCGGATTATTGGGAGGGAACAGCAGCCGAATTGGCTACATGCAATTTAATTGCTGTTTTCCCCGTAATTGGTTGGTGGCGAGAAAGGAAACACTTGGGAAAAGTTGAAAACTCTACTCGATATTCACTTATTATTTCTTTAAAAACCCCAGTGCAAGATGTAGAATTATATACTACAGTCAAAAACATGATTAAAGTTCCGATTGAGATTAAAACTGGATAAATAGTCCAGTAAAAATAATTAACAAGCATCCTTTCAACTCACACGAGACCAACTCATAAAGTATGTATTTGACAATTGCCGTTGAAAAATAAATAGAGGTTTTGTATTTCTATTAAATCTTGTACTTCACAAAAATAAAAGTACTTAAAATCAACTTATTACTTATAAATGCACCTCTGTTAACAACTACAAAATCCTGATTAAAATAAAAATTTACTTATCCCTTTGAACAAATAATTATTAGCGGTGTTTTATAGTCGGTTTTGGTTATACATTTCAATTTTCTATTATTGACACAGGCGACTTACTCCCGTAAGCGCCTGTTTCATTTTCAAGCTATTCAGAGACAGTTAAAGTTTGGCTAAAACTTTGAGAAAAAGCTAAGTACATAGTTTACAATTGTTTCTACTTAACAAAATAGTAAAGGTTTAGCCGATTTTCAGCAAACCTTATTAAAATATTTCGGACTTTTGCATAAATCATTTAACACAATTTAATTATGAGCATTATCAAAGAATTTAAAACCTTTGCCATGCGTGGCAATGTGGTTGACATGGCTGTAGGTATTATCATCGGAGGTGCATTTGGAAAAATTATCTCCTCATTTGTTAGTGATGTATTGATGCCACCACTGGGTTTGCTTCTCGGCGGTATCGACTTCAAGGACATGACTTACGTCATGAAAGAAGCAGTGACTGTGGGTGAGGAAGTAATTCCGGAAGTATCCCTTAATTATGGTATGTTCATCCAGAATGTTGTTGACTTTATTATTATTGCCTTTGCAATATTTATGGCCATCAAGGCTATGAATTCGCTAAAGAAAAAAGAAGAAGTCAAACCAGCAGCAGCTCCTGCACCACCGCAGCCAACCACAGAGGAAAAGCTACTTACAGAAATTCGCGATCTACTGAAAAAATAGTTCTACTGATCATTAACAAAAATTTCACAGCCCTTTTTGAACATTTATTCCGAAGCCGTGTTTAATAGACGGTTTTGGTTATACATTTCAATTTTCTCTTATTGACACAGGCGACTTACTCCCCGTAAGCGCCTGTTTCACTTTTAGATAAGTAATAACAACAAAAGCCACCTCAAAAATGAAATGGCTTTGTTTTGTAACTAATTTCTTAGTTATAGGAGTTAAAAAAATTATTCCAATGTGAAACGCACGGGAAGGTTAAAGGAAACACGCACTGCCTGGCCTTTTTGATATCCAGGTTTCCAGTTCGGCATCAGTTCAACTACGCGCCTAGCTTCCTCATCGCATCCTGCACCAATTCCACGAAGAATACTTACATTAGAAACAGCACCATCTTTTTCAATCACAAAATTAACAAACACTTTGCCCTGTTTCTCTTCGCGACGAGCCTGCTCCGGGTATCTAATATTATTAGCTAGGAAGTCCATCATTTCTGCTGGGCCTCCCGGATATTCAGGCATCACTTCCACCACGGTGAAAATTTCCTCACCAGATGCTTGTTCCTGCTTAAAAGCAGGCGTGTTGTCTTCTACAACTTTAACTTCTTCAACACTGTCGGAAGCAAAATTGCACGATTGAATAAGTATGGCCGCAGCCAAAAAGGGCAGCACCAGCAATAGTTTCAGCCATTTTTGGGCAGGCTGATTCCCATTTTTTCGATTCATCATAAGTAAACGTTTTTTGATAAGTGAAACATTAAACGGATTGGTAAGCCAAAGCATTCCACCAAAAGTGGTAAGCTCCAGCAAAGATTTTTGATAAACACTTTTGTTCACCTGCCCAATAGCAAGCGCATCGGCTTCGTATTCGTGCATGGCTTTGAGCTCAGCACGCATAAAATACCAGGCGGGATGAAACCAAAATACGATCTGCAAAAGCTCGATAAACAATACATCAAGCGAATGAAGTCGGCTGGCATGGGCTTTTTCGTGTGCCAAAATTGCTTCGAAACGGTGATCGGATTTTAGCGCGTCAGAGACAAAAAGCCAGTGGAAAAACGAAAAAGGTACTTTGTCGTTTTGCAATTTTACGAGCGTCATCTTCGCATGTTTTTCCTTTTTATGACCGAAAATCAAAGCAGAAATATACAATAACCTCGAAACATATAACAGCAGAAAAAACACACTCACCAGCGCAAAAACGCTAAAAATACTAAAGGAAAAAATAGCACTTTCGGCAGCAACCGTATCGGAAGCACCCAGGTTGTTTACCAGAATTTCAGGCAACTGAAAAGCAGCATAAACTGCATCATTGCGAACCTGAAAAACAGTGAACGAAAGCAGGGGCAACACAAGTGCCAAAACACTTGTCAAAAGTAGATAAAACCTATTGAAACCCGCACTGGCATTGCGACGCAAGAACAGCAAATAAGCGAAGCTAAAAAGCAGCAAATACAATGCTGCACGGATGTTCCAGTTCAACAGGGCTTCCATCATTTTAGGATTTTTCTGATTTATTTTCTATTTCCTGATCAATTATATTCCGCAACTCTTTTAGCTCCTGAAGACTCAAATGCTTTTCTTTGGAAAAAAACGAAAACATTTGCTTCACGGAATTGCTGAAATAATTTCCGGCCAGGTTTTTAAACAACTTCCTCGAATACTCTTTTTTGCTAATCAGCGGATAATATTGGTGGCTTTTGCCAAAAGCTGTATAACCCACAAAACCTTTCCGTTCGAGGATACGCACAACCGTAGAAACGGTGTTGTAGGCGGGTTTAGGATTGGGCAGCCGCTCCAGAATATCGTTGACAAATGCCTTTTCAAGTGTCCACAACTCCTGCATAATTTGTTCTTCCGCTTTGGTGAGTTCTTTCATAAGACTAATTTGATAGTTATATAACTACTTTTATAGTTTAATAGAGTACAAAGATAATCAAGAAAACAAAAAAGTCAAGAAAAAAATCGATTTTTACTCATTTAAATTTTCTGACGCCAATTAGTATCCATTGGCTTTAGCCTTATTTTCAAGGCGTTGGTACCATTCTTCACCAAACTTTCGGATGAGTGATTCTTTCAGAAACTTATAAAGCGCCAGCCCCTCTTTCTCACCTTTTCGTTTAGCCGGCACACAAATACTCCACTGGTGGTAGTTTACATGAACAAGGCCAGCTTTTTCTACCAATCTCACGGGATAGAGGTGGCAACTTATAGGTTTTTTAAAATCGCTTTTGCCGGCATTATAAGCCTGTTCGATGGTGCAAATAGCTGTTCCGTTTTCAAGATAACCCACAAAAGCACATTCCCCACCATCAACCAGTGGCGTGACAAGCATACCCGATTCATCATAATCAAAAACGCCCTCGCGCTCCACAACCCGCAGCCCTTCAGGTCGCATAAAAGGTTTTATTCCGTCGAGGTTATCTTCCAAAAGACTGATTTCAATCTCTTCCAAAGGAGCGCCAGCATCGCCACCAACACAGCATTCGCCTTTGCAACGCGGTAAATCACATATAAAACGAGCAGCCAAGAAATCACGGCTTACAATAGTGTTGTCAATAATAATCATGCGGCAAAAATACAGAATCCAATACTGCGACAGTACAAACACTGCAACTATTATTGTTAATTAAATAACAAATTATCCTTAAATTTGTAGCCAAATACGGTCAAAATTATTTTAGATCAGTCGTTTACGGAAATTTACTAACAGATGTATGACCTTAGATCGGACTTATAAATGCTTGATTTTACGAAATAAAATATAAAATTTCTTATTTGTTCATCAATAAATAAATACAATGCAGACATCAAAAAACATTTTACTCGTGAGGCCGGCAAGCTTTGGCTTCAACGTTGAAACGGCTTCTTCAAACGCATTCCAGACCGAATTGAAAGATGGCCCGGGAAATTTAAAAGAGGTTATTCTTCAAGAGTTTGATGCATTTACAGCCAAACTAAAGTCGAAAGGTGTAAACGTTTTTATCATCGAGGATACAAAAGTTCCTGAAAAACCTGACGCCATTTTTCCGAACAACTGGATATCGTTTCATGCAGACGGAACACTTGTGCTGTATCCCATGTTTGCGCCCAACAGAAGGCTCGAAAGAAGAGAGGATATCATAGATTTCGTAAAAGAGAAATTTGAGATAAAAAAAATAATTGACCTCTCGAAATATGAAAACGAAAACAGGTTTTTAGAAGGCACAGGCAGCATAATCTTCGATCACGTCAATAAAATCGCTTATGCTTGCTTATCGCCCCGCACTGAAAAAGAACTTTTTATAGAACTTTGTAAGCAAATCAATTACAAGCCCGTCTATTTTTACTCACACGATGCAAAGGGACAGGAAATTTACCATACAAACGTGATGATGTGCATAGGCGAGCGCTATGTCGTTGTGTGCCTTGAAAGTATTACAGATGCTAAGGAAAGAAAGCTGGTTACCGATTCTTTTACAAGCACAGGACACCAAATAATCGACATCACTTTTGATCAAGTGAAAAACTATGGCGGCAATATGCTCGAAGTAAAAACAAATGACGATATGAGTATTTTAGTAATGTCGCAAAGTGCATTTGATAGCCTTACTCCAACTCAAAAAAGCGAGTTGGGTAAATATTCTGAGTTGCTTCCGTTGCCTATCAAAACCATCGAAACGATAGGTGGGGGCAGTGCAAGATGTATGATAGCAGAAATATTCTCCAAACCAAAAACGGTTTAGTTAAACTTGGGGAATAATATACACACTGCCATGCGATTACATCGTGTGGCAGTTTGTTTTTATGGTAATACTATAGATAACTTTAACTTTTGCGATACGTTCGCAATATTTGACATAAGTCAGTAAATCCCGACGCTGGCGCAGGTCTCCAGACCTGTCCTTACAAATTTCAAATCCGTCTCCCTTTCCATTTTACCTTAAAAAACAAACCGCCAATTCCCGAAATCACAACATAAATCGGGTAAACAAAAGCCAATGGAAAAACCAAAAATAAAAGCTTACGTTGGTGGAAAAAAGTTGCTGAAGCAGTTAATAAAGGTAAATCAATCAGAATTTTAAGTCCCAAAAACAATATAAAAAATAAAGCAGTGAAGGGATAAAAAATGCTAAAGAATAACATTAAAAACAGGCTCAAATTAAATCCCAAAACAACCAAAGCCGGCAAAATAATAAATGCCGAACGGTAGTTCCGGTTTTTAGAGACCCAACGCATACGCTGTGCGAAAAATGATTTTAAATCGGGCTGTGGTTTTGTGCACACGATGGCTGCCTGATGCCGCATAAATCTCACCGCTTTTGCGCCATAAAAGTTCCGAATGGCTTCCATCAAAAACACATCATCGCCCGAAGTCAAGCTACCATCTGTTCGGTACTTCTCCACTTCCAGCGCGGCCTGGCGTTCATAAGCCATATTGGCTCCATTGCCCATCACCGGAAAACCTACTGCTGCAGCACCTCCCGTGCTTCCCATCAAGCTTAAAAACTCGACAAGCTGTAACTTTTCCAACAATGTATTAACCGGTTGTAACAAGACAGGTGCCAGCAATAATTTCGCTTCCGTCTCTTTAAAATAATTAGCGAAAGCCAGCAGCCAATCTGGTCTCAACACACAATCGCCGTCAGTTACAGCTATATACTTGCCTTCGGCCAGCGACAAAGCCTGACGCAAAGCCGCTTTCTTCCCACTTGAATTAGCGTTTATCAGTTTAAAATGATGTGCTTTATTCTGATTGATAAATTGTTGCACAATTATTTTCGTATCGTCATTTGAATGATCGTCAACCACAATGACTTCAAAATTTGCTGCCGGATAATTTTGTTGTAGCAGGCTGTTAAGCAGTAATTCTATGGCTTCCGCTTCGTTGCGCACGGCAATTAAAATAGAAAAAAAAGGCAAGTCAGTTAGCCGTGCAACTGGTTGTCGTTTAAGCTGATACCAGCCAATGGTGTATAAGCCAATCAAAATCAAATACAAGCCGGCAAGCACTTCGGTAAGCCTAAAAAACCAAATAAAATAGTGTATGTTTTCCATTTTACCTCCTGAAGAATTTTAGCCTGTACACAAAAAATACGCCCAGCAAAGCCGGTAGCGCAATATTAACAACCCAAACTGCCGTACTGGCCAAAAAAACACTATAGCTAAGTTTTTCAAAGGCAATATGTTGCGCAGCAAACCAAGCCGAAAAAAGATAGATACTCACACTGCCGCGCACGCCCAGTTCGCTAAGCGCAATAGTAGGAATCAGCGTAATCAAAAGGTAGCTTAGCGCAACAAGCATTAAGGCTTCACTGTATGAAATCTGCACGCCAAAGGCCCACAAAAAGAGAATAAATTGTAAAGAAAATATCACATATCGCAAGGCTGAAAACCCCAACACATAAGCCAGTTGACGGCGTCCGTAAAAATTGAAAACCTCAACGTAAGGCAGCAGCTTCGGGCTTTTAACAGGAAATAATTTTTTAGTAATAACATACAGCAAGTTGATGTTGAAATACAACAATAATCCGGCAAGCAGCAAAACGAAAACAAGAACTACGATAGCCATAAAAAGCCAGCCCGACAGCTTATCTTCAACAAAATGGGCTTCAGGCAGAAAAAACAAAAGTGCTACGCCACCTGCAATCATAGTAATAAGCAGTTGTGCCAAGCTGCCAATCATCGTAACCAACACACCTTTGATATGGCTTCCTTTTTCGAGGATAAACACGCGGCCCAGGTAATCGCCCACCCTGTTGGGCATAAACATGCTCACCGAAATGCCACTAAGAACCGCCGTAAAGGCCTTGTTGATTTTTACCCGTTCCAGCTTGCTCACCAGCAAACGCCATTTTAGGGTTTCAAGCAAAAGATTAAGCGGCATAAGTAAAACGGCGATAACACTCAGTAGCTCGCCTTGCCCTGAATAGTGCCAGGCCACTAAATAATCTTTCAAAATAATCAATTTTTCGCCCGTAAATAATTGATCTATAAGGTACCATAAGGTTACCACAACAATCAATAAGCGCAGCCCTACATTGGCGATTTTAGTTACTTTTGCTGAGAACATAGGCGATCGGATATCTTTTCCGCAAGCTTTAATAAATAATTAGCAAATTACGGTATTTCTTGAAAACAGAACGCATAATTCTTGGCATCGACCCGGGCACCACTATCATGGGCTACGGCCTGATTTTGCAAAAAGGCAACCAGATGGAACTCGTTGTTATGGGTGTTTTGAACCTGAGCAAATACGCGAATCAGGCTTTAAAATTAAAGAAAATTTTTGAACGCACCCTGGAACTTATCAAAGAATATAAGCCTGATGAGCTGGCAATAGAAGCGCCATTTTATGGAAAAAACGTGCAGTCGATGCTCAAACTTGGCAGGGCGCAGGGTGTGGCGATGGCCGCTGGCCTTTACCTTGATATTCCCATCTTTGAATATTCCCCAAAAAAGATAAAACAATCGATTACCGGCAACGGAAATGCTTCTAAAGAGCAAGTGGCGGCTATGTTACAGCGTTTATTACAGTTTAAGGAAATACCCAAAAACCTGGATGCAACCGATGGTTTGGCAGCAGCAGTCTGTCATTTTTTCCAAGGTAACAAAACTGTTTCTGAAAGCTCGTATAGCGGCTGGTCAGCCTTTGTAAGTCAAAATCCTGATCGGTTAAAGAAGTAGTTAATAATCCTCAGAGTTCGGCTTTTTCTTCCTTTTAATTCCTTTGTACAAAAGCCAAGAACCCACCAGCAATAGCAACACATTGCCCCAGATATAGCCACTTCCGTAGTCGGACACACTGCTATATTCAAACACATATTGAATAATTGGTACGACGGCCAAAAAAACTAAAATACCTCCGGCTATAATCAGTATTCTTTTCATTAGACGAATATAAACCAATCTGCTAAGTGAAGAAATATGTGTTTCTATTTTTTGATTTACAGCTACCTGCAAACCCTCGTATAAAACAAAATTAGCAAAAAAAACTTCTAACTACTTTTTTTGTTCGCTTTTATCAACATCAGTATTTTTGAAATGATGGCTGATTGCTTTGTCCATTTGCTGCTTTTTATTCCGAGTTGTGAATGCTTATCCCCATAATAAATAACAACTTTCGGACTTTTTTCCTGTTGAAAGAGAAGATCAATATCTGTAAACAGAAAGCGCGACGAATATCTATGTTTCCAAAATTTCTTATCGGTTTCAATAAATATTTTTTCAGCAATACTTGATATATGCTTGTCGCCGTGAATGATACTGATGCTGTCGATTACTCTTAAAGTATTGTCCAGATAAGTAAAATTCAGCAAAACCGTGTCTTTTGTGGTTAAATAGGTTAAATCATACGTGAGCTTGCAGTTTTCTTTACTGCGTTTAAATTCCTGTTTTGGTTCAATAAAATACAATACTCCATTTTCCTGCATGGCAGAAGTATAGTACTTGGAAATCTTTTGAGCGTATGTTACGCCAGTGGTTATGATTAATAAAAAGAAAAAGAAAAAAAGACGTACTAAGTACGTCTTTTTTAGATGGTTATTCACCATATACATAAACTTTGTAAGTGGCAATAATTCCTAAAATGCTAGTAGATTGCTCATCTACGTGATGAATTTTAGTGATTCCTGCTGATTTAGCAGCAGCATCAATACTTGCATCACCGGTTGCAACAATACCTAAAATTGATTTAGCTGAAGCAGTACCAACTTTAGATGAACCGGAATTACCGGTAGCAGTTAAAGGAGCTTTAACATCCATATACAAAAAACCGGTTAAAGGGCTTTTTGATACAGCGCAGCTCGAAAGTAGCAGTGTCATACCAGCTACAAACATTAAGTTTTTAAAAATTCTCATAGTAAAAATTGATTTAATTTTTGTGCCTACTCCAAAATTTTATTGTTGGTTTTTCGGCTTATTCCCAACATGCTCTTTGTAGCTCTTTATCAAGAAAATATGCAGCAAACAAGCCTTCAACATAATCATAACAGGAGCCATTTATTACCGTTAATTAAAAATAAAATTGGTTTCTTTGAGGTTTGTATTTTATTTTGACTTTCAGATAAGCCACCAGAAAAATTATAAGTCTACTTATAAAGTTCGCTTTTTGTTTTATATTTTAAAAGTTTTTATATTTGTTTATTAAAAAACAAAAGTAATAAATTATTCTAAAACAAAAAGTAAAGAGTTTTACATTAATTTTTGGAAAAACTGCCACCACCGATCAGGCAATTCATCTGTGAGAGCAAGTTCATAATCGGCTTTTGAGCAGGGTATAAAGTGATGTCTTTCGTACTTTTTACGATCGGTGCGACCAAAAGAAAGGTCGATCCACCAGCGTTCTGTCTTTTTACTTCTCAGAAAAATTACCTCTTCTTCCTGGCCCTCGATGCGCACATTATAGCGGGCAAAATTGGCACTTTCAGAAGCAGGTAAATCATCTTTACGATTCACAAAACCTTCCACAAAATACCAAAGCATCTGCGCAATTAGCTGGGCCGTAATTTTATGCTGATCAAAAAGTGGGTTATATTCAAAAATGCCAAAGGCAGAAAGCTTATCACTCATGCCGGCATAGCGTGTCAGGCGGCAGGCTTCGTCACCCGTGAACCCATTTGGGCCGGCAAGACC
>Ga0265293_10006671_pt1 | contig 18267 bp, 20 predicted proteins | sample Munlanlewell138R_FD_192505 | JGI IMG/M metagenome (GOLD analysis project Ga0265293, IMG submission 192505) | Leachate microbial communities from a municipal landfill in Southern Ontario, Canada - Leachate well 138R | ecosystem: Engineered > Solid waste > Landfill > Unclassified | place: Canada...
ATAGATATTGAAAAAGCTATGCTCAAACAGTTCTCTGAAGATTCAAAACAAAAGGCACTTCAAGAGCTTTCGGTTGCACATATCAAAACACAAAAGTTTGTTGAAAGCTATTCTATGCAGGATAGTGTAATTGATAGAGATTTTATAAAAGAGATCCATCGACTCTTTTACTCTAGTGAAGGTATGGAAAAATTTACAAAACTTGAAAAAGAAAATGAACTCATAGAGATGATACCGGGTGAGTTCAGAACTAAAGATGTTCAAGTTGGCAACCATATTGCACCTTCAAGTGATTTAATCACAACAGTTTTTAATTACTATGAAAAAGAGTACACTTCAGTATTTAATAGCTCCACAAAAGCGATAAAACTACTAGCAGCTCTTAGTTCCCACCATCGTTTAGTATATATTCACCCTTTTTTAGATGGAAATGGAAGAGTTTCAAGACTGCATCTTGATGCAATGTTCTGGAGTATGAAGCTTGAAGGCTACGGACTTTGGAATATCTCAAGAGGAGTTGCAAGAGATGTTAAAGAGTATCAGCACTACTTATCTTATGCAGATATGAAACAACAAGGCGCAACTGACGGCAGAGGTGAATTGTCACTTAGAGGACTTGAGGGATATTTAAAATATATGCTTGAGGCATCATTAGATCAAATAGAGTTTATGGGAAACGGTTTACGACTTGATCAGCTTAACGATAAAATTAGAAAATTTGTAAAATTTTCACAAGAGGGGATGTTTTACAAACAAGAACCTTTACCAAAATACTCTGAACTGTTATTTTCTCATTTGTTGTTAAATGGTGAACTAGAGAGAAAATATGTGCCTTCTGCCATAGGTAAAAGTGTAAGTACCGCAACAAAACTCGTAAGCACTCTAACGAAAATGGGCTATATAGAAAGTGAACATAGTAAAGCATCACTTCGCCTCAAAGTAAATTCATTCTTTGCTTCGCAGATAATTCCAGAGCTTATTCCCCAAAAAGTAGATTGATGGTTTTGCTAAAAACGCTCAAAAATGGACTTTTGGTCTGGAGTTTGCCATAGTCTCTATTCTAACGGTGTAAATTTTATTAATAGCTGTTTTGCTGATATATCACTCTGATTACTTAAAAGCCTCTTTTTTGAGTAGCTATTAAAAAACTCCTTGAATAGCTTTTTTATTTGCATCGCCTTGTAGTTTTGCATATCTTACTGTTTGAGATATGTCTGCGTGATTTAATAGCTCTTGAATTTGTAGTATGGGGACATTCGCCATTGCTAGCTGAGAGGCACACGTATGTCTTAATGAATGTATAACAATTCTGTTTTTTCTGTCTTTTACATCAAGTCCTTGATTGAATAAATCATCCAAAAGTGGCTTTAATCTTGTTTGTAACTGCCTCGCTCCAATTTTTTTGCCATTGTTATTAAATGAAATCAGATAATCAGTAAATTTGATTGCTTTTGATTTTTGATAAAGTAGTTCTCGAGTTGTATCAGTTATATATCCGCTATACACTTCACCACCATTTTTTAAATCTACTAATCTAATGATATCATTTTGTAAATCTATGTCACACTTTTTGATATTTAAAACACTTTCCATTCTTGCACCCGTTGTCAATGCAAGTTTTGTGAAAAGTTCTAAAACACCTCCGTTGGCATTTTTCTCATCATATTGTTTTGCTGCATCAAACAGCTCTTCAATTTCTAGCTTATTTAGAAATCTTTCTCTTGTATTTCTTACTTTGAATTTTTGCACTTTAAGGGTTGGGTTTACTGCCTCGTACATTTCTTCTTTAAAGCCATAGATGAATATAGTCCCAAAGAGTTCTATAACCATATTGGCTGTTTGAGGACTTAGATTTTGTTCTTTAATTATGGAGTCTTGAATACTTATTAAATCATTTTTTGTAATACTGGTTACACCTCTGTGCCCTAAAATAGGAGCAAGGTGCTTCTTGTATTTACTTATTCTGTCAAATGTGCTTCTGGAGCTGTCTTTGGTCGTAAAATATTTATCTGCTACTTCATTAAGAGTTAGGACTTTTTTTCTATGATTTTTGACTATTTTTGGCGGCTGTTCACCCTTGTTTTGAGCATTGAGTATTTCTATGCGCTTGTTTCTACAATAAACTTCAGTAGTTCCATCTGTTTCGTCGCCAATCTTTACTCGTTTGAGTCTGTTTTCTTCATCTTTATATCTGACATAATATGATTTGGTGCCATCTGCTTTTATGTAATATTGAACACCTTCATATTTTTTAGAGTTAATAAATTTAGACATCTAAAAGCCTTAGTATAAAAAGCCAAATAGCCAAAGCGGAATTTTATTGCCATATCCAACTTCAATATCATCAGCTATCACATAAGAGTTTGGTATATTTTTGATTTGATTAAACCCTTTATTCTTTCCGCCTATTTCAACTGTATATTTCTCGTCTATTAGAAAATCACCGTTATCTACATAGTGAAGTCTGTGTCCGGTGGATATATTGCTTACAAAATAAGTCTCTCTGAGTGTTTCTATATCTTTATTGACACATAAAGCTTCAAAAAGATTTGTGTTTGCAAGGTATAGTTTGTCAGACTTTCGTATAGCTGCAAATCTTTTGCCTTCATGTGTTATTTGTTTAATAAGTTCTGCGTCATTAAGGTATTGTATATATTTATAGAGTGTAGTTTTTGTGATTCCAACAGTTGAGGCTAACTTGTCTATGCTAAACTCAAGTGGTTTAGACACGCAGATAGTAAGAAGAAGCTTTTTTAATGTATCTATCTTATCAGGTTGAATTGAAAAAATCTTACTTAAATCTGTATGTAAAATAGTGTTAATTGTTTCTATAATTCTATCAATGTATTTACTTCTGTCTTCAAAATAAAACGGATAAGTTCCAACTTTCAAAAACTCATCATAAAATTTGAGTATTTTTTTATCCGGTAAAGATGAAATAATCTCATTAACAATATTTTCGTGGTTTGATAATATATCTTTAAGAGTGTAAGCTTTTAATGAAACATTATGCGTTAGCTCTAGGTACTCTTTTAGGCTTAGTGGATAAAGATGATACATGGAATATCTTCGTGCAAAGTCAGGATTTGTGAGATGCAGGGCAGATGAACCTGTAAAATAAACTTTTATATCTAAAAAATCATAGATTGATTTTAGCTCTTTTTCAAAGTGTGCAGCTTCATGTACTTCATCTATACAAATCAGTTCACCGCCTCTTTTACTAAACTCATCTACAAAATCAAAAAGTGAAACATCTTGAAACATTGCATGATCACACGAAATGTATAGTTTGCTGCTAATAGGTAAATCTGAACTTTGTAATATTTGCATAAGAGTTGTTGTTTTACCAATACCTCTGCTCCCATATACAGCTGTTATCTTTGCTTCTGAATTATAAAGAGAATCAAAAATATATCTTTTATATATAGGAAGCTTCTGGTTTGCCTTGAGTGCATAAAGTCTTTTTGCATTTTCAAGAAGTTTTATCATGTTATACGACCTTTTAGTTTTCTTTATTATACTATAAATAAATATATAAGTCTAATGTAATATACTTACAGCAAGTGTGTTTTTACGACATATTGCGACAAATTTAAATATTTTAATAATTTTTTTATAATAAACATACAAGTTCAATACTGGGTATAAGTTTAGAAATTTCATTAGAAAAATTATAACATAGGTTAGGTGACTAAAGGGGTGACTAATTAGTCACCATTATTGAGAAAACTTGATTCTAAATGACTTTACTTGATATAATAAAAACCTTTAAAAGACCGTGTATATAGTGATATTTGAGGTTAGTTGACGATACTTTAAGAAACTTGAAAAAACACCATTTTTCAAGTCCTCTCATCCGCACCACCCTTTAAAATAGGGCTTCACAAGACTTTTTACAGTCACTTTAAGAAAACTTCAAAAACAACTTTTTACTACTTTTTTACTACAACTCTTAGTCTTGAGGACATAATCCGCCAATTCAAATAGTAAGTGCAACACCTGATTAAACTGCTGCATAAGATTTCGTAATTGTATCGAAAAACACTTCTGCTGGCGTTTTGTAGTTTAGTATCTTTCTTAATCTAGCATTTAAACGGTTCTGTACTTCAACAATTTGCTCATCTGTAATATGCTTAAATTCAGTTTTCTTTGGAAAATATTCTCTTATCAAACCGTTAGTATGCTCATTAAGCCCTCTTTGCCAAGATTGATATGGATTGGCAAAGTAGAACTCTGTATCAAGAGCTTTAGCTATCTCTTCATGGTATGAAAATTCTTTTCCATTATCGCTTGTAATAGTGAGAGCATGAGCTTGAACTGGTTTGAGCAAATGAACTATTGCATCCATTACAACTCTGGCTTGTTTGGCTTCTACTTTTTTCATTAGAGTAAACTTTGAATTTCTATCAACTAAGGTAACTATAGCTTGATGATTATTTTTACCAATGACAGTATCAACTGTCAACCGCGGTGTTAAAATAGGCAGTAAGAAAGCTGCTTAAAAAGTAGTTTTTACAACCGAAAGCTTAAAAAAACATATTTGTTCCTGATATTGATATAATATTTGTATCATAAAACAGATTGATTAATAAAATTTAGTTAGATACCAAATTGTACTTGAAAAAATTCCAAACCAATTGTTCCAAAATAGTTTAACTTCATAACACTAATTCTAAACAAGATAAAAATTGTCTTAATTAAAAATAGTACTTTAAAAACCGTGAGAAGCCTAAAAGTTAAATCGGATATAATTTGTCTGATTTAAAAATACTAGAGCGTAATTCGTTCTTACCAAAGGATACACAATGAAAACATTGATTTTACTAATCGGATTAACACTAGGTGCTCTTCAAGCTGACAACATCGTAACTTATGATACAAACAACGGTAACAACACTGAAGGCATTAAGACTAATCACCCAACTCAAGATCTTTACTAAGATTTGGGTTACGCCTCATCCCTCTAGCGGATGAGGTTTTTTAATATAAATCTTCCTAAAATTCACCTTTTTTTATTCAGACCTGCTTTTTTAGCCTCTTTATAAAACTTGTCAAGCCCTTTTTTTGCTTTTTTATCCACATTGTACGAGATGTGTTTTAAGTAGTTTAAAATATCATGATGAGCAACATCGGTTCTTTTAGACGCTTCATCCAAAATATACCTCGGAATCTTTACTCTTCTTTTTAAAAAATTCTTCTCAATTTTTTTGTAAAGCGCTTTGTCTTTGTGGTAGCATAAAAGTGCAAAAACAAAAGGTAGATTGTATTTTTGAGTCCATATTTTTGCCAAATCCGTATGCGGCTTATTTTGTAGGTAGTAGCGCAGGGCTTTGTCGCCAATAAGGACTTCACCTTTAATATCTAAGATTTTTGCAAGCACATTTGATGTTTCTGATTCTGTATCTGCAACACTGTTCTCATGTGGAATTACCAAAACGCTAAGTACCTCGCTTCTTGCGACAATCCCCATATTTACATGTTTTTGCCGCTTTGCTCTGATGCTTGAGATGAATGCCGCATCTACTTTTTTTGAGATAAATTTTTGGTTTGTTTTTGCCGGAACATCTCTGTAGTAGTGCATACTCATGCTCTGTTGAGAGCTTTTTGCAAAGCGCTTCATAAATACATGAAAAGGCAGAAGATTTAGGTACTCAATTTTTCCAAAAATCACAAGTTACTCCGAGATAATATACTCAAAAGTATACATCTCTTAACTTATAAAAAAGATGAGTTGGCTATAATCATAGTAAAAAAATTGTTTTAGGAGTATTCTTTATGGTACAAGTAGAATTTTTAGGTCCTATACAAAAAGAGCCTCTGAAGTTAGATATAACAAACTTAAATGAGTTGGCAAAAATACTGCAGCAAGATGAGTCCATGAGAGAGTGGCTTGAAAATAGTGCAGTTGCTATAAACGACACACTCGTTAGTAGTAGAGATGTAGAGCTAAAAGATGGAGATAGAGTCGCTCTTCTTCCGCCTGTTTGCGGAGGCTGATTTATGTTATATCTTTATGATGGTCCTCTTGATGTGGCAACAATCTTAAAAGAGTGGTATGAGCAGGAACTCACTAGCAATTGTGGTGCATATAGCTCTTTTGTGGGAACTGTAAGAAGTGAAGACAATATAGAAGGGCTTAGTTTTGATATCTATGAGCCGATACTTAACTCATGGTTTGATGCATGGCAGAAAAAAGCAGCAGCAAAAGGTGCAATCATAAAAATGGCACACTCAAGAGGGGATGTAATGCTTCATGAGTCCTCATACATAGCGGCTGTATTTTCTCCAAAACGCCGCGTTGCATTGGAGTTTATAGATGAGTTTGTAGAGGATTTCAAAGCATCAGCTCCTATCTGGAAATATGATTTAAGGGGCGGTAAAAGAGTCTATGCACTTGATCGCTCAACAGCAATTAAAGGGAGTGGTCTTTTAAAATGAGTCTATTATCTTATGAAACTAGTCAAAACATGCTTGACTTACTACATGTCAACTCCTCAAGAAGCGAGAATGTAGCGCTCGGCGCATCTCTTGGAAGAGTTTTAGCACAGGACATTATTGCTAAATATAATGACCCTCAGTTCCCTACCGCTTCAATGGACGGTTATGCAGTTATTCATAGTGATTTAGGGAACAAAAGCATAACTATTCTCGGAGATAATCCTGCAGGAAGTGATGAGAAGAGAACTATAAAGAGCGGGGAGTGTATAAAAACATTTACAGGCTCAAAGATGCCAAGTGGCGCCGATACGCTTATTCAGATAGAGAATGTAAGTGTAGATAACGGCAAAATTACAGTAGATAAAACAGTTCCTCTTGGTAATGCAGTTCGCCCTATCGCGGAGGGGTATAAAGCTGGAGATGTGCTTATAAAAAAAGGGACAAAGATAGGTTTTGCAGAGATAGGTGTTATGGCTGCGCTTAACCGTGTGATGGTAAAAGTGGCACTAAAGCCGCGTGTTGCAGTTATCTCAACAGGAAGCGAGATTTTAGATCTTGGTGTAAATAGTACAAATCCTTCTCAAATAAGAAGCTCAAATAATTACACGCTAGCGGCACTTTTTGAACAAGCCGGTGCCGAGGTTATCCAACTTGGAACGGTAGGAGATGATAGAGAGAGCATCATGGAGACGTTTGAAAATGCACTCTTAAGCGCTGATATACTTGTGAGTACAGGAGGTGTTAGTGTCGGGGATTATGATTTTGTAAAAGATATAGTTCCACGAATCGGTGCAGAAGTTGTTTATAAAGGTGTTGCAATTAAACCCGGTAAACATATATTGGTTGCACAAAGAGAAGATAAATTTGTTCTGGCACTTCCCGGGTTTGCTTACTCATCAACGGTTACGGCAATACTCTATGCGCTTCCTTTGATTGCGAAGATGCTTGGACGCAAAAGTGCATATAAAACCGTAGCGGCGAAACTTAGTGAAGATTTTACAAAAAGAAGCAAGCTTACAGAGTTTACGGCATGCGGTGTGGAGATAATTGACGGCGAATATTTTGTAAATTTTAAAGATAAAAAAGTCGGAAGTTCAGCGATACTTACTAACATGCTAAACGGTAGTGCGTTAATGATTACGGGTGAAGAAGACGGTAACCTCTCAAAGGACACTTTTGTAAATGTAATTCTTTTAGAGAATTTTTAGAGTTTATATAAAGTTTATACAGTTTAGATAAACTATTTTTAAATTTATAATAAAAGGATTTGAGATGCTAAAGAGAGTTATAGTTGTTTTTATTGTTTTTTTATCCATAGTTAGAGCCGATACCGATCTTAAAAAGGCTGTTTTTGATTTAACAACATCTGATTTAACGACATTTGAAAGTAGAGTCATTAAGGGAGTAGCCTTTAATAAAGCTCACTACGAGAGCAAGTTTCAAGAGTTAGATATTATAGTAGTTATACATGGCGGTGCATATAAATTTTTTGTTAAAGATTTAACAAAAACAAAGTACAAAAATGACAAAAAAATCCTTAGCGCATCAAAAGAGATTGAGCAAAGACTTACCTCACTTATAAAAACATATAATGTAAAATTTCAAGTTTGCGGCGTAGGTTTAAAAAAGAACGAGATTGACGAAGAGAATATTTATAACTTCGTAGAAGTAATTCCCAGCGCTATGGTAGGTCTTATAGATGCCCAAAGTAGCGGATATGCCTATATTCCTGTTGATTAACTAATAAAGCATGTTAAAAAAAATAGTCCCAGTTTTTCTTGTAATCATAGCTATTCTTCTTTATATTCTTTTTTCTGTTAGGTATGCGATAGACAATCAGAAGATAAATCATGTTTTAGATAAGTTCATTTTGACGCTTGAAGCCCAGATTAAAAATGAGAAGATGGATGCTCTTAAGATGGCTATATCTCTCTCTAGAAACAGTGCTTTAGTTGATGCACTAGAGAATGACGATGAAGATCTGGGCTATAAGATACTCTCAGATATTACAAATGAGATTAAAGAAGAGACAGGCATAAATATAAGAGTGCAGATGTTGACAGATGATTACCATATATTTGCTCGTAGCTGGGATGATGTTTATACAGGGATGCCGCTGGAGGATTACAGAAGAGATCTTGAATATTTTAAATTTAATAAAACTCCAAGATCATCAATAGAGACGGGAAGACTTTTGAGCATCAAAACAACAGTTCCCGTTTTTAAGAATGACAGGTTGCTGGGTTTTATTGAAATTATCAGCTTTTTTGATGCAATTACAGAGTTTTTTAAAAAAATGGGTATTGATTTGTATGTTCTAATGGATGACAAATATTATAATATAGCTGTTTTTATGCAAGAAAACAAGACCGTAGACAAGTATATTATTGCAAATAGAAACTATAACTATAACAATATAGAGCTATTAAAAAATATAAACTTTAAAAATCTTAAAACCGACAGAATGTTGCAGGTTGACGATAACTATATTTTTTATGAAAATATGTTTAACGGTAGTGGAGAGTCTGTCGGTATGTTCGCTTTTGTTTTGACACAAAAGTATTTAAATTATTTTAAAGAGGATCGAGATGAGGCGTCATTTCTTATAAGTTTAGTAAAGAGCTCCCTCTATGATGTAGCCAATGATATAAGTCATGATAATAAATCAAAAGATTTTATTGATCTTAAAACACTTCTTGAGCTAAAAGAGCAAGTTCCAAAAGAGCAAAGAGAGGAGTATAAATATAGAGCGTATCAGAAGCTAGAGAAGTATAGCAAAGAGGAGTTGATAGAGTTGATGTTAGAGCAAAAAATAGTAAAGAAAATTGATGGAAAGATAAAATGAGAATATTACTTTTAGAAGATGAATTCTCTTTGAGAATAAGTATAAAAGAGTTTTTAGAGGATATAAATTACGAGGTGGATGATTATGCTGACGGATTAGATGCATATGACGCTATATACTCAAAATCATATGATTTGCTTCTCTTAGATGTAAACGTTCCCTCCATGAATGGTTTTGAGCTACTTCAAAGTATACGAAAAGATAACAATAAGACGCCTGCTATATTTTTAACCTCTATGACAGACATGGATAACTTTAATGAGGGGTATAAAAAGGGGTGTTGTGACTATATTCGCAAACCTTTTGATCTTCTTGAGCTAGAGCTTAGAATAAAACAGGCAATACGAAGCTTTTATCTTGATGATAGTGAGCAGATTATTATTAATGAAACCATCTCCTACGACATGTTAAAAGGTAAACTAATGCTAGAGGGCAAGGAGGTGGTTCTTAGAAAAATAGAGAAAGATATACTAGAGCTGCTTCTAAAAAATAAAAATAGTGTCGTCTCTATGCAGATGTTTCAAGAGTATGTCTGGGAGGATTATGTTGAGCCCGCAACTATTCGAGTTCAGGTAAACAACTTAAAGCAAAAACTCCCAGAGCATATTATTCAAAACAGAAGAGGCTTGGGGTATATCATTGAACGATAAATATTATGCCCTAAGGTATGCTTACATATATACGGCTTTAGTAGCTGCTATTTTATTGGCACCCTTGTTTTTATACACGACGCATACAAAAGGCATCTACGATGCAAAAAATGAGATAGAGCTAAAAAAAAGAGCCTATCTGATTTTAAAAATAATGCAAGAGCATAATGTAGATAAAGAGTACTTTGAATATCCAAGATTTAAAACGTTTAAATCAGGACTTTATGATTTACAACAAAAGAAGATATTCTCTTTAATTAAGAAACCTATTAAATATTTTAAAGAGGGATACCAAGTAGACGATGGAGATGCTTACTATATTTTAGAGCTTCCAAAGGGTAGATATTTTAATGCAAAGTACCTTGTTGTAAACAATGAGCTCTCATACTATGAAGTTTATGAAAGGGCACTTTTTATTCTTCTTTCAATTGTCATGCTTATTTTCATACTTAGTATATTTTTTCTAAATAGGTTTGCCCAACCGTTTAAAGATGTCAATAAAAAACTAGACCACTTTATAAAAGACTCCATCCATGAGATAAATACTCCTATTGCTGTTATGAATATAAATATAGAGTTATATACCAGAAAACATGGAACAAATAAGTATATGCAGAGAATTAAAGCTTCCGCAAAAACACTCTCTAATATCTATAATGACATGGAGTATCTTATTAAGCAAGATAGGCATGATTATGAAAAAGAGCATATTGATATGGCTAAATTTTTGCAAGAGCGCATAGAGTACTTCTTGGAGGTGGCTCTTATGAAGAATATTAAACTGTTGGGAAATATTCAAGAGGAGATTTTTTTATCTATGAACCCAAAACAGTTTCAACGTTTAGTTGATAACAACATCTCAAATGCTATTAAATACTCTTATGAAGAGAGTGTTGTTGAGGTAAGTCTTCAGATGCAAGAAGATGGGAGCTGCTTGTTGTCCTTTAGAGATTATGGAATAGGGATAGAAGATGTCGATAAAATCTTCAATCGATACTACCGTGAAAATAGACAAACAGGTGGGTTTGGTATCGGTTTAAACATCGTTAATTCTATAATAAAAAAGGCAAATATAGAGATTTGCATTGATTCTGCACTAAAAAAAGGGACTACCTTTACTTACAAATTCCCCAAAAACATTATTTTTATAGAAAAATAGGATTTTATATTCATTTTACACTCTACTGATAAACTGCTCCTTGAAATTTAAAAAATAGGAGTGTAGATGAAGAAAAGTTTGACATTATCACTACTTCTTGGAGTCTCTCTTTTAGCAGCTGATTACAGTGGTGTTATAGAGGTACCGGATGCCAGCAAGATAATAGAGAAAGATCTTTTAGCACCTGTAGGTATTTATAAAATGCCTAAGGGTTGTATAACTGATGATCCAAAAGCGATAGCAAGAGGCTCATTTATGTTTCACAACTTAAATGGAGAAAATGCTAAAGGTGAGGCACCCGAGGGACTAAAGAAAGTAGATGCGCATGGGAAAAACAAGCAGTATGGAAATTGTGTTGCTTGTCATAACATTGAAGGCGCAATTGGCGGAGGAAATATAGGTCCTGATTTAACGGCATATAATGATGTATATGTAAAATCAGGGATAAGAGATCATCAATTTGTTTATCAAAAGACTGCTGATCCAAGAGTAGATAACCCAAATACAAACATGACGGTTAACTTGACAACAAAGTTATTTAATGAAAGAGAGATATGTGATATTACATCATATATTTTATCTCCAAAATAAAAAAAGGAAAGAGAATGCAAAGAAGAGATTTTTTAAGAAATTTAGGTGTTGGAGCAGCCGGTGCTGTTATTCTTCCATCTGTTAGTTTTGCAGCGGATGCACCAAAACCAAAGGGTTCAAATGTTTTGTCGTACAAAGATGCACTAAAAGCAGTAACAGGCGGTAAAACTGCCGAAGTGTCTGCAAAAGTTAATCTAAAAGTACCTGAAATTGCTGAAAATGGAGCAGTTGTTCCTGTAACGGTTGAGATTGATTACCCTATGACGGATAGCAACTACGTAAAAGCAATCCATGTGCTTACAGAAAAAAACGCAAACTCTCGCTGTATTGATGTTCATCTGTCACCTGCTAATGGAAAAGCCATGCTTGCAACACGTGTTAAATTAGGTGAAACACAAGAGATTGTAGCTATAGCTGAGTTAAGCAACGGAACATTTCTAATGGCTTCTCAGAGCGTTAAAGTAACTATAGGTGGATGTGGTTGATTCACTCACATGTCAATAATAGAGAACAAAAAATAAAAGGATAATAAAATGGCAAAAAGAAAATCGTTGATCAAAATCAAACCAAAAAGCTACAAAGACGGTGAAGTCGTAAAGGTGAGTTTTATGGTTATGCATCCTATGGAAACAGGTTTGCGTAAAGATAAAAAAACAAAAGAGCTTATCCCTGCCGAATACATTAAAAAAGTAGTATTTGAATACAAAGGCAAAGTTATTACAACTATGAATGTCTGGGAGACACTCTCTGTAAATCCAGTATTTACGACTTATATGAAGATTGATGGAGCCGGAGAACTAAAAGTAATATTTACAGATAGCAAAGGTGAAGTTCAAGAGACAGTAGCAAAGATTAAACCAAAAGGGTAAATAATGAAAAAAGGTATGCAAATAGTACTCTGTGTTACTCTTCTTTCATCATTAACTTTTGCAAGTGAGCAGTTTGCAATGAGTGATGCAGATAGAGCAATGTATGAGGAGCTATTAGAAAATAATCCGGCAGACATGATGCTTGCAGAGGGTTCAGAGTTTTTAGATGAGCTTGGTGGAGAGAGTGCACTTGCTAAATATTTAGGTGTTTCAGAAGATGCTTTACCATCATATATAGCCGGTTTTCCTAGATATATTGAAAAGTTTAAAATGGTTGTAAGCATTGATCAGATGCTTCAAGGTATGATGCATGATAGCGGGCAAAAACCATATGCATTGAAAAGCTCAGAGATGTTTAATATGTCCTCATATGTAAAAGCATTAGCAAATGATGAAGAAATCAATATTGATGTAAATGCTAACAAGCACATGAAGGAGGCTTATGCACTTGGAAAAGTAGTTTTTGAAACAAAAAGAGGCGCTAGAGGACTCTCTTGTTTGAGCTGCCATAATCCAAGTGTTATAGGCGGAATTTTACGAACACAACCGCTTCCTGATATTTCAGCTAAAGGAAATGCTTCAGCTGCAACATGGCCGGCGTACAGAATGACAAAGTCAGCTCTTGCAACGCTTCAAAAAAGATTTCAAGGGTGCATGAATAACGCTCTGCTAGCAGTTATTCCACTTGGCTCAAAAGAGATGACGGCACTAGAGGTCTATTTTACAGACGAGGCAAAGGGTGCGACTATCGCTCTGCCAGGTTTAAAGAGATAAGGGAGTATAGATGGAAATTTCTAGAAGAGACTTTATGCATATTTGCGCCATATTTGGATTAGGCGCAACAACTGCATCGAGTGCAGCTCCAAGAGCTGTATCGCAAATATCGCTAAAAGATATAAATAGTTTTAAAGATACGGGAAATTTTACACTTCTTCACGTATGTGATATGCATGCACATATTAAACCACTTTATTGGAGAGAGCCGTCAACGCTGATCTCAGCTCCAAACCTTGTGGGAACACCGGGATTTTTGTGTGGGGAGGCTTTTGCAAAACATTATGGTTTAGAGCCAAGCAGTTTAGATGCTTACTTTGACACACATATAGATTTTGAATCTTTAGCAAAAAAGTTTGGAAAGATGGGTGGTATAGCCCATATCAAAACAGTGGTAGAGCATGTGAGAAAAACAAGAGGAGAAGAGAATGTTCTTTTTCTTGACTCCGGAGATACATGGCAGGGTACGGGTGTTGCATTAAAGAGCAGAGGTGAAGCAATTGTTAAGGCTCAAAACTACTTAGGTATTGACGTTATGGTTGGACACTGGGAGTTTACTTATGGCAAAGAGCGCGTAAAAGAGCTTATAGAGATGCTTGATGCCAAATTTATCTCTCAAAATGTTGTTGGAAATGACTCTTTTGCTGATGATTATGAGGAGCTAATATTTGAACCTTATACCATTGAAGAGAGAGGCGGAGCAAAGATTGGAATTATTGGTCAATCATTTCCATTTACATCAACTGCAAATCCTAAAGAGTTTACACAAGGGTGGAGCTTTGGGCTAAGGCTTGATACGCTTCAAGAGTATGTAGATGAGCTAAGAGAAGAGCATAAAGTTGATTGTGTTGTTGTGTTATCACATGATGGATTTAGTGTAGATCAAGAGGTTGCACGTAAAGTAAACGGCATAGATTTTATTTTAAGTGGACACACGCATGACCCATCACCAAAGCCTATTGTTATCAATGGATGTGTGATAGTAATTGCAGGAAGCCACGGGAAATATGTAGGTCGTTTGGATATTGATGCAAAAGATGGAAAGGTAAGAGATTATGAGTATAAGCTCATTCCAATAGCTTCAAAGCTTATTCCGGCTGATCCGGAGGGTGAAAAGTTAGTAGAAGAGCTATATGCTCCATACAACAAAGAGCTTAATGAAGTTCTTGGTAAAACAAAAAATATTCTCTACAAAAGAGATACATTTTTCTCAACCTTTGATCAGCTTATTAATGATGCAATAATGGATGAGATGAAGTGTGATATCTCCTTTACACCAGGGTACAGATGGGGAACTACAGTTCTTGCAGGTGAAGATATCTTGATGGATAATGTCTATGAGATGTGCGGAATTACTTATCCGGATGTTTATACATTTGAGTTAAAAGGCGATAAAATCGCATCTTTGTTAGAGGATATTGCCGATAATGTGTTTAACGCAAATCCACTTTATCAACAGGGTGGGGATATGAGTAGACTTGGCGGTGTTACATACAGTATCGCAGTCTCCAATAAAGCCGGAGAGAGAATCTCAAATTTAATGATTGGCAATAAACCAATTGATTTAAACAAAACATATATCGTATCTTCTTGGGGAGGCAATTTGCAAAATGCAGGTACAAATCTTCAAGAAGATAAGATTAGAGCGGTATATGATATTACAAGAGATTATATTAAGAGAAAAAAAGTAGTTGATGTTAGTAATGAAGGAAATGTTACTCTTCTCGATTATGACTGCGGATGTCCTGTTGAAGGCTCAAGAAGCTGTAGTTAAGATACTCAAAAAGGAAAATAGAACTATGAAAATATTAAAATTAAGTGCAATTGCGGCACTCACATGTCTGCTTACCTCAACATTAAGTGCAGATGATACAGAACCAAAAAGAGTTTTAAAAAACAACATGATGGAAGTTTACAATACACTTCCATCTACAGCAAATACTTTAAGTGAGGCATTTACAGAGGGTATATTTTATGGTCGCTTAAGAACAAATGCTTTTAGATGGGACTGGGAAAATGATGCAAACGGCGACAATAAAGCATTTGGTTTAGGAGGAAGTTTGATTTATAAAACAGCTCCCTTTCATGGACTTAGTGCTACAGCAGGTTTATACTACTCCAACAGTCCTTTTTCTTCTCTTCGTGAAGATAATGCAGATGTAGGAACTGTAAAATCCGGTAAAGATACATTTAGCCGTTACGATGTTTTAAACGGGGGAGATTGGTCGATGAGTGTCCTCGGACAAGCATATCTACAATATGATGTATCAAAAACCTCCTTTAAAGTCGGTCGCCAGATATTTGAGTCATTTTTGACAAAATCAAATGATACAAAAATGATTCCAAACACATTTGAGGGTTATACTGTAGCTATAAATGAGATTCCAAAAACTACTATTCGCGGTGCGTATTTTACGGCACAAAAGCTTCGTGATCATACATCGTTTCATGATGTACTTACGTTTAAAGACTCCTCTGGAAGCAGCTGGAACAATAATGATGATTCGGCAGTGCATAAAGGTTTAAGCTATAGTAATCTTAAACCACATGGTAAAGAAGAGAATGAGTTAGTAGTAGTAAATTTTAAAAATAAATCTATTAACAACCTTGTAATGGATGTTACATATGGCTCGGTACCGGGGCTTTTCTCTTCATTAACAGGGGAGTTAAACTACAAAATTGCTCTTAGCGACAACCTATCTTTAACGCCGGGTGTTCGTCATATGCAGCAGTTTGATGATGGTGCCGGAGTAATAGGTGGTGCTAGTTTAAGCGGAACTCTAGCAGGATTGACGGGAGCACAACAGGGTTATAAGGATGCTTCTTCGTTAGATACATCTCTTAGTATGGCACGTCTTGTTTTAACGGATGGAATCTTCAAAGCACAGATTGCCTACTCGCAGGTTGCAGATGAGTCCGATATCATTGCTCCATGGAGAGGTTTTCCGACTGGCGGATATACACGTGCTATGGCACAGTACAACTGGAGAGCAGATACAAAAACCACTTCTGCTGAAGTTTACTACGATTTTGGCAAGGCAAAGATTTTAGATGGATTTAGCGCTTTAGCAAGATATGCAATGCAAGACTTTGATGAAGATAAGCAAGCAGCCGGCGTTCAAGCAGATAGTAATATTCTACATATGGATTTTAGACAAAGATTCACACCTACTATAGATGCAAAAATACGCCTTGCGTTTGTAGATGCTGATGATCGTGTCGGAGGCGACAATAAAGACTCTTATAACGAGTACCGTTTTGAGTTAAACTACCTCTTTTAATAGAGTTACAGGGCTATTTTGAGCTACTTTAGCAAGCTCTCCTATTTTTTCAGTAGTCAAAATAGCCTTGAAAATAGTAAGCGAGTGTTTTTATGAAAAAAATTATTTTCTCTTTTATATTTAGTTCTGTAGCTCTTTTTGGAGTTGATTGGCTGAGTTATGAAGATGCTCTTGGGCTTCAACAAAAAAATTCAAAAATAATCATGATAGATATTGTAAGAACGAATTGTCGCTACTGCATAAAAATGGATAGAGATGTTTTTGATGATAAAGAGATGTCGACGTGGGTTGAGGAGCGATTTATCCCTGTAAAATTAAACCTAGATATTCATGAGATACCTTTAGGCATTAATGTTATGATAACCCCATCCTTTTACTTTGTTGATAAAAATCAAAAAATTATCAAAATGATACCGGGATCTTGGAGTAGTGATGATTTTAAGGAACTAACAAAAAAAATCAAAGGAGAGTAAGATGAGAAAATTTGTAGTATTACTTCTGTTAATGGTCTATACCCTACAAGCCGAGACTATTTTTGCAGAGCCTAAGCCAGATATATTGGAACCGAGAAAAATAGTTTTTTCCATAAAAAGTGCGAAGGATGAAGATATTCATCACGTGTTAAGCAGCGCAAATAATGTGCTAAAGTTTTATGGACCTGAAAAAGTTAATATGAAAATTATTGCTTACTATCACGGTATAAGAGCTTTATTAAAAAAAGAGAATGAAATTGCTCAAAGAGTTAATGCTCTTATGCAGCTAGAAGTTGAGTTTGTAGCATGTGGCAATACAATGCAGACAAAAAATATAAAAGAAGAGGATCTAGTAGATGATACGGAAGTAGTGACGGCGGGCATTGTTGAGATTGTTGAGAGAGTAAAAGAGGGTTGGATTTATATAATCCCCTAATTAAGAGTAGCAGAAGCGCTACTTCAACCTTATAAAAGGATAGAAAATGAAAAAAATAGTTATTTTTATCGTTGCATTAGTAACTGCATCGGTAGTTTGGGCGCAGGGTGATTTGCATATATTTGATGTAGATAACAAAAAAGGGTTAATAACTACAGAACATATAGAGAAAGCATTTGTGCAAAACGGCTTTGGAATAGGTGTAAATAGCAATATGATTAATCCGTTTATGATACAGTTTAAAGAGACGGAGTATAAAATATTTACTCTTCTTACGGTTTATCATGAGAAGCTCTCTTTTGAGTTGTTAAAAAAGCATCCTGAAGCGGGAGTTTTCTTGCCGATGGGGGTTGGAATCTATCAAAATAAAAAAGAAGATACCCTGCATGTAACTGTCTTAACCTCTAAGGCACAGGAGAAGATCTTAGGATTTAATGATGAGATACTCAAGGAGATAGAAGAGAAAGTTTTAAATGTCTTAAATAATGCATTAGAAGGCGTAAAGCATAGATTAAGCGAGGACTCACTCCAAGAGAGTCGAGATCTTGTTACAAAGTATGAGTTAGAGCTTGATGGTGAAGATGCACAAGAGGCTAGAGGCGATGTAATAATGGGTCTTGAGACTGGTTTGAGTCTTTACGGTTTTATAGTTCCAAGCAAGTTGGATGTAAGCAAGCATTTAGATGGCTCGGTATATGATTTTTACCAAACCTACTCTATATGTAAACTACCTGTTATATATACAGTCTCT
>Ga0265293_10006672_pt1 | contig 18264 bp, 26 predicted proteins | sample Munlanlewell138R_FD_192505 | JGI IMG/M metagenome (GOLD analysis project Ga0265293, IMG submission 192505) | Leachate microbial communities from a municipal landfill in Southern Ontario, Canada - Leachate well 138R | ecosystem: Engineered > Solid waste > Landfill > Unclassified | place: Canada...
CGGCTTTCAGGGCGTCCGGGCCGCCGGCGTCTAGGGTCTCCTCTAGGGCGTCCAGCGCGCGGCCGGCTAGGCGGCGTAGGCGCGCCTGGTGCTGTTGCCAGGCGGCGTACTCGGCTAGATCGTGCCTGTACCGGCGGGCTACTAGGCTCTCTCCTACGGGTGCGCGTGCCATGTTTGGCCTCCTATAAGGTGCATTATCGGGCGGTTGCTCCCCCTTTTACGGCACACTTCGGGCGGGTTTGTGCCGTGCTGCGCGCGTTTCTGGCGCTTACCCCCCTCCCCCTCTGGCCGCATGGCCTGTTTGCAGGGCCGGCAGTAGGCGGTGCCGGGTATCTCGAGGGTGATGGTGTGGCCGCAGCGCGGGCAGGTGAAGGTAACGGGCGGGCGGTGGGCCTTGGGTTTTCTTAGGTTGCCGGCCACCTTTTTATGGGTGACAGGTTGCGACACTTGCGGGCGGTCGCTGTTCTGAGGACGGGCTAGCGGCGCTGCTCTCGTTGCCTTTTTACGTGCGAAAAGGTGCGAAGTGTGGCCGGCGGCCGGCGCCTTTTTAGGGTGGATAAATGCGGCCACTCGCGCGCGCGTGAGCGTGTCGGAAGTGTCGCCTAGTCGGCTAGTCATCTTGTCGGCTGGCCTCCTCACCTGCTGGCCTTCCAGTCTGCTAGAAGGCTAGCAGGCTAGCGCACTAGCGGCAGGGCTAGATCTCTGGGGATGCTGCGGCGCTGTAGACCGCAGGCTAGGCAGGCGGCGTCCTGGTAGTGGCCTATGAACGCTGCGCGGTTTGAACGCGCCCACAGGGTGAGGGCTACGGCGTGCGCGGCTATGAGGGCGGCGGGTCTGCCGGCGCAGTTGTGCGCCACGTAATCGCGTAGGGCGTGCGCCTGCCGGTCTGGTGGGAAGGTGGCCACGGCCTCGAGGCGCGCGGCCTCGGCCAGCTCGAGCCATTGCGCGGGGGTGAGTGGGTCGCCTGGCCGCAGCTCTGCCAGAATCTCGCGCGCTTGGTCGGCCAGGCTGGCCGGCTCAGGGGCCGGTGTAGCGGTCTCGAGGGGTGCAGGGGTCGGTTTCGGGGCTAACTCTGGCGCCTCGAGTTGTTGCGGCACTGTGGGTTTGTGCCGTGCTAGACGGGCTAGAACGCTCTCGGCTAACGGGTTCACTTACTGCAACACCTCACCTAGAATCGCCGTTTTAGCGTGCTGGACAGGTTTTATAGCGTGCTCCCTAAACAGGTGTTGCGGAGGTGTTGCAGAGGTGTTGCGCCCTTTTTCGCGTGCTGCGCGGCGTTTCTCTGCTGATGCAACACCGCAACACCTCTTTTGGGGCATATCCCTATAACGACGTGAAGTGAGGACAAACGATGCGCCGCTATCGCGCGCACGTGGGAAACGGTGAAAACAGGTGTTGCGGTGTTGCACTAGAGTAGAAACATCGTCTAGGACAGCGCTAAGTGCCGCAACACCTCTGCAACACCTCTGCAACACCGCAACACCTCTGCTAAGCATCTTCTTCCTCAGTGGGCGGCGTCACCTTCAGGACGCGGGTTGTGGTGCCGCTACCTGGTGCGCGCACGGTGCGGGTGCTGCTGCCTTCGCCGGCGTCGATCAGGCCGGCCGCCTTCCACTCTCGGCCGTACATCTGTACGGCCTTGCCGCCTACGCGCTCGAGGAAGGGCCGGCTCTGGGTAGGCACGTACCAGGCGCCAGGCTCGCCAGGCTCGCCATGCTTTCGCCAGGCCACGATCTCGCCAGACAGGCGGAACACGTCCGGGTCGTCATGGGTAGACGTGGCGCCGGCTATGAGCGCTTGCACGGCCTCGTAGGCTCGCTGCGCTGGACTGACGCGCGCCTCACTGGCCGCTAAGGCCTCGGCTACGTGCGCGTGCAGGTTCTCTACGCTGGCGGGCGCCTCGAGGCCCAGAAGGGCGTACAGCTCGCCTAGGGTGGCTGTTATGACGGCCAGGGCTAGCGCCCACTCGTGCAGGCGCGGCGGCGGGTCGTTTTCGGGCTGGTCTGGATCCTTGGCGGGCGCCGTCCTGTAGGCGGCCTCGAGCTGCGCCACGGTGTCTCGGAAGGCCGGCCAGTTGGACAGGATTCTTTCTGCCAGGCGCGGGCCGAGTAGGCCGGGGCCAGCGTGCCACGCTTCCTCGAGCACGCGGGCGCGCTCTGCGCCGGTGGCGCTACGCGGGTCACTGCCGAGGGGTGGCAGGGTATCGGCTGGCAGGTAAAGCACGCGGCGGTGTGCGCCGGCGTGGACGAACTCGGCCACTGCCTCGCCTGCTAGCAGCACAACGCCGGATAGGGTCTCGCCGCCGCGCGCGGTGCCGTCTACGCTGCCTTTCGTGTAGCTCTGGCCGTTGGCGAAACCGTAAACCAGGCTCTCGATCTCGGCGGGGTTGCTGTGGGCGTGGGCCTCGTCTACCAGCACGGGCAGGCCGGCCAGGCCGGCTAGTGCCTGCCGGAAACCTACGGTGGTAGTGCGCGGCGTCTCGATCTTGAAGGGTCGCCCGGTAGGGTCGCCCCACGCGCCGGTGGCGAACATGCCGGCGGTCGTTTTGCCTGAGCCGCTGGGGCCGGATAGGTAGATAACGGGCGAACGGCGCGGCCGCAGTTTCGCTATGAACGGCGCGGCCAGGCTGGCGCCGAGGGTGAGCCATAAGGGCCACATGACCGCGCCGGTTTTCTCCCACTCGAGCACCTGCCGCAGCGCGGCCGGATACGCCTCGGCGTCTCCGCCTTCCGGTAGGGCGTGCTCTCCCACGTACTGCGCCGGCGTGTGCACGCTGCCGGCGGGGGTGACTAGGCCGCCGTTTATTAGGCCGAGGCGCGCGGTGTGCGGGCTGTACGGCAGCGCCTCATCGTTCAGGGCGGCGAACTCGATCAGGTACGCGCTCAGGTGCTTTGCGTTGCGCTCGTGCACGGCCGCGCCCTTGCTGGCCAGGGCCGTTATCAGGGCGCGGGATTGCGCGATCTCATCACGCGCTAGTGGCACGCTGCGGGTCTCGCCTCGAGACTTGAAGCGCACGGTAGCGGTCTCCTTATCAGCGTCCAGGTCATGACCTAAAGACGTAACCGCGATTAGGCCGGGGTAGACGGTGGAAACGGCGCCAGTGCGCGCGTCTGTGTAGGTGAGCTGGTCGCCTGTGAGCTGGTAGCCGGCAGGGTGGTAAAGCTCCTCACCTGTCGCGGGGTGCTTACCGGCCTTAGTGATGCCGCCCACGGCCTCATAAGGCTGTAGGGCCGCCTCAAACAGCCGCAGGCGGTCGCCTTCAGGCAAGGCCACTAGCCAGTCATCCAGGCCGGTTTTCTGGCCGTCCTGAGCCGTTGGAAGGGCCAGTAGCATTACCTCTGCGCCCTTGCTGGCCAGGAAGTGCGCCAGGCGGTTTAGCGCCTGCCTTACTTGCCGGTTTACCTGCGCGTCACTGTCGAACGCCAGGATTACGCGCCGGCCGCCGGCCAGGGTGACGTGCTCCCAATCAGCCAGCGCAGCGGGGCCGCCGGCCTTGCTCTTACCGCGCCAGCCGTAAACGCCGTTCAGGTTGACGGCTGCGTAACCGATGCTGGCGGCCGCGTCGGCTTTCTTGGCGCCTTCGGTGATGAGCAGCGGGGTATCTGGTGAGGCCAGCATGGGCCGGTAGCGCGGCAGTACGTCCAGGCAGGGCGCCACGCCTGCCGGCCATTCGTATTTGACGGGTTTTCCGTCGCGTGTGCGCGGGTTATCGGGCCGCAGCACGTAGGCGTAGGGCTTACTCTCGCCCGCCCGGTAGGCGGGTATGAGCAGGCCAGGCACGCGGCGTTGTGAGGGCTTTAGGCGCGGCTCGAGTTGCGCTATCTGCTCCTTGCTGGTCACGCTCAGGTAGCCGCGCGCCTCGATAATGTCCGGGTCTACGGCGCTCTCGGCTAGGTGCGCGGCGTGCTCAGGGGTGAGGGTGCCTTGAGTCATCACGCGATCACCGCCGGCTGTGACGCCTGCCGGGTGAAGGTCTCGGCCTCGGCTATGCGTTGCTCTACGCGGTCGGCCACCTGCTGCGGGTGACTCTCGAGCAGGCCGGCGCACTCTTGGCACAGCACGTAAGCGGTGCGGTTTCCGCCGGCTAGGTCGGCTATAGCGAACGAACCGAGGCGCCGGTAATGGTCGAACGCCTGGCCGCAGTAGGCGCAGGTAAGCGGGTTCAGGATCTGGCGCACGCGGTAGGTGGTGCACAGGTCTAGCAGGGCATCAGCGGTGGCTTTATCGCGTGCTAGATTGTGTTTACCCCCTCGCCCGCGATTCCTCACGCGGGCGTTTTTCATGCCTGGCCGCCGGCGGTGCCGCCCGCCTCGATCCACGCGCGGACAGCCGGCGGACTGAAACGAACCGACCGGCCGAGGCGCACAGACGGCAACAGACCGGCGCGCGCCAGTTGGTAGACACGATGCGGGGAAGTGCCGAGCAGGACGGCGATACTAGCCGCGCTCTGTAGATTCTCGGCGCCTCCTAGTGCGGAAAAAACTTCGTCATTCCTGGCCGGGGGTGCTAACTTGGACACTAGCGGCTCTCCTCTAAGGGCCGACCGACCACACATTCAAAGGCGTGGCGGTGGTGAGTAGACCGGCCCGTGGGCGAAGCTGCGAAACTTTTGGCCTGCGGGCGGTCTCTTTTTTCTGAATAACTCCGCGAAGTAACGATGTGTTGCTGCGGGCATCCAGGCGTGATGCACACTGTACCAGCGGTGCCGGGGGTGGCGCCGAGGGAAGTAACTTCCGACACACAAGTAAGGCCGTTGGACGGCGGGCAAGGTGCCACATGTAGTACATGCGGGCGCTTACCGTGCTGGACGGCCTCGAGGTCATGCGTTGAGTTGTAACGGGTTTGTTGGATGGCTGGCGCTCCTTTCCATAGGTCATCCATAGGCGGCAGGGCGTCTTGCATTGCTTTCTGCTCGTCTAAGGAACCTATGGCCCGGAGGGCCAAACCGTGCGCTATCGACTCCCCTTGCGGGCTAGCGCAGTGCGCGCACTATTGCGCGTACAGCATGAGGCTATCACGCTAGTGGTGCCAGGTTCGACGGTGTGTGTAGAAGGCCGCGCGTATGACGATGCGGTGGCCTCTGTGCGCCGTAGCAGCGGAACTACAACACGGTGCGCGGGTAGGGCGGGTTTCTAAGCTAGATCTCTACGCGGCCGGCTAGGTACTCCTCTAGCAAGGCTTCTAGAACGTCCTGTAAGGCGCGCTCCTCACTCGCCAGGCGCACGCGCAGGCGCCGGCGCAGCTCTGCCGGGATGGTGGCGCTCAGTTGCACGTACTCAGGATCTGCGCGGCGGCCGTACTGTTTCACGGCCGGCTCAGGCCTCGAGGCCGGCGGGGTCTCGTCCTCTTTCTCGGCCTGGTCGGCCTGCTTAGCCTTCAGGAAGTCGAACTTACCGACTGACACTGTTTAGCACCTCCTCACCTGCGGCCTCATAGGCCGCCCACACGTCACGCGCGCGGGGGTCTCTAACCTCAGTTACCAGCACGCCAGCCAGGGCGGCTTTCTGGAAGGCCACGGCGCGCGGTATCTCAGCCTGAAACACTCGGACGCCTAGATCTTCCAGCACAGCGCGCGCCTCCTCAGCATCACGGGAAGGGCGCGGCGGGGTGATGGTGAGCAGCACGCCGTACCGCTCGAGGCCGCGCAGCACGTCCAGAGTCTTTAGCAGGGCGTTTAGGGCTAGCGCGTCCGGGGTGGTCGGCAGCACTAGGTAATCGCTGTGCTGCGCCAGGTTGGCTAGCAGCTCAGGGTTAGCGCGGGCGCCGGTATCTATCACCTGGTGCGCGTACCTGTTGAACACGGGGCCGGCGTCGGCCTCGAGCAGCGTAGGGAAGGGCAGCAGGCCAGCATCGGCCCAATCAAGCGCGCCGGCGCCTTCCTCATCCACTAGCAGCGTTGGCGCACGCTCCTGTAGAAACGCGGCCAGGTGTACGGCGGTGGTCGTCTTGGCCACTCCCCCTTTATGAGCCGCAACGGTTATGAGCATGTGCGGAGTCTAGCCGTCTGGCTGTCTAGTCATCTGGCCTTCTAGAAGGCCGGAAGGCTAGCCGGCTAGTTGTGCGACACCTAATGTCGCAACGGGGCGATAAATCGCATAAGTGGGATTATCAGACTTTTTGGAAGGCCGCCTCAGCCTGTCGCAAGTCGGCAACCTCGAGCGGCCGCGCTCCCTCTTTTCGGTGGCCGGTCATGGGCCACGGGTTACCAGACCTACGGATCGTGCCGGTTAGCCTCGTTACTGCTACGCTCCAAACATGACAAAACCGATGGCGATAAGCAAACGGCTCTTACTGGCCCTGTGCTTCGCGGTGCTCCTTGCCAGCACTGCCTTAGCGCAAGAGGTGGACGAATGGCTTCGGGATACAGACCAGTGGCATGCGCGAGCCTCAGGCCTCGTAAATGACCTGCAACGTTATCGCCTAGACCAAATCAGGGCAGCTAGTATTACCGGCTATGACTTCGTCTTTGTTTTCGCAGACTTGCCACTTGATCTCCGCTTAGAACTCCTATCATTTGTTGACGGCGCTACCGAGGTTCGATCTGCTGGCGCGCGCCTCGAAAGGTCAACAATTGATACTGCCGCACGCACCAACTTGACATCTGATTTCTATCTCTACTCGCGGGTTGCTACCGCAGGCTCACGTCTAGCCGCAGCAGACAACCTATTCACCCTGTTGGTACTCACCGACGTTGACGGCGCTACCTTTGACCTTCATAAAGATTTGCTTTTAGTCTGGAACCAGCTATACAACGTTTGGACTTTCATTGCTCAGTAGCCGCCGGCCGGCCTCGAGCCTCATGGACTATCAACGGGAAACCGACCCTCATGGGGTATCGCGCCTCGCCAGCTCAAGACACGGCCTCACAGAATCGCGCGTGAGGGCCAGCGGCGCCGGCCGAGGGGTAAGGGTGTCGGTCACTTGGGGATGTTCAGCCGGCCGCCTAGCGCCTTATCGAGCTGCGCCATGAGGCCTAACATGCCGCCTAGGTACGCCTCTTGCGCCTCCTCCTCTAGCCGGTAGTAGGTGCGCCAGTGCATACCTTTGGGTTTCGGCGGGAAGGGCAGGCTCAGGTTTGCGCTACCGCCTAGCCGCTCCCTGATGTTCTGAGCCTTGCGGATGCCGCGATCTGGCGCGCTCTGCCTGGTGCTCTCGTAGGCCAGGGCGTGACAGTGCCGGCAGGCGAAACGCTGGCCGGCGTACAGGACGGCCACGCGGCGGTCGCATAGCGGGCAGTCGAACCAGGGCCGCGCGCCGCCGTAGTGGCAGGGCGTCCACTCGAGGCGCGCCAGCTGGCGCGTGGGCTGGCCGCTGCTGGTGTAGCGCAGCTCTAACGCTCTAGCGCGGCCGTCATCGTCTCCGCGCGGCTCGTGGCCTATGGATCCTGTCTCTCGGCCGTTGCTAGTCCAGGTGGTAGTGCCTGGCGCGCCGGGGTCTAGCAGGCCGGCGCGGTGCAGGCGGCGCACGTCTAGGCGTAGGTAGCTCTCTACGCTGCGACGGGGCGTGTAGTAGTGGTGGCTGCCGCTACCGTATCCGCCCACGTTTTCCTCTGTGGTTTGCCGAAATCATTAGGCAAGTTGCACCTTCTTTCGGGCCTCTAACGCGCGCTTCTCTCGTCCAGCACGGGACTTTCGGGGTGTTGCGACTATGGTGCACTGTTCACTCTCTCTGTCGGCCTGGTGAGGCCTGCTGCTAACAGGTCGTCATCGTCCACTGTGGCCAGCTCGAGCAGGCTAGGCGGGCGCGGTTCTTGCATGGTGGCAGTCGTTCTCAGGATCAGGGCGGCGGCTTTCAGGGCGTCCGGGCCGCCGGCGTCTAGGGTCTCCTCTAGGGCGTCCAGCGCGCGGCCGACTAGGCGGCGTAGGCGCGCCTGGTGCTGTTGCCAGGCGGCGTACTCGGCTAGATCGTGCCTGTACCGGCGGGCTACTAGGCTCTCTCCTACGGGCGCGCGTGCCATGTTTGGCCTCCTATAAGGTGCATTATCGGGCGGTTGCTCCCCCTTTTACGGCACACTTCGGGCGGGTTTGTGCCGTGCTGCGCGCGTTTCTGGCGCTTACCCCCCCTCCCCCTCGGGTTTCATGGCCTGTTTGCAGGGCCGGCAGTAGGCGGTGCCGGGTATCTCGAGGGTGATGGTGTGGCCGCAGCGCGGGCAGGTGAGGGTTACGGGTGCCACCTTTTTATGGGTGACAGGTTGCGACACTTGCGGGCGGCCGCTGTTCTGAGGGCGGGCTAGTGCCACTGCTCTCATTGCCTTTTTACGTGCGAAAAGGTGCGAAGGGTGGCCGGCGGCCGGCGCCTTTTTAGGGTGGAAAAGTGCGGAAACTCGCGCGCGCGTGAGCGTGTCGCGGGTGTCGCATTGTGCGCTAGTCATCTTGTCTGCTGGCCTCCTGTTCTGCTGGCCTACTAGAAGGTTAGCCGACTTTCTCCGGCGATGGTCTGTCGGCCCGCTCGAGCAGCTCGCTGCCGTCTACGCCTACGTACTCGGCGGCCTTCTCGAGGAACTGCAGGGCGTCTGGCGGGTTCGTGCGGAAGATCTCGGCTAGGCGCTCTCTCACGTTAGGGGCGAAGTGGCCGTGCTCGTAGCGGTAGAGCAGCTCCAGTACGGCGCTGCTGAGGTCTGGCGGGCGGCTCATAGCGGCTCGCTGTCCTTGCCGTAGGGCATGGCGCTTAGCCATTCGTCGCGTTCCGGGTGCCATTTCACAGCCAGCCGGCCGGTGTTGCCTTCGCGGTTCTTGACTAGATCGAGGGCGCGCGGGTTGAAGGCGGGCCGGCCGCTTACGGTGGTGTGCGGTTGCATGACCTGGCCGCGTTTCGTTTCGGGCAGGCTGTGGAGCAGCAGCGCGGTGTAGCTGGTGTACTCGAGTTCGCCGGCCTCCTTGAAGGCGGCTAGGCGCTCCTCTGCGGGTAGTTTGGCGAAGGCTTCGGCGTTGTAACTGGCGCGGCCGACGCTGGAGAGCGCCAGGATGGGCGCGCTTAGGTCTCGGCCGAGGGTGGTCTGCAGCATGCCGGCTACGGCGCCTACGCGCTCGCGTATGTCTCGGATGCGTAGATTCTCAGGTACGGGTATGCGCTGCAGGTAGTCCAGGATTATTAGGGGCGGGGCGCCTTGCGCGTCTGCGGCGGCGCGGGCGGTGTCAGCCAGCGCGCCTATGCTCCACTTTCCCTGCTGGCGGCTGAGGGCGTCGCCGCCTTCCACTATGAGCAGGTGCCGGGCTAGGTCTTGCAGTTCGCTCCAGCGCTCGCTGTTGCGTAGGGTTTCGCTGGCGTGCTCCTTGCCGTTGCGGGTGTCGTACCAGCCGCTTTTCATGGCGCCGCGCGGCACGCCGGTTACGCGGTTGGCGATGCGCGCCCACAGCTCGAGCTTGGACTGTTCGTAACTGACGTAGAGCACGTGCCGGCCGTGGCTGGCGTTGTGCGTGGCGATGCTTAGCGCTAGGCTCGTTTTCCCGCCTCCGGTTACGCCGCCTAGTAGGTGCAGGCCTTCGAGGTAGCCGCCTCCTAGAAGGTTGTCTAGCGCCTCGAGGCCAGTGCTGTAGTGCGAGTGCTTACGGTTTGCTCGGGCGTCTAGATCCTCGAGCATGCGCGTAGTGACGTACAGGTAATCACTAATGCCGGCCGCCTTAGCGGCCTGCAGGGCGTTCTCTACCGCTTCGATAAGGCCGGCGGGGCCTAGGGCCTGCAGGGCGGCGCTGGCGTCCTTGTGCGGCGTTAGGGCGGCTGTGGTGACACGGCCGGCGCCAGGGTGGCTGCTGATGCGTTCCTGCAGCTCGCGCGCCTTCTCTCGGCCGGCGGCGTCATCGTCGGAGAGGATGAGCACCTCCACGCCGGCGGCGGCTATCTTCTCTGGCCAGCCGGCGGGTAGTTTGCCGCCTGAGCAGCCGATCACGGGGTGCTTACTGCCGTAGGCCTCGAGTAGGCTGGCGGCGTCCATTTCACCCTCTGTGAGGGTGAGCGCCTGCCGGCGCTCTATGGCCACCTGTAGCGCTTGGGCGTTGAAGGGAAGGCTCATGCTCACGCCGGCGGGCTTTAGGTACTTGTAGCGCTCCTCAGCGGCGCCTGTGAGGTCTCGGGCGTTGTAGTAGGCGAGCTGGTCGGCCTCGTTGCTGTAGAGGATGAGCAGGCGGCCCTGCAGGGCGCGCCAGTAGCCCGCCTCTAGTTCGGCGGGTTTGGTTACGGTCTTGTCGATCACGCCGAAGGCGCGGCGGCTGGTGATGCCGCGCTGCCTGAGGTACTCGAGCGCGCGGGCGGCCTCCGGCGTGGCGTTGGCCTGCAGCGCGGATCTGGCGCCCTCGCAGAGGGTCGTGAGCCACTCGGGCGGCTCTCCCGCAATGTCAGGTTTTGACAGGTTCTCTGCCGCTGGCCTTTCGCTCTTCGTGCGGGTGTTCTCTCCGTTGGAGCTGGAGCGCCGGCCGGCCTGGCCGTTTAGGGTGATGCGCTCCAGGCCGCTGGAGGGCTGCGCGGGCGGTGGCCAGCCGAGCAGCTCGTGAGCGCGCTCGAGTACGCGCGGGAAGTCGGTGCGGGCGTCTAGTTTCGCGTGGCCGTTGAAGGCGCCGGCTACCAGGTCGAACACGTCGCCCTTCTCGCCGGTGGCGAAGTCCTGCCAAACTCCGTCACTTGAGATGCTGAGGCTGTCGCCCTTGCCGCCCTCTAGGCTCGCTAGGCGCCAGCCGGTGCCGCTCTTGCGGGCCTCCGGTCGGTGCTCGGCTAGCAGGCTACTCAGGCGCTCCTGTAGGGCCTCACGCGCGCGCTCGCGTTGCTCGCTCAGATCCACACTCACGCCGGCGCGCTCCAGGGGCCTGGCGGTGGTTCGTCGCCAGGCGGTAGGCCGTCTATCTGCAGGCGGTGGAGGGCGTCTAGTCGCTCGAGGTGGCCCGTTATCGCGTCGGCCAGGTTGACCGCAGCGGGTAGGAGCGCCTGCAGTTCGTGCGCGTACTGGAGCGCGGCGCGCACGTCGGACGGGTCGTGCTCGAGGCGGGCGGGCGTGGGTAGGCCGCGCAGCTGAGCTGCGGCGCGTTGCTTAGCGGGCAGGGTGTCCAGGTCGTGGCTGAGGCGGCCGGCTAGGTCGTACAGCTCGCTGATGATCTGGCGCGCGCCGGCGGCGTAACCACTAAGGCGCGCGGTTACTGGCGAGATTGTGGGCAGGTTCATGGTTGAAGGGTACTAACCGGGCCGGCGCCCTAAGGCGGCCGGGCCGGGGGTTAGTCTTATTAGACTTATTAGGCTTGCGCCTTTGTGTACTAACCCGTTACTAGCGAGTCTATGGGCAAGGTCACGCGGTCGATTGTCACACCTAGAGGGGGGGTTGCTCACACCTAGAGGGGGGGTTGCTCACACCTAGAGGGGGGGGGTTGCTGCTGGAAGGGCCTTCTTTGTGCTGTTCCTCCTGCGGGTGACTGTGACTTAGGCGGCTTAGCGTGTATCGCTTAGGCGCCGCCTTCGCTGCTGCTGGCGCCGCGCTTTCCTTGCGGTGTCTCTGGTGGCCTCCAGTTCGCTGGCGATGCTATCAGGGGTGGTTATGAGCACGCGACACTCGAGCCAAACATCGAACCAGCCACGCGCACCGGCCACGGCCTCGAGGCGGTCAGAGTCCTCCGGGGCGTACTCCCAGCCGGCACACACTCCCTCGGCCTTGAGAAGGTCTAGGGCCTCTTCAAAGTAAGTGCGTATGCGGCCTTTATTGCGGTTCTGTGTCGCTTCCTCGAGGAGTACAGCGCGATCTAAAATTGTTCGTACCTTCAGCCGTTCTATACCGTCGCTCTTCTCTGCGTTCTGCCGGTACTTATAGACAAGCTCCGTACCTATGGCCTTGGCCCACGTGCTGGCGCCGGCCTTAGCAGGCAGCTCTACTAAGGCTCTGAAGAGTGGCGCGTAGAGGCGCGGGAAAAGCTTTATCCATTCGCCAGGTTTGAGGCTATACCTCATTTCCCACAGCTCGCCAAACAGGTTTCTAACCTCGTCTTGGGCGTCTATATGCAGAACCTTGTAGGTGCGCACGCTTGTTAGCTCTTCAGTAGCGCGCTGCTTACTGCCGGCCTTGGCGGGTTTGTAAATCTCTGTGCCTAGCGGCAGGGTGATGCGAAAAGAGTCTAGGGCGTGTATGGCGCGCGCTATCTCCGCCAGGTGTTCCGGTTTGTAGCCGCCCTTGTGGTGCTTCTTGTAGCCCATAGCGCCGGCGAGTTCGTGCACGTCTATCCATACGAATGACGGCGAGTCTTGCGCTTCTGGCCATGCCTCGAGGCTGCGAGCGGTTATGAGGCGCCACACATCAGCGGTGCGCGGGTTCAGTCTGTTTACGCCTTCGGACAGGGCCTCGGCAGTAGCGCCTTCACGCCGATATTCCACGAAGAGAGGGCTTCTTGGGTCATTGAAGCGGGGGAAGAAGTTGGGCGGGTGTAGCCAACCCGAGGGGCCGCGCGCGGCTCGGTCTATCGTCTGCGCTGGCTGCATTGTGAGGAGGCCTAGGCCGGCGCGGGCTAGATCTAGGGGCGGTAACGCTAGCTCCTCACCCTGTGTAGGAGTGATGTCTAAGTACTCAAGGAGTGTCTCGAGTGGCACGCTACCGGCCTCTAGGGCGTCAAGGGCCTGGTGGGCGAAGTACTCGGACATTTGCGCCGCGTACTCGCCGCGTCTTGTGCCTAGGTCTTTATCTAGCGCTTCGTCGAAGAGCCGGTTGGCTTCCTCCTCACTCATGGTTTCGAGTGCGGTGTGGTGCTCTTCCTCAAAGTCAAGCAACACGGCTGTTACAGCGTCAAGCTCGATTTGTCGTATCACTTCGTCTAGCGCATCTTGGTTGTGTTCGTAAGCGTTGCGTAGCGCGCGGGCCTGTCGCTCTGCTGCAACGTTGATTACCTCCTCTGTTACGGCTTCTACCCTGTCCTCGGCTACTACGCTCTCTAGGTCGCCGTATAAGGCGATTAGGCCCTCTTCGCCAAAGCGTTCGCTGGCTATGGTGACTAGTTGAAGCGCTACATATCCGGCGGCTGTGCGGATGAGGTTTTCCCGCAGTTTCGCCAGCCACTCTGCGTCGAGACCGCTATCCCAGAGCGTGCGCACGCGACGTAGGGCCTGTGCGTACTCAAGGGCAGCTTGCGTTTCGCGCTCTCTAGAGGGCCGACCCTTGACCGGCACCAACACATCAAAGTGTTCACCGTCGTGCGTATCGAAGGACACGCTCGAGTACTGCGTGGTGCTCTTCCAAACCCGTTTCGCGTCATAGTTCGGCACAGGTGCCGGTGTGCCAACCGGCCCTTCTTCGGGTGGTGCTGTCTTTGGCGTCTTGGCCTTTTTGCTCATAGTTGCGCTATCGCTTCCGTGTAGGCGGCTTGGTTCATCTTGGCGTAGGTCTGCGTGGTGGTGGTGCTGGCGTGGCCTAGGTGCCTGGCGGCTACGCGCAGATCACCGCTTATGGCGGCTAGGCGCGTGCCGCATGAGTGCCTGAGGCTGTGCGCCCCTAGGTACGTGACGCCAGCCGCGCTGCAGACCGCCTGCAGGCGCTGCCTGGCGCGCGTGCCGGTGCGGTACGGCAGCACGCGGCCCTCTCCTCCACTCTCGGCCCTCCAGGCCTCCAGCGCGGCCCTGAGGCTGCCTGAGAGGGCGATGGTGCGCGTCTTAGCGCCCTTGCCGGTAACTCTGAGGGCGCCGGCCTGAAGGTTGACGGCCTCCCACTCCAGCGCGAGCACCTCGCTAACCCTGAGGCCGCCGTGCGCGCCTAGGAGGATCAGGGCGCGGTCTTGCGCGTCGGCCTCCTCCAGCATGGCGGTTATGTCGGCCTCGCTGTAGGCGGCGCGCTTCTCTTCTGGTGGTGTTGGGTCGTGCGGGCTTTTCACGTCAGCGAAGGGCGCCGCGTCGGTGGCGCCGGCCCAACGTAGGGCCTTGTAGAGCGCGCGGCCGCTGGCTAGCTGCAGCTGAATCGTGCCGGGGGCTAGGCCGCGCTCGCGCAGCTCGAGCAGGAGCTTAGCGGCGGCGTGCCTGGAGGGCCTCAGCAGGTTCTCTCCCTGCCACGCTCTGATGAGCCGCGCGATGTTCTGCCGGTAGTTCCTGAGGGTGTAAGGGCTAACCGGGCGGGTAGCGCTGAGGGTGATGTAAGCCTCGGTCAGTTCCCACAGCTGCGCGGTGTCGCGCTCTCTAGCGGCCAGGGTGGCCGCGCGCCTCAGCTCTTCGTCCGAGAGGTTCGCCCAGTTGAGGGCGCGCGCGGCCCTGGTGCCTTCGTAGCGCTGCAGCGCGAGCTGCGGGGCGGCCTCCTGGCTACTCATGCTCGCTCTCCGGTACGCGGCCGGCGCGGCCTAGCTCCTCGAGTTCGGCGGCTAGGCGTTCCGCTTCAGTCAGGAGCGCGGGCGCCTGATCTGGCGTGGCGTGGCGTAGGCGCTCGAGGAGCTGGCGTAAGTCCATGCTGCGGAGTAGGACTCGCTCTAGCGCGCGGGCGGCGGGTTGTGGCTCTCGCATGAGTAACTATAGCCCTTGTGCGAAGTAGAAGGGCAGACTGCTAATCTGCCAGCCTACTAGAAGGCTAGGCGCAGGCTCGAGTTTCCTGGCCTGAGGTTTGACTACCAGCCGGCCCGCCTAGCTAGCGGGTGGCTCTTTTGTCTTGCCGCCGAAGATCAGTAACCCTGCGCCCACTAGGCCGACCCCTGCCAGCACGGTTACAACGATGTTCAGAGGCAAATCACCGAAGGTGCGCGCCCGGCTTAGACCGCCTAAGAAGCCGTACCTCTCAAACGGGCTGAGCATTGTTACGGGCGTACCGGTGCCAACTCTCGTTAGTGGCACGCTCCCGAAGGCGGCTATCAGCCCAACGATTGCAACGGCGATGAGTACGTATCCGATTACCCGCTTAGACATGCTCTGATGCTCCCCCTTCTCGTTAGACCTTGAAGCGGCCCTCTAGGTAGCCGCGTATCAGGCCCTCCAGCACTTCCTGCTGCTCTCGCTCTTCGCCGGCCAGTTTCACGCGCAGCTGGCGGCGCAGCTCTGCGGGTATGTTTGCGTTGATCTGTGCGTACTTCGGATCTGCGCGGCGGCCGTACTGCTCGCTCTTCGCCGGTTCGCTTTCGCCTCGAGGGGCGGCCTCGGCTGGTGCCGGCGTTTCCTCTGCCTTGTCTTTCAGGAAGTCAAACCTTCGCGCCACGTTGCATTACCTCCCGGCCTACGGCCTCATACGCCGCCCAGCACTCGGGCGAGCGGCGATCTATTACCTGGTGAACCAGCACGCCGCCTAGCGCTGCGCGTTGGTACGCCACGGCGCGCGGTATGCGCGCCTCCAGTACCGGCACGCCTAGATCCTCCAGCACGGCCTGAGCCTCGTCTGCATCGCGTGACGGGTGCGGCGCTGTGATGGTCAGCAGCACGCCGTACTGCTGCGCGCCGTCTAGAGCGCGCAAGGTCTTTAGTAGCGCGCTCAGAGCTAGTGCGTCCGGCGTGGTCGGTACTAACAGGAAGTCGCTGTGCTGCGCCAGGTCGGCTAGTAGGCGCGGATCAGTGCGCGCGCCGGCGTCTATCACCTGGTGCTGGTACTCGTTGAACACGGCGCCAGCGTCGGCCTCTAACAGCGTATCGAAGGGCAGTAGGCCAGCCTCGGCCCAATCAAGCGCGCCGGCGCCCTCTTCGTCTATCAGGAGGGTACGTGCGTGCTGCTGCAGGTAGCCGGCCAGGTGTACTGCTGTAGTGGTCTTGCCTACGCCGCCCTTCAGGGCCGCTACCGTAACTAGCATGCGGGCAGTCTAATCAGCTGGCCTTCTAGTGGGCGTAGATTCTCCACAGCTAGCCTTCTAGTCGGCTAGGTTTGTTTGACATTGGCGAGGCCTGCCGTCTACTCTGGATTAACCCCCCTACGGCGTGCCGTAGGCTCAGGAGCGCCCGCAGTGAGAGCTGCGGGCACTCCTGCTTTAGGAGCCGGTGTGCGCACCTTCGTTTACGTTGACGGTTTCAACCTGTACTACCAGGCGCTAAAGGGCACGCGGCACAAATGGCTGGATCTCCTGAAGTTGTCTCAGGCGGTGCTGCCGGCGTCGGCCACGGTGGAGCGCATCAACTACTACACAGCCCGCGTGTCTGGTAAGCGTGACCCTGATATGCCGCGTAGGCAGCACGATTACTTCTCTGCTCTTAAGACGATCTCTTGCCTGCGGATTCATCAGGGCAAGTTTCTTGTGCATGATGTGAAGATGCGGTTATCAGACCCGCTGTATTTCGAGCCGGCCCTGAAGGTGCAGCCTGTACCGTTACCGCGCTATACGAACGTCATCAAGACAGAGGAAAAGGGCAGTGACGTTTCGCTAGGCGCTCACTTAGTGCGCGATGCGTTCCTTGGGGCCTTCGAGCAGGCGGCGGTAATCACTAACGATTCGGATCTAGTGGAGCCTATCCGCATAGTGGTGGAGGAAGTCGGCCTGCCTGTCATCCTCCTCACGCCGTCGAGTCGGCCGGCTAAGAGCTTGAAGGGCTGCGTAACTGAGGTAAGGCACATTAGCTCGGCCACTCTGAGTAAATGCCAGTTTCCTAACCCCGTGCGCTCTGCTAAGCGCGCGATTTCTAAGCCGGCCAGTTGGTGAGGTAAAGGTGTTTTTTCTGCCCGCCTTCTAGCAGACTAGCCTTCTAGTCGTATAAGTGGGATTATCAGACTTTTGGGAAGGCCGCCTCAGCCTGTCGCAAGTCGGACACCTCGAGCGGCCGCGCTCCTTTTTTCGGGGGCCGGTCATGGGCCACGGGTTGCCAGGCCTGCGGATCGTGCCGGCTAGCCTCCTAGCCTGCTGGACTTCTAGAAGGCTGGACGGGTTTTTCATCTGAGGTTTGACTACCGGCCGGCCGGCCTCGAGGGCGTGGCCTACCTCGAGCTTCATGGGGTATCAGCCGAAAAGTGAGCCTCATGGGGTATCGAGCCGCGCCAGCTCGAGAAACGGCCTCACAGAATCGCGTGTGAGGGCCAGCGGAGCCGGCCGAGGGTAAGGGGCTAAGGCAATTCTGGTACTTCTCCGCTGCCCGTCATGCCCGCGTTGTACCTGATAGTTGAGGGCACCAGCTCGGCACGGGATAAACCCTCACGGAACAAGAAATGCACTCGGCAAACTGACGTGAGGAAGAACACGGCAGGCGTACACGAACTCTCGTCAAGGTAGGGGTAGCCAGAGGAGGCCGTAGCTCCGTCGCTAAGGGTGTATGTGAAGCGTTTTGGCTGGAGCGTGTGCCCATTGCGGAGTGGTCGTGGGGAGCTAACGCGCACGTCCACACTGAAGTACGTCTGGGCTGAGTTGTTGTTCTGAGCATCCCAGTTGATGCCTGTCACGGTGAGCGCCAGGGTAGGGTCGGTCGGCGGCTGGTTTGGGATTGGGTTTTGCTGACAGGCTACAAGCGCAAGTGCTAGCACGGCTGCTAGACCAACTCCCCACAGGTTGTGTCTCATGCGGGCATAGTATCCGCCCCTGAGATGGGGAGTACGAAGGCTGCTGTAGTGCCGGCGTTACTTGCCTGTTCCTAACTTTCCGCCTAGCGCCCTATCGAGCTGCGCCATGAGGCCTAACATGCCGCCGTAGTACGCCTCTCGCGCCTCCTCCTCTAGCTGGTAGTAGGTGCGCCAGTGCATACCTTTGGGTTTCGGCGGGAAGGGCCGGCTCAGGTTTGCGCTACCGCCTAGCCGCTCCCTGATGTTTTGCGCCTTGCGGATGCCTCGATCTGGCGCGCTCTGTCTGGTGCTCTCGTAGGCCAGGCTGTGACAGTGCCGGCAGGCGAACCGCTGGCCGGCGTACAGGACGGCTACGCGGCGGTCGCATAGTGGGCAGTTGAACCAGGGCCGCGCGCCGCCGTAGTGGCAGGGCGTCCACTCGAGGGGCACATGTTGGCGCGTGGGCTGGCTGCTGCTGGTGTAGCGCAGCTCGAGGGCGGTAGCGCGGCCGTCATTGTCTCCGCGTGGCTCGTGGCCTATGGATCCCGTCTCTCGGCCGCCTCGAGTCCAGGTGCTAGTGCCTGGCGCGCCGGGGGCTAGTAGGCCGGCGCGGTGCAGGCGGCGCACGTCTAGCCGTAGGCGGCCCTCTACCGTGCGGCGGGGCGTGTAGTAGTGGTGGCTGCCGCTACCGTAGCCGCCCACTTTTTCCCCGCAGGTTTGCCGAAATCATTAGGCAAGTTGCACTCTTTTTCGGGCGCCTAATGGGCGTTTCTGTCGTCCAGCACGGGTTATTCGGGGTGTTGCGACTATGGTGCACTGTTCACTCTCTCTGTCGGCCTGGTGAGGCCTGCTGCTAACAGGTCGTCATCGTCCACTGTGGCCAGCTCGAG
>Ga0265293_10006673_pt1 | contig 18261 bp, 17 predicted proteins | sample Munlanlewell138R_FD_192505 | JGI IMG/M metagenome (GOLD analysis project Ga0265293, IMG submission 192505) | Leachate microbial communities from a municipal landfill in Southern Ontario, Canada - Leachate well 138R | ecosystem: Engineered > Solid waste > Landfill > Unclassified | place: Canada...
GAAGCATGTTCTCTTTTTGTTTTGAATTTACACCATTATATTGACGCAACTAAATACTGCTCCAAATTCGCCGTTTTGCACGATTATTAGCGGGAAAATCAAAAAATATCGTGCATTTCGGCGAATTCTGCCCATTATCAACGGAATCTTCCGGGTTTGTCGTGCATTTCGACGAATTTGGAACAAGGCGGCCTCGAATTCGGGCGAAATCGTGCACTTCAGGAAATTTGGAACAGAGAAGCAAAGGGTAACTATGTAGCACGCCTTCTGGGAATGCTGAGCACGGCACTGTAAGAATCAAAGCCGCGCAGCGGTTCACCAAACCGGTCACGCACATGCGAAATCAATAAATAGAATAAATGGTAAAATTGGAATATAAAGGTTGCCAAATAATGGGAATTATGATATTGTTCAGCCATGAGGAAATATATATCACATATTTCGGCTGCACGCATGTGGGGCATCCCACAGATCGACGCATTTCTGGGCGATGCCTCCGCCGATGTGCACCTAACATTTACTCAGCTGGGAGCGCGAAAATATAAGCCCGGTCAGGTGACACATCTTTGTCAGGGCGACCTGCCAAACGATGCCATCATAACTCATAACGGTGTTCGAATCGCAAGTCCGGAGTTGACTTTTCTTCAATTAGCAGCCGAACTGGATATCCAGAGGACAATTCTGCTTGGTCTTCAGTTATGCGGTCACGCTCCGGGATGCCCCGGCGAAGCAGTCACTACAAAATACAAACTAAAAAACTTCGCCGAGAAAGCCGTAGGAATCCGTGGACGCCCGAATGCGCTTCGAGCGCTCCACTATATTGAAGGGGGCTCCGCTTCGATTATGGAGTCCCTTGTCTATATGGTTCTGTGCCTTCCTTATGCGCTGGGCGGGTACGGCCTTGGGTCACCGATTTTTAACTACGAAATCAAAATGAAGGAGAGCAGCGACCGCCAGCGAAATCCGGTTCGCTGCTTTGTAGATTTATATTATACGAAAGAAAAACTTGGTATTGAGTACAACAGTTTTGAGTTTCATCACAGCCCTCTTTCTCAGGGACGCGACACACTGCGTGCCTCTGCTTTAGAACGACAGGGAATTGAGATTATGAATCTCAGCACAATTCAACTGTATGATCAAAAAGCATGCGAGAACTTTGCAATCAATCTATCGCGTCGCATTGGGAAGCGCATGCAGATTAAATCGGATAAATTCTTACCGATGCAGCAAAACCTGCGATCCTTGTTTCCCCGCGCTGAGCGAGTGTGACAACGGCCACGAGGCGAATACGCTCCGGCGGTGGAGAACTGGTAACTTAATTTGTGGGAAATCTTACTAAGGAACCGCCGATTGCAGTATCTATCCTATATTTGCGGGTTGACAGGAAGCTGGCTGCGGTGGGCGCTGGTCGCCAGCTCTCGTTCGTAAATCAGCAGGAAGCTGGCCGCGGTAGGCGCTGATCGCCAGCTCTCGTTCGTAAATCAGCAGGAAGCTGGCCGCGGTGGGCGTTGTTCGCCAGCTCTCGTTCGTAAATCAGCAGGAAGCTGGCTGCGGTGGGCGCTGATCGCCAGCTCTCGTTCGTAAATCAGCAGGAAGCTGGCCGCGGTAGGCGTTGATCGCCAGCTCTGATGCAACCCGGAGGTGCATCAAAAGTGAGCGGTGAGCCAAATTCGCTGCTTTGCACGATTTCACAGTATTTTTGAATTTTACTGAGCCAAATTTGCTGTTTTGCACGCAGAAAGCGATTGGAATCACAAATATTGCTTCAAATTCGCCGTTTTGCACGATTATTAGCGGGAAAATCAAAAAATATCGTGCATTTCGGCGAATTCTGCCCATTATCAACGAAATCTTCCGGGTTTGTCGTGCATTTCGACGAATTTGGAACAAGGCGGTCTCTAATTTGGGCGAAATCGTGCACTTCAGGAAATTTGGAACAGAACCGCGCAGGAGAGAATAAGAAGTAGTTGTCATTTTCTGCAGCAACGCAGATCAGCCCGCCGCCTTCTGCAGCAACGCAGATCAGCCCGCCGCCTTCCGCAGCAACGCAGATCAGCTCGCCGCCTTCCGCAGCAACGCAGATCAGCCCACCGCCTTCCGCAGCAACGCAGATCAGCCAACCGCCTTCCGCAGCAACGCGGATCAGCTCGCCGCCTTCTGCAGCAACGCGGATCAGCCCGCCGCCTTCTGCAGCAACGCAGATCAGACAGCTGCAGCCTTTCGCAGATAGACGAGGATCCGGTGTCTGTCCGGATTATCTGCAGTGCTTCAGAGCTTACAGAATATAGATAGAAGTGCTGCCATCAGTCCACCTTCTGATGTTAATCGCACTCCTCCAGGATGCGAAGGATGTCGCCGAACACGCCGTAGCCGGTTTGCAGCGGCATGGCGTCATGCTCGACCATCGTCAGCCGGCCCATGTAGTCGGTAAGGATGGAGTACACAGCTGATGTACCGTCGACGGCCGCAAAAATGCTGCCAGCCGGAACTTCCTCGGGCCGGACCGTTGCCACGACGGATCCGTCACCCGGGGACCCGGCTGTACCGGCTCTCGTCGCGCGGCATATGAGTTTGATTACATTGCCGCGCTTCTTCGCGGCCAGAATCTGCTCGCGATCGATGTCTGCGATACCGGTTCGATCGACGCCGTCCGGCGTTAGATCTGCATCCATCAGCGCGTTGGCCATGGCGATGATCTTCGCCGTGGGATCGTAACCGTCGATGTCCAAGGAAGGATCTGCCTCCACAATACCCAGTTTGCGGCCTTCTTCGAGCGCCTCGTCGTACGACAGACCCTCTTCGAGCTTTTGCAAAATGAAGTTTGTCGTCGAGTTGAGAATTCCGCTCACTTCGCGGATTTCGCACATGCGCAGCGTCTGGTCGGCCAGGTTAAACAGAGGAGTCCCATCCATGACGGTGGATTCAAAGTAGAAGCGCACGCCGCTTTCCTTTGCGAGTTCGACCAGGTTCCGATACTGCCAGGCGATCGGTCCTTTGTTCGCCGTTATGGCGTGTTTCCCGCGCTTCAAAGCGGCGCGTATGTGGTCGGAAGCCGGTTGACCGGTTCTAATGTTCAACGTGGTCATCTCCAGCAGTGCATCGTAGTCTGCGCTGTGTGCAACAGCAAGTGCATCCATGTCAACCCGGGCCGGGTGGTCTTGCGAAAAATGCCCGAGCTCCTCGATATCCCGCAGCGCTCCGGCCACGTCGATTCCGCCCGCGTCGTAAAGCGTTCCCTTGCTATGAGTTGCGATGGCAGTAACAACGATTCCAAACCCGTAACGCCGGCGGATGTCTTCATCCTTTTCGAGCAGAATTCCGGCAAGTGCGCGGCCAACATTGCCGAATCCGAGCAGGGCGACTTTAAAGTTTTTCATGCTTATCCTTCTTTCGTATCAAACGATGCAAACGCACTTGACTTATCATCAAACATGCAGTGTATCACCTGCCGGCCTGCCCATTCCTTCCGGGCTGCATACCCGCAATGGAGAGTTTTCGCGCGCGGCCTGCTGCTATTGCTGTATGGCCGGGTCGCTTTTAACAGCGCGCAAAATCCAGGTCGCCAGCACGCCGTTCAACACGCCGGTGGCCATGCCCGCGAGGAGCAGTACCGGGAAATAGTAAAAGATCAGGGGCGTTTCGACGATGAGGGCGGCGACGGAAAGCTGCGCGAGATTGTGGAACACGCCGCCTGCCATGGACACACCGGCTGTGCTGAACCAGTCAGTCCGCTTCAAAAGAGCCATGATCACAAAGCTGGCAAGGCCGCCTGCGAGCGCATATAGAGCGGAAAACACGCTTCCGAAAAGCGCCGCCGCCAGCAGGATGCGCGTTATGTTTATCATGAGCGCCGGGCGCTCGCCGATTGCGTACAGTGCGACGACAATGACGATGTTCGCAAGCCCCGGCTTGATTCCAGGAATCCCAAGCGAGAGCGGAAACAGGAACTCGATATACGAAACGATGAGCGCCAGAGATGTAAGCACCGCAGCCGTCGATAGAGTTTTGGTTGAAGATTTCATAAGCATATTTCCTTAGCCATGGATGACATCAGATGCGGCCCGCCGGATTATCAGCAGCGGCCCCGGCTGTTGTACGCCGCATATCGCTTCAGCATACAGGCAATTGCATCCGGTCCTCCCGATGATTGACCGCAGCACCAGGTGATCGCGTACTGCATATCGCTTCAGCATACAGGCAATTGCATCCGGTCCTCCCGATGATTGACCGCAGCACCAGGTGATCGCGTACTGCATACCGCTTCAGCATACAGGCAATCGTCAATAAGCGATCGCATCCGGTCCGCTTTCTCCGAGCACCGTAATCACGACGTGGTTCGGCAGGCACACGATCATCTGGCTCGTCTGACTGATGCTTCCAAACGTCAGACAGTCGCCGCTGGGGCAGTCCGCCTCTGTCATGCGCGCTTGACCGTCCAGGATTTGCATAGTATTATGACCGTTAGCAGAATCGATGTGAACAATCTGGTCTTTCGACAGATCGTATACGCCGAAAGGAACGCCGTCCACCGTGACGGCGACGCTGTTTCCGGGGACAGAGAGTCCTTTTAACACGGCGAGAACACAGAAGCCTAGAACGAGCAGGGTGACCGCCAGGATGATGTCTGCTTTTTTGAACACGAGGGTAAAATGACCTTTCCACGAATCACAATGCGTCGATACCGCAGACGCACTTCTGCAGCTGCGCGTGCGAAAATGGCAGCGGCCGCCATTGCGACCGGGCTCATTATAGCACAGTGCGGTTGCGCGAACAATGCACCTGCGACGGGCGTCAGCCGGGGCGAGGATTTTCTGCTCAATACGCACTGCGAGATCGCGATTTTCGAGATGGAGGCGAGCAAGGGAGAAGAAAAAGCGACCCTTCCCGACGACGTTATCCAGGCGGCGTTTCGCTATGCCCGAAGCCTCGAGAATTTGCTATCGCGGACAGTACCCGCAAGCGACGTGAGCGCGGTCAACCGGGCCGGATCAGGGGAGCCGGTGTCTGTAGGATCCGACGCTTCGCATGTCATCGGGCTGGGGCTGCACTACAGCGAACTGTCCGGTGGATTGTTCGACATGACGATCGGAGCCGTATCGGAGCTGTGGAACTTTTCGGGTGAGAATCCGTCCCTTCCTGAGCCGGATGACATCGAGCGTGCACTGAATGGAGTCGGTTATACCGGCATCGACTTGAGTGAGCGGGATGCCGGGGGCGGAGGCGACTCTCTGGTTACGAAAGCAAATGCCGATACGCACATCGATCTGGGCGGCATCGCCAAAGGCTACATTGCCGACCGCACAAAAGACTTCCTGACCGAAAACGGCGTCAAGACGGCGCTCATCAACTTCGGCGGAAACGTCGTCGTGCTCGGTAACAAGGCCGACGGATCCGCGTGGATCATCGCGGTGGAGGAGCCTTTTTCAACTGAAGAGAATGCAGCTGGTGCCCAGCGTCTCTCCGGAGAAATATCCGTCCGAGGAGGTTCGGTCGTAACGTCCGGCGTCTACGAGCGGAAGTTTGTGCAGGACGATGTAGTGTACCATCACATCCTGGATCCGTCCACCGGATATCCCAGGGAGAGCGACGTGCTGTCCGCGACGATAATCGGCCCGGTGTCCGCCGACTGCGATGCGCTGTCGACGATCTGCCTGATGCTGGGGGCGGAGCAGGCGCTGGAACTCATCGAGGGGCTCGACGGCTACGAGCTGGTTGTTATCAAGCGGGACGGATCGATCGAGATGACGGCCGGGGCTCTTTTTACACCATACTGATGCAATGCGATGTGTGGACAATCGGCCGGAGCGGCTCAATCGAGACTATGGCCGGCGCCCGGTTTACATCATATCGATGCAATGCAGCTTCCGTGCAGCTTGGCGTGCAGATTGTGTTGCAATTACTAGCTAAAGAACAGAATTAAGCGGCGGGTGGATTGTAGAGTACGCTACATTTAGTGAGCGAAGGCGAAGCAAGAAACATACTCAAAGATCGAAGACGAAGCACAGAATAAATTCTAAAGACGCAGCGAATCCGCTGCGTCTTTAGCTATCAAAGTACTTTCGTGCAGCCGACTAGGCGGTCTGCGCTTTTTTTTGTTTTGGAATGAGCGTGATGATGTCTCTCGGACACGCTTTAACGCACATGCCGCAGTTCGTGCACTTTTCCGGATCGATCTTCGCTACGTTGTCGTTCACGTGAATCGCATCGAATTTACATGCTTTCTCGCACAGCCTGCACGCGATGCAGCCGACTTCGCAGACGTCTCTGGTCTGCCTGGCCGGATCTTTGGAACTGCAGGCGACAAATACGCGGTTCGTGGCCGGAATCATGTCGATGATGTTCTGAGGACAGGCTTTCGAGCACATCGTGCAGCCCGTACAGTTGTCCCGGTCTACAAGCGCGATACCGTCACAGATGTGAATGGCGTCGTACTGACATGCGTCGACGCAGTCTCCGAAGCCGATGCAGGCGTGTTTGCACGAATTCGGTCCGCCGAAAAATTGCTTGACGGAGGCGCACGTCTTGTATCCCTGGTAGTCCATATCCTGCCTCGTCAGATGCGAACGTCCGTCGCACATCACGGCCGCCACAATCGGGGCATCCGCTTCCGCGTCGACACCGAGAATGTCGCCGATGGCCTGGGCGACGGTTGCGCCTCCCGGAATGCACAGCGTCGGGGATACCCCTTCGGGATCACCGGCCAGGGCAGCGGCGTAGTCATCGCAGCCCGCGTAGCCGCAGGCACCGCAGTTGGCACCGGGCAGGGCATCGCGGATGATGGATGCTGTTTCGTCCACTGGCACGGCCATAAATTTGGCAGCCAGCGTCAGAATGATGCCCGAGATGAGACCGATACCGACGACCAGAACGACAGGAGTGATAAATGCTGACATATGTGTACCTCCTTACATTCCGAATATGCCGTCGATCATCCCGGCAAAGCCCATAAACGACAGGCTCAGGATGGATGCGGCAATCAACGTGGATGCGATCCCTTTAAAGGATTCCGGGTAATCGTTGGATTCGATTCTGCCCCGGACGCCTGCGAACAGGAACATGGCGATGAGAAAGCCGACGCCGGCTCCAAACGAATTCAGAAGTGACTGGGCAAACCCATACCCCTCGTCGATGTTCAAAACGCATACACCGAGCACCGCGCAGTTCGTCGTGATGAGCGGCAGGTAGACGCCCAGTCCCCGGTGAAGGGCGGGCACGAATTTCTTCATTGCAATTTCCACAAGCTGTACGAGAGCGGCGATTACGAGGATAAATACAATGGTCTGCATGTATCCGATGCCGTTTGGCTCGAGCAGCAGGTTCTGAATCGGCCATGTAGCCGCAGTGGACATGACCATAACAAATACGACCGCGATGGACATGCCCATGGCGGAGTCCAGTTTCTTTGACACGCCGAGGAACGGACAGATTCCCAGGAACTTGACGAGAACGAAGTTGTTTCCAAGCACGGCGGCCATGATGATCATCGTTGCTTCTCTCACGACTGGCACCCTCCTTCTTCGGCCTGGCCGCATGCCGCGGCCTGCGCACATCCGGCACAGCCTTGTTTTTGTTTATCGCGCACTTTGCCGCGCGTAATTTTATTGACCAGAGCGATCATCACACCGAACGTAAAGAATCCGCCGGGTGCCAGAACGAAGATGGCCATGGGATCGATGAGGTGAGCGGTCAGCGAAATGCCGAACAGGCTGCCGCTTCCGATCAGTTCCCGCACGCAGGCCATCGCCGTGAGCGCCAGCGTAAAGCCGATGCCCATGCCGACACCGTCAAGCGCCGAATCGACGACGCTGTTCTTGTTGGCGAACATCTCAGCCCGCCCGAGGATGATGCAGTTGACGACGATGAGCGGGATGTAGATCCCAAGTGCGCGGTCCAGGTCCGGAAAGTAAGCCTTGAGAAGGAGCTGAACGATCGTTACGAACGTGGCGATGACCACGATGTAACAGGGGATGCGCACCTTGTCGGGGATGACCCGCTTCAGCGACGAAATAAAGATGTTGGAAAATATGAGCACGACGGTCGTCGACAATCCCATGCCGAGTCCGTTGATCGCCTGTGTGGATACCGCCAGCGTGGGGCAGGTGCCCAGCACGAGAACGAGCACGGGGTTCTCTTTGATAAAACCGTTCGTGAGGATGGTAAGCTTATTGTCTTTCATCAGAAACCACCTCCGAGTTCGCTGAATTGCTGGAGCGCAACCGATACAGCGCTGAACACGGCCCGCGATGTATACGTCGCTCCGGTGACGGCGCTGATGGGCGTGGCTTCGACGCTGCCGGGCTCCGCCGAAATCGCGTGGGCGCCGACGTACTGGTTCAGATAATCGGGAACAGTCGCCTTCGATCCCAGACCCGGTGTTTCCTGGCTGGCATCCGTCACCTTGACGCCTGCGATATTTCCTTTAGGATCCAGACCGGTCATGACGACGACGGGTCCTCCGAAACCTTTGAACTGCGCCGTAATGACATATCCGACGCCGTTGACGGCTTCGTACACCTCGGTGACGCCGTCTACGAGCACAACGTCCTTAGCTTCCACAAATCCCGAAGCCTCCGGCAGCACGGTCGAACGGGCTGCGTTGGCCATTTCGATCGTAATCTTTTCGATGAGCGGTTCCGTAATCTGGAACGTTGCAGCCAGGAGGATCGACGCGATGAGACAGATGCTCACGAGTACGACCGTCGGCGCAAAGGAGTCTTTAAATGAATTGTTCACGATTTCTCACCGCCTTTCGGGACGCCGTGAATGTTCAGTTTCGTCCACTTGTCGATGTGAGGGGTCAGGATGTTCATCAAGAGCAGGGCGAAAGACACGCCTTCCGGGTACGATGCGAACACCCGGATACCCATGGTCAAAAATCCGCAGCCGATGCCGAAGATGATCTTTCCTTTTGTCGTAAGCGGCGATGTGGCGTAATCCGTCGCCATGAAGATGGCGCCGAGCATCGCGCCGCCTGCGCACATGTGGAAAATCGGATCGAATCCCATCGCGACGGCCATCACAGCGACCGTGCCGAGAAATGCAGCCGGTATGGCCGGGTCGATGACTTTCTTGACGAGAAGATACGCGCCTCCCAGCAGAAGAGCGGCTGCGCTGACTTCGCCCATGGATCCGCTGACTGTCCCCAGGAACATGTCCAGGTTCGCCGGTACGTCTTTGGCGTTGGCGAACAGAGCGAGCGGCGTCGCGCCGGTTACGGCGTCGGTTGTCGCTTCTGCGACGAGTCCGTTTGCCTCCCACAGCACGCTGCTCATGCGATCCGTGAGCGGCCAGGATGTCATCGCCGTTGAGAACGATGTAAACAGGACGATGCGGCCGACGAGCGCCGGGTTTGCAAAGTTTTGCCCCAGACCCCCGAACAGCTGTTTAACGACGACGATCGCCACAAACGAACCGATGGCAGCCATCCAGAGAGGGATGGACACCGGCAGGTTGTAGCTGAGTATAACGCCCGTAACGACGGCGCTGAAGTCGCCGATCGTCTGCGGCCGGTTGAGCATTTTCCGCGTGACTCCCTCGAACAGGACGCTCGTGCCTACGCACGTTGCGACGAGAAGCAGCGCTCTTATCCCGAAGACGTATACAGCGACCGCAAGCGCCGGCATCAGCGCCAGCACGACATCTTTCATGATGCTCGCCGTATCGACGGGGTCCACGATGTGCGGCGCGGAGGAGACGATCAGTTGGCTATCTTTTGTGTTCATGCGTTTTTACCTCCTTCCGCCTGAGCTTTTGCTTTTTCGACCTGTTTTCTCAGATCCTGCATCACCAGATCCTTGGCGAGCTTAATTTTGTAACTCAGCTGGATCCGCGCCGGGCAGGAGTACGAACAGCTTCCGCATTCCATGCACGTGAGTGCGTCGTATGCCTTGAGCGTTTCCAGGTCCTTGCGGTCCCACGCTTTGGCAAGCGTCGTGGGCATCAGGTTCATCGGGCAGCCCCGCACGCAGCGCCCGCAGTTGATGCAGGCGGTTTCGGGGTTCATCGTCGAAAACGCTTCGTCGAAAACGAGGATAGCGTTGTTGCCCTTCAATATAGCCAGATCGTCGCTGGGCATGGCGCGCCCCATCATGGGCCCGCCGAACAGGATTTTTTTAGGATCCCTCTTCGTGCCACCGCAGAATTCGATGACGTCGCGAATCTTCGTGCCGATGGGCACTTCCACGTTCTGCGGGTGGACGATCAGATTGCCGTCGACGGTAAGACTCTTTGTGACGAGCGGCATGCCGGTCTCCAGATACTGCTGAAGTTTCAGTATGGAGTTGACGTTCGAGACGAGCACACCGATATCTGCCGGGAGCTTGCCGGCGATCAGGTGGCGTCCCGTCGTCTCAAAGATGATGACGCGCTCAGCTCCCTGCGGGTAGACGAGACGCAGCTCGAACACTTCGATTTCGGGTATGTCCTTCGTCAGGTCCTTGAACAGCGAAATCGCATCCGGCTTGTTTCCTTCGATGGCGATGATACCTTTTTTTATAGAGAGGTATTTGAGGGTGTTGAGTGTCCCGTCGACGATTTCGCGTGCGTGTGCAAGCATCGTCATGTGGTCGACCGTGATGTACGGTTCACATTCCGCTCCGTTGATGATGAGCGTGTCCACTTCTTCGGGGTTTCTGGGATTGTACTTGATGTGCGTCGGAAAAGCTGCCCCGCCCAGGCCGACGAGCCCCGAGGCGCGCACCGCTTTTAAGAATTCTTCTTTGTTCGTGACGACAGGCGGCACAACCGTGTCGGCCAGTTCCTGTTTTCCGTCCGTTTCGATGACGATGTTGACGTCGTTTCGGCCCATCTGCGTCATAAACGTTTCGATTGCGACGACTTCGCCGGATACGCTGGAGTGGACCGGTGCGCATACCGGAGCCTCGCTGTCGCCGATCAGCTGACCGACTTTGACGCGGTCGCCCGGCGATACGACAGGCACATTGGGTGCCCCGATGTGTTGCACCATCGGGATGTAGACCTTTTCTGGCACCGGCATCGGCACAATCGTAAAGCCTGCCGTGTTTTTGTGGTGGTCCAGATGGATCCCCTTAAGATGTTTGAGTGAAATCATATTGTTTCTCCTTCGGTCGGTTCCCCACACAAAATTGAAGGGTCGAACCCTATCCCGAATAAGATATACCGTTCGCTCCGATTTGTAAAGGCTTGCGGGTGCGGTTTTATAAATGTTGCCACTTGTGCACCCGGGTGGTATGATTAACGGTACGAATTCAACTTCTGCCCGCAGACGATGCAAGAGGGAATGCAAGGGGGAATGATGGAGATGAGACAGATTACGGATTTAAAGAATCTATTATATACGTCGGCCGACCTGTATGCAGACCGCGTCGCATATCTGTACAAAGACCGGCTCGGAGGCGACTATCTGCCGATTACCTACGCAGAGGTCCGAAGCGATGTCGATGCGCTTGGAACGGCGCTGCTTCGCGAGGGGCTGGCGGACGGTCACATCGGCGTCATCGGGGAAAACCGCTACGAATGGGTCGTGAGCTATCTGGCGGTCGCAAACGGCCCGGGCGTCATCGTCCCGCTCGACCGGGAGCTTCCCGCACACGAGATCGCTGCGCTGATCGAGCGGGCGGAGATTTCTGCGGTCATCTTTTCGAGCAAAGTCGGGCAGAAGCTCGACGAAGCGATGCAGCTTGTGAACCGAAGCGTGCGCCTCGTCAGCATGGACAGCGAAAGCACGCAGGGCGATACGCTGTCGCTGCCCCGGATGATCGACGACGGAAAAGGCCGGATCGAACAGGGCGACCGGCGCTACATCGACTTCGAAGTCGACGCGGATGCGATGAGCATGCTGCTGTTTACATCGGGTACGACGGGTCTGGCCAAGGGCGTTATGCTGTGCCATCGCAATTTAGCTTCCAATATATACAGCATGTCGAAGTTTGTGGATCTGACCGTGCACGAAAAACAGCAAGTCGGGCTTTCGCTCCTTCCGATGCATCATACATACGAGTTTACCTGTACGATACTGGGGTCTTTTTACCAGGGAGCGACGATCGCTTTTTGCGAAGGTCTCAAGTACATCGTCAAAAATATGGAAGAGGCCGGCGTCACCTACATGATCGCCGTCCCTCTCGTCTTCGAAAATATGCACCACAAGATCTGGCTTCAGGCGGCCAAAGGCGGCAAAGCCGACAAGATGCGAAAAGCCATTCGCATGATCCGGACGCTGTCGCACATCGACAAGAAGATCGAGAAGCGCACAAAACGCCTGTTCAAAGACGTGCATGCGGCGGTGGGCGGCCATCTCCGCCTGATGATCGCAGGTGCGGCGCCGATCGATCCGGACGTCATCAACGACTTCAACGCGATGGGCTTTACGATGATTCAGGGATACGGCATGACGGAGTGTTCGCCCATCATCGCGCTCAATCCGGAAGGGAAAGCGCGCGCGGCGGCGGCAGGCCTGCCGCTGCCGGGGACGGAGATCCGGATTTCCGAGCCCGGCGAAAACGGAACGGGCGAGATCATCTGCAAAAGCGATTCCGTGATGCTCGGCTATTATAAGGATCCGGAGGAGACGGCAAACGCGATCCGTGACGGATGGCTGTACACAGGCGACGTCGGGTACTTCGACCGGGACGGCTACCTGTACATCACCGGACGAAAAAAGAATGTCATCGTCACGAAGAACGGTAAAAATATTTTCCCCGAAGAGGTCGAGTTTTATCTGAACCGCAGCCCGTACATCGCTGAGGTGATCGTGACAGGCGAAAAGGAAAGCGATGCGGGCGAAAGCATCGTGTGGGCCAATATCTTCCCGGATTACGAAGCCATCGCAGAACAGAAGGGGTCGCTCGGCGAAGCGGAGCTGAGGGCGCTTTTGAAGTCGGAAATCGACCGCCTCAACGATCTGATGCCCTTCTATAAACGCGTAAAGAGATTCCGGATCCGGGAGACGGAGTTCGATAAGACGACGACCCGGAAAATCAAGCGCTGGTAGATAAAGGAGGACGTATGTCTGGTCAGGACCGGTATCCGCTTCTGGAAATCAGCATTGGAAAGTTCGTACACAACGCCACGGAAATTCTGTCGCGCTGCGCGGCGCAGGGGATATCGGTGGCGGGTGTCGTAAAAGGCTACGCCGCGTTCCCGGAACTCGCATCCGCGCTGTCGAGGTGCGGTGCGTCGCAGCTCGCTTCTTCGAGAATCCGCCACCTCGCCGAGCTTCGCAGAGCCGGGCTGCCGGGACCGTACATGTTGCTTCGCATCCCCATGATCTCGGAGTTACGCGATGTTGTGGATCTGGCCGATTATTCGCTGCAGAGCGACCTGGCGACGCTTCGGGCGCTGCAGGACGAGTGTCTGGCGCAAAACAAAAAACACAAAGTCATCCTGATGGCGGACCTGGGCGATCTGCGGGAGGGATTCTGGCATGCGGACGAGCTCGTGCGGGCCTGTGTCGAAGTCGAAGAAGAGCTTTCCATGGTAGAGCTTGCCGGCGTCGGCACGAATCTGGGCTGCTACGGAGCCATACAGCCCACTCCCGAAAAGATGCACGCACTGCTCGGCATCGCCCGCAGGGTCGAGGCGGCCATCGGGCGGAAGCTGGAAATCGTATCCGGCGGCGCGACGAGCTCGTATACGCTCGTGCACTGGAATACGATGCCGGAAGGCATCAACCACCTGCGCATCGGCGAGGGAATCAGCCTGGCCTACGATCTCCCCGTGGACTGGGGAATAGAAGATATGGACTATTTGCATCAGGATGTGTATACTCTAAAAGCTCAGGTGATCGAGGTCCGGGAAAAACCCAGCTATCCGCAGGGTACGTTTTGCATCGACGCGTTTGGCGGCAAACCGGTGTTTACGGACCGGGGCATACGGAAGCGCGCTCTCGTGGCCGTCGGGCGTGCCGATGTGGCCGACATTCACCGGCTGATGCCTCGCGCTGCGGGCATCGAGGTGTTGGGCGGCTCGTCGGATCATACGATTTTAGATGTAGAGAATTATCCGGGAGAACTGCGTGCAGGGGACATCGTCGAGTTTGACTTAAACTACACGACACAGCTGTTCCTCATGCTCTCCCCGGATGTGATAAAAAGGTTGGTTGCATGAAATCATTGACTCATCGCGCTCATCGCGCAAAGTTGCTGTCGCTTGCGGTCGCGCTTTGCCTGCTGCTGATGACCGGCTGCGATACGTACGACAACTTCCTGTCGGAATTTTTCGACAAATCGAACGGAAAAGATACAGCGGTAAAAATCGGCGTGTTCGAACCCCTTACCGGTTCGGATGCCCAGGGTGCAAAGGCGGAAATTCGCGGCATCGAACTCGCACACGAATTGTACCCCGATGTGCTGGGGATGCCGGTGAAGCTCGTGTACGGGGATAATCAATCCGACGTATCCGCAGCGGTCGCCGCTGCCCAGAGCCTCGTAGACCAGGGCGTGTCTGTCGTGCTCGGCAGCTATAAGAGCGTGCTGACGCTCGCCGCAAGCGATGTGTTTGCAGAGGCGAGGATTCCGGCGATCGGGATCACGTGCACGAATCCGCTCATCACCAAGACCAACGACTTTTACTACAGAGTGTGCTTTGTCGATGCGTTTCAGGGGAACTCCGCCGCAAAATACATAACGGAGCATCTGAATCTGGAGAGCGCTGTTGCGTTTAAGAAGCAGGGGGACGACTACGCCGGTGCGATGATCGACGAGTTCATCGATAAAATGGTCCGGCAGACCGGCGAACCCGAATGCGTAACGCTCATCGAGTACCCGGAGGACACGAAGGACTTTGCGCCGTTCTTTGAACGAATCCACCAGGCCGGCAGCCCGGCTGTGTTCTTCCCCTCCGAAGCCGCTGTGGCCGATGAGGTTTTATATCAGGCCTATGAGGGACGCTATAAGTTCCTGTGGATCGGAAACGAAAAATGGGAGGATCTGCCGTCGGTCAACATCAATCCGTACCGCGACAGCGCACTGTACATCGACGGCGTGGCGTTCGTCGCCGAGTTCGACGATGCGGCCAGATTGTCGGCTATGACGGATATCTTCATAAAGGCGTATGCCGAAAAGTACGGCGAGGACGAAAAACCCGACGATGCGACTGCGCTCGGTTTCGACGCATACCTGCTGGCGCTGCGCGGCATCGAGGACGCCGGCACGCACCGGAACGGATCGCTGATTGCAAGCAAGCTCAGCAGCGTGTTCGAAATGCCGGCAGCGACCGGATCCATCACGCTGAATGCGCAGGGCGATCCGATCAAGGAAGTCGTCATCGAACGGTTTTTAAAGACCGAACCAAAACCGGTTTTCACGGCCATCCCCACGTGGGGCCAGTAGACCGGACCGGTCGACCGACTGAGGTAAATCGCAGATGTGCTGAATATGTTAAAGAAGAATATGTTAAAGAAGAATATGTAAAGAAGAATACAAAAAGAAGAATGCGAAAAGGAGAATACGAATGGTAGAGAATATTAAAAAAGCGCTGGATGAAATCCGCCCGATGCTGCAAAGAGACGGCGGAGATGTGGAGTTTGTAGATTACACGGACGATCACGTCGTGCTGGTTCGCCTACAGGGGCGGTGCGCAGGATGCCCGTACTCGCAGATGACCGTTAAACAGGGAATTGAAGCGTATCTCAAAGAGGAGATTCCCGAGGTCGCAGCTGTCGAAGCCGTCGAGTAGGGCTGCAGATGGCGACGAGAAAAACCAGAAAACGCTACCGGATAAACAAAGGCAGGATGCTGTTGATCGCAGGCTGCCTTGTTTTGGTGCTCATGGCTATTCCACTGCTGAAACCGGCCGCCGATATCGAGCCGGATCCGGACCCCGAACCCGAGCCGAGAGAGGTTTCGCTTACGATCCGGTGTGCGGGCGACATCATGGGGCATTTGTCACAGCTGATCGCCAACTACGACGATGCGACCGGCACATACGATTTTTCGCTCGATTACGAATACGTGCGCGACTATATCCGGGAAGCCGATCTGTCCCTTTGCAATATCGAGACGACGTTTGCAGGGAAGACGCCCTATACGGGTTATCCGTTTTTTAATTCGCCGGATCAGCTGGCGTTCGACGTGGCAGGCGTCGGCTTTGACGTGGCGCTGTTTTCGAACAACCACATGCTGGACACCAAGACTGCCGGCATGGATCGCACGCTGGAAGTCCTGAGAAGCGCGGGCCTCAAGACGGCCGGCGCCCGCCTTCCCGGAGAAGAGCGGACGACGATGGTGTCCGTCGGCGAGGTCAAGGCGGGCATCGTGTCCTACACGTACGAAACGGGGCTGTACAACGGGCACCGCACGCTCAACGGCAGCATCATCCCCCAGGACGCGCAGGAGCGGATCAACTCCTTCCGCTACTATAAGATAGAAGAAGATCTGAAGCGCATCGGCGAAGACATCGATGCGCTCCGCGGCAAGGGCGCCGATATCGTCATCGCCTATCTGCACTGGGGGAACGAGTACCAGAGGAAGGCCTCCCAGGCGGACCGCAGCATCGCTCAGGCGGTGGCGGAAGCCGGGGCGGATATCATCTTCGCATCGCACCCGCACGTCGTGCAGGAAGTCGAAGAAATTTATATCGAGGTGCCGGTCGCTGCAGAAGAGCCGGGTGACCCGGACGAAGACGCGCATACCGGCGATCCGGACGAGGGTGAAAGCGCGCCGACTCCGATGCAGAAAAAAACCGTCCCCGTGTTTTACTCCATGGGCAACTTCATCTCGAACCAGCGCCAGGAGACGCTCGACAACCGCTACACCGAGCAGGGCATGATCGCGTCGGTCGACCTCGTGTACGATGTGGATGCCAGGGTCATCCGAAGCGTCAAAACATCGTTTATTCCCACGTGGGTGGAAAAGTACCGCACGGGCGGGCGGACCCGCTACGCCATCGTTCCCCTCGTGGGTGACTACCTGAGCAACCCCGAGCTGGTCGCCTCCGGGCACGGAAGCCGGGCTGCGCAGGCGCTTGCCGACATGACGGCGCTCATCGGGGAGCAGTACCTGTATCAGCCGGAGGGCAGGAGCGAATGAACGCGTCCGACGACTACAAGCGCTTTCATATTGCGAAAAAGTTTGTACCTGTTCCGCCCGGCACTCCGGGGTTTCAGCTTCGAAGCCTCTTCTGCGATCCCGGGAAGCGCGAATGCAGAATGCTGATCCTCGGTGAAGATTACACCGAGGTCCGCCAGTCAGCCGCTTCCTATAAAGAGGAGACAGGCACGGCAATCGGTGTGCGTGCCAGAGGGAAAAGCCTGGAGTTCTCGATACAGGCATCGGATTTCGATGCGGGGCTGTGGGGATCGGACGGAAAGGCCCTATCCGCTTTTATGGCTTTTGCCTGCTGCATCCCGTTTGCGGGAGAAGAGATCCGGGAGTTCTTTCTATTCTATAACAATCACATCATCGAACCTGCAGGCGAAGGAAGCGCACCTAAAAACAAGCCGCTCTTCGAAGGCACAGCTTTCAAAGAAAGCGCGCTGTGGCGCGTCGTTTCCGTCGAAGCGACGCCGGAGGCGGGGCGGATCGCGCTGGAGATCCGCATGGCGCCACCTCTCGGCGATGAAGACTTGTTTGAGTCGGCCATGCCGCTCCTTCATCGATACGACATGGGACTTCTTAAAATTTCCGATTAAAGTCTAAAAATACCCCTTGCATTCTATAAGAGCTTATAGTATTCTAATAAGGCTTGCTCACGGCGTGGATGCGCAAAATGTGCAAAACCGCCAGGCGAAGACGCAGGAAGTTGCTGAGCTATCAGGTAATTTCTGCTGAGCATGTCTGCCCCCGAGGCAGGCGAAGGAAGTTTCATCGTTTTTTTAAAAAATAACTACCGAACGCACGGAGGCGTGTACAGGCATCGCGCCGGGCACAGGGGCCTCAAAGCAGGTAAAACGATGGAGAACAGCCTCGCACAGAAATAGCGAAAATGTGCGAAAAGTGCGGAGTACACTCCGCAAAGCAATGCAAAGTCATCGAGGAGGAAATCAATGAGCACTCAGAAAATCAGGATCAGGCTCAAAGCGTACGACCACAAGTCTTTGGACCAGTCCGCACAGCGCATCGTGGATACGGCCCGCAAAACCGGCGCCGACGTGTCGGGGCCCATTCCGCTGCCGACCGAAAAGGAAATCATCACGATCCTGCGCGCCGTCCATAAATATAAGGACAGCCGGGAGCAGTTCGAACAGCGCACGCACAAGCGCCTCATCGACATCCTGAGCCCGACGCCCAAGACGATCGATGCTCTCATGAAGCTGGATATGCCGGCCGGTGTAGACATCGAGAT
>Ga0265293_10006674_pt1 | contig 18261 bp, 28 predicted proteins | sample Munlanlewell138R_FD_192505 | JGI IMG/M metagenome (GOLD analysis project Ga0265293, IMG submission 192505) | Leachate microbial communities from a municipal landfill in Southern Ontario, Canada - Leachate well 138R | ecosystem: Engineered > Solid waste > Landfill > Unclassified | place: Canada...
TGTCGATGTCGAGGACCAGGAGGTCACCTGGGTTCCAGGAACCCAGGACACGTCGGCCCACGTCCACCTGCGAGGGGCAGAGCAGCTCTTCGGGTTCGAGCTGGGCCACCATGAACTTGCACCACAGGCTGCGGGTGACCCCTTCGATGGTCTTCGTCTTCATGGACTCCTCCGGCCCTACTACGGGCCGGAGGAGGGGGTTGAGCCCCCGGGGTCAGCAGGCATTGAAGACAGCCGTGCTCAAAGGTCTGATCAGGTCTTGAGGAAGTCCTCTCCCGACCGCCACTCGATGGGCGCCCCACCGTCCTTCAGGGCCATGAGCGCCCGCACACCGTCCACCCGGCGGCCGGGGTCGCTGATCTGCATGTGGGCGACCAGCCCTTTCACGTTCGTCACCGGGTCCTTCGTGCCCTGCCCGCCGATGCGGAAGGTCCGCCAGTCGTCGCAGGCCGTCAGCGGGATGCCCCGCAGGTTGCAGTACCAGGGGATGAACGCGACCAGGGCGGCCTTCTGGGCCGGCGTCAGGTCGAGGCACTTCACCGTGCCGTAGGTGCGGCTCATCGGCGGCTTGTGGTCGTCCTCCCGACCGATGGCCGCCTTGAACGTGAGGGGCACCTGGCCCGGCTCCGGCTTCTTGGTGGAGCCGAAGGGCGAGCCGATGTCCATCGAGTCGCTCTGCACGTTGTGGTACGTCGCGTGGCGGCCCCTGCGGAGCCCCGGGTCGAAGTGCTGGTAGATGGCCCCGTCGATGTCCATCGTCATCGTCGTGGACAGGCCGCGGGCGTCGAGGATGCGCTCCGTCGCCTGGGCGTAGTTCTCGTCCTTCCGGTGGGACTCGGCCCCCAGGTGGAACACGAACTGCGTCACGGGGTACTTGCGCTCGTTCGTGTCGTCCAGCTCAGCGGGGACTCCCTTCGGCTCCAGGAAGTTCACCACCGTCACGCCGGAGGGTGGGGTATGCCCGACCCCGTTGATGATGAACTGGCCGGGCCACACCAGCACCGCCGGGTCGTCGAGGTGCCCCTCCTGCCCGCCGCTCACCGGGTTCGACTCGTTCTTCTTGGCCCACGCCTTCCACGCCGCGATGCTCTTCGGGCCGAGCCACCCGTCCACCGGCTTGGCGCCCACCTTCGTCTGAAGGGCCTTCACCTCGTCCGCTTCCCAGGACTTCAACCCCAGGCGCTCCAGCGTCAGGTTCGCCTTCTTCGCCTGGGCCTCCGAGTACAACGCCGACTGACTCATGGTGTCCTCCTCCAGTGGAGTCGTTTCTACCCCACTCTACCGCATCCCATGCACGAATCACCGGCGGGGGCTGGGAGCCCTGGTCAGGTACGCGAACAGGTGTCGGGGCAGACCGGAGGGTGGCCTCCCAAGTGTGGGTCGAGGAGACAAGAATCCAGACGATGGCCCCGGTGACCAGGACCATCGCCAGGATCAGCAACCAGAACCAGAACGCGGGGTCGTCGGTCAGGGGTTCCCGGCAGTCTGCATGTCGTCTTCGAGCAGGTACTCCCACGACTTCCTCCACGAGACAAACCGCTTCCAGTGCTGCGAGGTCTGGTAGCACCTCGGGATCTTGGACGGGCGACGGATGGCCGTCAGCCAGGCCACCTTCCACAGCCGGTCCTCCATCGAGGGCCTGCCCAGGTGGCAGTCCTTGCGGACCTTGGGCACCTGCTTGACGACATGAGCCACCCAGGCTCGGGCCGCCTGCCGAGGGTTGCGGCGGTCGATCTTCGGCCCCCAGGGGCTCGTCGTCCACCACTCCCACTGCTGAAGGATGCCGATGGCCTTGGGCTTGCCACGGGTGCTGAACTTGTGGTCGCCCTCACTCCCGGGGTTGAATCCCGACTCGTGACAGGCTGCCGCCAGCACCATCCCCCGCAGCCGGCGGGGCACCTTGTACTCCTCCTCGAACCGGAGGAGGTCCCGGAGGAGTGCTCGGTCGAACTTGCCCACCTGGGCGCGGTCGCACAGCATCGCCCGGTCGAGGATGGCCTTCTCCAGGGGCGTCTCGTAGGGCTCCTGGATGGGGCGTCTCACCCGTGGTTCGACACACTGGTAGGGGCGGAATGGGTCCGACCAGTCCTCACTGGTGCGAACCTCCATGGAGTAGCTGTTGTCCGTGTCGGAGTAGGTGGAGCCGTCCGGGTCCGGCGGCCCCGCGTAGCCCATGCCGCTGTCACAGGCTACGAAGCCCAGGGTGACCAGCACGAGCGTCAGGATCTTCATCACTTAACCTGCTGCCAGGGTTCTCTTCTTCACCTCGGCCATGACCCCCCAGACCGTGGGGTTGTGGGGCTGCCGAGCACGTTCCGTGACCTGCTCCACTGTCAGGTCCGGGTTGGCCTCCTGAATCCGTCGTTCGGCCTCGTACTTGTAGATGCGGACGGCCGGCTTCTCCGTGACCGTCCACGCCAGCACCGACCGGGGCACCCCGGTCAGCGTCTCCTCGCTCTCGATGGCCTCGGCGTATCGGCTCAGTACCGTCTGGGCCACGGCCTCCGCCTCGGGGAGGCGGCCCTCGTAGATGCCCTCGAACATGGGCGCCCAGGTGCCGTCCTCTTCGTTCGACACGATGAAGTTCGCCCCGTGGCAGAGCCAGAAGACGTAATCCTCGTCGGTGATGTCCGGCACCGGCACGCCGTCCCGCATGAGGTGTGCCGCCTTGGCGACCTTCTTCGCGTGGGCGAGCTTCTGGGCCTGCACCTCGCGGTACTGGGCGACCCGCACCTTGCGGTTCTTCCTCTGCTTCTCCGCCTTGGCCGCCTTCCGCTGGGCCATCTGCTTCTTGTTCTTGCTCATGCGTTCGTCCCCAGCCAGCTCATGATGCGATCGTGGACCTCTTCCGGGGTCCCAGTGGCGTCGATGACGCCTACCCGGCCATCGGGGGCCATGAACTGCCCCGCGATGCGGGCGATGTCGAGGTAGCGGCCTCGGTTGCGCTGCTGGATCTCCAGCTTCTCGTAGAACTCGTTGTGCCCCGGCCGGCGGGTCGCTCGACCTAGCGCAGCCTCGGGGTCCAGGTCAAGCACCACCAGGTGCGTCGCCTTGCAGGGGAGCTGCTGGTGGATGGCGATCAGCCAGTCCAGCGGCCAGTTCTCCTGCTGGTAGACCAGCGTGCTCATCCAGGACCGCACGCTCACGACGTGCCGGCCCGCGTCGAGTGCCGGGCGCACTTTCTCGGACAGCATCGCCATCCGGTCGGCCAAGAACATGGCCGCGTGGGCCTCGACATAGGTGCCGTCCTTGAGCATCTGCCGGAGGAGCTGGCCCGTGGGCAGGCTGCTGTCGGGCTCGTTCACCCGCAGCACGTCCCCGGGCAGATTCTTGACGAGCAGGTCACCCTGGGTGTCCTTCCCGCAGCCATCGATTCCCTCAATGCAAACGTACATAACTACTTGAAATCTTTACAGTTTTGGAGCATCCAGAGCACCAAGGCTTCCATTTCCTCTGGAGTCGCGTCGCTCTTGATCTGGTTTGCTCGATTGCTGACCACGACCACGTTGCCCACCTCATACCCGCAGGCGGGGTTGAATCGGTCTAGTGATGGGCTGCTGGGGGCTCCGGTTTTTCCGCCGACATTCGGCTTCAAGGGGATGTCCAGCACAGGACACCGCTCAGGAATGGTGATGCCCTGCACGGCGATGTCGAAGGGGATCCTCCTCTTCCGTGCCCGTTGCTTCGCCCCACGCCACAACTCGTAGCGGTTGGATCCACGTCCAGTGTTTGAGGACTCCCCGTGAATCCTCCCTTTATCCCCCGAGGACATGCAGCCGCATGATCTCCGAATCGCCAACTGGCTGGCGGGGGTTACAAACGTGCCGCCGCAGTCGCACCGGCACGTCCAGCTATTGCCGTTCCCGTGACGCCGATGCATAGAAGCATTAGCGGTGGGCTCAACAATCTCTCCCTGTCCGTAGTAGTCGCATTCAACACTCGGATGGAGGTCCCAATGAAGATGGTCAACTGCACCCCCCACGCCCTCACCCTTCGTTCCCACGATGGCACCGACACCGTTCTCGCCCCGAGCGGGATGGTGCCTCGTGTTACCTCGACCCCCGGGCAGCCCACCATGGTCGTGGGTTGCCCCGTCCCCATCTACACGGCCGATACCCTCGGGGAGGTCGAGGGGCTCCCGGCCCCCGAGCCCGGCGTCATGTACGTCGTGAGCGGGATGGTCCTTCAGGCCCTCGCTGGCAGCCGCCCCGACGTGTGTGCCCCGGGCACCGGCCCCCAGGACCACCCGGTCCGTAACGACAAGGGGCATGTGGTGGCCGTCACCCGCCTGAAGTTCTAGGCGAAAGGGCCTGCACACCAGATGCAGGCCCTCACTTTTGGAGGACCATGATGCAGGTCGCGTTCAACAGCTTCGTTCGCAGGCAGAAGCCCAACAGCCGCTTCAGCCACACCACCCTCACCGAGGACCAGGTGCTCGACCTGGTGACGGAGAACTTCGGGCTGGCGAAGCCCGGCTACCGTTCGGGCGTCGTGCTCGTCCCCGTGCCCCCCGAGGGCTTCTTCAGCGGCATCGTCGAGCTGAAGCCTGGGATGCGGCTCCGGGCCACCTTCGAGCCCCGCAAGGAGGGGGAGGAGCCCCGTCTGCACGTCGGCGTCGAGCCCCCGGTCGTGAACAACCCGGACGGGTCCATCAAGCTGGACTACGAGGCCGTCAAGCAGCCGGCCAAGGCCGTGGACATCGTGCTCTACTCCTCGGCCACCCTCGCGGAGGACGGCGACAACGAGCTGCCCCCGGGCGACAACACCTGGGAGATCATCTCCATGAACCCCCGCCTGTGTGAAGAGGAGGAACCCATCCCGCCGGGCACCCTCATGGCCAACCACTTCCACGAGGACGGTGGCACGGCGACCGGCATGACCGACGCCGAGTTCGTCGCCGCCCTCCGCAAGTCCCGGGCCTACTGGAAGGGCAAGGCCACCCTCGGCTGAGGGGCTCAACTCTCCATCCCCGCCCGTAGTAGTCCTGTCAGCACGCCCTCACCCGTGGTGAGGGAGCCGGCCTTCGATGGTCGGACCTCACCCTCGTCCTCTTCGGGGGAGCGGGGGAACGGAAGCTGGCACGGAGGTTCCTGCCCGACGAGCAAGATGGCGCGTGGAAGCGCCACCCTCCTCTGACGAGGGTTCCGGTCACGGGCTCCACAGCCCGTACACCAAAAGTGGGTTCGACTCCCACCTTGTGAGGGCAGGGCCTCCAACCCCGGAGCTTTGAGCCCTTGTAGGCCAACTGGTAGAGCCATCCCTCGGGAGTGTGCAGGTTCGAGTCCTGCCAGGGGCTCAAAGCTCAACCCTCGCCCGTAGTAGGGGCAGGAGGAAACCGATGAACACCGACATCCCGACCCTGAGCGACACCGAGCGCACCATCCAGCGGGCGGTCACCGCCCGCCGCTACGGCTACGGCCGGAACGTCCGCAAGGACTACCTGAGCACCAACATGCTCAGGTACATGACCGAGCGGGCGTTCCGGGGCGGCCCGGTCTACTCCCTGTTCGCCGGGTTCCGGGCCCTCGAACAGGTCGAGTGGGCCATGAAGGTTCTGACCAACCTGACCGAGGATCGCATCCCGGTCCTGAAGACCCGCCTGAACTTCGGCTACGACGATGGCTGGGATAAGGCCGGGCCGGTCATCCACAAGATGGTCGCCGACAAGTTCGCGGCCGACCTCGCCGAGGCCCAGGAGGGCCTGGAGGACAGCGGGAGCCTGGAGTCCTTCCGCTCCTGGAACACCACCGCGGTCGTCAAGGACGGCAAGGTCGTGGACCCCTGGGGCTACGACTACAAGGCCGCCGTCGACTGGTTCCTCGCCAACATGACCCCGTTCCTCGTCTTCACGGTCTACCAGACCGTCCGCGAGGCCGTCGAGGAGTGCATGGAGGACAACCTCGGCCTCTGGGCCGAGGGCGACACGGACAACGACCCCCGCAAGGTCGCCGCCGACACCTTCGACCGTGCGATGCGCAACCTGAGCGAGCACCTCGACACGGTGCTCAAGGGGTAACATGGGGGACCAGGGAGGTGCCCCATGCTTGTCGTGTTCCTCGACTTCGATGGCGTGATCAACTACCGGGGCGTCCCTCGGGTGCCCGAGGCCGTCGTGGCCGAGCTGCAAGGGGCAACGCTGGGCCAGCTCCTCCGTATGTTGGCGGCCCTCGTGCTGGAGATCCAGGCCCGACAGATCATCGAGCCGACCACCGTGGTGGAGCGGGTGCAGAAGACGCTGGGGGTGGACGGGTGAACCTTGCAGACATCAACGCCCGGCTGATCCAGCTCTACGCCGAGATCGCCGCGCACTCCCAGGTCATGTGCTGCGGCGCCCATCCGCAGGGGTGTCGAGTCCCGCATTCCTGCTGCGACCGTTCCGTCTGCTTGCTCGTCATCGAGGAGGCCAAGTGGAACTGGAACACTGTGCTACTCCAGACCGACCATCCCAAGTATCCTCTGATGAAGGCGGACGGGAGCTGTTCGGCCCCGCCACATATGAGGCCGCTCTGCTCCGTTCACGTCTGCTGCATCTCGTCCTTCGGACGCCACCCGACCGACAACGCCTGGACGGCAAGGTACTGGCTGCTGAGGAACGAGATCGAAGAACTGGAGGCGACCAAGTTCGGACGAAAGGAGGACGGCGATGGGAACCCGGAGGGTGGCGACTGAAGTGTTCAAGAAGACCCACCTCGTGGACTGGATGTGCCGGCGCACGCACTGCGCGAGTCCCGAGCTGTTCATCGACGGCCACGTCGTCCGGGTCGAGATCTACCCGAAACGCTGGTTCCCCCTGGTCAAGATCCACCCCCTCGGCTCTTTCCGCTGCCTCAACCCCAGGGGCTGGCCCCACATCGTCCTCGATCACTGCAAGGCGGAGCAGCAGCGTCGGGAGGAGATGCGGGTCCGCTTGCTCGCCCTGAGCATCAAGGCCCACCGGCGGAAGGATGGGAGCGTGCGGTGACCTGGTTCGACCGGCTCAAGAATTTCATCCAGCGGTGGCTCGATCGGCCCCCACAGGAGGAGTTTGCCGATCTCGAAGCTGCCGGGTTCCAGCGGGTCTACTACATGGGCCAGGACGGCCAACACCGGACCTGCCTCGACCAGGTGGGCTGGTGGGTCGCAGAGGAAGGACGATGCTGGCGGTTCAAGGCCCCCGTCTATGACTCTGAGGCCTGGCCGTGCCTGGCGGGGGCGCTGCTTGGGTCCGTCTACCGGATCGACCAACTCCCCCTCCAGTACGCCCTCCTCGAAGACGGCTCCTGCTGGCTCTCCGACCAATCGTTGGTGCTGCACCCCTGCGAAGTAGGCCCCCTGCTCACCCAGCTTGCCCCCTACCAGGACGACTGGGAGCTGGCGGCCAGGCACTTCGGCCTGGGGACGATCAGACGGGTTCGCTGAGGGCCTTCTCGGCCCAGGCCTGCACCTTCACCGCCATCGGCCCCAGATCCCCGTCCGCAAGAATCACCTCCCGCTCCACCTGGGAGCAGGCCTCCCACATGAGGCGGAACTGGACGGCGATGTCGTGGTGGTACTCCCCGCCGTGCTTCTCCACCCAGGGGACGTGCAGCCGGAGGTGGTTGCGGACCATCACGACGTTCTCCGGGCGGGTCCAGAGGTGCGTCTCCTTCACCACCTTCCACCCGGCTTCGCTGTCGTCGGAGGCCTGGACCTCGTGCTCGGCGACGTAGGCCTCGACCTGCTCCAGCTCCTCCATCGTGCAGTCGTTGTCCTTCTTGCCGTGCAGGGGATGCCCTGGCAGGTCCACGACCTCGAACCGCCGGCCGATGTTGCAGGTGCCGTCCGGGTTCCAGCCAGCGAAGTCGTCGTCTTCGTCCCGGTCGAGCACGAGCCAGGGCGGGGTCATGGGCGTGGTGAAGTCCACGAGGATCACCTCGTAGGGGCAGGCCCAGTAGCAGCCCTCCACGGCCAGGGTCTTGCCGTCCGGCGACGGATGGATGCCGGCCCAGCAGAACCCGAACCCCTCGGCCGCGGACCTCGGGAGGCTGTCCACCCGCTGCCCAGTGACCAGGTTCACCACGGTCTGCCCCTGGAAGTCCTCGCCGCACACCAGGTAGTCATGGCCCGTGCCGGCGTGCTTCTCGACCCAGGCGAAGGGGAACGCGGCGTAGTTGCGGCAGACCTCGGTGATGAGGCGGTCGCCGACGTACACCTTGCCCTTGGAGTAGTTCCAGGTGCCCGTCCCCGTCGTGTGCATCGTCACCACCAGCTTGTACTGGCCGTTCGGGCTGACGTGCTCTCGGGACTCCCCCGTGGCCGTCTCGTCCCGGCAGTACCAGACCTTCTGCGCCTTGTAGTAGGCGTCGATGACCTCGGGGGTGGCTGCCGCCTTCAGCCGGTCGTGCTCCGTCTGCCAGGCCTCCACCAAGGCCTTCGACTCGGGCGTCGGGGTGTTGTAGAGGGTCTTGCCCTCGTTGTCCTTGGGGTACTCGTAGCTGGGGCGACCGGGCTGGTCCAGGTACGCCTTCAGCTCGGGGGTCATGTTCTCGTAGTTGAAGTCGCTCATCATGTCTCTCCTACCCGCTGGGGTTCTTGATCAGGTAGGCGGTGTAGGACTTGAACCTCCGCCCTCCGGGATGTTTCGGTATCCACAGAAGGGGCGGTAGCGATCCACCCCTCCGGCCTCATCCCGGGGCCTGGTCCGTGCTGCGGTTGCCCAAGGGTCGGCCGCCCCCCAAGCACCTGCCAGCCTTCCTCGGCCCTCCCGGCGCTCTGCCACTGAGCTAACCGCCCGTGCGGGCGGAGTCCCTTCGTGGGACTCCGCCAGGGTCATGCCGCCTGCCGAAGCTGGCGCCGACCGAGGAGCGGGAGGTTCATCCGGCCCAGGTCGGTGGCGAAGGCCGTCGCCTCCCCTCCCAGGTCCGGCTCCCGCCAGAGGACGGTGCGGCCACCCTCGGGGAGGGCACTGAGCAGGTCGTCCTCGGTCGGCACGCTGTAGACGATGACGGTGCCCTTCTGGGGGCCGAACCGGGCCGCCCACTCGTCCATCGCGTGGATGAGCTGAGCGGCCCGGCGACCTTCAGACAGGTCGGTCCGAGTCACGAAGTAGAGGCGCTCGCACATCTACGCGGCCTCCTTCAGGGGCTCGGCCACCTTCACCATCGACAGGCTCTCGGTGGCCTTGTCGTAGCGGAGGCGGGCGTCCCCCTCGTGGAGCCACTTGGCGGCGATGTCGTCCGCGTCCATGCCCTCGGGGAGCAGGGTCAGGTAGGGCTCGATGAGCGGGCCGATGAGGCCCGCCGACGCGGGGCCGGTGTGCTCCTCGTCGTACTTGGCCTCGCACCGCTTGTACGTCCTGCCGTTCAGCAGGGCGGCGGAGAGGTGCAGGTGACGGCGGTACTCCCGCTCGTCGTTGGCGTCCCACCGCAGGGCCATGCCCTCACGGTGCTTGTCCCAGCCCTCGGACTGGTTGCCCGACTTGCGGAGCTGCCGGCCTTCGCCGAGGAGCTGGGTGGCCTCGCGGCGCTGGGTGGCGGCGGTCGATGCGGCGCTGTTGATCTGGCTCTTGAGCGCGTCGTGCTTCACGGTGTCCTCCGTTCATGTTGGTGTCGTGCGCTTCGGGACCAAGGGGCTTGGAAGCAGGATACCACGGAGGACCGCGGGAGCGGGCTCGAACCTAGAAGTGGTGGAACTTGTGCAGGCGCATCTTCATGTCCCTCACGATAGGGCCTCCCAGCCCTTTGTCAAGCAGGCCTTGTACTTTTCGTCACCGGGAGCACATCACCGAGCCGCCGGCCTTGATGTTGCCGGCCACCCGGTCCGCGGTCACGGACCCCCCGGCGCCCACGCTGCCGTCCACCATGCCGCAGGTCACGGAGCCCTTGCTCTGGACCGGGCCGTGAATGTCGCCCTTGATGGTGACGTTCATGTTCTGGCCGTCGTGCTTGCGCTGTCCCTACTACGCTCGGGGGGCTCCGAGTTGAGCCCCTGTTTGGTGACCCCGGGGGGACTCGAACCCCCAACCGCCGGATTTAGAGTCCGGGTACTCTACCGAATGAGCTTCGGGGCCATGACCTCCACCCTACTACGCCCGAGCCCCTCTCGTTGAGCCCCTACCGGGTCCAGGCGCCTTCCAGGTCGAACGTGAATGTGGCCCCCTGGCCTGCTTCCGACTCCACCGAGATCTTCCCCCCGAGCTTGTTCACGATGGCCGCAACCAAGGCCAGTCCAACACCCGTGCCGCTGTACTGGGGGTGAATCCGCTCGAACATCTGGAAGAGCTTGGCGTGGTACTTCGGGTCGATGCCGATGCCGTTGTCCCGGACGTGGATGTTCCAGCGTCCGTCCGGCCGGGCACTGGCGGAGACAGTCACGGTCTTGTGGACGGACTCGTTGAACTTCATCCCGTTATCGACCAGGTTGCCCAGGATCTCCCGGAGCATCACCTGGTCGCCAAGAACCTCGGGCAGGGGGTCGTAGTTGATGACCTCCCGCCAGTTCGGGCAGTGGGGCACGGGGGGCCTGGCGTTGGGGCAGACGGCCCCGTTCGGGCAGGTGGTGCATCGTTGCTTGGCCCGGGACTCGATGACGGTTTCCATGACCCTGTTGAGGTCCACAGGCTCGATTTGAATGTCCGCCGAGGTCCGCACCTTCGAGAAGCGGTACAGCCCGTCCACGATCTCGGCCATGTGGTCTGCGTCGAGGAGGATGTCGTCCACGAACTGCTGCCCCTCGGCGTCGAGGAGGTGGCCGAAGTCCTCCTTGAGAGCCTGGGCGATGCCGGTGATGGTCCGCGGCGGGGACCGAAGCTGGTGAGCTGCCACCGAGGCGAACCGTTCGAGGTCACGGTTGCGGGCCTCCAGGTTGGCGACTGCCTGCTCCAGTTCGTGCCGCTGGTCCCGCTCCGTTCCGATGTCATGTCCGGTCACGTACATCCGGCCGTTCATCTCGACCGTGTTCCACTGGAAGTAGCGGTAGCACTGGGCCTCCCCAGGGGCGGCCTTGCACTTCAGCCGGCACTCCATCTGGCCCGTGGCGTTCGGACCCTCCAGCTCCGGCCAGGTGGTGAGCACTGCCACCGTCTCACTGGGCTCCACCAGGTCCATGATCCGCATGGAGTACAACTCGGCCAGACTCCAGCCCAGTGAACGGGTCCAGGCCTCGTTCAACCAGTCGAACTTCCGCTCCTCGATAGGAACCGTGGTATCGCCGATGGCCAGGAGGTCAGAGGTGATCCGTGACCAGACGGCCACCGAGGCGTCCTGCTCGAACTTGCTGGTCAGGTCACGGGCGTTCGAGAAGCACAGGTGCAGCGAGGGGATATAGGTGGCCGACCACTCCAACCAGACCCAGCGGGTGGTTGGGCTTGGATTCTTGTGCTGCCAGCGGACGGTGAGCTGCATGGGGTCCGCACTGCTGCACTCGCCGCAGTGCCCCCGCTCGATGAACTTCTCCGCCAGGGCCTTGTCGTCGGGATGGACGAACTCCAGCCAGGAGCGTTGCTGCATCTCGGCAGCCGTCCAGCCGACGACGGACTCGAACCCCGGACCAACGAACAAGATGGTGTGGAGATCGTTGGGCCGGCAGATCATCCGCATGGTGCCGCCGACCTTGAGCCACATCTCCAGCTCTAGCGCGTGGCGGGCACGGTCCTGCCAGGCATCCCGCAGCCACAGGATCAGGGCCATGATCCAGGTCGTGGTCAGGGCGAGGGCGTACCAGAGCTGCAAGTGGGAGCAGATCACCCAGATCCCCGTGAACGAGGACAGGGCGAGGACGATGGCGGCGAACAGGGTGACCCGGCGGTTCCTCTTCAGCGGGGCGGAAGGACGACCTTCTCCAGCCAGAACAGCCCCATGGCCTCGATGGTCTTCTGGAAGTCGCCCGGGTCCACAGGCTTGGTCAGGTAGGCGTTGCATCCCTTGTCGTAGGCCGCAGCCACGTCTCCTTCGCTCGCTGAGGTGGTCAGCACGATGACGGGCAGCTTCCGCAGCTTGGGGTCCGCCCGCATCTCCGTGAGGACTTCCTCCCCGTTGACCAGGGGCATCATCCAGTCCAACAGTACCAGGTCAGGCTTGGGCTTGCCGTTGTTCAGGTAGTCGAGAGCTTCCTTCCCGTTCGAGGTCACGTCGATGTCCAGGTCGTAGCCCGCCCTCTTCAGCGCCCGCTGTGTGAGTCGCACGTCAGCCTGGCGGTCCTCGACAACCAGAACGCGGTGCTTGCCCATCGTCACTTCCCCGTGAAGCCAGTGATCTCGACCAGGCTGAGCCCTGTCGCCTTCATCACCATGGCAAGAATCAGGAGGACCGCGCCCGCCACGATGTACTTGCCCCCGGCCTTCCAGATCTCGGCGCTCACCGTCTTGACCAGGTGGCGGTTGTCCGCCCGGTCCGACCGGCGCTCGCCCAGTTCCTCCTTGATGAGCTGTCGGATGAACTCCCGCTCGTCCTTGGTGCCTTCCCGACCCTCGGTGACCGCCTGCCGGCGGTCCTTCCGCTCCTCGCCGAGGATGTCGTAGATGCGCTTCAGCTCCGCCTGCCGGGCGGACTCGGCCTTCTCCGTGGCGAGACGCATCTCGCCGATCGAGCGATCGAGGTTGTCGATCTTGGCCGTGACGTTGTTCGTGTGCTCCCGAGCGGCCTTCTTGCCCTCGACGTACTCCCGGTCGTGGTTCGACACGGTGGCGTTGAGGTTGGTCAGCGCCTCCGTGTTCGACATCAGGGTCGTGAGGAGCCTCTCCTCGACGGGCTTGTTGTCACCGTCCGCCATGGTCAGCCCTCCCAAGAAACCATGTAGCGGGCGGCCACGCGGCCGATGCTGCCCTTGGGCAGCTTCGAGGCGAGGTAGCGGGACGCCAGCTTCATCGTCCGCTCGTAGCTCTCCGGGGCCTTGCCGGTGCCGTCCCAGGGGGTCATGGAGCCGGAGGGGTAGAGGTCGGCGACCTCGCCGAACCACCGCTGGTCGGTGTCCTTGACGATGCGCAGCTCGTCCGGGTCACCGGACGGCTTCTTCACCGTGCCGATGTCCTCGGGATCGAAGCCGGCGACGCGGGCGAAGCCGCTGCCCTTGACCGCCTTGGCGACTTCGCGGGCCATCGCGGCAGGACTGTCACCCTGGTTGTCCTGGAGGACCATGTTGAGCGGCCGGGGGTGCATGGTGAACCCGTGCCCCTCGCGGTACGCCCCCGGCTGGTAGTACATGACCTTGGCCCACACGAAGTCGTGCTCGGCCCCACCGACCCCGGAGAGGAGCGAGATGTACCGCTCCGGCTCGCCGTAAGCCACCACACCCATGGTCCGCATCTTCTTGCCGTTGGGGAGGAGCTTGGCGAGCTGCTGGGCGATGGCGTCCGCGAACTTGGCCGCGTCCATCTGGGTCTTCTTCTCGCCGGCCATCTTGGTGCCGTGGCAGACGGACATCTGCTTGTCGAGGTAGCTCATGAGGCGGGAGAGGGCGACCTTCCAGTCGCGGATCGCCGAGGCGTCGATCTCCCCGCCGAGCAGCTTGGTGGCCCGCCCCTGCATGTGGGCGATGTTGTCCTTGATCTTCCGGGCCATCGTCGAGTCGGCCGACGCGAGCTGCCGACCGGCCAGGATGGCCGCATCGTCCAGGTGCTCGGAGGCGCCACCGAACTGCATCCGACCCAGGGCGTCCTGGGCGGAGGAGAGGTGGTCCCGGATCAGCCTCAGAGCCGGGATGCAGAATGCGGCGTCCTGCACGCCCCAGCCGAAGCCCACGCCTCGCTTCAGGCCGATGGGGTACTGGCCCTTGGGCAGGTCACGACCATCCGGGGTCTTGTGCCGCGGACCCCAGGCGTCGATGTAGCCCTTGCCCGTCTTGTCCCGGTACTTGCCGGCGAGAACCCGCTTGGCGTCGGACATGGACAGGTGGCCGAACTTGCTGTCGAAGTTGGCACCGTCGATGCGGCCCGTGAACCCCGAGTCCGTCAGCGCACCCCAGCGGAGCAGCACCCGCCAGGTGCCATCGTCGTTGGGGAGCATGATCCCCTCGTAGAACTTCGAGTGGTTCAGGGCAGCGTCGATCCAGTAGAGCATGAAGCCCTCGCCCTTCGCTGCCTTGCTCGCATCGAGCCCTTGGGGGGCCAACATCGGCTTGTGGGCGACCTTGGTTGCTGCGGTCCGGCTCATCTGCGTCCTCCGTTGACCAGCGCGGGCTCTCACCATTTCCGCCCGCATAGGCTGGATAACGGAGGGTCAGAACATCTTGCTGAAGTCGGGAAGAGCCTCCCAGAGGGCAGCCATCTCGGACAACTCCTTGTCTCCCTGCGGCTTGGCCTTGCAGCACACGTAGAAGGCGTGGGCCATCCCCAGCAGCTCCTCCCGCAGTGCATCCATGGCGGCGCACGATTCCTCCCAACCCTCCGCCTTCTCCTGCCACAGGGCCGTGGTGGACTTGTCGATGGACTTGCGGATGCCCTGGATCTTGATGGTCATGGTCCCGATGGTCGGACCCCAGGGTAGGGGCTCGGAACGCTGGGCCTCCTGCACCGCGATCTGGTGGTTTCTTTGCGGCTGCGGCGGGCGCCCGGGAACCGCTCGTTCACGGCTCGGTCGAAGTCGCCCCGGTCGAGGATGTCACCGTCCATGCTCTGCCTACTCGCTGGTCAGACTCCGACGACCTTCCTGGCTTCGGCGACCGCCTCGGCCAAGGGTAGCGGGGTCTGCTTGAGGACGTGTGCCACCCGGACCAGGGCGATGGCGATGGCGGGCCAGGAGTCGAGGTCAGACTTGACCGCCAACCGCTCCAGAAGCCCCGCTACGGCCACCTGAACCTGCGAAGGGTCCGTCAGGTTGGGGTGGCCAAAGGCTTCTTGCATGGCCCACTCCAGGGCCTCTGAGAGGCGCTTGCGCTGGAGGTCACCGATGTTGACGACGGTGCCAGACGTGTCGGGTCGGTCGAGGGTGTCCATCACCGATCCAGGTCCGCCAGCAGCACCCGGGCGTCGTACACGTCGCAGCGACGGCACTCGTCAGTGGACTGACCATCGAGCAGCCGGATCAGCGCCCAGCCGGTCGAGACGGTCATCTGGCCCACGTCACGCCCCCGCTGCACCAGGATGCGGCCGGGCTTGACCTCCGGCCCAAGGCGGGAGGTCAGCCCGTGCTCGCGCAGGGCCTCCTTGAGCGTCTTCTCCCCGTAGATCACCACCGTCCCTCCGGCAGCCCGAGGGCGATGAGGGCGTCGGCGAGGTCTGCGAACCGCGACCCCTCCATGTCCTTCTCCAGGCGGTCGATGTCGGCCTGGGACTCGAAGGCATCCTTCCCGTGCTTCGCCAGCCAGCGCTTCATGCCCTCGATGCGCTGGGCCTGTTTGGCCTCGTAGAAGCGGAGGATCTCGATGGCGTCGTCCACGTCGAGGTACTTCGATTCGGGGTACTCCTGCCGCAGCATGTCCACGTTGCGGTGGAAGTAGGGCTGGGCCTTCGGATGGTCCGGGGCACAGCGCACGAAGTCGATGTGGCTCCGCTCCTCGTCCCCGATCGTCGAGCGGTAGTAGCCGATGCCCGGCTCGCCGTCGTCGAGGATCTCATGCCCGACGAAGAAGCGGATGAACTCCATGAGGGCGCAGGGGTCCTCGTAGGGGATGTAGCTGCCGTAGCCGTCCATCTTGACGCGGAACCCGTCCTCCAGACCGCCGAAGGCGTGGTAGCGGGTCGTGCCTGTGCAGGACATCAGCAGGCGGGCCAGCTCGCGGACCTTGGCGTCGTGCGCCTTCTCACCTTCCGTGGCGAGGTCGGCCCGGTCGGGGTACTCCAGCCCCCTGTCGTAGCAGAGGAACCGGCGGGCGTCACGGCAGGCGGACTCCCAGCGGTTGTCGGCGGCCTTCATGAAGGCCGCCTTACGGGCTTCGATGGCGTTCATTGATGCTCCGTCGTTGTGGCCACCCTACTATGGAGGTGTCGAGCCCTATGCCAGCATGTCGGCGATGCCCGTGAACGTCCCCTCGAACGGGGGCTCCGGCACGAAGCAGGGTTCCTCCACCGGGGTCAACCCGGGCCACTCCCCGATGCAGAGCACCCGTCGCCGGCCGATGTACCGGAAGCTGTACTTCACGCCCGCGTCCTTCATCCGCTTCTCCCGGTCCTTGCGCGTCTTGGCGTAGCGGCTTCCCCACTTCTTGGCGTTGCCCTTGAGGGTGCTGCCCGACCAGGACTCCTCTCCCGAGATGAGGCCCACTTGGTAGTCACCATTGGTGCAGGACATCGCCAAATCGTAGTTGGGGTCGGTCTCCGCCGTGGTCGCGGCCCAGCCGTCGCCCAGGAGGATCCAGTTCTCGGGAAGGTTCGGGTTGGCGTTCGTGGACATCTGAAGCTCCTTGGCCGGCTGTCGCTCCGGCGTACTGGCTTGGGCACCTGCGGGGTCCGTTCCCCGCTGACACCCCCACTACGGGCAGCCGGTCAGATTTGAGCCCCACCAGCACGAAAAGTGAAAAGCCCGGCCATTTCACCTACTTACACGCGAGCGCATGAGGCTCTGCACTTTTATACAAAGGGGCTCAAATCCCTGGGGTGGCCCGTAGTAGGGGCAGAACGGCGAGAGCCACCAACCACGGAGCGAGACGATGAACACGATGAGCGATTTCCAGGTGGGCGAGCAGGTGCTCTTCGGTCGCAGCCGCGGCGAGCAGACCCTTGGTGAGGTCGTGAGCAAGGGTCGCACCAAGCTCAAGATCAAGCAGTTGGAGTCCCGTGGCACGATGCGCTACGCGGTCGGCACCATCTGGACCGTTCCCCCGTCGCTCTGCACGAAGACCGGCGCCAAGGCCACCCAGGCGGCCCTTGCGGCCCCGATGTTCAAGGTCGGCCAGCCGGTCGAGTTCGAGGGCTTCAACTGGAGCACCCGCTCGAAGGGCATGGTCCAGGGCGTGGTCACCCAGGTGACCACCCAGGGCATCGAGGTCTACGGTCCGCAGGGCACCCGCTTCCTCCAGGCCGCCGACGTGAAGGCCGCCGCGAAGCGGAGTGACAAGGCCGTCGAGGAGGCCATCCAGGGCGTCTACTGCGGCCTCTCCCCCGAGAACCTGACCTGCGACGGCGAGTGCTCCCGCTCCCAGGTCGCCCGTCGCTCGGCCGAGCTTCGCCGGGCGCTCAAAGCCCTCTTCATCGAACTGGGCCGCGAGGTCACCGAGTCCGAGTCCTACGGCCAGAAGGCCTACCCGGGCGAGACGACCCCGGTGAGCCGGGGCCGCAGCACCTACGCCCCTGCCAAGTCGAGCGGTTTCAAGGTCGGCGACAAGGTGACCTTCCAGGCCAAGGGCCAGACGGTCGTGGGCTACGTCAAGCGCGTCAGCCAGAAGACCCTGAGCGTCCTGCCCCTCGGCGAGACGAACCCCAACCGCTACTGGCGGGTCAGCCCCAGCCTCCTCAAGGCCGCGTGAGCTACGACTGCCGCACCTGCGGGGCCTGCTGCAAGGGCCTCGAAGTGGACCTGGGCTTCGGGGATGACATCCCCGAAGCCCTCGTCAAGGACGACCGCTTGTTCGGGCTCCTCATGCGAACCCGCAAGGGCCGGTGCATCGCCTTCCGGGGCACCATCGGCGAGAAGGCCCGGTGTTCCATCTACGAAGACCGGCCCCAGGTGTGCCGGGACTTCGAGCCGGGTTGCGACACCTGCCTGTACGCCCGGAGACGTGAAGGGCTGGAGGTCGAGTAGGGGCTCAACTTGGGCCGCCCACCCGTAGTAGGAGCAGAGGAGGAACACCATGGCACGCTTCGGCTACATCCCCCACGACCAGGACCGCGAGGACCAGAAGGCTGAGGAGAAGGCCGAGCGTCGCCGGATGTTCAACGAGCCGATCGATCTCGGCCCCGAGCCCGACGTGCGCTTCGGGCACCTCGACCCCGAGGACGAAGAGTTCGCATCGGTGGACAGCTTCGCCGAGTACCTCTTCGACGACGACCGGGCGACCTACTCCTGCCACGAGCTTCAGTGCGTCTGGCACCGATCAAACGGGCTCCGGCTTCAGCAGATCAAGGCCGCGCTCGCCGAGTACGGCCTCACGTTGGAAGACCGCCCCAAGGTCCGTAACGTCCGGGGATACAACGACAATCCCCACAACCGCTGGGCCGGCAATCCGATGGCTGGTGGTGGCGGTGGCAACAGCATCATCGGGCTGGCAGACTGAAACCATGGTCCGCCTCCCCCCCAACTGGCGTGAGCGCCTAGAAGAACTGCGGCGAGAGCAGAACCCTCGTCGGTATCGAGGGGAGCAGCCGACCATCCAGCTCCCCCTCCCCGAGTCCCCGCCGGGCTGGGAACCCCCCGAGCCGGAGCATGAACCCGA
>Ga0265293_10006675_pt1 | contig 18261 bp, 17 predicted proteins | sample Munlanlewell138R_FD_192505 | JGI IMG/M metagenome (GOLD analysis project Ga0265293, IMG submission 192505) | Leachate microbial communities from a municipal landfill in Southern Ontario, Canada - Leachate well 138R | ecosystem: Engineered > Solid waste > Landfill > Unclassified | place: Canada...
TATCCGGTGATACTCGCCTCGCAGGAGCCCTCTAAATGGATAGCCCTCCTGCACTCAGGCTACAGGGGGGTGCTGAATAATATCGCCGGGAACACGTGCAAGGCTTTGTTTGCAGATTCAGATCGTTCTCCCCTCTCAACCTTCGCATGGATAGGACCGGGTATCGGGAGGAGGCACTACAGCAGAAGGCGCGACGACCAATGGACCGAAAAAGGTCTGAGTCTCTTCGCCCCGGAGAACACAGATGATCTCGGCGACGAGGTCTTTTTCGACCTTGGCGCGCAGATCAGGGATCAGCTTGTGAGCTCGGGCATCCCTCCCTCCAACATTCGACCTGTTCCTCTTTGCACTTTCGAAAGAAATGACCTATTCTACTCTTACAGAAGGGGTGACTTCGAGAATCGGCTTTTTCTGATGGCCTTTATAAAGAGGTGAAGGATACCACTTTTGCAAGGCCGGACGGGACAATGTACCTTAGGGATAGGATCCAACCTTACCGAAGGAGCTGAAGGGTCCATGGACTTAAAACGGGTGGGAGTTGTCGGAGTAGGACATCTGGGGCAGCACCACGCAAGGGTTTACACCGAGCTTCTCGGTGCCAATCTTGTCGGCGTCGTCGATGTAAATGAGAGCAGAGCGGCAGCTATCGGAGAGAATCTGGGAGTCCCATGGTTTACAGATTTTGACGACTTCATCAAGCGGGCGTCGCCGGAGGCCATCAGCATCGTCGTGCCCACGAGCATGCACTTCGAGATCGCGCGCAAGGCCTTGCTTAACGGCATAAGTGTTCTCATAGAGAAGCCTGTTACCACTACCGTGCACGAGGCCGAGGAGCTGATAAGGTTCGCGGCCGAGTCGGACCTTGTGCTACAGGTGGGGCACATTGAGCGGTTCAACAGTGCTGTGCAGTACATCTCTAAAATTATCCATGAACCTCTCTTTCTGCAGTCGCGGCGTCTTGGCCCTTACTCGCCGAGGATAAGCGACGTTGGGGTCGTGCTGGATCTTATGATCCACGATATCGATATAATACTGTCGCTAGTCCGTTCGGAGATATCAAACATCTCCGCTACAGGAAGGTGCATCCGCTCGGACCATGAGGACATAGCCTCTGCTCAGATATCATTCGCAAACGGCTCTATGGCGCATATCCTTGTGAGCCGCATGTCGGAGCGAAGGTTGCGTCAGCTTGAGATAATGGAGCCGGAGAGGTACGTCACCATTGACTACGAGACCCAGGATGTGTCGATCAACAGATGCGTCCGCCAGAATAACAACAGTCTGGTCGAGGTGATTGAGCACCCGGTCTTCCCGAAGAGCGAGCCTCTGAAACTTGAACTGCAGCACTTCGTCACCTGCGTCCGAGAGGGGAGGCAGCCCCTGGTCGGCATCACAGATGGAAAGAGGGCGCTAGAGGTAGCGGTCTCCGTCCTGAGGCAGATACATCTTGCCGAGTCGGGAGGCGTGCAAAAGGATGCGGTCTCCTGTTAACGGCTTATGAATGTAAAGCAAGGACCCCGGACTCTTCGTTCCGGGGTCCTTGCTTTAGTGCCTTTAATAATTATCTTTTATTTCTTTCTGATTAAAGCATAATATCCATATTTCGAAGTGGCACATTGTTTTTTTATAGAGTATCCTTACTCTGATCATTAGTTCTTTACAATAAACTCATCGGAGAGCAATATGCCTGTTGTAAACATTCAAGCGTTAATAGCACTGGCTCTCTTTTTTATATCGCTGTTTCTGGCCAGAATAATTGTTCGTATTCAGAATGGGTCTTTGCCGGGAGGGCCTCTCTGGGTTCTGTATCTCAGGGTACTGTTAGGCTTTACTTTTGCGGGCTCTATCACCCTCGGCTTCTATTCTTTCGCGGGAATAGACGTTATTTCCGGCCATATATAGCCCGTAAGGTCGTAGATAAACTATAATAGCGAGGGGGCATTTTGAATCGTTTTTTGGCCTCCCGACTCAAATGAGTACCGGTTTTTTCTGATGTCGCAAAATAATAAGGAGGAGATTGTTATAAAACAGACGCGGTTCGCAATTTGTCTCGCCCTTCTTACTCTGCTCCTCGTCTCTTTCTTCTCCAAGCCGTCGGGCGCGGATCTCCTTCCTGCCGCAGACAGAGAGGGGGCCGAGCGTTACTTCTCCGAGGCTTACGAACACTTCATTGCAAGAGAATACACCACCGCTCTCGCGAGTCTTGATAGATCGCTTGAGCTCAACACCTATTTTGTTGACTACTACCTCATGCGGGGGCTTGTTTTGCACCGCATAGGAAGAGGGGAGGAGGCAGTAAAGTCTATCCGGTATTACCTGGAGGTTCGGCCAAAGGACAGCGCAGCTCCCAGAATTCTTGAGCGTTTATGGTACGAGGAGCTTTTCATCAGGGAGTTTATCTCCGGAGAACCGATTAATTCGAGGATAGTTTCCTCCCAAAAAGACCTTAAGAGGATCCTGTCACTCAACACTCTGAGCACACTTGGGGTGTTGGGGCTGGGGAAGGTCACATCTTTTGGCGACGGAGTATTCATAGCCGACACGCTGGGAGACAAAATTGTCTTACGACTGCCGGACGAGTCGCATTTCAAGTCAGTTGATGTAGAATCACCGGTTGCGGCACTTCCGATGGGTGACCGTTCTTTTTTCATCGTTTCCGAGAAGGGGGACATCCTGAAGGTCGAGGAGGGAGCCTCATCGCCCGTGATAGTCGGGAGTTTGCCCTTGATGCCCTCGGACGCAGCTCTGCTTTCAAACGGCCTGCTCGCCGTCTCGAGCGCTGTGAACAGGAGCGTCTCCATCTACTCGTTCCCCGGTCTGGAGCTGGTGAAGACAATAGTCCCCGCTCTGGGAGACCACCTTTTCGAACCGGTTGCACTGTCCGCTTATGGTGGGTGGTTGGCGATTGCGGACAGGGGTAATAACAGGGTCGCAATACACTCCCTGTTCGACGAGGGCATCAGCTTTTTCGTCGATGTGGACGAACCGAGGGACCTGACGTGGTCTTCATTCGGCGACCTGTTCATCCTCAATGAGGCAGGAGAGGTGTCAAGGGGAAGAATCTCCATAGCGCGCAGAATGGTGACCGAATTCGAGACAGTCCTTACGGGCGCTGCTCATGGGTGGAGCCTGTTCCCAGTGCAGGACAAGGTTTACTGCCTGGATATCTCGGCCTCCAAGATATGGGAGATGTTCCCGGTGCCGTTGGGAGATGGTTTTGCCTCTCTGTCACTGTCCGCCCCCTCCATATCGAGGGAGGAGGAGAATGAAAGCTTTATACTTGATGGTTTTTTATGCGGCCCATTCAGAACGTACCTATCAAATAACACTCCCATTATCTCCTCTGTATGGAATGAGCGCCTCCTGGTGGGGAGCTACACCCCGAAAATGCCCGACCACCCCGGAACGACCCTCTTTTTCAAGACGGCTGAAAACAGTGCGCCGCAGGGGGATGTCGAAAGGAAGGCCGCTTCCGGAGGGGACGTCCTGAACTCGCTTATGGAGGAATGGGACGCTAGAAGAGGTGCGGTGGCGAACATAGTCCTCTCCGCAGCAACGCCCTTCTCCCGGGAAGAAGCTTGCCGGCTGGCGGGCTTTTGCCTGCGGAACCGGGTCAGGATATTTGTTTATGCGGATACCGTTCCTTCCCTGGAGCTCCTGCGGGCGGCGACTCTTTCCGATGGAAGCGTAGTTTTCGTCCCCAACGGCGTATGGGGAGCCTTCCCGCCCTATTCCACAGGCACAGTCAAAATGGTTCTTCCTACCGACGAGTCCTCATCAGGTTTTCCAAGCAAATCAACTCTGTCGGTCTACCTGGATATCGGGGTCATACCGACTAAGGACTGGATACCCCTCTGGCCGGATCTGCTTTGATCTTTGACAGTGAATAATGTAATTTTTAAAGTAAGGAGAGATACAGGGATGAACAAGGAGTATACAGAAGCGAAAGACCGTTTTGAAGCCGGCGTCTCAAAGACTCTTCAGAAACACAAAGAGCGGAATGAGGCTTTTAAGACGGGAGGAGGGATACCGCTTGAGCGGCTCTACGGACCCGAGGCATCCAAAGAGTCCGACTACCTTAGCGAGATCGGTTTCCCCGGCGAATACCCATTCACGCGGGGAGTACAGCCTACCATGTACAGGGGCAGGTTCTGGACGATGCGCCAATACGCCGGTTTTGCCTCGGCGGAGGAGTCCAACGAGAGATACCGTTATCTGCTAGCATCCGGCACCACAGGACTGTCCGTGGCGTTCGACCTGCCGACCCAGATCGGCTACGACTCCGACGATCCGATGGCCCAGGGGGAGTGCGGGAAGGTTGGAGTCGCCATCGACAGCCTGAAGGACATGGAGATTTTGTTCGACCAGATTCCGCTTGACAAAGTCTCTACCTCGATGACTATAAACGCCCCTGCCAGCGTGCTTCTGGCGATGTACATCTGCGTCGGCGAGAAACAGGGCGTTCCTATGAAGGAGCTCTCCGGGACCATCCAGAACGACATACTGAAGGAGTATATAGCGAGGGGCACGTACATATTCCCCCCCAAGCCGTCAATGCGGCTGATAACCGATATCTTCGAGTTCTGCAGCCAGAACGTGCCTAAGTGGAACACCATCTCCATCTCCGGCTATCACATAAGGGAGGCGGGCAGCACCGCGGCACAGGAGGTCGCCTTCACCCTCGCCGACGGCATCGCATACGTTGAGGCTGCGCGATCAAAGGGCCTTGATCCCAACGTATTCGGCGAAAGGCTCTCCTTCTTTTTCAACGCCCACAACGACTTCCTTGAGGAGGTAGCGAAGTTCAGGGCCGCCAGGCGTATGTGGGCGAAGATCATGAAGGAGAGGTTCGGAGTCACCAACCCGAAGGCTCAGATGCTCCGCTTCCACACCCAGACGGGAGGTTGTACCCTGACCGCACAGCAGCCTGAGAACAACATCGTCAGGGTGACACTGCAGGCGCTTGCATCCGTGCTTGGAGGGACCCAGTCGCTTCATACAAACAGCATGGACGAGGCACTGGCCCTGCCGTCGGAGAAGAGCGTCATGATAGCGCTACGGACCCAGCAGATAATTGCCAATGAATCCGGCGTAACCAACACGGTCGACCCCCTTGCGGGCAGTTACGCAATTGAATCCCTCACGGACAGCATTGAGAAGAAGGCTTTTGAGTACATTCAGCAGATCGACGAGATGGGCGGCATGCTTGTGGCGATTGAGAAAGGCTACCCTCAGAAGCACATCCAGGATTCTGCGTACGAATATCAGCGTGCTATCGAGTCAAAGCGGGCCGTTGTGGTAGGAGTGAACCAGTATCAGATCGAGGAGTCCAACAAGGACATGAAGCTTCTCTCAGTGGACGCCTCTGTGGGAGAGAGGCAGATCAATAAACTGGCGGAGCTGAAAAAGTCGCGCGATAATATCGCTGTGACAAACGCTCTGGACAACATCCGTTCCGCGGCAGCCAGCGATTCCCAGAACCTTATGCCGCTCATAATCAATGCCGTACGGGCTTACTCCACCGAGGGAGAGATCTGCGGCGTTCTTCGAGAAGTATACGGCGAGTACACCGAAAATATAGTTCTTTAGCCTCCAGCGCAGAGGACAGGACAACGGAGGGATCTTGTAATGAGCGAGAGAAAAATTCGAGTCGTCGTGGCCAAGCCCGGCTTGGACGGGCATGACAGAGGTGCGAAGGTAATAGCGCGAGCCCTTAGAGATGCGGGGTCAGAGGTCATATACACGGGACTCAGACAGACCCCGGAGCAGATCGTAGACACGGTAATCCAGGAGGACGCGGATGCGGTCGGGATAAGCATACTCTCCGGAGCGCATACCTTTTACTTCACAAAGATCATAGAGATGCTGAAGGAGCGAGACGCAAGCGACGTGATCGTATTCGGCGGCGGGGTGATACCGGACAATGATATACCGGGGCTACTGGACGCCGGAGCCGGAGCCGTATTCGGACCAGGGACTCCCACTTCGGCATGTGTTAAGTGGCTTGAAGAGGCGGTAGCGAATAAACGCGCGAAAGAGTAGCGCCCTGCCGTGGAGAACCTTCTCAAAAAGGCGTTGAACGGAGACATACGTTCGATCGCAAGGATAATAAGCCTCATAGAGAACGACACACCTTCCAAGGACGAACTGCTTAAGCGCATCTACCCGCTGAGCGGGAAGGCAATTGTGCTTGGGATAACCGGAAGTCCGGGGGCGGGAAAAAGCACCCTTACGGACAAGGTGATAGAGAGCTTCAGACGGCGGGATATGAAAGTGGCGGTGATAGCGATCGACCCGTCCAGTCCCTTTTCCGGAGGCGCCATACTGGCGGACAGAATCCGTATGCAGCGACACACGGGGGACCCCGGGGTTTACATCAGAAGCATGGGAACTCGCGGCTCTCTCGGTGGACTGAGCAGGGGAGCAAAAGAGTCGCTTATTCTGCTCGATGCCTGCGGATACGACGTGATAATAATCGAGACTGTGGGAGTAGGACAGTCGGAGGTCGACATAATCAAGATAGCCGACACGGTCTGCGTCGTACTGGTACCGGGGATGGGAGACGACATTCAGATAATGAAGGCCGGGATTATGGAGATAGCAAATGTCTTTGCCGTTAATAAGGCCGACAAGCCCGGAGTGGACCGGGTGGCGGCGGAGGTAAGGCTTATGCTGGATCTTGTAAAGGACGGAGAGTGGACTCCACCGGTACACCTGACAATCGCGGAGGACGGAACAGGAATCGAGGAGTTGGTCAACAGCTTCATAGCGCATTCCTCATTTCTAAAGGAGAGGCCAGAGGGCAGGCGCAGAGAGTGGAGACGGCTGGCCTTCGAGGTAGAGGGGGTATTATTGCAAAAGCTGACGAGGCTGGCTGAGGTACAGTGGAACTCGTACAGAACAGACGAGATCATGGACCTCTTGCTTGCGAGAAAGACCAATCCCTACGCCGTTGCCGAGGATGTGTTACAAAATATCATGCCCTGCGACCGCGCGGATCACAGGGTGACAGAGGAGGAAGATTCATCAGATGTCGCAGCGAACGATGGATGAGCTTTGCGAAGAACTGTTGTCAAAACGGGAGAGCGCGCGTAAGGGCGGCGGAGAGAAGGCGGTGGCCAGACAGAGAGAGAAGGGAAAACTGACTGCCCGAGAGCGCATTGATATGTTGTTGGATCCCGGTACCTTTAACGAGGTGGACGAGTTCATGCACCACAGGTGCGTGCATTTCGGGCTTGAAAAGACCGTTTTTGAAGGGGACGGAGTGGTCACAGGCTGGGGTCTTGTAGAAGGCCGCAAGGTATATGTTTTCAGCCAGGATTTCACCGTCCTCGGAGGATCGCTCGGGGAGATGCATGCCGAGAAGATCTGCAAGATACTTGACATGGCGTTGAGCACCGGCAGCCCCGTGGTCGGAATCAATGATAGCGGCGGCGCCAGAATCCAGGAGGCCGTGGATTCGCTGAACGGATACGGCAAGATCTTCTTCCGAAACACCCTCGCAAGCGGAGTAATCCCGCAACTTTCGATAATAGCAGGCCCCAGCGCTGGAGGAGCGGTTTACAGCCCAGCGCTTACAGACTACATATTCATGGTCGAGGGCACGGGTATCATGCACATCACCGGGCCTGCAGTCATAAAGGCCGTAACGGGGGAGGAGGTCACCAGCGAGCAGATAGGTGGCTCTCTTGCCAACAACAGCAAGAGTGGAAACGCTCACTTCACCGCCAAGAGCGAGGAGGAGTGCTTCGCTCAGGTGAGAAAGCTTCTCAGCTATCTGCCTCAGAACAACCTGGAGGACGCCCCCGAGAAAGACGCCGGGGAGGACCCTCTGAAAGAGGATATGGAGCTTCGCAACATCGTCCCGGTTAATCCGAACAAGAGCTACGACGTCCGCGAGGTCATCCGCCGGGTGATTGACGGTGCCGACTTCTTTGAAGTACAGCCTCTCTGGGCGAAGAACATCGTCATCGGCTACGCTCGCCTCGGAGGGAAGGTCATCGGCATAATAGCAAACCAAGCCGCGCATCTCGCCGGGTGCCTCGATATCGACGCCTCTGACAAGGCGAGCCGCTTCATCAGACACTGCGACGCCTTCAACATCCCGATCGTCACTTTTGTGGACGTTCCCGGCTACCTGCCCGGGACAGCCCAGGAGTTCGGCGGAATCATCCGCCACGGCGCCAAGATGCTCTATGCTTACAGCGAGGCCACAGTTCCTCTCATCACACTGGTGCTTAGGAAGGCCTACGGCGGGGCATACCTCGGAATGTGCAGCAAGGCCCTTGGAGCGGATATGGTTCTTGCATGGCCGCAGGCAGAGATCGCCGTCATGGGCGCGGAGGGCGCGGCCAATATAGTATTCCGTCGTGAGATCGAGGCCGCCGAGGACTCCGTTGCCACCCGCACAAAGAAGATCGAGGAGTACCGCGAGGCGTTTGCCAACCCCTATGTCGCCGCGGAGCGCGGTTTTGTCGACCGGGTCATTCTGCCGGAGACCACACGCGGTGAGATCTGGCGCGCAATCATCGCATCCGAGAACAGACGTGATCTAAGGCCGCGCCGCAAACACGGCGTCATGCCTCACTAACTTTACGAGGAGAGTGAGAAAAACATGGAAACTGTTGCAGTAAACGGTGCCGTTGAAGTAGCGGAGACAGCGGGCCGCGCGGCTGAATCTCTATCGGGCGTGGGCGGCGCGCTGACCATGTGCGTCATCGCCTTCACAGTGGTCTTCCTTGTGCTTAGCGGGCTCACCGGGGTCATATACGGAATCAAGTACATAGCACAGGGCCTCGAGCGCAAGAAAAACGAGCCGCCATCCGGTGGGTCCGGGGTACAGGCATCCGTCGCATCAACCTCTCCGACACCAGCCTCCGACAGCAGACTTCTCGCTGTGATCACTGCTGCTGTCGCGGCATCCGGCATCAGTGGACGCATAACGGGCATTTATCCAAACGGTGAAATCTGTCTGAGGCACGTGAGATCATCCGGATGGAGGGGCATGGCGCTCTTCGAGGGAATTCAGGCCCTGGGAAGGGACTGGAAGTAACAGAATCGATAGTTTCCAGCATTTTCAACGTAGCATTGTAGCAAAGAATAATTATATACAAGGAGGCTCATCGCACAATGAGCAGGAAGTTTAAAATTACAGTTGACGGAACAGCATACACGGTGGAAGTTGAAGACCTTGGAGCAGGCGCACCCGTTGTCTCTCCGGCCCAGCCGGCCAAGCCGGCACCCGTATCGCCCCCTGTCGCGGCGACTCCAGCCCCCGTACCTGCGGCAGCCCCAGCGCCTGCCCCGGTACCGGCGGGAGCCGGTGCCCCCGTGGCCGCTCCAATGCCTGGTAAAGTATTGAAAGTCTCCGTATCAGTCGGCGCTCAGGTCAAGAACGGCGATATGGTACTCATCCTTGAGGCGATGAAGATGGAAAACGAAATTTTCTCCCCCGCAGATGGAGTAGTAAAGGAGATAAGAAGCCGTGAGGGCGACAACGTCAACACAGGCGACATAATGATGGTGATCGGCTAATCATTTCGAATAGACGCTAAGGAGGGGAGTTAATCACAATGGATAGCTATTTACTGGCGATAAGGGAGATATTCGAGGCTTCTGGCTTCGCCGGCCTGACGGGAGGACATATTACAATGCTCCTGGTTGCGCTGGTGATGCTTTACCTCGCCATCGGAAAGGGCTTTGAGCCTTTGTTGCTGGTCCCCATCGGTTTCGGATGTCTTCTTGTAAACCTTCCTCTTTCCGGGATAATGGAAGAGGGCGGGTTTCTGTACTACGTTTTCTTCGGCACGGAGCATGAGATATATCCCGTTATCATCTTCATGGGAATAGGGGCCCTGACGGACTTCGCTCCGCTGATCGCAAACCCGATAACATTCCTCCTCGGAGCCGCCGCTCAGCTAGGCGTGTTCGTTGCTCTTTTTGGTGCCATGATGATGGGCTTCTCAATCAAAGAAGCCGCGTCGATAGCGATAATCGGTGGTGCCGACGGCCCGACCAGCATCTATCTGACCATGAAACTTGCGCCTCAAGTGCTGGGGGCGGTCGCGGTGGCCGCCTACAGCTATATGTCCCTCGTTCCTCTTATTCAGCCTCCGGTAATAAAGATGCTGACCAGCAAGGCCGACAGAGGAATCAGAATGGAGACACTGCGTCCGGTCAGCAAGCTGGAGAAGATACTCTTCCCCATAGTCACGACTATGGCCTCGGGCCTCATCCTTCCCGCCTCCGTACCGCTGGTGGGAGTGCTGATGTTCGGCAACCTGCTGCGCGAGTGCGGCGCAACTGAGAGGCTTAGTCTGGCCGCGCAGAACGAGATACTGAACATCACCACCATATTTCTTGGCCTGTCCGTAGGGGGCACTATGAACGCCGAAAAATTCCTGACTCCTGCGACACTGAAGATCATCCTGCTGGGGCTGGTGGCCTTCGTCTTCAGCACAGCGGGAGGAGTGCTTTTCGGCCAGTTGCTCAAGAAGTGGAGCGGCGGAAAGATCAACCCGATGATAGGCTCAGCCGGAGTCTCCGCGGTGCCAATGGCGGCACGAGTGGTTCAGCGCGTTGTCCAGAAGGAGTTCCCGGGCAACTTCCTGCTGATGCACGCTATGGGGCCGAACGTAGCAGGAACCATAGGCACGGCCGTGGCAGCGGGAGTAATGCTCACTCTTCTGACGTAACAACAGCTTTTCAAGGCTTCGATCATCTGCCAAGGAGGCTCTCCCGCACTTTGAGAGCCTCCTTTTTTAGGGATTTCTACGGGCTTGTGCGTCTCTTTTGTCTAGTGTTATTATACCGAGGGGGCGCAAAGCTCTTCTATTGACAATTGAAAGGAACTGGGAGGGGGTCCGTCCATGAGAGTCGCCGTGGGTTCCGATCATGCTGCTTTCTCATTAAAAGAATTATTGCTGGATCATCTGAGGCGAAAGGCTGATATCGAGGTAATCGATATGGGGACCGAAACCGAAACAGTATCCTGCGACTACCCTGATATTGCCTTTAGGGTAGGAGAGGAGATCGCAAAAAAGAACGTCGACAGGGGAGTCCTCCTCTGTGGCACAGGTGTGGGAATGAGCATAGCGGCGAACAAAATCCCCGGCATCTACGCAGCTCACTGTCATGATGTCGAGACAGCCCGCTTCAGCCGTCTTCACAACAACTCAAACGTCATTACGATGGGAGCCAGGATTATCTCCCCCGAGCTAGCGTCCGCCATACTGGACACATGGCTCTCCACTGACTTCGAACAGGGCCGACACACGGCAAGGATCGCAAAGGTCCTGGACTACGAACGAAAAGTATGCCCGGGGCGCGCCTTCTCCGAGAAGGGGAAAACGGTCCTCTTCGAACACCCCCTGATGCTGCACAAAGTTAGCCTAATACGAAATAAAGATACATCAGTCAAGGAGTTCCGGGAGCTCGTACAGGAGATCGCCGGTCTCATGGTTTACGAGATGACGCGCAGTTTGCCATTAGTCAAGATAGAGGTTGAGACTCCTCTTGAGAGAACGGACGCTCTCGCCTTGGCAGGTAAGGACCTTGCGATAGTCCCGGTGCTTCGCGCGGGGCTTGGCATGGTCGACGGAATTTTACAGCTTATACCCAACGCCAAAGTGGGTCACATCGGGCTATACAGGGATCCCGACACTCTGCTCCCGGTCGAGTACTACTGCAAGCTTCCGGGAGACATCGATCAGCGGGATGTGTTGGTGCTAGACCCGATGCTCGCCACTGGAGGATCCGCCTCGGCCGCCATTAGCCTCATCAAGAAGCGGGGCGGAAAGAAGATATCCCTTGTATGCATCATCGCGGCTCCCGAGGGAGTATCAAAGGTGCACGCCGATCATCCGGATGTAGACATTTACGCGGCGGCACTTGACAGTCATCTCAACGACCACGGTTATATCGTTCCCGGGCTCGGCGATGCCGGTGACCGGCTGTACGGAACGAAGTAAGAGGGATTCGTGAGACCTGTCTTTTCCCTACTGCTTATAACTAGCGCGTGCATGTTCATATGGGGCGTATTCGTGACGCCTCTTTCGATTATCCTGTCGAACCGTTACCGCATTGTCGACAAACCCGGCGAGCGGAAGATCCACACCTCAATTACCCCGAGAGGAGCGGGAATAATCATCTGGCTGGGATTCCTGCTCTGGAGTCTTTACGCTGTGGAGGAGCTGCCCGTATTCCGCCCTCTGGCCATATCCGGGACGCTAGTATTTCTCAGCGGCTACTGGGACGATATAAAGACCCTTAGACCGGCGATTCGCCTTCTGTTTCAGACTACAGCCGCAACAATTTTTTTGATCTCTCTTGAAATACCCGCATACTGTTTCCCAATATTCCTTCTGTGGATTGTGGGCATGAGCAACGCGTTCAACCTCATCGACGGCGCCAACGGACTAAGCCTCTCGATGTGCATCACCGCTTCGCTTGCCCTGGCTCTATCTGGCTATTCCGACGTATTCCTTCCCCTGGCGGGGTTGGCGGCAGGGATCCTTCCCTGGAACTTCCCGAGGGCAAGGACCTTTATCGGCGACGGAGGCACAACCCTGATGGGCTTTCTCTACTCCGCCCTGTATGTATACTCGATAATGCCGTATATAGAGGGCTTTAACGTGTTCAACCTGACGCCCTCTCTGCTCCTTACAGGCGGGATTCCCGCAGCGGACACTCTCTTTGCTATAATGAGAAGGTTGGCTAGCGGAAAATCCCCATTTTTACCGGACAGGGGCCATATCCATCACCGCCTGATCGATGCGGGATGGGGTGCGGTATGGACGGTGGCCTTCTTAAGTGTCGTGCATCTGTTCCTTGTCGCGGCGGGAATACTTACCTCTGGGGTTTTCTTCGCGTAGTCGTCCCGTAGCCTTTTTTCGATAAGTAGTGAGGGGTCTCAAGGCAATGACAAATAGTAAAAAAATCGTCTGCGTAGTCGGAACCCGACCCGAGGGGATAAAAATGGCACCCCTGATACAGGCTCTTCGCAAGGAGGGCTTCGGAGTGACCGTACTCTCTACAGGGCAGCATCTTCATATGCTTAATCAATCACTTGAGTTTTTCGGCATCAGAGCGGACGTGAACCTATCGATAATGGAAGAGCGGCAGACGCTTGACGCGATCACCACAAAGGTGCTGAACGGGGTAGGGCTCTTTCTGGACAAGCACCCCCAGGATCTCATCCTGGTTCACGGGGACACATCCACAACCTTCGCCTCGGCCCTCGCCGCCTTTTATCGGGGGATCCCCATCGGTCACGTGGAGGCCGGGCTCAGAAGCGGGGACATATACAGCCCCTTTCCCGAGGAGGGCAACAGGGTTCTGACCGACCGTTTGGCCTCTCTCTGGTTCGCGCCGACGAAAAGGGCGGCGCAAAACCTCCGAAGAGAGGGGCTTCCTGTGTCCGACGAGACGCTGATAGTCACGGGCAATACAGTAATCGACGCCCTGAGGCAGGCCATGGAGAGGAATTACGATCCCTGCGAAGAGCTTCTTTCCCTCAAGGGGTTCGAGGGACCTCTTCTTCTTATGACCGCTCATCGCAGGGAGTCCTGGGGAGCACCGCTTGAGTCCATATGCGAGGCGATTCTCGACATACTAGACCGGAACTGCGACGTCAGGGTGTTGATACCTCTACATAAAAACCCGTCCGTACGCGAGGTGATCCACCGCCTCCTCGGTGACAGGGAGAGGGTACTACTGACCGAGCCGTTGGATTACCCCGGTTTTGTCTGGGCGATGAGGAGAAGCTCCCTGATACTGAGCGACAGCGGTGGCGTTCAGGAGGAATCTGCCGAGCTTAAGATACCGTTGCTCGTCATGAGGGACTCCTCCGAGAGGCCGGAGGCCCTGGAGGAAGGGACAGCTATCCTGGTCGGTACCGACAGGAGGACCATATCCGAAACAGCTATGCGAACCCTTACCGAAGGCTCCTTCAGGGATGAACTTTTAAACAGGGGCGAGAACCCCTTCGGAAGCGGCGATGCATCAGGAAAGATTATTGAGGCGATAAAACGCTTCTTTTCGAAAAGGACAGGGTGAGCAAGGTATCCTGTCGGTATTTCCTATTTATTTCTCAGGGGGAATATGAACGTGGAGTCAAAAATGAAGATTATCGGCGGAACCCCGCTGAAAGGTAGGATCTACGCACAGGGCGCAAAAAACGCTGCACTTCCGGTCATGGCGTCGGCCATACTCCTCAAGGGGCAGAAACTGACGCTCAACAGGGTCCCCAACCTGCTTGACGTGGTGACCATGGCCGACCTCATCAGAAGCCTTGGGGCTTCGGTCATGTTTAATGACCAGGTAATGGAGATATCCACCCCGTCGGAGATCTCGTGGGAGACCCCGCCCGATCTGGTTCGAAAGATGAGAGCGTCATCGCTCGTGCTGGGTCCTCTGCTCGCCCGATGCGGCAAGGCGATCATGCCGCTTCCCGGTGGCTGCTCGATAGGCAGCCGCCCCATTGATCTGCATCTGAAGGGGCTTACGCGGATGGGGGCCTCTATTGAACTCGTCCACGGAGCAGTTCACGCCGAGGCAAACGGACTGAAAGGGTGCCGGATATACCTCGACTTCCCATCGGTGGGCGCGACGGAGAACCTGATGATGGCGGCAGTATTCGCCAAGGGAGAGACAGTGCTCGAGAACACTGCACGAGAGCCTGAAATATTCAATCTGGTAGAGTCATTGCGCTCTATGGGTGCATTAATCGAAGCGGACGGCACCGGCGTCATCAAAATCCAGGGAGTTGACTCCCTCCAAAGCGCATCCGCCACCATCATCCCCGACAGGGTTGAGGCCTCAACCTATATACTGGCCGGGGCCGCCACGAACGGAGAGGTCACGGTGGCGGACATCATACCCAACCACATCGATTCCCTGCTGGCCAAGCTGGAGGAGGCGGGAGCGAACCTCACGGTCGGCGAGACCGAGGTCACTATACACCCGTCCGGAAGGCTGAAGGCCGTCTCCTTAAAGACTCTGCCGTATCCGGGTTTCCCTACCGACTTCCAGCCGCAGGTCATGGTGGCGCTTTGCCTCGCCGAGGGGACCAGCATCGTCCAGGAGAGCGTGTTCCAATCCCGTTTTCTTCATGTCAGCGAGCTGAACAAGATGGGGGCGAAGATTGACATCCAGAGCAACTCGGCGATCATCAACGGCGTCGAGTCCCTCGCTGGTGCTGACGTTGTCGCGACGGACCTGCGCGCCGGAGCCGCCCTTGTTCTGGCTGGGCTGGCGGCGCACGACGCTACCTGCGTTCATCGACTTGGACATATCTTCAGAGGTTACGAGCGCCTGGAAGAGAAGCTCAGAACCATCGGCGCGAACATCTCGATTCTGCCAGAGGCGGAGGAGTGCAAGGGCAGCTCTCTATCGCAGCCCTCGTGATGCCTGCCGGCATCAAAAACGAAAAATGGCCCTGAACGCTTCTCACCCCACCAGAGTGATTGCATTCGTCGGTCCTGCGGGAACGGGCAAAAGCCAGCGGGCGCAGATGGTGGCCATGGAGAACGAGGTCGATTATATAATCGACGACGGACTGGTTATCGCGAAGGGAAGGATCATGGCCGGGAAGAGCGCGAAGGCCGAGAAAAACCTTGTCAGGGCAATAAGAAGAGCTCTTTTCCAATTCCCGGACCACAGGAGGGCGGTACGGTCGTTTCTAGAGAAAAAAAGACCGAGAAAATTGATGATTATCGCCACCTCGATCTCCATGGCGGAGAAGATCACCAGAGCCCTTCGCCTCCCGCCTCCCGAGATGATCATAGACATCACTGAGGTGGCCTCGGCCGAGGATATTATCAAAGCGAGAAGAGAGCGCCATGAGAAGGGGCAGCATGTAATACCGGCCTCAAGGACCCAGATCAGAAGAAATTTCGCGGGAAAGCTTGTCGGGCATCTTAGAGGGCTCTTCAAAAACGTCGACAAAGAGGAAGGAGAGAGGACAATTGTACGCCCTCCCTTCAGCTTCTACGGAGAATTGACCATCGAGTCCTCTGCTGTTTTGGATCTTGTTCGCCAGGTTCTCTCCTCCAATCCACAGGTAACGGCGATTAAGGATATCAAGGTTCGCTACAAGGGCGAAGCAGTACTTATAGAGGTTTCGTTGCAGGTGATACCCGGGAAGATGGATTTTCATATGCTGGGGCTCGTAAACCAGAAGAAGGTCGCATCGGCGGTCAGCTATTTTACGGGGATGGATGTCGCAGGAGTCGACATCCGGATTGTGGAGGTAAAGCTACAATGAACAGCTTCGCGGGAGGAATAGACCAACAATCGGCGTGGCAGGAGCTTGAAAGGCGAGTGGAGACGTGTACCGCCTGCGAACTGTGCTCGACCAGAAAGAACACGGTCTTCGGGCAGGGCAACCGTTCCTCCCCTCTGGTATTCGTGGGGGAAGGACCCGGCGCCGATGAGGACAAACAGGGTCTTGCGTTCGTCGGGCGGGCGGGCAAGCTGCTTACAGGCATCTTTCAGGCTGCTGGGATAGAGAGGGAGAACGTCTTCATAACAAATATCGTGAAATGCCGCCCTCCTGAAAACAGAAACCCTCTGCCCGGAGAGATGATGGCGTGCAACCCCTTCCTTGAGGCTCAGCTCGCCCTGCTCAGGCCGCAGATAGTAGTCTGCCTGGGGAACGTAGCCGTCAAATGGCTGCTTAAAACTTCGGAGGGCATCTCATCACTAAGGGGACGTTGGTTTCCCTGGAGGGGGATACTTCTTTTCCCGATGTTTCACCCAAGTTACCTACTGCGCTACGATTCAAAAAAGAAGGGTAGCCCGAAGGACCTTACCTGGCAGGATATCACCGAGCTCAAGACAAGGCTTGACAGCCTGACCGCCGGAGAGAGGCATTCATGATGACAAAAAAAGAAACCACGCCGGAACATGTCGCGATTATCATGGACGGGAACGGCCGATGGGCAAAGAGAAGGCGACTTCCTCGCCTTCTCGGGCACAAGGCCGGAGTCAGGGCAATCGAGAGGACTGTCCGGGCAGCTGACGCTATTGGTATTAAATATGTATCGCTTTACGCTTTTTCCACCGAAAACTGGAAGAGGCCGGAGATGGAGGTCTCCGGCCTGATGAGTATTTTCCGCTTCGCATTGCGCCGGAAAATAGAGGAGATGCACAGGGAGAACGTTCGGCTCCGCTTTGCGGGCTATCGTGACGCTAAGCTGCCGAGGGATTTAATCGAACTTATGGAGTTGGGCGAGAGCACGACAAGGGAAAACACCGGATTAACTCTTATTCCCTGTCTGAACTATGGAGGACGGCAGGAGATACTTCATGCGGTGAAAAAAATTATCGACTCCGGGGTGGAACCGCCTCTGACCGAGGACGCCTTCCGCTCCTTCCTTTATCTGCCGGACGTACCGGACCCGGACCTCGTCATACGCACAAGCGGGGAGACCAGACTCAGCAACTTCTGGCTGTGGCAGTCCTCCTACAGCGAGCTCTATTTCACCGATGTCCTGTGGCCCGACTTTGACAGGGATGAACTGAAGAATGCCGTAGATTTCTATGCAAACCGAGAGAGACGATATGGCACCCTCAAGTGAGAAAACCAGGGAGTTGATGACGCGTGGCGGTAGCGCGCTGATTATCGTGGCGGCGACCATGAGCGCCCTGTACGTAGGAGGCTTGATCTGGGTCTTCTTCGCCTCGGCATTGGCGCTGCTCTCCCTGGCCGAGTTCTACAGCATGCTGTCGAGAAAATTCAAGGTCTCCAAAGGGGTAGGATTCCTGACTTCAGCTCTGATATTCCTGTCCGCCTCAGAGGGTATCCACCCCATATCGCTGGTGCTTGCTCTCAGCATGTCAGCTTTCGTTGTGCTGTTCATCGAGATCATCAGGAGGCAGGTCCGGGCCGAGAGCTTTGCGATCTGGAATATGGGAGGCACCCTCTCGGGCATCGCCTACATCACCATACCCTGGGCCTTCATAATCCTGCTTCGGAGACTGCCCGGAGGGGGATTGTTGCTCTTAGCCATGTTCGTCTCGACATGGAGCTGCGACGTGGCGGCCTACCTCATAGGGTCGAAGTGGGGACGCAACCCTCTTTGCCTGAACATCAGCCCGAACAAGACATGGGAGGGGTTCATAGGGGGATTCTCCGCTTCGATTCTGGCCAGCGTCCTACTGGCGTTCGTGCTTGAGATTCCACCGGTACCCTTCCTGTTTGTAGGGTTTATCTGCGGTTTCGCCGGGCAGCTCGGCGATCTTGCCGAGTCGGTAATCAAG
>Ga0265293_10006676_pt1 | contig 18256 bp, 17 predicted proteins | sample Munlanlewell138R_FD_192505 | JGI IMG/M metagenome (GOLD analysis project Ga0265293, IMG submission 192505) | Leachate microbial communities from a municipal landfill in Southern Ontario, Canada - Leachate well 138R | ecosystem: Engineered > Solid waste > Landfill > Unclassified | place: Canada...
CATCGGAAGAAATAATATAATTATAGTCTTTTAAATAAGGGAACTTTTTTATTATACTCTGAGGACTCTGACTTCTTGAAAATTCAACAGTCCTAATATTTAATGCAGGCGGTATAAATCCCAAATTACTTATTATACTGTATGCCGGTCTGTCCACGTGAGCAGGAATACAAAACCCTCCAAAAGCCCTAACCAAATCAAATACTTCATTAATTGATAAAGAACAGGACGAAAGCAGTAATTTGTTTTCCTTATCAATTATTTCATCTTGTGAATTCATTATCAATTGTTTGCCAAACACTTCCTCATTGTTTATGAGATCAGGAAGACAATCATATATTATACCGTCAAATTTCATGGCTATATCCAGATCTTTAAAAAAACATAGTACATGTACTTCTTCTTTAGTCTGTACTTCAATCCCGGGTATAACCATCAAACCTTTGTTTTTAGCCACATCTATAATTGCAGGTAAATTCTTGCATGAATTGTGGTCAGTAAGAACTATTATATCCAGACCTTTTAATATCGACATATTAACTATGTTATTCGGAGTCATATCGTTATCAGCACAAGGAGATAAGGCCGAATGAATATGAAAATCAACTGCAAATTTCATATTAATTACCTAATCCTAAATTTACCATACCTTTTGCCAATTCAAAAGAAGATTTGTTTGAAGATAGTATTGGAATCTCTTCTGATGCGGACTTTCTAATAGTTTCATCCTCTACTTCGGCACCTTCACAAATAATTATACATGATAACTCTAACAAAGATGCCACTGCTACTATGTTTGAATGACTTTGTATAGTAATCCACGCATCTCCCTTTTGTGCATGTGCCATCACCCAGCTCAATAGATCACAAATATATGCCCCGTTAACTTCCCGCTCTAAACCGACCTCGCCGGAAAGCGGTTTGAGATTAAGTTTATCGCATATATCTCCAACTGTCATATAAATGCACCTCCTAGATATTTTTATTTTTAAAGTATTCCATAGATTTGACTATACATAGAGCTTCGCTATTTTCACCCTTCACAATATCCTCAGCAAAAGCCCTGCAAGTCGGTGAACCACATACACCGCAATCTAATCCAGGAAGATTTTTTAATATCTCTGTTACCATTTCCATTTTGTGAATTGATTTAACTAAATCTGTATCAAGTGACATAACTGATTTGGGTTCAATTTTTTCAGTCAGCCTTAAAAAACCGCTTTCATACATATTAATATATTTGTCCAGATCCTCATTAGACATCACAGATTTATCAGCAACCTTTACATAATTCATAATCCTATTCTTAGCAATAAAAGAATTCTGGATTAACAAAGGCCCTCCGACGCATCCGCCGTAACATGCGGAACATTCAATAAATTTTATATCATCCAGCTTTCCCAGCTCTACCTCTTCCAATACTTTAATAACATTACTGATGCCGTCGACTTCCAGACAGTTCTCGATTTCTGCTGCTTCCGCTTGTCCCCCGGCAATAGACCATAAAAGTGACTCTTTTGTACTTTTCCCTAAATTACCATTGCTTACCGAATCAATATTTCTTACTATATCCCCGTAAATATCCCTTATAGAGATTACACCGTCTATATATGATCTTTCTATTCCCAAGGGGTTCCTAACACTTGTAACCCTAGCCGTACACGGTGTTATGAAAACAACTCCGATATCATCATAAGAAAGGCCGGTTCTTTTCATAGTCTCCGCTTTAGCAACTCTGGCTGTTATTTCGATAGGAGTTTCCAAGTCAATAATATTAGGTAATAAGTCGGGAAACCTAACTTGTATAAGTCTAATTACAGCAGGGCATGAAGAATTGATAATAGGATATTTCAGATTTGACTTTTTTAATAAATAATCCCTGAGCAAGTGAACAGAAATCCTAGCTCCCATAGCAGCCTCGGCAACTTCATCAAATCCTATCTTTTTGACAGCATTTAACATCTTGCCGATTCCAATATTCGCAGGAAACTGTCCATACAAAGTTAAAGATGGAATTACTATATTATATTTAAAATTTTTAATGATTGATATATCATCGGTGGTAACGCTTTTCGCGTGATTTGGGCATATCCTTATGCATTCTCCGCAATCTATACATCTTTCCGGAATTATTTTTGCCTTTCCGCTACGCACTCTTATAGCTTCTGTAGGACATACCTTTAAACAACTGGTGCAACCGATACACCTTTCTTCCTTTAGTACTACTGAATGCAAGTAATCTCTCTCCACCTAATCACCGTCTTTCAAAAACATTTTCATAACGATAAATGTTCCTTGTTTTAAAATGCTTTTGATACTAAAGTCATCAGAACATTTTTTCATATTAGGAAGTCCCATACCGGCACCAAAACCCATCTCGCGGATTCTATCTGAAGCCGTTGAATAACCTTCTTTCATTGCCAAATCTACATCCTTGATCCCGGGACCTCTATCATTTGCATATATAGTAACTTTCCTTGGATCTATCTCTATAGTTATAGACCCTCCGTTTGAATGTATCACGAGATTCATTTCAGCCTCATAGGCGGCTATCGCCACTCTCCTTATAATGCCGGAATTTAAACCTAATTGCCTTAATATCTTTTTTATATTGCTTGAAGCTTCACCGGCTCTTTCAAAATCATCTTTCTCAATCTTAAAGTCATATCTTATATTATCCATGTGCACAACTCCTGTCTCAGTCTTCCTCTATTCCTCTTAGACCTTCGCTATACAATATACCTGATGTAGTATATAAGGTATACTTTGTAGTTAAAACCGCCATAGAATTTTCCGCTGCCAAGTCTATAACATCCTTCCCCGGTATTTTCCCTCTAACAAACAGTATTGCTACTACATCCGCCATTTCTGCAGTTCTTATTACTTGAGGATTGGTAAGGCCGGTTAATAAAAGCGTGTTCCCTTTAACATAAGCTAGAACATCACTCATTAAATCAGAACCAAAAGCATATTGAACTTCTGTATCTAAAAACTCACTGCCACATAGCACTTTAGCTTTTACTTTTTCCATAATATCAATTAATTTCAATACATTTCCCCCTTCCCAAAACTTATATACCTTTATACCCCATTATAATTATAAACATATATAAAATAATATCAATATGTCTATACTGCTGCTATTAAAAAACCTCAACTAATATTTAATTCGAAATAACCTTTTTCATTATAATAAAATCTACTAATCTGTCATTTAGATTAATAAATTGTTTAATCGTTCTTGAATAACTAAAACCGATGCTTTTCCAAAAAGAAATTCCCGAAGTATTGCTTGATATCACGCCGACAATGGCAACCTTTACGTCATATGTTTTATTCATAAATGTTATTATTGAATTGATGCATTTCTTACCTAACCCTTCACTTCTATATCTTTTTACAATCAAAAAAGATGATATCCAAAACTTTTCATTATCATCATAATCTATACGTCCTTTAATAACGCCTATCATTTCTTTTTTGTCTTTTAAATAAATCCCTGCAAAATACTCGTGACTGTTTATTAAAACTTCCAAGTATTTTTCCTTGATATCATCAAAGGATAAATCTTTATCCTTTCCGGTTGCAAACATTGAATCATAACTTTCATTGTAAAGATTCAATACCAAATCCAACTCTTCTTTACTAATATCTTTAAATGCAAACTCTTCTAGATCCAAATTTATTGACAACATGATTTCGCAATACCACCTAAATAAATATATGATATTTATATTCTACATAATAGTTTAAAATCCTTTTATTTGCCGGTTTTTAATATGAAGGTAAAGGATGAAAAGTAGAATTAAAATTGAAAATGTCACTCTGAACCTCTTTACACTGTCACTTTGAGCAAAGCGAAGAGTCTTATGTTCGATGGAAAGATTCTTCACTAGCGCTCAGAATGACAGTGGAGAAATTTCTGAATGACATTTTTATGCACTATACAGATTATTCACAATTATCTTCATTTTGGTGTTGGTGGCAAACAGAACCTGTGGATTTCAATTCCCCTTTTAGATACAATTCAACGTTTTCTTTTGCCTCGCCTCTTGCACCCACAATTACTTCAATATCTTTTTCGTTAAAAATATCAACCGCACCGCCGCCCATGCCCCCGGAAATAATAACCTTAACACCTAAGTCATTTAAAAAATTAGGTAAGAAACCCGGTTTATGTCCCGGATTCGGAACAGATTCACTTTTAACTATCTTAAAATCCTCTGTTTCGTAAATATTAAAATTTTGACAATGACCAAAATGTTCCGTAACCAAATTTCCTTCGCTTGCTACTGCAATTTTCATATTATTATCCCCTCTTTAAATCAAGTAGTATTTTTCAATACTTACTTTCTTATTTTTATATTTTTTAATAGATTATTTACTTAATTTCCAACTGCAAAACTATCCATGGAGCAACTGGAAATTACCCGCAAAGTTATATATAGTTTATACCTACATCATCGCTTACTGAGCAGTAAACGGTTTCATCCATATCACTCATAAATTAACTGGTAATATACTTATCAGCAAAATTTAGAAACCGCCATATATCATATTTTTAAAAACAATTTTCGTCGCATCTCCCGCAGCGCAATCAATATCAACTATTGTTTGACCATTGTTTACAGCTTTAACCGCTTCTTTATCATAAGGGATTTTTCCGGCCATTAATAAATTGTTTTTTTCACAAAATTCTTCAATTCTTTTTGTATTATTTATATTAGTATCATATTTATTGATGCAAACCGCAATCTTCACCTGAAAGTTATTTGCAGTTTTTATTATCCGCTCCATATCGCTTATTCCTGATATAGACGGCTCTGTAACAATTAAAACCATATCTACTCCGCTTAAAGATGCTATAACAGGACAACCTATACCGGGGGAACCGTCAATTATCGCAAAATCAATATCTTCCGCCGCTGATTTAAGGCGTTTTTTAACATCACTGACTAATAGCCCCGAGTTCCCGCTGCCCATTTTTAATTGAGCGGTAGAGAAAATACTTTCTCCCTTATACAGCATTAACTCTCCTGCCACGGCAGGTACCATAGTTACCGCATCTACGGGACATACATATTCACAAACACTGCAGCCCTCACACCCAAAGTAATCAACCTTATAATTATTGCCTGCACCGTCTATATAAATAGCATCAAAACGACATTTCTGTCTGCATAAATCACATTTAGTACATAAATCCGTATCTATTACAGCCTTATCCATTCCGTAGTAATCCTCTATCTCAGGTTTAACAGGCTGATTCATGACCAAATGTAAATTAGGTGCATCTACATCGCAATCTGCATAAGCCTTGGCCTTAGAAAGTTTTATAAAAGCGCTTGCTATGGTAGTTTTACCCGTACCGCCTTTCCCGCTAAGGATTAACAATTGCTTCATGTTGCACCTCCTCAACTATTTTTCCAAGTATTTCTGAAAACATTTTTTTATATTTTAGACTTTCCCTTGCAGCTATTAAGGCATTTGAGTTTAGTGTGCCAAGTTCATTATCAAAAGGGATTTTATCCAGTATCTTTATATTATTTTTTATGCAAAACTCTTCAGCAGGGTTTTCACCTTCTAAGCACTTATTCAATATTACTCCATGAGGTTTATTAAACAGCTTCACAAGTTCATACACCATGTTAAGATTATGAACACCGAATACGGTGGGTTCTGCTATCAAAACACAATAATCCGCATCTTTTATGCTTTCCATAACGATACATGCGCTTCCCGGTGGGCAATCAATTATTGTTCTTTGACTATTTTTGGGTTCTTCGGCTAAAAGCTTATCAATGATAGGGATTCCTGAAGCTTCACCTATATTTAAAATGCCGCTCAATACATTAGTACCTTGTGAAACGCCTTTTTGCACTTCACCGATTATCTTATCCTTTTCCGTCAGTGCTTTTTCCGGGCAGACCAACACGCACCCGCCACATGAGTGGCAAATGTTATCAAACACTATAAGCTTATTATTAATATAAGCCAATGCGTTAAACTTACAAAATTCAACGCATTTTTGGCATCCGTTACAAAGGCTCATATCTACAACAGGTATTTTAACTGCCACTTTTTCTTTTATTACTCCTTTTGGCTTTAGAAAAAGATGGCCATTGGGCTCTTCCACGTCACAATCAATATAAGTTGTATTATCTCCTACCACTGCCATATTAACAGATAAAAGTGTCTTTCCCGTGCCGCCTTTGCCACTTAGCACAGCAATCTTCATCCTATCTGCCTCCATGATCATGAAACCCGGGATGTATATCCATGAGCAACGATAATTTACCCTCATTAAAGGCTTTTATATTATCCTCAATAGAATCTCCCTCAGTTTTATAAAGCTTGATATTTGCTATTCTTAGTATATCCGCTGCATTATCGCCACACCTGGGAGTAAGCAGTGCACCTACCTTATTATCTGCTACCATTTGTGCTGCTTTTACCCCTGCTCCTCCCCGACTTGTAGCCGCACTATTGTTTAAAAAAGTATTTTCTTTTGATTCTATATCATGTATCAAAAAATAAGGAGCCCTGCCAAAAGATTGACATATACCGTTTTCCAAAGATTTATCATTTACCGGAATTGCTATTTTCATTAAAATTCTCCTCCTCTACCAAATCTGCGTCTGTGACACTTTCCATTGCCACATGTTTTATCATAACCATTACAAAGTTCATAATCTCCGCCCTCAATCTTCAACATTTTTCCTTCGACTAGGGATTCAGCCACCTTTTTTCGCGCATCACTGTAGATACGCTGCACTGTTGTTCGGGCAACATGCATTCTTTCGGAACATTCTTCCTGTGTCATTCCTTCCAAATCAATTAACCGTATGGTTTCATACTCATCTACCGACATAATTATTAAGTGATTCTTATCTATATGCCTGTTTAACGGGCCAAAACTGTCTATTTCCGGTAAACCGCATACTCTTCTCCACTTTCTAGGTCTTGCCATATTTAAGTATTCACCTCACTTTTGCCTTATGAATCCCCGTCTGCTTCCTCGTCTAGGGCCTGAACCAAATCTGCGAAAGAGCCCAAGTCCTCGCCCTACTCGACGTTTAAACCCAATACCTCGTCTAAATCCTCCACCATATCCGTAATCTTCATCATATCCGACGGGATTAGCATCCGTACAATCACCTAAGCCTCTTCCTGTCATAGCACCTCGGCCTAAGGGTCCTGTTCCGTCTCTTCTCGGCATCATTATCGCCTCCTTTCAACTACCCTAAGATTCTTCGTCGCAAGCTCCTCGAAAATGACAATTTCGTAACTGTCATCCTGAGTTCTAAGTTAATTATACACCGTTTCGGTCATATGTCAATAATTTAGCTTTTTAAAACTCCTTTAATTAATTGGTAACATTAGCTATAATTATATCAAGAGCAATGATAAAAACAAACATCTTACTTATTGCTTTCAATCAAACGGGGCACCCATGGTTACAGTTCAAATATGTTTTTTAGATTATTAGTTTTTGTCAAAGATTATGTTGCGGGGAGCGATAATAGAGGCAAATATAATAGGCTGCTTATCAAAAATAGTTAAGGTTTGAACAGTAGCCACCGATGCCTTAATTTCTAACTTTATAATACCGGTAATTTATAATAATGTGAGGCGATTGAATTGAATAAAAAAAACACCGGAATTAAAAAAGTCTATATAGCGGCTATATCCTATGCTTTTATAATCGGCTTTTCTTTTCTATCAACAAAAATAGCTTTATCAGTTTCTTCTAACCCTTTAGATATATTAGCTTACCGATTTACTGCCGCATTTATTGCAGTGCTGATGCTTATGCTTTTTAAGTTTGTTAAGTTAAACTACAGCAAAGAAACCATTAAGAAAATTATTCCTTTAGCATTATTATATCCAATGGCCTTTTTTTCATTTCAAACATTTGGTTTGCAATACGCCTCCTCTTCGGAGGCAGCTATAATATCAGCCTCCGCACCAATTTTTATTTTAATATTAGCAAAAATTTTTATAAACGAACAAACGAATATACTGCAGAAACTATCTATAGTGATTTCAGTATCAGGCGTAATTTATATTACTCTTATGAAAGGCTCTTCTTTTGAATTTAATAACATAAAAGGGATTGCACTGCTTCTATTATCCAATTTGGCTCTAGCGGGCTATAGTGTTATGGCGAGGATTCTAACGAAAAAATTTACCAATATAGAGTTAAGCTTTATGATGATTATAATCAGTTTTTTAGTTTTCAATATTATAGCAGTAAGCAATCATCTGGCAAATGGAACAATAGGTGATTTCATATATCCCTTATCTGATATTAAATTTATTTTTGCAATAATATATTTAGGTGTATTATCCTCATTGGTTTCATCTTTAATGACAAACTACGTATTATCAAAAATGGAAGCCTCAAAAATGAGCGTATTTTCTAATTTGGGAACTGTCATCTCCATTATCGCAGGGGTTGTTGTGCTTAATGAAAAGGTTTTTTATTACCATATCATTGGTTCTATTCTAATTGTCGGCGGGGTTATAGGAACAAACTTCCTAGGAAAAACAAAAAGTGGAAGTTCTGATTAGGATATAAATTATAATGCATGATTTAGGGAAATGATATTGCGGATTTATGCAAGGAGTGCGAATAATTATGAATAAGTTTGCTTGCGGCGTTGATTTGGGCGGAACAAAGCTCAGAATAGGAATAGTGAATAGTGATGGAAATGTTATTGAAAATATTCAAATACCCACTCATAATCATAGAGGTCCGGAAACCGTTATAAATAACATAAATGATAATATAACTGACCTTCTTAAAAAAACAAATATCAAACAAAAAGACTTGGAGGGCATCGGCATTTGTGTCCCCGGGTTTTTTAACTCCGAAATGGGAAAGATATTTTCTCTTACTAACCTTCCCGGATGGGAGGGCATACCCATTGTTGATATAATAGAGAAAAAATTTCATATGCCTGTTAAACTGGCCAATGATGCCCATATGGCTGCTTATGGGGAATATCTATATGGAGCGGGAAAAGGCACTAAGAACTTTGTATATATAACTATAAGCACCGGCATCGGCGGCGGTATAATAATTGAAGGAAAGCCCTATTATGGGACTAATCACGGTGCCGCAGAATTCGGACATATTGTCATTGATATAAACGGTGAAAAATGCAATTGCGGAAATTACGGCTGTTTTGAGGCTATGGCATCGGGAACGGCAATAGCAAAGCATGGTGAACGTATAAAAAGTTTATCAGAAAATAAACCCGTAAAGGCCGAACATGTTTTTGAAGCTGCCAAAGGAGGAAACAGATTAGCTATCGATATAATTGATAAGGAAGCCCTTTATCTAGGAATAGGTTTGTGTAATATATTAGCTGCCTATAATCCGGAAATGATAGCCATAGGCGGAGGTGTATCTAATCAATGGGATATATTATATCCTAAAATAATGAGAATTATAAAAAACAGGGCTTTAAAACATAATGCAAAGGCATGCAAAATAGTAAAATCAAGATTAAAGGAAGATGCAGGAATCATAGGTGCAGCTGCTTCACTATTTTTTTAAATAGCATCCGTTTACACGTTCTCAATTGGACCTTGTGTTTTAATTATAGATTTAAAGAAATATCTTAGATTTTCACTGAACATATGCTCCTATGATGGAAACAAAGTCATTTTTCATTATAAACAGCAACTTCCCCTCCTCCTTTTCTTTTGATCTGATACAATGCTTTGTCGGCCTTTTGAAACAATTCTTCATAAGAAATTTCTTCATGAAAAAATGCTATTCCCATACTGATTGAAATACAAATATCTTGATTCATTTCCGTAATAAGCCTTGACAATTGCTCACACTTTGCCTGAACAAAGTTTTTTGAAGGAATGCCGTTTATATATATGCAAAACTCATCTCCCCCAATACGTCCGATGATATCCGTTTTTCTAAAAATCGACTTCATGGCTTTGCTTATGTTTGCTAAAACCTCATTTCCCTTTAAGTGACCAAAATTATCATTAATTTCTTTAAAATTATCACAATCTATCATTATTAAAGCATCCGTCTTGTATTTATCTTTAATTTCCATACTTTCAATTATTAATTCTTTGGTTGTTGCTGCGTTATATAAACCGGTCATTCCGTCTAATTGAGCTTTTATAATAAGTTCTTCCTTTTCCGCTACTTCTTTGCTGACATCAACCAATTTTCCGATAATAGAGTGCATTTTCCCTTTATCGTCTTTTATAATAGTATTAATAGCCTTAAATATGCCTGTCCTACCGTCGCTAAGGGGAAGTTTAATTATTAAAAAATTTTCAAATGTCCCCTGACCCCCGTCTTCTTCGATAGACTTGGATGCGACATTGGAATCAAAATTTTTTTTATAAATCGAATCAGTATTAAATATAGCATTTTTCAATTTTTCAATTACTAAATCCAGTTTTCTTCCGGCTCCAAATAACTGAATGCTTCTTTCGGATAATTCTAATTCACCCGTATCCACACAATAGTCATATAAATATTCATTAGAAATATAAGCCAGTGCTTCATACCTTTTGTTTTGCATCCTAAGCTTTTTATTTATATTGATACTAAAAATAACAACGAATAATAATAAACTAATGATTAAAAAAGCTATAATAAATATTTCATTGCCATAGCCGTCCATAATCATGGAAAGACTTGGTTTTCTATCTATATGTGATGTTACGTCTAATATCAAAGTCTGCATTTTGCTTTCATCTATGGCATCAATTGACTTATTTATTATAGAAAGTAAAACATCGTTCTTTTTTGAAAAACCGATGCAATATTCCCTAGATTCTTTTCCCCTGGGGATAGTAACAATGTTTTTATATCCGTTTAATAATGTGTAATAGGCAACTGAATATGCATTTCCATAACCGTAATCAGCTTTTCCTTTTTCCACTGCGTTTAGGGTATCTTCTCTAGTTCCATAATAAACGGCATTTTCTTCTTCTACACCCTCAGGTAACTGGCCTCCCTCTATCCCGGCATAAACCTTATCTCCTAAATAATTTAGGTTTACCGATGAATTTGCAAATAGTATCGTTTCAGATTTTAAATAAGGATGCGATAATATCATATTAGCAGGAGCATAGCTGTGAGTCGCACTTAAATATATATCATAATCGCTTTTTAAAGCTTCATCAACGGAATTATATAATTCATACTCAAATTTAAGCCCGGTCATCTCCGATATTTCATCAAGGATACGTATCGCTATACCCTTTATTTCGCCGTTACTATTTGTATGGTGCAGAGGTGCTACCCCGTCAATGGTAACTCCTTTTAGCACCATTCCCCGGGCTATATAATTTTTTTCCTCCTCAGTCAAATCTAATTGCGGCTGAGCGGTTGCGGAACCTAAAAGGTGCATTATAACAACAATTATAAATATCATGCTCTTAAATATAATTTTAAATCTATTCATAGGCATTCCTCACCCCTACCATGCTCGAATTTAGTAAAACTTAATTGCAAACTCCATAAACCCGCCGGAAAAGTCTTTAACCTTTACCCGTATAAAGTATAAGTTAATTGACTCCGTCTTTCAATGAAAAGTTTTTAAAATATAGTACCATATATCTATAAACCTAATCCCCCGGTCCCCCCTTATTTTACCTATTAATGTATGATATAATGAATTTAATGAAAATTCAAAAAATAGGGGGTTTATTCAATGAAGAATGTGTTTAAAAGAAAAATACTTGCTTTATCGCTTGTAATCTTACTAATTTTAGGCATGTCACAACCTGCTTTCGCATGTACAGCCACGGTAGTAGGCAAAGATGTGTCTGCTGATGGTAATCCTATGATTGCGAGAACCGAGGATGTGAGCTCATCACACAACAAAATGTTTATAGTAGTACCGGCTAAAACCTATAAACCGGGGGATATGTATGAAGATGAATATGGCTTTTCCTGGCCTATGCCTGAAAAAACATATAAATATACTGCTGCTCCCGACGGTTATCAAGACGAAGGAGATATTTTTGAATCCGTAGGATGGAATGAATACGGGGTTGCCATGACAGCCACTGTTACTGCGGAAGGCAATGAAGCGGCGATGGAAGCGGATCCGCTAACTGATGACGGAATTTACGAGTCCTCAATTGTCACCGTTGTTTTGCCGCAAATCAAAACCGCAAAAGAAGGTGTGGAATTAATAGGCAAAATAATGGATGAAAAAGGCTGTCAAGAAGGTGCCGTAGTATTATTGGCAGACAAAGACGGGATTTGGTATATGGAATTACTGTCCGGCCATCAATATTGTGCCGTTAAATATCCCGATGACGCTTATTCAGTAATCCCCAATTGTTATATGTTAGATAAGGTTGATATTAAAGATACTGAAAACGTATATGCTTCAAAAAACATCATCGCTTTGCCTAAAGAACACGGATTTTTAGTTGCGGAAGATGGATTAATCAACCTCAAAAAAACCTATGGGGAAGATTTGCAAGACTATAACAGGGATAGGCTGTGGGCAGGAATCAACTTCCTTGATTCTTCGAAAAACATACCTTATGATGCGGAAGACTTTGAACTTTTCCAAAAAACAGATAAGAAAATCTCCTTGGAAGATGTAATGGAATTACAAAGGTATCGTAACGAAGATACCGCCCTTGATGCAAACCTGCCGGAAAACAAAGGTAAAGTAAGGGCTATAGGTGTCTCGGAGCAAGCCGAATGCCATGTAATACAAATACGGGAAGATTACCCTGCGGAATTGGGCGGAGTTCTTTGGATGGCTATGGGAAATGCGGAATTTACTCAATACATACCTATTATAGGAGGAACAACAGAATCCTTTGAACCATATACTCTCCCCGGGGGAGAATTCACTTTAGATTCAGCTTACTGGACTATGAGGGGAGTTGCCGGATTTTGTGAAATAGATCGAGAACTTTACGGCAAATATGTACGAGAATATTACAAAAAAGAAGAAGCACGTCTCATTAAAGAATTAAAAGAAGCAGAAAAGAGCTTCATAGATGCCACTCCTGAAGAAGCTATTAAACTATCGACAGAATATACAGCAGAAAAATTACAAAAAGCCTACGATGAAGCTACCTTAATCTACAATGAAATAAGCACATATTTCCTTGATCAAATAGGCGACGGAGTATATAAAGAGGATTATGAATTTGAAATACCTTTTGTACCAAGTTTATTAGGAGAAGAAAGATTGGAGGAAATATATAAAGAACATAATATTCCTTTGGATGATGAAGAGGAAGAAGAAGAAGAAGAAGTTCCAACCGCTTCTAATAATATAGTCACCGTCAATGTAGGAGAAGTAAAGCTTCAAGGATATTCTATAGAAAATGAAAATTATGTTAAACTTAGGTATTTGGCTGCTATACTTGCGGACACCGAATATAAATTTTCATTAAAATATAATAAAGAAACCGATAAAATTGAAATTGTTATCGGTGAGCCTTATGTGAAGCTGGGTGAAGATTTGGCACCTTTGGATGAAAACATAACCCCAAAAATAGCAAGCCCCGTAATCAACATAAATGGGAAAGATTGTACCATAAAAGGCTATATTATTAATGGTAATTACTTTTTTGCCTTGAATGATATAATTAAATTAATTGAAGAACTTTCTATTGAATAAAAAAGGAGGGCTCGCCCCTCCTTTTACTGTCACTTTGAGCGAAGAGTCTTACCCTTCGATGGAAAGATTCTTCGGCTAAAGCCTCAGAATGACGGTGTTGGAAGGCTGTCACTTTGAGCGAAGAGTCTTACCCTTCGATGGAAAGATTCTTCGGCTAAAGCCTCAGAATGACGGTGTTGGGAGACTGCACTCTGACCTTTTCCCTACTGTCACTCTGAGCAAAGCGAAGAGTCTTTCTTATCTAGGATGACAGTTCCGGAAGGAAAAGCCCTATATCCTCTTCAACTGTACCGATGCCTGCAATACCAAACTTTTCAACAAGGACTTTTGCTGCATTGGGCGATAAAAATCCGGGCAGTGTGGGACCAAGGTGAATATCCTTAACTCCTAAATACAATAATGCTAACAGTACTATAACAGCTTTTTGTTCATACCAAGCAATATTAAAAGCTATTGGCAATTCATTAACATCATCCAATTCAAACACTTCTTTTAATTTCAATGCAATCAATGCAAGGGAATAAGAATCATTGCATTGACCTGCATCAAGAACCCTTGGAATGCCTCCTATATCTCCAAGAGGAAGTTTGTTATATCTATATTTGGCACACCCTGCTGTAAGAATAATCGTATCCTTCGGCAAAGCTTTTGCAAATTCAGTGTAATATTCCCTTGACTTCATTCTACCGTCACAACCGGCCATAACAAAGAATTTTTTAATAGCCCCGGATTTAATTGCATCAACAACCTTATCCGCAAGAGAAAGTACCTGATTATGGGCAAAACCTCCAATAATAGTTCCTTCTTCTATCTGTTTCGGTGCTTCCAAAGTCTTTGCCAGTTCAATGATTTCAGAAAAATCCTTTTTGCCTTCTTCGTCCGGTACAATATGAGGGCATCCCGGATAACCTACGGAATTAGTTGTAAAAATACGCTTTCTTATCTCTTCACTTCTGGGAGGCACAATACAATTCGTGGTAAATAAAATAGGTCCGTGGAATGTTTCAAACTCTTCAATCTGCTTCCACCATGCATTGCCATAGTTTCCTACAAAGTTTTCATATTTTTTAAAAGCAGGATAAGAATGAGCCGGTAACATCTCACCATGAGTATAAACATCTACACCGGTTCCTTGAGTCTGTTCCAATAATTGCTCCAAATCTCCCAAATCATGACCGGAAATAAGGATAGCAGGATTATCTCTGACACCGATATTCACCTCAGTGATTTCCGGGTGACCATAAGCGGAAGTATTTGCTTTATCAAGCAAAGCCATGGATTTTACACCGTATTCGCCGGTTTTTAAAGTCAAAGCCACAAGCTCGTCCGCTGTCATTGAATCATCCAGTGTAGCTGCAAGAGCTTCATACATAAACTCATTGATTTCAATATTCTTCTTTCCTAAATTTGCCGCATGTTCCATATAGGCAGCCATACCTTTAAGCCCATATATGATTAATTCTCGAAGAGAACGTACATCTTCGTTTTCCGTAGCCAACACTCCGACAGTGGAAGCCTTGTCCAACATTTCCTCACGAGAACCTACCGCAAATGTGGCCGCATCATGCAAGTCGGTATCGTTTTTATTAACTAAAGCATCCCTATAGCCAAGCATCTTTTTAATCTGTCTCTCAAAAGCATTGTCATCAAAGTTTGCATTTGTAATAGTCATAAAAAGGCTGTTTAGAACCTGATGGTTGGTGTCCGAAATATTGCTTATATCTATTTTATTTTTTGTCACTATATCTGCTATACCTTTTAGCGTATAAATCAACAAGTCTTGAAGTTTTGCTACTTCTTCGTTTTTTCCGCATACTCCCCTAACGGTGCATCCGGTATTTTTCGCTGTTTCTTGACATTGATAACAAAACATACTCATGATCATAACCTCCAATTTTATTTTTTATTTATAAAAGACTCTTCGCGTTGCTCAGAGTGAAAGTTATAGCCTTATCATTTTCCTGAGCCAACTTGAATACTTTTTCCACCATAAATTCTTCACCTCCGTGGAATTATTATATCATAGGTTTTATTTTAGTAGCAACAAAAAGGGAACGAACAAATTCGTTCCTTGTATTTTTGTTGTATCCCCTGCGTACCCTTATCCAGAGGCTTTAGCCGAAGAATCTTTCTTTCGGTACAGTAAGATTCCTCACTGCGTTCGGAATGACATCGTAGGGAGTCTCGGAATGACATCCTAGGGAGTCTCGGAATGACATCCTAGGGAGTCTCGGAAGGCATCGTAGGGAGTCTCTCGAAATGACATTTATTACATGTCATTCTGAAGGAACGTAGGGACTGAAGAATCTTAAAAGTCACGGTAAGAGAAAACCCTTCGCTTCATTTCCCAAATATAACTACGGTGTTTCTTCCCAAGCTTTTAGCGCGATAAATAGTGCTGGTGGCTCGTTTAATCAATTCTTCTTCAGTCATATTTTTATCATCAACCTGAATAATACCTGCACTAAAAGTAGCTTTAATAACTGTATCCCCTGCATCAATATCTTTGTCCCCAAAACCTTCTTTTATCCTATCAATAACCAAAAAAGCTTTTGAACTATCGGTATCGGGCAAAAGTACAACAAATTCCTCCCCTCCGTATCTAAATAAAATATCACACTTCCTGATATTTTTATTTAAATAAGATGCAAATTCTTTTAATACGCAGTCCCCCACACTATACCCATGTTTTTCATTTATAAGTCTTAAATAATCTATATCCACAAACGCAATAGAAAAAACTTTTCCGTTGCGTTTATACCTTTCCAATTCCTCTATAAAACGACAACTAAAATAATGTCTGGAATAAGCGCCGGTAAAATCGTCCCTAAGAAGTTTTTCTTTATATTTGTTTGACCTTCTAAGCGCTGCTTCAACCCTAGCCAACACTTCATTTATAATAAAAGGCTTAGTAATATAATCGTCCGCCCCTAATCTGACTCCTTTTATTCTATCTTCAGTACTGCCCACGGCACTTAAAAAAATAACATGTATATCAGCATATTCCGGTTTTGCCTTTATTTTGCCCAGCAATTCATAGCCACTAACCTCAGGCATTAGAATATCTAATATAATTACATCCGGTTTAATAGTATCAATAAGTTCAAAAGCAGATATAGGGTCATCGCAAATATATATGGTATATCCTTCCATAGTAAAAGCATTTTCCAACAATTTGAGAATTGTCAAATCATCGTCTATCAACAGTATTTTACCTCTGCTCTGAGTGTTTATATAATAGTTTTCCGGTAAATCAGTTGCTTCTACTATTGCACCATCGCCTGCACAACCAATCAGTTCTTTAATATTATATATCTCTTTATGTATTTCTTTAATCATTTCTTTTTCTACAACTTCATGCTTGTTTAGCTTTTCTTTAAGTCTTACTTCCCACCTTCTCCCTATAGAGGCCAAACTATCTAATTCCAAGGTTGAAGCAGTACCATTCATTGAATGAAAAAATCTTAATAAATCCTGTGCATCTTCTGTACTGCATTGTCCGTCACAACCATCTAAAATCTTATATATCTCCCTGATTTTAAAACAAAGCTCGTCAGTAAAGACTTGTTTTGATGCTTGAATCAATGCATCCAATTCTCTGTTATATATTTGAAAAACCACCCTTCTATTTTGGAAAAGCAATCGCTTTACTATTTTGCTAAAGGTAAATTAAAATAAAAAGTACTTCCCTGTCCAAGGGTTGATTCAAACTCAATGGTTCCCCCATGTAAAACAACAATTTCTTTGCTTATTGCTAAGCCTAAACCTGTACCTCCTATCTTTCTCCTATCGTCATTATTAACCCTATAAAACTTATCAAAAACTTTTTCCTTTGCCTCTTCAGGAATGCCCAGCCCAAAGTCCGCAATAGTAACTGTAATAGATTTATCATTCTTCGTTAAATCTATTTTTATATCGCTCCCCCCGGGTGAATACTTTATAGCATTTGAAATCAGATTTGATAAAACCTGAAGTATTTTATTCCTGTCGCAGACCACATTATATCTATCTTCTTCGATATGTTCAAAAACAAATTTATGTTTTTCACCTACTTTATCAAACAACTTAATAGCTTCGATAACAATCTGTTTCATATCACAAACTTGCATATCATATTCTTTTATTCCATTTTCTATTTTCTGAATATCTAAAAAGTTGCTTACCAAATCTGTTAATCTTTTTGCTTCCGAATTAATTATTCCGACATATTCTTTCTTTCGTTCCGTATCAAGTTTTCTTGTCAACAATAACTCGGAAAACCCGAGAATACTGCTCATAGGTGTTCTCAATTCATGGCTTACCGTGCTTATTAGCTCTGTTTTCATTTTATCTATTTCTTTTTGATGTGAAATATCCCTAACAACAAATACCCTGCCAAAAATATTTCCCGTCTCGCTAACACAAGGGTTGGAATAAAGATTAAGAAATCTTTTAATGGGCTGTTTCTGCTCCATATCTATTGAATATTTTTTATATATATCTTGCGTCAAGTTTATCAGAGTATCAAAGAGTTCATCATTATTTTCAATCCCTGCTACCGTATTTTTAAAGAATATTTCCGTTCCAAAGCTGGCATCATTATTTATATAAAAACTGTCTTTTGAATAGTA
>Ga0265293_10006677_pt1 | contig 18255 bp, 16 predicted proteins | sample Munlanlewell138R_FD_192505 | JGI IMG/M metagenome (GOLD analysis project Ga0265293, IMG submission 192505) | Leachate microbial communities from a municipal landfill in Southern Ontario, Canada - Leachate well 138R | ecosystem: Engineered > Solid waste > Landfill > Unclassified | place: Canada...
AGCCGAGCTCGCCTTTGGGGGCCCCGCTCAGGCCAACGATGATGAGCAATATGCCCACCACGACACCCAGGCAAGCCAGAACCTCGACGAAGTTCACGTCACTGATGAACGGCCCTATGGAGGCCGTATGGCCCGCGTCCACCTTGTTGAGCGCGGGCGGTATGGCGATGCCCTTGATGATCAGCACGACGAGAGAGACGCCCAACAGGCCAAGCCCACCGAAGGTGAAGCGCTTCATCGGTACCTCCTAGCGAGGAGCGGCCCCTCGTGGCGGCCAACCCGGCCGAGAAGCGCTCCAACGTGATAGGGCAACGATAGGCTCGAACGCCCCCCGGTTGCCGTGCGTTAGGTACATCGGCTGGCGGTCATGCAAGTTGGCTTGAACCCACGCGGCACAGGCCAAGGAAGCCTCGCGGCGCAGGTAAGGAAGCCTCGCGGCACAGGCCAAGGAAGCCTGGCGGCGCAGGCGCGGAAAGCCTAGCGGCACGAGGCGCAGGTCGGGTCAGCTCAGCGGGGCCGGGAACGCGACCCAGCGACCACGAGTACGATGCCGGCAACGACGGCAACTCCGGACGCGATGTCCGGGATATCGATACTCCGCTTCTCGGAAGCCGTCAACTCTACCGGGCCGAGATCGACCTTGGACGTGTTGGTGGTGTAAGTGACGCGCTTGACGACGAACCCCGCCACGCCTAGCACGATGAGGATCACACCTATGAGGACGAGCGGTTTCATATCTGCCTCCATACGATGCCCCCGAGGCCGGCGAGGCGGTCCGAGCGACCGGCCGACCGGGGAGGTCAGACATTGTAGGGGAGAACGGCGTGCCATTTCGGTAAGTTTGGTGAACTCCGGTTTAGATTTCCTGATATAGGGCCGACGGGGCTAGACGCATCGGCGCCCGCCAAGAACCGTTGGCGGTGCCGCCGCCGATGCTCAAACCAGCTCGAACTTGCCGCCCACGAGGCCAAGTGTCAACCTTGTGCGGTGGAGGCCTAAAGTGAGGGATCCTGAGGTCAAGGTTGGGTTCGTGGCCTCGGCGGCCGCGCTAGAAGAGTTCGCGGCTTCCGCGGAAGCCGACGCGCGCCGCTTGGTTGTCGGAGCGCTCGTAGCCGATGATGGCGGCCGCATCTACCTTCAACGCCGCAGCCTCACGAGGGAGCTGTTCCCCGGCCGCTGGGATCTGGTGGGCGGTCACGCAGAGGCCGGCGAGTCGGTGCTTCAAGCGCTCGCCCGTGAACTGGCCGAGGAGACGGGGTGGCAGTTGACCGCCGTCGGCCCAGTGGTCGAGTTGCTCGACTGGGAGGCGGGCGGGACGCGGCGGCGCGAGATCGACCTACTGGTGAGGGCCGCAGGCGACCTCGAACGGCCACACCTCGAGCAGGGGAAGCACGACCAGGGCCGCTGGTTCGGGCCCGCAGCCTTGCCACTGCTAGAAGTCGACCCCCACGCCGACCCGTGGACCCTCGGCGTGGTGGCTAGGGGCTTTCAGTTGCTGAGGAGCTGGCGGCCGTCGGAACGGTAGCCGGAACGATAGCTGCAACTTCAGCATGGTCCAAGCCTTCGTCGAGGCCCGCAGCCAGACCGGGGTAAAGCATGCGGTAGATGACCAGGTTCTCGTAGACGACCTGAAGGTACTCCCGCGTCTCGCCGTGATCCAGGTGGCGGTAGAAGTCGTCGCGGTTCCCGTCCACGCTCTCACCCTCGAGGGTGCGGCGCACGTAACCCTGGCCGCCGTTGTAACCGGCGATCACCAGTTCCTCGTCGCCGTCGAAGTAGTTGAGGAGCCAGCGCAGGTAGGTGGCGCCGTAGTTGATGTTGCTGACGAGGTCGAACGGATCGCCCGGGCTCTCCTTGCGCAACTCGGCGATCCAGTCCCAGGTGGAGGGCACCACCTGCATGAGGCCCATGGCGTTGGAGCGCGAGACGGCCACCGGGCTGAACGCCGACTCCTGGCGCATGACGGCCCAGATGAGGGCGGGCTCGAGCTGGTTCTCGGCCGCGGCGGCGGTCACGGTCGCCGGCCAGGCCGGCGGATAGGCCAGGCGCCAAGCGCGCAGGTCGTCCACGCCCTTGGCGAGCAGCGCGCGAGCGGCACGGCTGCTCTGGCGGTACTCGTCGAGGGCCTGCAGCTGCTCTGCGAGTTGAAGAGTGGCGTCGACGTCGCCGGCGGCCTCGGCGTCACGCAGGGCGAACAGGAGTTCGCCGGTGGCCGACGAAGGGTCCCCCGTCACCACCAGGTCGGCGGCCAGCGCCAGGGCCGGCGCTGCCAGTGTAGCCGCGTCTTCCGCCAAGGCCGCGCGCGAGTACTCGCCTACCGGCGCCGAACCGGGGTCGGGCGCCGCCGGTAAGCCGCCCAGCTTGAGGGCGAAGAAGCTCCCGAGCGGAATGGCGTCGAGGGCTTCGCGCTGGGCGGCGGCGTCGCCCAACCGTGCGGCAAGCACGTAGGCGCGGTACGCGGCGTCGTCGGTGTAGGCGCTGCTCCCCGCCGCCAGCTCCAGGTACAGGGGCAGGGCCTCGGCATACTGTGCACGCGCCTCGAGCAGGTCGGTGGCCAGCCAGATGAGGTCGGCGCGGCCCGTCTGTTGCAGGTAACGCACCGCGTCGGCGGTGCGGCCGGCGCGGTTTGCCAGCAGCCCCAGGCCCTGGTTGCCGGCCGGACCGAGGGCCGTGAAGGCCTCCGTCGCCTCGCCGTTACGTTGCAGGTAGTAGAGGCACCAGGCGACCCCTAGGGCGGCGGTCTCGCTGTTGGGGTCCTCCTTCAACCAGTTGCGGTAGGCGGCCAGGGCCTCCTCGTAGCGGCCCAGGGCCCGCAAGGCCGGCGCCTCGATCGACGGCGCCGGACGGCCGCCGAGAGCCTGCAGCGCCGCCTCGTAGTGGTTCACGCCCAGGAGTCCGGCCGCGAGGCGGTAAGGATCGGTCTCGAGCCGCGTGAAGGCCTCGATGGCGTTGGGGTCGGGCAGGGCGGCGCGGTAGGCGGCGATGGCCGTGGCGGTCTCGCCGGCCGCCTCGGCGAGCTCGCCACGCATGAGTTCCAGGCGTTGTGTCTCAGCCTTCATGAGAGGATCCGGCATGCGCAGCTCCAGCGCCCGCTCCAGGCCCCTGAGCCGTAGCCTTGGCGAGAGCTGGGGCCAGGCGGAGAGCTCCGTGGCCGCTAAGTAGGCGGAGTAGCGGTCGCTCTCGAAGGCCAGCCGCTCGAGCATGGCCGCGTCACCCGTGGCGCGAGCCGTCTTCAGCTCCTCGTACGGCAGCAGCGCCGAGTCGGCGTCGGGTGGCGAGGAAGCGGTGAGTGGGAACAACGCCCCGGCAAGCAGCGCGAGGGCGAGAAGAGCAACGATCCGGTACTTCATGGGGTCAGTCTACGAAGGCACCGGGCTACCCGGGTGAGCGGTTGGATACGTGGGCCAAGATGCCCGCCGCGGCCGTGCATGAGGTAGAATCGGGCCACAGTCCAGCGGCCGAACGGCTTGTCCTATGCAGGACAAGCCGCTTGCTAACGGTCCAGGCGGGCAATCGCACGGCGACCGCTAAGGGAGAGCGTGGCGGCCGCTAAAGGAGAGCGACATGGCGATGAGAGTTCGAATCACGCCTGAAGGCTTCGAGCGCCTCAAGGCGACGCTAGAACAAGAATACGCACGCCTCGACGAGGCGACCAAGATCCTCCAGGGCCTCACGGGTTCCTCGGACGACTACGACGACAGTGGCCTGGAGGACGCCAAGGCCGAGAAGGCGCGCATAGAACGGCGCATCGACGACCTCGAGCTGCAACTCAAGCACGCCGACCTCATCGAGGGCACGGGCGCGGGTCACGTCGACTACGGCAGCGTCGTCACGCTTCTCGACGTCAAGACCAAGGACAGCTTCCAGGTGCAGGTCGTCTCGCCGGTCGAGGCCGGCATCCTGGAGGGAGACATGCCGAGGGTAAGCGACGAGTCTCCCCTCGGCAAGGAGCTCATGGGGCGCAACAAGGGCGAGAAGTTCAAGGTCGCCATACATGGCGGAACCAGCGAGTACCAGATCCAAGACATCGGCTGAACTCAAGGCTGATGTCGCAGAAGTCGCTCAGAGAACAGCGTGAGCAGCGCCTCCGTAACCTGGAGGCGCTGAAGGAACGTGGCTTCGAGGCCTACCCGTACGTCTATCACCCGACGCACGGTTCGGCGCAGCTTCACGCCGCACACCCGGCGCCGGAGCCGGGGGCGCGCCTGGGAGACGAACGCGTCGTGGTGGCGGGCCGCGTCATGCTGCTGCGCATGCTCGGCAAGCTCACGTTCGTCACGCTCCAAGACGCCGAGGGGCGCATCCAGGCATCGTTCCAGCGCGACAAGCTGGAGACCTACAACGCGCTGAAGAAGATCGACCTGGGCGACTGGCTCGAGGTGAGCGGCACGCTCTACGCCACGCAGACCGGCGAGCTCACGGTGGACGCCGACGATTTTAGGCCGCTGGTCAAGAGCCTGCGCCCGCTCCCCGACAAGCATCACGGCCTGACGGAGAAGGAGGCGCGCTACCGCCAGCGCTACCTCGACCTGATGGTCAACCCCGAAGTGAAGCGCGCGTTCTCGCTGCGCGGCCGGGCCGTCTCCTTCATACGGCGCTACCTCGACGACCTCGGCTTCCTCGAGGTCGAGACCCCGGTCCTGCAGGCCGTGCCGGGCGGGGCCGAGGCGCGGCCGTTCGTCACGCACCACAACGCGCTCGACTACGACTTCCACCTGCGCATCTCGCTGGAGCTCTACCTCAAGCGCCTGATAGTGGGCGGTTTCGACGCCGTGTACGAGATCGGGCGGAACTTCCGCAACGAGGGGATCAGCTACAAGCACAACCCCGAGTACACGATGCTCGAGCTGTACTGGGCGGGCAGGGACTACCTGGACATCCTGGAGCTGGTGGAGGACATGTACTCGGCCCTCGTGGTAGAGCTCCTGGGCACCACGAAACTGCCCTACCAGGGCGCCGAGCTCGACTTCACGCCGCCGTGGCCCCGCATCGACTACACGGGCGAGCTGGCGAAGCGCGCCGGCATGGACTTCGACCCGCTCGACGAGCCGCGCCTACGCGCGTGGACGGCGGAGCACCACCCCGGCGCCGGCACGGGCAACGAACCGCCACTGGCCGAGAGGCCGCTCAACCAGCTCTACGACAAGCTCTACGACATCTACGTCGAGCCCAACATCGTCGGCCCGGTCTTCGTCATGGACCACCCGCTCGCCATCAGCCCACTCGCCAAGCAGCACCGGAGCCGGCCCGGCCTCGTGGAGCGCTTCGAGCCGGTGGCCGTCGGCATGGAACTGGGGAACGCTTTCAGCGAGCTCAACGACCCGCTGGATCAGCGCGCGCGTTTCGAGCAGCAGCAGGCGCTGCGCGAGGCCGGCGACGAAGAGGCCCAGATGATCGACGAGGACTTCCTCACCGCGCTCGAGTTCGGCATGCCGCCCACGGGTGGCCTGGGGCTCGGAATCGACCGTCTGGCCATGCTGCTGGCCGACGTGCCGAGCATCCGCGACGTCATCCTTTTCCCGCTTCTGAAGCCGGAGTAACGGCGGCGCCGCGCTTGTCCTTGGTGCTCATGGCGGCGTAGCGGGCGTCGAGCCCGCGGAACAGGCGCAAGAAGAACTGCATGAGTGGGCCCGCCGTGAGCGCGAACAGGACGGTCCCCAGGCCCACGCTGCCGCCCATGACCCAGCCGAGGGCGAGGACGCTCACCTCCGTCAGGGTGCGCACCAGGCGCACGGACGCGCCCGTCACCTTGGCGACGCCCAGCACGAAGCCGTCGCGAGGCCCGGCGCCGAGCCCGGCCGTGATGTAGAGGCCGGTGGCCAGGCCGGTCATGGCGAGCCCCGCCACGAACAGCGCCAGCCCGAGCGCGTAGCCGGAGGGGTGCGGGAAGCCGGGCAGCCCCAGGAAGACGTCGGCCCAGACGCCGATGAGGAGCATGTTGAGGACGGTGCCCACGCCCACCCTCACCTTCGGGCCCAGGACCGAGTAGACGAGGACCGCCAGGCCGGCGGCCACCATCGCCTGGCCGAAAGAGAGCGGCGTGAGTAGCGAGATGCCCTGGTGGAACACGTCCCACGGGCCCAACCCCACGTTCGCTTCGACCATGAGCGCCACCGACAGCCCGTAGAGCAGGAGCCCCACGTTGAGCTGGAGGAGCCTGAGAACGAACACGGGCCACGAGGAGGGTCGATGGGCACGCAGCACCAGGGGAGCGTAACCCCGCGGCGCCCGTGGGTTAGCATTCCCGGCATGCCCGCTAGCAGCAAGTGGCCCGAATGGGTGAAGGACGCCGTCTTCTACCAGATCTTTCCCGACCGCTTCGCGCGCAGCAGCCGCGTTCACAAGCCGAACAACCTCGAGCCGTGGGACTCCCCACCCACGACGCACGGCTACAAGGGCGGCGACCTCCTGGGCGTCGTCGAGAGGCTCGACCACCTGCAGGACCTGGGAATAACTGCGCTCTACTTGTGCCCGATCTTCGCCTCGGGAGCCAACCACCGCTACCACACGCAGGACTACCACCTCGTGGACCCCATGCTGGGCGGCAACGAGGCGCTGGCGGAGTTGCTGAATGCGTGCCACGAGCGCGGCATGAAGGTCGTCCTGGACGGCGTCTTCAACCACGCCAGCAGGGGCCTCCTGCAGTTTCATGACCTGCTCGAGAACGGGCCCGCCAGCCCCTACCGCGACTGGTTCCACGTGCGCCGCTACCCGTTGAACGCCTACGGCGGCGGGCCGCTCGGGTACGACGCCTGGTGGGGGTTGGCGGCGCTGCCGAAGTTCAACACGAGCACGGCTGACGTGCGCGAGTTCCTCTTCCAAGTGGGTGAGAGGTGGTTGGCCGCCGGCGCCGACGGCTGGCGCCTGGACGTGCCCAACGAGATCGACGACGACGACTTCTGGCGCACGTTCCGCGACCGCTGCCGCGCCGTGAACCCGGAAGCCTACCTGGTGGGCGAGATCTGGGAAGGCGCCGAGCGGTGGCTGGCGGGCGACATCTTCGACGGCGTGATGAACTACCAACTCAACCGGACCATCCTCGGTCTGGTGGGCCGAAACCTGGCGCACGACGAGCTGGCGCGCAGCGGCCTGAACGGCATCTCCGCGCTATCGGCCGCCGGGTTTGCGGCCGCGGCGACGAGCCTGCTCGACGCCTATCCCGACGCGGCCGTGCACTCACAGCTGAACCTCCTGGGGTCGCACGACACGCCGCGCATCGCGACGACCCTCATGGGCGATAACGCTGCCGTCCGCCAGGCCTTCCTCCTACTGTTCTCGTGGCCGGGAGCGCCTTGCGTGTACTACGGCGACGAGCTGGGCATGAAGGGTGGGCACGACCCCGCCTGCAGGGGGGCCATGCCCTGGGACCACCCCGAGACGTGGGACGACGACCTGGTTGCATACCTCCGCTCGCTCGCGGGAGCCAGGCGCGACCTGGCAGCGCTGCGACGCGGCGACACGCAGGTGACGGCGCCGACGGAGGGGCTCGTAGTGGTGAGGAGAAGCCTGGATGGCGAGCCCACCGTCTACGCGCTGGTCAACCTGCTTGACGACGCCCAGGCCGTGCCGCCCAGCGCGCTGCCGGACGGCAGATACGTGGACGCCCTGTCGGGCGCGGTCGTCCAGCAGTCGAGCGGCAAGCACGTCGTGCCGGGGCGCGGCGGTGCGCTGTTAACCGCAGGCTAGCCGCAACACCCTACTCGTGCAGCGTTATCCGGCTCTCGTCACCCACGATCATGCGGTGCGTGGCGGGCCGCGAGTCGTCGCTCGTGATGGTGACGTCCTCGCCGATCAGGCTGGCCTGGATCCTCAGCTTCACCCCATCTATCACGCTGCGGTCGCCCACCACCGAGTACTCGAGCTCGGCGTTGCGCACCTCGCAGGCGTCGCCTATGGCCGTGAACGGCCCGACGTAGGCGCGCTCGATGCGCGTATCTGCGCCGATGATGACGGGTCCGAAGACGGTGGTGTCCTTCACCACGGCGCCCGCGCCGACCACGACCTCGCCCACCAGGGTGGAGTTCACCACCTCGCCCTGCACGTCGCTCTTCAAGTGAGTGAGGAGCAGGCGGTTGGCGTCGAGGATGTCGTCGGGCTGCCCCGTGTCCTTCCACCAGCCCCGCACCGTTACCGGCACTACCTCGTGACCGGCCTCGATGGAGCGTTGGATGGCGTCGGTGATCTGGTATTCGCCCTTCGCCCCCGGCGCCAACCCCTCGATGCCCGCGTGGATGACCGAATCGAAGACGTACACGCCGGCGATCGCCAGCGTGCTGGGTGGGTCGGCGGGCTTCTCGACCAGGCTCGTGATGTGATCGCCCTCCACCACGGCCACGCCGAGCGACTTGGCCGCCTCGTAGCTGACGGGAACGAGGGCCATGACGGCGTTGGCCCCGCCGGCCCGGAAGCGCTCCACGAACTCGGTGATGCCGTGCTCGAACAGGTTGTCGGAGAGGTACATGACGAACGGCTCGTCGCCCAGGAAATCGCGGGAGACCTTGACGGCGTGCGCCAGCCCCTGCGGGGGGTTCTGCATGATGTACTCGAAGCTCGCGCCCGCGTACCCGGCAAGCGTCTCCTTGATGGAGTTGACGGTCAGGTAACTGACGACCACGCCTATTTCCGTCACGCCGGCGGCTACCAGGTTGTCGACGGCGTGGTGGATCAGTGGCTTGTTGGCGACGGCGATGGTCGGCTTGGGCTTGAGGCTCGTGATAGGCCTTAGGCGCGTGCCCAGCCCGGCAGCCAGGATTAGTCCCTTCATGCGGTTCCTTCCCAGTCGGGGCGGCGTCAATGGCGCCCTCGTGAGGGCCCGCGCCGGCGCTGCCCCGAAGATACCGTGCGTAGCGCCGGGTTGCAGGTACCATGCTCTCATGGTGAAGTCTTCCGAAATCCGCCTTACCGTCGACATGGACGATGCCGGCGTCGAGGCCATCCGCTGGGAGGCCGACGACTCCCCGGAACCCGGGGTCAACGACGCGGGCGCCATGATCCTCGCGCTGTGGGAGGGGGCGCAACGCCACGCCCTGCGGATCGATCTATGGGTGAAGGACATGTCGGTGGACGACATGAACGATTTCTTCTTCCAAACTTTCCTCTCCATGGCGGATACTTATAGGCGAGCGACCAACGATGCGGGCCTGGCCAGCGAGATCAAGCTGTTCGCCCGCGACTTCGCAGAGAAGGCCTCGCGGGCGGCAAGCGCACAGGGTGGCGTGCCGCCGAGAGCGTAGCGGGCGCGCGGGCCGCTCACTCAGTAGGAGGGTCCGACATGGTCATCAAGACTGCCAAACCCCCGCCGGGTCCTGGGAGGCTCGAACTCGGGCGCACGCTGCCATCGCTGTTCGACGAGGCGGAGCGGCTGCGGCCGAACGAGCGCGCCTTCAACGACCGGCACTCCACCACCCCGGGAGTGCCAGGAGGCCCGGGGCTGCCATGGGTGGCACTCTCCACCCGCGAAGCTCAGCGGCGCGCCCGGGCGCTGGCCGCCGGCCTGCGCGCCTCCGGCCTGGAGCACGGCGACCGCGTCGGGCTGTTCGTACACTCCGACACCAGCTTCGTGCTGGCCGACATGGCTTGCCTGATCGCCGGCCTGGTGGACGTGCCCATCTACCTCACGCACACCCACGACGCCATGCGCTTCATCCTCGAGGAGAGCGAGTGCCGGGCCATCCTCGTGTCCGACGAGGCCTTGGCCGCCGAGATGCTCGAGGTGAGCGAGGGCCTCGAGGGCGTCAAGCTCATAGCGCTCGCCCAGGGCACGCCCGAGGCGACGGCCGGTGCCGGGCGCGAGGGCTCGCCGCTCGTCACCGATTACGCCACGCTGATGGCCAAGGGCGAGGCGGAGCTGGCCAAGGCCCCCGACCTCATCTCGGGCTACGCCTCGGAGCTGCACGCCAAGGACGTCGCCACCATCATCTACACCTCGGGCACCACGGCCGCGCCCAAGGGCGTCATGCTCAGCCACGAGAACCTGTCGAGCAACGCCATCGGCGCGCTCTCTGACCTGCCCACGTACCTCGAGGGCGACGAGGAGACGGTCCTCTCGTTCCTGCCCCTCACCCACATCTTCGCGCGTACCCTCCTCTACGCCAGCATCTACTACGGCTCGACCATCTACTTCGGCACTACCGACTCCGTGCGCGAGGACCTGTTGGAGGTGCGGCCGACGTTCATGGCGGCGGTGCCGCGTGTGCTGGAGAAGTCGTGGGAACGGATGGAGGCGGTGGGCAACACGCTCACGGGCGTCAAGAAGGTCCTCTACGCGCGCGCCCTGGCGTTCGCCGACGGTTTCGACGTAGAGCACGAGCCCACGGGCGTGGCGGCCTTCGAACGAAACGTCCTCGACAGGCTCGTCTACTCCAAGTGGCGGGACGCGCTGGGTGGACGGTTGCGCACCATCATCGTGGGCGGGGCGGCGCTTCGCGGCGAGCTCGTCAACCGTTTGGGCGCCGCGCACATCCTAGTGCTGCAGGGCTACGGGCTGACCGAGACGAGCCCCGTCATCAGCTACAACCGGCCGGGGCGCAACCGTGCGGGCACCGTGGGCGAGGCCATCCCGGGCGTCGAGATCGGCATCAGCGATCAAGACGAGATCCTCACCCGCGGTCCGCACGTCATGCTCGGCTACTTCGCGCGCCCCGACGACACCGCCGCGGCCATCGACGACGACGGCTGGTTCCACACGGGCGACCTGGGCAAACTCGACGACGACGGTTACCTCTCGGTCACGGGGCGTCTCAAGAGCCTGTTCAAGCTCTCCACCGGCAAGTACGTCATGCCCGACCCGATCGTGGAGCGCCTCGAGGCCAACCCGCTCATCGCCACCGCGATAGTGGTGGGCTTGGGGGAGAAGTACTGCACGGCGCTCCTGTTCCTCGACCACGAGACGCTCGCGGAGCGCTACGGCGCGGCCGACGCCTCCGTTTTCGCGAGGGCCGGCCTGGCGTCCGAGCTGCGGGAGGCGGTCAGGCAGGCCAACGACGGCATGCCCAGCTGGTCGACCGTCAAGCGCGCGGCCGCGCTCCTCAAGGTGCTGAGCATGGCCGACGGCTCCGTGACGCCCAAGTTGAGCATCCGCCGCGACAAGGTCGTGGCGGACAACTCAGGCGTGGTGCGCGCCCTGTACGCGGAGGACCAGGCGCCCGAGGGCACGATGTTCATCGACCTCGAGGTCGAGGAGACCGGGTTCAGTCCTGCCCGTCGAGCGTGAGCAGCGCCCCGTAGAGGTCCGGCCGCCTGTCGCGGAAGAAGCCCCAGCCGGCGCGGTGCGTGCGGGCCGCCCCGAAGTCGAGGTCGGCCGTGAGGACGGCCTCCGAGGTGCGGTCGCCGTCCGCCAGCAGCTCGCCGGCGTAGTCGGCGATGAACGAGGAGCCGTAGAAGGTCGTGGCGCCCTCGGTGCCGATGCGGTTGGCCGCCGCCACGTAGGCCACGTTCGAGACCGCGTGCCCGAGCATGGCGCGGCGCCACAGGTCACGGGTGTCCAGTCCGCCCGCCTCCTCCGGCTCGGTGCCGATGGCGGTCGGGTAGAGCAGCAGGTCGGCGCCCTTGAGCGCCATGATGCGCGCCGCCTCCGGGAACCACTGGTCCCAACAGATGCCCACGCCCACCTTGCCGAAGCGCGTGGTCCAGGTCTTGAAACCGCTGTCGCCCGGGTTGAAGTAGTACTTCTCCTCGTAAGCGGGGCCGTCGGGGATGTGGCTCTTGCGGTAGTGGCCCAACACGCGACCGTCGGCGTCGATCATGGCGAGGCTGTTGAAGTACGCCTGACCCGCGTGCTCGAAGAAGGAGATGGGGAGCACGACTCCCAGCTCCGCGGCCAGCTTGGAGAAGCGCTCGAGGAACGGGTGGCCCTCCACGGCGTGGGCCAGCGCGAAGAGTTCCTCGCGTTCTAACTGCGGGAAGTAGAGGTTCTCGAACAGCTCCTGCAGCAAGATTATGTTGGCGCCCTGCGCCGCCGCCTCGCGCACCAGGCGCTCGGCCTTCGCGAGGTTCTCCTCCAGCACGTGCGAGCAGCTCATCTGGATGACGGCGAGGCGCACGGTGGTTCCGTCCGGGGCCCGGGTGTCAGCCACGGGCCGGCCCCAGGGGCTGCTGCTGCGTGACGCAGTGGAAGGCGCCGCCGCCGGTGATGAGGCCGACGGCGCTGAGCCCGATGACCTCGCGACCTTCGAAGAGTGAACGGAGGATGCCCAAGGCTTCCTGGTCGTTGGCGTCTTCGTACTGAGGCACGACCACGAAACCGTTACCCACGTAGAAGTTGGCGTAGGTGAGCGGCAGGCGCTCGCCCTCGAGCTCCATGCGGCGCTGCGGTAAGGGGAGCTCCACCACGCGGTAAGGCCTGCCCTGCGGCGTGCGCAGCCCCTGCAGCTGCTTCAGGTTGCGCGCCATGCCCGCGTGATTCTTGTCGGCCACGCGCGGCTCGACCGAGCAGACGATGGTGTCGTCGTCGGTGAAGCGCACGATGGTGTCGATGTGGCCATCGGTGTGGTCGCCCTCGAGGCCCCCCTCCAGCCACACGAGCTCCTTTATGCCGAGGTAGTCGCGGAGCAGCAGCTCGAGCGCGGCCTCGTTTAGTCCGGGGTTCCGGTTGGGCTCCAGCAGGCAGGAGCGCGTGGTGAGGCAGACGCCGCGCCCGTTCAGCTCGAGTGACCCGCCCTCCATGATGGCGGGCGCCACGAAGCGCCGCATGCCCAGCCTGGCCGCGAGCGTCGCCGGGGCCCGGTCGTCGTCGGACCACGGCCAGTACTTCCCGCCCCAGGCGTTGAAGCCCCAGTCGGTGAGCGCCACGCGCCCCGGCTTGCCGGCTTCGGCCGGGCGCTGCACGAACAGCGGACCGTTGTCGCGGAACCACACGTCGTTAAGGTTCATGCGGTTGTAGCTCACGTTGGCGAGGGCGCGGTCGGCCTCCGCGCCGTGCAGGCGGGCCGCCGCTGCACCCAGGCGGGCGCGCGCGTCCTGCTCGGTTTCCTCGTCTATGACGTTCACGTTCACGGGTTCGAAGCGGGAGATGGTAGCAACCAGGTCCGCGAAGTCGCGGCGGACGGCCTCGAGGTAGCCCAGCCAGAGCTTGTCGTCGAACGGCCACGACGTCCAGGTGGCGGCGTGCGGCGCCCACTCGGGGGGCATGCGGTAGCCGAGCGAGGCGGGGGTTGGCGCGGGTGACGTAATCATGCTGAGGACAGTGTAGGCCGTGTGCTCGCGGGTGGGGGTGCCCGTGCCCTCATGGGGCGCGCCGGTCGCCGTGACGCGGACCGGAAGTGCGTGAAGCGGGGCCAGGAGACCGTGAACTCGAAGCGGGTGACGGCGAACTCGAACCACGAAACCGCTCAGGGCAGCGAGATGACCGGCTGGCACCGCGAAGGGGTGCTAACCTGCCCTGTTGGGCGGGCCGAGAAGACGGCCCGGCCGAGCGCCGCCGCGCGCGCTGCTTGCGGCGCAAGGAAGCGGCTCGACGCCCCCAGTGCACCGTGGAGGACCCGCAGTGACCAGAGCTACCCTCGACCCAGGTTTCAGCGTTTCCGACGCCGATGAGTTGTACAGCATCCGGGCGTGGTCGAACGGCTACTTCGGCGTGTCCGAGGCGGGCGAACTCACCGTCTCCCTCAAGGGCTCGCCCGCGGTGGCGCTCACGAGCATCGTCGGCGACCTCACCGCGAAGGGCCATGCCCTGCCCATGATCCTGCGCTTCCCGGACATCCTCGAGGACCGTCTGGACCGCATAAACGCGGCATTCGAAGGCTCGATCGCGGAGGCCGGCTACAAGAACCGCTACCAGGGTGTGTACCCGATCAAGGTGAACCAGCGCCGCGTGGTGCTCGAGACGATCGCGACCTATGGCGCCAAGTACCGCACGGGCCTGGAGGCCGGAAGCAAGGCCGAGCTGGCGCTGTGCCTGGCGCACGACACGCACGACGAGGCCCTCATCTGCTGTAACGGCTTCAAGGACGACGACTTCATCAGGCTCGCCTTGTGGGGGCGCAAGCTGGGCCGCAAGACGATCATCACGCTGGAGAAGGCCGGCGAGTTGGAGCGCGTGCTGCGGATCAGCAAGGAGGTCGGGGTAGAGCCGCTACTGGGCGTGCGCTTCAAGCTTCACGCACGTGGCAGTGGCCAGTGGGAGGCCTCGGGAGGCGATGACGCGAAGTTCGGCCTGACGGCGTCCGAGCTGATCCACGTGGCGCGGCGGGTGCAGGCCGAGGGCCTGGGCCACGCGCTCGTGCTGCTGCACTGCCACGTGGGCAGCCAGTTGACCGACATCAGGCGCATCAGGTCGGCCGTGCGCGAGGCGGCGCAGGCGTACGTCGAGCTTGCCGAGATGGGCGTGGGCGTCAAGTACCTCGACGTGGGCGGTGGCCTGGCGGTCGACTACGACGGCTCGAAAACCACCTACTACACCTCGGCCAACTACGGCCTGCGCGAGTACGCGGACACCGTGGTCTACACCGTCATGGAGGCTTGCGAGGAGTGGGAGGTGGCGCACCCCATCATCGTCACCGAGTCGGGGCGCGCCATCACCGCGCACCACTCCGTGGTGGTGGTGCCGGTGGTCGACGCCATCGGCCCCACGCGGCAGCCCGTCGACCTGCCACCCCTCACGGGGGAGGTGCACGCGCTGGTGCGCGACATGCAGGTGCTCGACAGCCCGGTAACGGTCAAGACCTACCGCGAGGTGTTCAACGAGGCCGTTTCCAACAAGGAGACGATGCACAGCCTCTTCGACCTCGGCTACTTGAGCCTCCTGGAGCGCGCTCACTTCGAGCAGCACTACAACCGCATCCTGGAGCGCGTGGCCAAGGTGGTCGCCGGCCTCGACTACGTGCCGGAGGAGTTCGAGCTCCTGCCGCAGATGTTGGCCGACAAGTACGTGGTCAACTTCTCGCTCTTCCAGAGCCTGCCCGACAACTGGGCCATCAAGACGCTGTTCCCCATCGTGCCGTTGCAGCGGCTGGACGAGAGGCCCACGCGTAACGCCACGCTGGTCGACATAACCTGCGATTCCGACGGCAAGATCGACCGTTTCATCGACCTTCGTGACGTGCGCACCACCCTGCCCGTTCACGACCTGGAGCCCGGCAAGCCGTACTACCTGGGCGTGTTCCTCACGGGCGCCTACCAAGACGTGCTGGCCAACGCCCACAACCTCTTCGGACGCGTGAACGAGGCCCACTTGCGCCTGGGTTCGGACGGCGCGAAGGTGGAGCTCTACATCGAGGGTCAGAAGGCGCGCCGCGTGATCTACAACATGGGCTACGAGACGCGCGACCTGCACGCGGCGTTGCAACAGCAGGCCGACGAGCTCGTACAGGCGGGGGCGCTGACTACCGAGGAGGTCCGCGAGTTCCTGGAGATGTACGACCGCGAACTCGTCGGTTACACCTACCTCGAGGCGTTATGAGCACGCAGCCCGTGTTCGAACCCGACTTCAGGCTGCCCGACGGCCGCCGCGCCCTGGCGGGCGCCGTCCTCCTGCACCCCGACGGGCGCGTGCTCATGCAGTTGCGAGACGACAAGCCGGGCATCGAGTCGCCCGGGCAGTGGTCGCTGTTCGGTGGAGGGCTCGACGAGGGCGAGACGCCCGAAGAGGGCATGTTGCGCGAGGTGGAGGAGGAGATCCGCTTCCGCGTGCGCCACTACCGGCCGTTGCTCGTTTTCGACGGCTGGCGCGGCCTCTACCACATCTACCTCGCTGCCATCTCCGAGCCGCTCGAGCGCCTCACGCTTACCGAGGGCTCGGGCTTCGACTACTGGGGACTCGCGGCGCTCGAGGCGGAGCCCAAGGTCAGCCGCTTGGCGCGCTTGAGCCTCGCGGCGCTGCAGGCGTTGCAGGAGCAGCGGGACAGGTCCGGTTCTGGCGAGGAACTGCTGCCCGGTGCGGGCTACTGAGTGCGCGTGAGGCGCTCAGGACCCGTCTCACCGCGCGGCGTTTTGGATAGAGGTAGAGGTAGCCCGAGCGCGCGTGAGGCGCTTAGAACTCGTAGTGGGCCCCATCGAAGCCGAACTCCGTAGCCTCGAAGAGTTCGCGCGCCGCGGCCAGCTCGTCGGCGCCCTCGCCGGGGTACGGCGGCAGGTGCACCAGGACCAAGCGGTCGACGCCGGCCTGCGCCGCCACCTCCGCCGCCTCGCTTGCCGTCGAGTGGCCGGGGAACGAGCCGGAGGCCTCGTGTACGAGCAGTTGCGCGCCGCTCGCGGCCCGCGCGACCGTGGCGGAACGTTCGGTGTCACTCGAGTACGTCATGACGCCGTCGCCGCGCCGGTCCCTGACCCGGAGTCCGATGGCGGGGACGGCATGATCACCAGGCACGGCCGTGATCTCGAAGTCGGGAGTGGTGACGACCGGCGCCCCTGCCTCGCGCTCCACCTCGTGGTAAACGACGCGCGGGTAGTTCGGCCAGCCTGACGTGTCGAAGGCGTCGTGCACGCGCCGAGCCTGGTCGATGGCCGGCCGGATGCCGAAGACATGGAACTCATCCGTGTGCCCAGCCAACCACAGGCGCTCCATGAGCAGGGCGAAGCCGCCCACGTGGTCGGCGTGCTCGTGCGTAACTATCAGCCCCGTCACGTCGGCCGGATCGAGTTCCTGGACCAAGAGGCGTTGCACCGCGTCGGCCCCACAGTCAACCAACAGCAGCGTCTCCTCGCCCTCTATGGCGAGCATGGTCGTCGTCCGGTCCTTGCCTGACAGGGCGGCCCCCGTGCCAAGTAGATGGACTCTGCCCACGGTACCTCCTGCGAGCTACTTTACGGTGGTCCGTGCCGCCCGGCCGCGCGGGTGCCACAGAGCGGGTGCCACAGAGGGGCGCAGACGCGGCTCCGCCACGTCATCGGGCATCCTCACGGACGCCCTTGCGAAGACTTCGAGGGAAGCGGTTTCCGCGGCAGTTCCTGGATCCGGCCCGCGGAGCGGTTCCCGGGGTCGTCCCCCGGGTCAGCCAGCGGAGTGGTTCCCGTGCCCGTCCGCCGAGTCGGCCCAGCGCTCCCTGAGACGCTCGAACGCCTGCAGCAGCTTGGCGTGCGGGAGGATCACCTGGACGGTCGTACCCTCGCCGACGAGGTCGCCGAGCTCGGAGACGGCGGAGCAGGCGGCGCGCACTCGGGTGCCCTCCTGGGCCTCCAACCTGGCCGTGAGGCGCAGGCGCATGCCTGGCAGGGCGGACGCCAAGTGCTTGACGCTGACGGAGTGGCCGATGCCTTCCTCTCCCTCCTCGAGGAAGGGGAGGATGAGCTTGCGGCTCACGAGCTCCATGTGCTTTGCCAGCCAGTAGGTGGCGTAAACGGGGTGGAGCTTGCCGAGGCGCGCGTCGTGCTGGTCCTCGAAGTCGACCGTCATGGCGGGGGTGACGAGCAGTTCGTGATGGACCTCGAAGCCGGCAGGGATCTCGCGCACGTCAGGCCCCGCCCGCGCTCGTGCCGTACTTCACGAACTGCCTGAGGAGGGGGTGGGGCGCGTACCTCTCGGCCCCGAGCTCGTGCCTCAGGCCCTCGAGCCCGGCGAGCACGTCCGCCAGTCCGAGCTCGTCGGCCCACGCCAGCGGGCCCTCCGGGTAGTTGACGCCCAGCCGCATGGCGAGGTCGAGCGTGGAGGCGCCGGCGAGCCCCTCGGCCAGGGCGGAGAACGCCTCGTTGACGAGGCCGGCGAACAGCCTGAACGCCACGCCCCCCGGCTGGTCGGGCACCTCGAGGGTGCTGAAGCCCGCGCCGTGGAGCAAGGAGGTCACGAGCCGCATGTCTTTGCTTGCGTCGGCGTTCGGCGGCGCGAGCAGCTCGAGCGTGACGGTGGGCGGGTGCTTCAGGCGCGCTGGCGGCGGCAGGACGCTGAAGCCCACGCCGCCGGCCGGGGCGCTCCGGCCCCAGCACAGGGCGAGGCGCGGCACCCCGGCCGTCTGGCCATCGTCCGTGGCGCCGACGCGGGCGTCGACGATCAAGTCGGCCTCGGCCGGGCTCGGCGCGGCTCCGAACCTGGCGCGCAGCCACCGCGCCACCGGGCCCTCGCCCAGCACGTGAGCGGTCGGCGCGGCCTTGAGCGGATTCGGCTGCGATTCCGAGCCGGCGTGTGCAACCCGAGGCTGCCGCGTTTCCGCGTCGGCCTGCGTAACCCGAGGCTGCCGCGTTTCCGCGTCGGCCTGCGTAACTCGCGGCTTCTGCGGCTCCACCCGGGCCGGCTCGACCGGCACGCCCCCCTCGTAGCGGTAGAACCCCCAGCCCGTCTTGCGTCCGAGGCGTTCTGCCGCTACGAGCGAGCGTTGCAGCGGGTGT
>Ga0265293_10006678_pt1 | contig 18255 bp, 32 predicted proteins | sample Munlanlewell138R_FD_192505 | JGI IMG/M metagenome (GOLD analysis project Ga0265293, IMG submission 192505) | Leachate microbial communities from a municipal landfill in Southern Ontario, Canada - Leachate well 138R | ecosystem: Engineered > Solid waste > Landfill > Unclassified | place: Canada...
CAGCGCCACCCCGACGCCTGAGCCCACGGAGACGCCGACGCCGACCGCTACCCCGGTAGTGACGCCGGAGCCGACGCCTACTTCGACGCCGGGGAGTAGCCCGACGCCGCGACCCACGCCGGAGCCGACGCCCGAGGTCACCCCGACCCCGGCTGTCCCGGTCACCGTCACGGACCCGACGCCGACGCCTACTCCCGCACCGCCGCCGACCGTGACGCCGGTCGCGTCCAGCACGGTCGCGGTGCCGCGGCCCGCGGACACCGGGCACGGCGACTCGGGCCGGAGCCACCCCCTGCGGGCGCTGCTCATCGCCCCCACCGTCGCGGTCGCGCTGCTGTTCGGCGCGCGGTCGGCGACCCGAGAGCGAGGCGAGCAATGAAGGACCCGCGTTGCCTGATCGGGCGTCACGATTGGGAGACCACCAACGTGTTCCGCTTCTGCGGGTGCGACTGGCCCGACGTGGAGCAGCACACCAAGGTCCCGCTGGCCCGTAACGCCTCTGAGGCGGCGGCCGCGTGGTGCGACGCCACCGTGGTCCAGCGCTGTAACCGCTGCCCTGAGTCGCGTCGGCTGTGGGCGCGGCGGCGCACGCCCGGCAACCCGCCACCGTGGGCCCACGCCCGGATCGGCGGTGCGCGATGACTTCCCGCACCTACGGCCCCGTCACGGTCCGCACGGAGTACCGGCTCCACAAGCTCACCCGCAGCGAGAGCGGGCTGCACCGCCGCCTGGTCGGCACGTACCCGAGCAAGGTCGCGGCCCACAACGCGGCGAAGCGCACGGCGGGCCGGTACGAGTGCGACGAGTACCGCGTGTCTCGCCACCGTCGCGAGGGCACGACCGAGACGTTCCGCGGCCGCACGCCGTGGTTCGTGGACCGCCTGGGCAACCTCAGCCACGAGGAGACCGAGGCGCTGCGAGCCCAGCTCGACGCCGCCCCACCGCCGACAGCCGAGGAGTGCGAGGCAGCGATGCAGCGCTTCGACGCACCCGCCGGCGCGCACTGGTCGGAGGCGTGGTGATGGTCGCCGCTGCTGGCCTGCTGTGCCTCGTCCTGCCCGTCCTCCTGCTCCTCGGGTACGCAGTCGCCGAGCTCCTGTTCGACGGCGAGGAGGAGGCAGAGGCGGAGATCGAGGCCATGAACCGAGTCATCGAGCGCGGTGGCCACACGCTGGCCGCGCGGGAGGGGAAGTAACGCCCATGGAGCGCGAGGTCCGCGTCCCCTCCCGGACGACGCCCGGTGAGTACCACCGCGTGCTCATCGGGATCGACGGCGAGACCTCGTGCGACTGCGCCGGCGCCACATACCGCGGCTACTGCTGGGCTCAAGTCCAGGTGAAGGAACAGATGATGACGAACGAAGAACACGCCCTGGTGCCCGTCAAGGTCACCCCGCCGACGAGCCTCGTCCCGAGCACGAAGGACCTGGAGGCGATCGACCGGCTGGCCAACTCCATCATGGGCGCCAAGGGGCAGATGTTCCCCGCGGCGCTCGACTCGCCCGCCAAGGTCTTCGCCGTGATGGCCTACGGCCTCGAGGTCGGCGTCCCGCCGATGGCGGCGCTCCGCAACATCTACATCGTCAACGGGAAGCCGCAGCCCTCCGCGGAGCTGATGGCGGGCATCGCGATGGCGGGCGAGAAGGGCATCTCGTTCGAGATCGTGGAGCTGACCGACACCAAGTGCACGATGCGCATCAAGCGCCCCTCGCTCAACGTCGAGGCTGAGTACACCTACACCATCGAGGACGCGAAGAAGGCGAACCTCATCAAGCCCGGTCAGCCCTGGTCGCTGTACCCGCGCGACATGATGCGGCACGCCTGCATGAAGCGGCTGTGCCGCGCGTACGCCCCCGACCTCATCAACGGCCTCGACTCCATCGCGCTGTCGACGCCCGCGGACGACGAGCCCACTACGCCGCCTCGGTACATCGAAGCATCGACCCCGATGCGCTACGCCGAGGAGACAGGCCCCGCGCCTATCACCGAGGTGGATCTCGCGACCGGTGAGATCATCGAGGGCTCGTTCGTCGAGGAGGACGAGGAGCCGAGCGACGGCGCGCCCGAGGAGGCCGCGCCAGCGACGTCCGACCCCATCGGCGAGGCCTCGATGAACGCCGCTGCCGAGTGGCTCAACGCGACCGCGAAGGCCGCGAAGTGCACCGTCGAGGACGTGCTGGAGGCCCTCAACACTGACATCGTCGGCGTGGCGGCGAACCTCCCCGCGGTCCAGGCACAGTGGGCGCGGATGCGTCCCGCAGGCGCCGCGCCGACTGCGGCCGCGGAGCCGACCGGCAACGAGAAGCTCGACGCCATCACGAACCCGGGCCAGTTCTTCTCCTACTTCTGGCAGGAGCACCGGGTCTCGAAGCGCGCCCTCATCGAGCGGTGCAGCCTCCAGCAGGAGCAGGACTTCGAGGACCTCGCGACACAGGAGGGCGGCTGGAACGCCGCCGCCAAGTTCGTCGAGGAGACGTTCCTCGCCACGGCGGGAGCGGCTTCGTGACGAACGACAGCATCAACCTCGCCAACCCGTTCGGGCACGGCTGGGTGGACCTTCGCGTCGAGGACCACGCCGGTCTCTCCGTGCTCCGCATTGAGCAGGGCGACCAGACGATCCACTGGCCCGCGCCTATCGCGGCAGACCTCGTGGACGGCATCGTCCAGCTGCTTCCGAACGCAGGCCCCGAGGAGCCTCAGCCGGCCATCTGGTACCTCGGCTCGCCCTACAGCCACGAGGACCTCGGCGTCCGCGAGGAGCGCCACCGGTACGTCTGCCAGGCAGCGGCGCGGCTGTTCGAGAGCGGCATCTACACGTACTCACCCATTGCGCACACCGTCGCGATCAACGAGCTCGGCGGGCTGAACGAGGCCGCGTTCGAGTTCTGGCGTGCGTTCGACCTCGGGATGGTCGACCGCCTCACCGGCCTCATGGTCCTCATGCTGCCCGGCTGGCGGGAGTCGGTCGGACTGACGGCGGAGATCGCCCACGCGCGCGCGACCGGCAAGCCCGTCCTGTGGGTCGAGCCCGTCATCGACGCCCGCACCGGCAGGCTCACCGGCTGCCAGCTGCACGAGGACGAGCCGGTCGCTGAGGACGAGGACGAGGACCCGCAGTGCCTCACCTGCGAGGACGAGCGCTGGCTGCCGAACGACGAGGCCGAGAGCGAAGCCGACCCGGTCTGGAAGCCGTGCCCGGACTGCAACCCGAAGGGCGCCATCCCGTGCCCGTACGTGTTCGAGGAGGTCGAGGCGTGAACACGGAAACGCTCGAAGTCGCGCCGGAGCCGGTGAAGCCAGCGGCCGCCAAGCGGTTCAACCTCCGCGAGGTTCCGCGCGAGGCCGTAGAGGCGGCCTACCTCGAAGTCCACAACGGCGTTGGCCGCGCAGCCCGCCGTCACATGGCTCGTGACTTCGCAAAGGGCCGTGTCGCACGCGAGGTCATCGAGCTGCTGCAGCGGCAGGCGGAGGCGTAGCGCCGTGCCGGTGATGGACGTGCGGCTGCACTGCGACGCCACCGTCGTGCTCGCGCCCGGCGCGGACGAGCTCGACCTGCGCCGCCGCATCCAGGCCGCGCTGGACCGCGTCGTCGAGCCGCTGTCCGAGGCAGGCGCGGTCTTCGCGCCAACTAACGAGTTCACAGCGCAACTGCGCGAGGAGGAGGGGAGCGATGCCTGAGACGAAGGACATGACGGCGGAGGAGCTGGCTGCGTTCCGGCGGCAGACGGCGCTCAACGTGCTCCGCGAGGACCCGGACCTGCTGGAGCGAATCGGCGAGGGACTGCTCGGCCTGGCGGAGCGGGTGAAGCACGGGGGCAAGGGCAAGGTCACGGTGACCGTCGCCGTGGTGAACACGAAGAAGGCTGGGTTCAGCGAGACGGTCTTCGTCGAGGGCTCGGTCAAGGTCACCGAGCCGGCCGAGCCGCCGACCGAACAGAGCCTCTGGTACGCGGTCAACGGGCAGATGACGCGACGCGACCCGCGCCAGCCTGACCTCCCCATGTTCAAGCAGGTCGCACGCAACGACGGCGATGAGGTCGCCGAGGAAGCAGCAGCACAGTGACCAACGAGTTCGAGCAGGGCGACATCCAGGCGGCCATCGACGCCGGGCGGCGGGAGACGCAGGTCATCGACCTGCGTGACGACGTGCGCCTGGTCGTGCGGCCTAGCGACAGCACCGACGACGTGTACGACCTGGAGTCGTACGCGGAGCACCCGCGCCGCCACAAGGGCAACGCCACCTTCCGCACCGTCGAGGACTTCACCCACTACGTGAAGCGCCACGAGGGTGGAGGCACGGTCGTGTTCGCGGACCGCCTCGGCGGGATGCGGGCGGTGTTCAACCACCACGGCAAGGAGATCCCCGGCTGGCGGGACTTCACCGCCACGCTCACGCGCGAGCACACGAAGGCGTGGGACGCGTGGATGAAGGCTGCGCAGGCCCCGATGTCGCAGCTGGCGTTCGCCAACTTCCTCGAGGAGCGCCTCGGGGAGATCGCGGAGCCCGCCGGCGCTGACCTGCTGGACGCTGCGGAGCACTTCCGCGCGCACACCATCGTCAGCTTCCGCTCGCAGCAGAAGCTCTCGAACGGCCAGCGCCAGCTCGAATACATCGAGGAGGTCCAGGGGGGCGGCGAGCAGAACGGCAAGCTCACGCTCCCGGAGCGGCTCACCGTCGTCCTGCAGCCGTTCCGCGACAGCGAGTCGTTCAGCGTCGAGGCACGTCTGCGCTGGCGCATCCAGGACCGGCAGGTGGTGTTCTCCATCCTGTTCGACGACACGCTCGACGACGAGATCGACGAGGTGGTCGAGACGGCGATCCGCGACGTGGACGTGACGATCGATGCGCTGGTCCTGCGCGGGGCGGACGCGTAGCGATGGACGACGGGCTCGTCGCCGCGTGGCTGAGCGCCCTGCGCTCGGGGTTGGTGCACCGCGTGCGTGTCGAGCGCGTGGGGCACCTGGGGGCCCGGCGCATGGAGACGCTGTGCGGCATCAGCGCCGCAATCATCCGCCTCGCGGACGACGAGCCCGTCTCCTGCGGCGCGTGCCTCGAGCGCGACGGCGAGCCCGCGGTCCACATGGCCGAGTACGTCATCGCGGTCGCACGACGGGCGGTGCCCGCGTGAGCCGCCTGTCGATGGCTGCGCGGGGCTACATGCCGACCGACCTGCGGCGGCTGCTGGACCGCGTGGACAGCCTGCTCGACGACCGGCGCGGGGACGGGTCGCTCACCGAGCGCGAGTGGCTCGCCATCATGGCGCGCCTCCACCCCGACGGGTTCGTGGACGGGTACCGCGATGGGCTGACGCCGCCGCCTGGGCGACGGCCGGAGGGGGCGCAGCCCGCACTGGTGTAAGACGCCTGCGCGTCCCGGCGGACTTCCGAGGGGGTTATCCGACCCCGCCTCCTCGGGAGTCCACCGGGCCGGACAGGCCGAAGCGAGAGAGAAGCAGGGCCGAGGAGGCCCGAACGAAGGAGGGCACATGGAAAAGGCTGACCTCGACTACCGATTCGGCTTCCACCCGGCAGCGCCGGACACGGGACCGAAGCACGACCGCATCCGCGCCGCTGCGCGCGAGTTCGCCGAGGTGATCAACGAGGTCGCCCCGGACAGCCGTCAGAAGTCGCTCGCAGTCACGGCGCTCGAGGAATCGATGCACTGGGCCAACGCGGCGATCGCATGCAACGAGGCCCCCGCAGCGGGGTAGAGCAGCTTCGGGTGGCGTGTCTGGTTTCGGATGCGGGCACGCCACTCGCGGACACAGGACAGGAGGTTGGGACGTCTCGCTGACGTCCCGGACGGAGGAGAGCGGAGCGAGCAGGGACGGCTGTCTGGTCTGGTCACAAATGCTGACGTCGCCGAGAAGGCTGGGGAGTTTCTCGACGAAGACCTGGACCGTCGTCGCGACCTGCACCCGCTCCGCACTCCACCGGGCATCCGCCGCCCAATGACGAGCGCCCTGTCGGCAGGGCAGGAGTCAGCGGGTACCGGGGCGTCAGCGATGCGGCTCAGCCGCGAGGGAGGTAGTGGGCATGGGCGAGATCGATCGATGGCTGGAGATCCAGAACGAGCGGGTCCGCGCGTTCGTGGCGCAGATCGAGGCGGCGGGCAACACCCCGCAGGTGGTGACGCTCGTCTTTGACCGCCCCGAGGGCGTGCCGCTCGACGAGCCCGTGCACATGCAGCGCGTCGCGACCGTCCGCTCGACCGAGGACGTGGACGCGCTCGTTCGGAGCGCCTGGGCCGACGTGATGTCCCGCGACATGGGCGCGAACTACCCGCACATCGTGCACGAGGCGCGCAGCCTGGGAGACGAGTGATGGGCGACGGGACAGGCGTGACCCGCATCACCGTGCTCGTGCTCGCCCTCGGTGCCGCCGTGGCCGCGTCCGCTGCCCTCGGGTGGTGGTGGGTGCTCACCGCGCCCGCGCGCCGGGCGCAGCGGTGGGTCGCCACCGGCACGCAGGCGGGGGACGCCGAGTGGCGGTGGGTGCTGCCCACGGAGGGCAGGTAGCCATGATCCGCAAGAGCCCTGAGCTGGTCGTCGACAACTTCGCGGGCGGGGGCGGTGCCTCCACCGGCATCGAGGCGGGCATCGGCCGTCCGGTCGACATCGCCATCAACCACGACCGCGAGGCCGTGGCGATGCACCAGGTCAACCACCCGGACACGCTGCACATCCAGGACGACATCTGGAGCGTGGACCCCGTCGTCATCACGCAGGGGCACCGCGTCCGCCTCGCCTGGTTCTCTCCGGACTGCACGCACTTCTCTCGCGCCGCCGGCCGGAAGCCGCGCAGCCAGAACATCCGCGGCCTCGCGTGGGTCGTGATCGAGTGGGCGGCGGCGGTCCAGCCGGACGTGATCATGCTGGAGAACGTCCGCGAGTTCACGACGTGGGGCCCGCTCGACGCGGACGGGTTCCCGGACAAGGCGCACTCGGGCGAGACCTTCTCGGCGTGGAAGGGGGCGCTGGAGGGACTCGGCTACGTCGTCGAGATGCGGGTGCTCAAGGCCAGCGACTACGGCGCGCCGACGATCCGCGAGCGCCTGTTCATCATCGCCCGGCGCGACGGGCAGCGGATCGTGTGGCCGGAGCCAACGCACGGGCACCCGGACCACCTCGAGGCCGGGATGGTGCCGTACCTCACGGCGGCGGACTGCATCGACTGGTCGATCCCGGTGCCGAGCATCTTCGAGCGCCCTCGCCCGCTGGCGGAGGCGACGCAGCGGCGCATCGCGGCGGGTATCAAGCGGTTCGTCATCGACGACCCCGACCCGTTCGTGGTGCCGGGCTACCTCATCCAGACGGGCTACGGCGAGCGCCCAGGGCAGGCGCCGCGCGTCCTCGACATCGACGCGCCCCTCGGCACGGCCGTCGCCGGCGGGGTGAAGCACGCGCTCGTCACGCCCTACATCCACAACCTGACACACGGGGGCCGCGCGGAGGACCTCGACGCGCCGTTCATGACCATCACGGGCGCTCACCGGGGCGAGAAGGCGCTCGTCGCGCCCATCATGGCGGCAGTCGATCACCAGAGCAGCCCGAAGGGCGTGAGCCGCCTCGACGATGGCCTCACCACCGTCACGACGAAGGCGCGGCATCTGCTCACCACGGCGTTCCTCGTGAAGCACTTCGGCGGCATGGTCGGCGTCCCGATGGACACCCCGGCGCCAACCATCCTGACGCGCAACACGCAGAACCAGCTCCTCACCTCGAACCTGATCCACCTGCGGGGGACGGGCGTCGCGCGTCGCTCCGACGCTCCGCTCCCGACCGTCACCGCCGGTGGCAACCACATCGCCGAGGTCCGCGCCCTCCTGCTCAAGTTCTACGGCAACGACAAGCACGGGCAGGGGCTCCGGTCGCCGCTCGGCACGACTACGACAAAGGACCGCTTCGGGCTCGTCGTCATCTGGATCCAGGGCGAGCCGTGGGTCATGACCGACATCGGCATGAGGATGCTCACCCCGCGTGAGCTCTACCGCGCCCAGGGATTCCCCGAGGGGTACGTCATCGACCCCGTGGTCGACGGGCGCGTCCTGCCGAAGACGCACCAGGTGCGCATGTGCGGCAACAGCGTCTGCCCGCCGGTCGCCGAGGCGCTGGTCGAGGCGAACGTGGGGAAGCTCGTCGAGCAGGCCCGCTGGCCGGGCTGGGCGCTTGCCACCGCCGGGGCGGAGGCCGCCGGATGACCAACCTCGAAGCCACGCTCCTCGTCGTCGTGCCGCCCACGGTCCTGATGCTCCTCGGCGGCTGGTGCCTGCTGCGCGCCGCCGCGATGGAGCCACCCACGCCGCCTGAGAGGAGCGAGCGATGACCACGGAGGCCGTCGTGAACTGCCACGAGCGCGGGTTCGGGCGCAACCACCGGTGGGACCAGGGCGGCGTCTGCGTCCGCTGCGGGGCCGGTCGCACTGCCGCCGTCGCGGCCGCGCTGGAGGAGGGGCGCGTGCGTCACGTGGGGCAGCGCGCCCGCCAGGAGCCGCCCGAGCGCTGCCCGCGCTGCGGAGGCACGGTCATCGCCGATCGCGACGAGGACGGCGACCTCGATGCCTACTGCATCGCGTGCGGGCGTCGCGTCAACGCGCCCACGGCGGAGCAGGCGGAGGCGATGCGGCGGGAGCTGCACGATGCCGACTTTGTGACGGTGAAGCGCTCCAACGGGCCTCGGCGGAATGGGGGGCGGCTGTGACCACGCCGGAGCCGTTCCTCGCCCACGCCGCTCGCCTGGTCCGTGCAGGGGGGGCGCTCGTCTCGTTCACCAGCGAGTTGCTCTTCGCCCCGTACCTCGCCAGCGGGCTCGACCACCGCGGGCTCCTCTACTGGCGGAAGTCGAACCCGGCCCCCAACTTCCGCAAGCAGATCGTGCGGGCCGTCGAGATGGCGGTGTGGCAGACGCAGGGCGGCGGCTGGACGTTCAACGCCGGCGGCTACCGGGTGAACGTGTGGGACGGCCCCGTTCTGAACGGTGTAGCCGTTCAGAACACCGACGAGAAGCGCATCCACCCCACACAGAAGCCGCTCTGGCTCATCCGCGAGTGGATCCAGCTCTTTTCCAACCCCGGCGACCTCATCCTCGACCCGTTCGCGGGCAGCCTGACCACCGCCGTCGCGGCTCACCAGCTGGGCCGTCGCTGCATCGCGATCGAGATGGACTGTGGCTACGTCGAGGCGGGTGTCGAGCGCCTCCGTCAGGGGGTGCTCCTGTGAGTACGCAGCCGCAGTTCACGATGCCGCGCGACCTCTCGGGCTACAGCGACCTCGAGGCCGCGATGCTGGCCGCCGTGTGGGCGGCGGGGCTGCCGGAGCCGGTGGCGGAGTACCCCTTCGCGCGCTGCTGCCCGCACCCCAAGCGCGACCACCACCCCGCGCGCTGGAGCACCGCGCACGGGAGCCGAGAGCCGGAGTGCGTCGCCTGCGACACCTGGGGCGCGGTGAGCCCGATGCACGAGTACCGCAAGGGGCGGGCGTGGCGTTTCGACCTCGCATGGCCCGAGGTGCGCGTCGCCGTCGAGTGCGAGGGCGGGACGTGGTCAGGCGGCCGCCACACGCGCGGCGCTGGGTTTGCGGCGGACTGCGCCAAGTACAACGCCGCTGTGGTGGCCGGCTGGCGCGTCCTGCGCTTCACGGGCGAGCAGATCGAGTCGGGCGAGGCCATCGAGACCGTCCTCGCCGTGATGGGGGTGGGCTGTGAGTGACGTAGCCGCGCTCCTTGTCCAGGCCGACGCCCTCCACCTCCCGCTACGCGACGAGAGCGTGCAGTGCGTGGTGACGTCGCCGCCGTACTTCGGCTCGGTGCGCGTTTACAGCGAGGAGGTGTCGTCATGGGGCGCGCCGCTCGGGGCTGAGCGAGAGCCTCACGACTACGTCGCGCATCTGGTCGCGGTCTTCGATGAGGTTCGCCGTGTGCTGCGATCGGATGGCTGTTGCTGGCTGAACCTCGGTGACGTCTATGCCGCGTCAGGAAAGGGCGGTGGTGGGATCCGCGGCGCACGAACGACAAACTGGATGCGCGTTGTTACGGAACGGGTCGGCTTTCGCATGCCGCCCGCGGGATACAAGCAGAAGGACCTGACGCTGGTTGCCTTCCAGGTGGCCTCGGCACTCCGCGCTGCCGGTTGGTACCTCCGCGCGACGGTCATATGGGACAAAAAGCGCGCCACTGAACCGAAGCGTCTCGACCGGCCGAGTGTCGGGCATGAGTACCTGTACCTTCTGTCACCATCCGAGCACTACGCAGCTCGAGATCCTGGCGAGTCATGGTGGGGGCACTCGGTCTGGTCGGTCTCGCCTCACAACTCGGTCGACCACCCCGCCACCATGCCCGAGGAGTTGGCGCGCCGTTGCATCGTGGCGAGCACCCGGCCGGGCGACGTCGTCCTCGATCCGTTCAACGGCAGCGGCACGACCGGGCGCGTGGCGCTGCGCCTGGGACGCTCCTACGTGGGCACCGACATCAGCCGCGAGTACCTCGCCGAGCAGGCCGTGCGCCGCCTCGACGGCGTCCAGATGGAGGCTGCCCTGTGAAAGCCATCAGCTTCGGGTGGACCACCCTGCCCCTCCTCGCGGGCGAGAAGACCGTCACCCGGCGCGAGTGGAAGGACACCTACGCCACGCAGTGGTGGGTGGGCACCCGCTTCTGGATGCTCGACAAGGACTACCGCTACGGCGGGCAGCGCCTTGGCATCGGGGAGATCACCGCGACTCCCAGCAAGGAGCTGGCGTGCGACGCGCCCGCCGAGGACTACGCGCGCGAGGGCTTCGAGTGGTTCGAGCGCCACCCGGACCTGCTGCCCGACGCCTTCCGGCGACGCCTCGGCACAGCAGGCCTGCGTGGGTTCCTCCAGCAGCACGAGCTGTTCTGGGTGGTGCGGTTCCGCGTGGCCGAGTGGCACGTGGACCGCGCCGCCGAGTTGACCGCACGGATGGAGGCTGCCCGTGGCTGAGCCGTACACGCGCGAATGGCACGAGGAGCGCATGGACGCCCGCCTGCATGACCTCGCCGAGGCCGTGGAGGGGTGGCTCGACCGCGACCGGGAGGACCCGCGCGACTCCAGCCGGTGGGCCGGTCGCCTCCAACTCATGATGCGCTCGGTGTCGGCGGAGGCCGCCGCCATCCAGGCGCTCGACAACCAGCGCTACTGGAGCGAGCAGGAGGCTGCCCGTGCCCGAGATGCCTGAGACTGCGTTCCGAATCTCCGAGGGGCGACACGTCCCGCAGCTGCGCGAAGCCATCCTTCGTTGGATGGAGCTCACCCGACCGGCGGACCACGAGTGGATGGGCGCCGAGCACCGCGACGCCTGGGTCGACCTCGCCTTCGCGCTCGCGGAGTACGACTCCGCCCTGGAGGACTCGCTCGACGCCCTGTTCGACGAGATCGCCGACTGGACCGCCGCGACCTTCCCGGCCCAAACGCCGGCGTCGGCGGTGCGGCATGCGAAGCGCGAGATCGACAACGAGCTGATGGCTAACCCGACGAGCGGCGAGGAGCAGGCGGATGTCGTGATGCTCATGATCGCCGCAGCCCGCACGTCGAGGAACGACCTCAAGGCCGAGCTGCGCCGCAAGCTGGCCATCAACCGCCAGCGGCAGTGGGGCGAGCCCGACGCCGATGGCGTCCAGGAGCACATCCGATGACCAGCGAGGCTACCCAGCAGCACACCATCACCTCCGCATGGGACGCCGAGGCGTGGCGCGTGGCGTGTTCATGTGGGCGTGTCTTCACGGCCCTCGCCCTGGAGGAGGCCGCCGACCACGCCGCGCAGCACATCCGCGACGAGGCGCTCGCCTCGATCCGTGACGCGGTGGCCGAGTACCTCGACGCCTTCGACGACTGGAACGAGCTCGGCTGGGGGCTGGAGAGCCGTAGCGCGCGCTTTGAGCGCATCCAGGCCGCCGACGATGCGCTCCGTGAGATGCGGGAGGCGTGGCGCGCATGACCACCACCGCCGAGCACGTCCACGAGGTCGCCGAGTACCACCGGGTGCTCGACCTGTCGTGGTGCGCGTGCGGAGCCGAGCTCAAGCACGGGCGTTGGCGTGAGCCGCGGACCAGCGCGGGCAAGCTCAAGCGGTACGCGTGGGAGACAGCAGCAATCGCGGGACAGAGGGGATAGGGCGATGAATATCCGACCGATCGAGACGACGTGGAATGGTCGACGTTTCCGCTCTCGCCTTGAGGCCAGGTGGGCTGTCTTCTTCGACTCGCTCGGAGTGCGCTACGAGTACGAGCCCGAGGGCTTCGACATGGGCGAGCATGGCTGGTATCTGCCGGACTTCTGGCTCCCCCACATCGAAACGTGGGTCGAGATCAAGCCCGCCGGGGAGTCACTCGACGACTGGCCCGAGCACCCTGTGTTCGATGCCAAGGCGGCCCAGATGGAGCTGGCTGTCGAGGAGGACGGGCACCAAGTCGTCCCGCGCTCGCTCGACACCCGCAACCCCGTGGATGACGAGTTCGTCCTCATCAAGGGCGAACCATGGACCTCCGGGGACGGCACCTATCCCACGCTCGACTACAGCTACAACGCGTTCGTCTTCGGGGACTGCTACTACCGATGGTGCGAGTGCCCCGTCTGCGGAGCCATCGGCATCGAGTTTGAGGGCCGCTCTGAGCGGATCCCGTGCGGCTGTCAGGACCGCGGGGGCAAGTCGTACAACGCTCATTCCCCGAGGCTCATGACGGCCTACCGGGCAGCCATGGCGGAGCGCTTCGACAAGGGGCGCCGCTGATGGCCTGGCTGCGCATCGACGACCGGATGCCGCGGAGCGCGAAACTCATGGGCCTCACCGACCGGGTCAAATGGGCCTACGTCGCGTCCATGTGCTACGCGTCCGAGGAGGAGACGGACGGGGCTATCCCATCGGGCGTACAGCGCGAGATGGGCTGGACGCGCGTCCGCAAGGACCTCATCGAGGCCGGCCTCTGGCACGAGAAGCCCTGCGGCGAGGGCGCGTGCCAGGAGACGGAACGTCAGCGCGAGAAGCTCGCCAAGGGCGGGCACGTGGTGCACGACTACCTCGAGTACAACCCGACCCACGAGGAGCTCGAGGAGAAGCGCGCGAAGGCCCGCGACCGGATGGCGGAGAACAGGGGGAAGCGCGCCGCCAAGTCCTCAGATGTTCGCGATACGTTCGCGCGAACATCGGGCGAAGTTCCGGCGAAGTTCGAGGAAAGTTCGCCTTACCCCCCTTCCCCTTCCCCTTCCCCTGATCAGAGATCAGATCCGGAACGCGCGTATGCGCGAATGGGAGCCGGAGCGGAATCGGAGCGGGTGTCCGAGCCCGCTCGTGGGACTCGACCGGCCCACATGGGGAGCTGGACGGCAGACGACCTGGAGAACGCGCCGGTCGACCCGAGTGACTTGCCGGAGTCGCGATGACCACGACACGGAAGCCGGATCGCCTGGTCGACTACGCCGCGCGGCAAGCGCAGCGCGAGGCGGTGCTGCGCGACCTGCCGGAGGAGCTTCGGGGTGCCGTCGAATCACTCCCGATCGGCGAGGACCTCGCAGGGTACGTGCCATCGGATGTCGGCGCCGAGGAGGCCGTGGTCGCAGCGCTGCTGCTCGACGACGACGCGCTCATGGAGGTGCTGGCGGAGCGACTCGAGCCGGCGGACTTCACGGACGAGCGACTCGCCGCCTGCTATCGGGCAGCGCTCCAATTGGGGGAGCGCCAGGAGGAGATCTCCATCCCGACCGTCGCGCACGAATTGCACTCGCTCGGCTGGCTTGATCGGGAGGGGCTCGATGAGGTCTACCTCGTCGAGCTCACAGGGAAGTACTTCACGGCCATCGGCGTCGGTGCGGCCGCGAGGGTCATCAAGGAGACCGCAGCAGCCCGGAAGGTCATGATGCTGGCCGGCCAGGTCGGGACCATCGCACGACTCGCTCCCAGGCAACTCGGCCCCACGCTGGCGTACCTGAAGGATGCAGTCGACCGCATCCAGTCTGACGGTCCGATGACGTCCGCCCTCACCTCCGAGCAGGTCATCCAGCAGGTGCACGATGGCGTCCTGGAGGACGGACGGCCCGTGATCACGACCGGCCTCCCGCTCCTCGACAAGGCGCTCGGTGGCGGCCTGGGCATCGGTGAGCTCGTGGTCATCGCGGCGAAGACGAGCGTCGGGAAGACGGCGCTTGCGGCGCGCATCGTGCGCGAGCAGACGCTGAAGCACAACATCCCGGTCGGCATCATCCTGCTCGAAGGTCGCCACACGAAGTTCCTGCACCGTCTGGCCGCCGTCGATGCCGGAGTCTCGCTGTCGTACGTCGAGCGGAACGGTGGGTGGGATCCGGACGAGCAGGAGCACTACGAGGACGCCTTCACCAGGCTGTGTGCGCTCCCCCTCTACTTCGCCGAGCCGGTGCCGCGGACGGCCCTCGCAATCGAGCAGTGGATGCGCACGATGGCACGGCGCGAGGGCATCAAGCACTTCGTCATCGACCACATCGACCGCCTGCGTTTCGACGCCAAGCAGCGACCGGACATGGCCTATCGCGAGGCACTCCAGCGCTGGGGGAACACGGCGAACGAGGAAGGCTTCGTCGTGACGTGCCTGTCCCAGGTGAACCGCGAGGTCCAGTGGCACCCCGAGCTGCGTCAACTCCGCGAGGCCGGCGCCAAGGAGGAACTCGCGCAGATCGTCCTGTTGCTCTCCCAGGGGGACAACTCGACGTACTCGAATGCCAACCGCGCCAACCATGTCCACGTGTTCCCGAGCCAGCGCTGGGTCCAGCGCCGTGGTGTGTCGCTCAACGTCGAGGTGGCTAAGTTCACCGAGGGCGAGGTCGGCATGGTGCTCAATGCCGGGCACGTCCCTCCGTTCTACGTGGATGCCGTTTCAGGCGCAGTGATGGTGAGGGGTGAGTGATGGGTACGAATGACGATGACATGCCGTTCACGATTCCAGAGCGCTCAAAGGTGGATGTCCTAATCGCGAGACTTCAAGAGCGCTCTCGCGAGCGCAACTTCTGTCTTCAGGAAACGTGGGGTGGGCGACAGGGCGGCAAGATGTCCCTGCAGTTCTGGATGCAGGAGGAGAAGGGATACGTCGACCACGACAAGGTGGGCGAGGTGCTTCGCAGTCTCGGTGGCTGCAAGCATCGGGGGCAGTGCCGCACCTGATGCCGCGGTACCGCGAGTACTGCCAGGGCCGGGTGTCCGTGCCCCTCACGCCCACGGTGCGCATCGAGGCGCGCTGCCTGCTATGGGAGGGCCACGAGGGCGACTGCGCCGCGGACATGACGCGCGTGCGGTTGCGCTGGGCGGGAGCGGGCGAGGCGGAGGGGGACGAGGAGGCGAGTGCGGAGGGTGCAACCGGTGTCGTAGCTTGTCGTAACGGTGAACATGCCTAAGCCCATAACCTCATCCACGACGAAGAAGCCGGCGAGTCGGGCGAAGCGGCCTGCCTCCGAGCGGGCGCTGACCACGGCGCAGAACGCCACGCGACGCGAGGTCGCCGCGTACTGGCTGGCGATCGGGGTCACGCAGCAGCGCGCCGCCGACGAGTGCGGCGTGGACCTGAGGACGGTGCAGCGCTGGTGTGCCGAGGACGACTTCCAGCAACGGCTCCGAGGCCTCCGCGAACAGGCGTTCGCGGAGATCGAGCCGCAGATGTGGGCGAACGTGCGCCTCGCGTTGGACGTCGAGCGCCGCATGCTCAACGGCGAGGTGAAGGGCGATGACCCCGCATGGAGCGCCGCCAAGTCTCTCCTCGACCGGTTCCGCGGTCTTGCCCTCACTGCCGAGGCTCCGCCGCCCGCAGGTGGGGGTGCTCAGGGTGGGGTTGCGCTCACCGTCAACGTCGGCGGTCAGCGGGACGAGCCCGAGCGACGTCGCCGCGAGGTCATCGAGCAGGCTCCGTGACCCCGGCGTCTGTGAGTGCCCGAACGCCTGTGCTGACGCGCTGGAGTGGACTGAGCGCCACCTGCGCATCGGTGGCGAGCCCATGCGCGTCCCGTCCCCCATGCGCCAGCTCTACCTCGAGGACGCGCCGATGGTCGTCGTGATGAAGGGCGCGCAGATGGGCGTGTCCGAGTGGGTGCTGGACATGGCGCTCCATACCGCCGACACGATGCGGGCGCGCCGCGGGACCTCGCTCTACGTGCAGCCGGGCGGCGCCAACGTCGGTGACTTCGTGCAGGGCCGCGTCACGCCCATCATCGAGGCCTCCGAGGACTGGCTCGCGCAGCGGATCCCCGAGGCAGGCACCAAGAGCCCGAACAAGGTGGGCCTGCGCAAGGTCGGGCCGGGCCTCACGTACTGGCGCACCGCGCACGTGAAGGGCAGGGGTGGGGCCAACCGCTCCGGCCTCAAGTCCGTGCCGGTGGACACGCTCATCCTCGACGAGTTCGACGAGATGCCGGACGACACCATCGCCCTGGCCTCGCACCGCCTCGACTCCTCGCAGGCGCCGTGGACGCGGGTGATCTCCACGCCGACCTACCCCGGCACGGGTATCGAGCCGCTTTACCTCGCGGGCGATCGGCGCCGGTACATGCTGACCTGCGACGAGTGCGACACCGAGCAGACGCTCGAGTGGGAGTCCAACGTCGTGGAGCGAGACGGCGTGTTCCTGCGCGTCTGCACCCGCTGCCGCGAGTCGCTGGAGGCGCTCATCGAGCGGGCGTGGGATGACGACTCCCTCGGGCGCTGGGTGGCGAGCAACCCGGACGGCACGTACCCGAGCTACCACATCAGCCAGCTCTACCGGCCGCGCCTGGACCTCGCCGCCATCCACGCGGTGCTCACGTCCTCCGACCTCACCAAGCGGCAGGAGGGCTACAACCAGCACCTCGGGCTGCCGTACTCACCTCCCGGCGGCCAGCTCTCGCTCGAGGAGCTGACGCGCGCCTCCTCGGCGCCGTTCACGTTCGCCGACATCGCCGGCGTGCAGGGCTGCCTCCTCGGTGTGGACGTCGGGGTCAAGCTGCACTGCTGGCTGGAGTGGATCTCCGACCAGTGGACGGACGAGCCTCAGCGCTACCTCGTGGGCGCGCTGGAGCTGGACAGCTTCGACGAGGTGGACGAGCTGATGCGCCGCTTCGGCGTGATCATGGCCGTCGTGGACGCGCGGCCGGAGCTGCGCATGGCGCAGGCGCTCCAGCAGCGGCATCCCGGGCAGGTCTACCTCGCCGAGTACGTGCAGGACCGCATGCCGCCGCTCATCCTCGGCGCGCACGAGGAGGACCCGAAGCGGCGGTACCACGTGCAGGTCGACCGCACGGCCATCATGGACGCGGCGGCCTCGAACATCCGCGACTGCAACGTGCTCATGCCCTCGGACGCCCCCACGACGCCTGGCCTCTTCGCCCACCTGCAGGCGCCGGTGCGGCTGCTCAAGACCACAGCCACGCAGACGAACCCCCGCGCGGTCTACGAGGAGGGCGCGAAGGCCGATCACTGGTACCACGCGGCCGGGTACGCCGAGCTCGCCCTGTACATCGCACGGCAGGTGATGCCCGTCAGCTACATCGACGGCCGCCAGTTCCGATCGAGCCAGCTCTAGGAGGCGACGATGGCCACGACCGAGCAAGTGCAGGAGCAGGCGGAACCGACGCACGAGCAGCGGATGGCGGAGGCAGGGGCGCAGTTCACGGCGCTCCTGGAGGCGCTGCCCGCCGGCGTGACGTTCAGCGACCTCATCCTCGCCTCCGACCTCATCGGGTACGAGCGCGTGGGCGGGCGCTACAACGAGCAGCGCGACCTGCGGCCCGTCGAGCGCACGCTCAACCTGCGCAAGTCCCGCATCTACACGCGCTGGAACCCGCTGGTGGACCGCGCCGTCGGACTGTGGACGGAGATGGCGTTCGAGGAGCCGTGGACCTTCACGGCCAAGGATCCGGCGTTCCAGAAGGTCATCGACGAGTTCCAGACGTTCAAGCGCAACCGGTCCGTGCTCTCGTGGATCGCTGCGCAGGGCCTCTCGCGCGACCTCCTCACCGACGGCGAGATCCCGTTCGTCTACTTCGTGGGCGATGACGGGGTGCAGGTCCGGGCGATGGACCCGATCGAGTTCCTCGACCCGGTCACGAACCCGAACGACAAGGCCGAGGTCTGGTACTGGCCGCGCTCCTGGGTTGGGTCGGACGGCAAGCGCCACCTCTGGCTCTACCGCGACTGGAACGCGGTCAGCGACGACGGCACGCCCATCAACCAGCCCGTGCCCGAGGCCGACCGTCAGCGCCTCCAGGTGTCGGGCGCCATGGCCGAAGTGGAGCTCACGGCGCGCCCGAACGAGTACGT
>Ga0265293_10006679_pt1 | contig 18251 bp, 15 predicted proteins | sample Munlanlewell138R_FD_192505 | JGI IMG/M metagenome (GOLD analysis project Ga0265293, IMG submission 192505) | Leachate microbial communities from a municipal landfill in Southern Ontario, Canada - Leachate well 138R | ecosystem: Engineered > Solid waste > Landfill > Unclassified | place: Canada...
GAACGCGGTGAACGCCGCCGACCTCGGCATCCAGATACTGGGCGGCATGGGCTACTCTGCGGAGACCGATATGCAGCGCTACTGGCGCGATCACCGCATCTTGCGCATGACGCCGATCTCCAACGAAATGGTGCGCAACAGCATTGCCGAAAGCCTGGGGCTGCCCCGTTCCTTCTGAACACCGGCATCCCCAAGTCGGGCATGATCTAACGATTGCCAGCAACCCGAAAAGGCGCCGCGATGGCCATCGCGGCGCCTTTTTCATGGGTTTCTTCATTTCCCCTGGATAGTGGAGCCAGCGTGCGCGGATTTTCAGCGGTAAAATTGACCCTGCTGGCAGTGTCGGTCCTGTCGATCATGGCCGGGACCGTGGTGGCTCCGGTGCTGCCCAGTATTCAGGAGGCCTTTGCCGGCGGGCCGCGGGTTGCGTTGCTGACGCGGCTGGTGCTGACCATGCCGGCACTGTTCGTGGTGCTCTGCGCGCCGCTCGCGGGAGCGGCTTCCGATCGCTTTGGTCGCCGCTTGCTGTTGTTGGCAGCGCTGGCGCTGTACGCCGCCAGCGGGGTATCGGGCTATTTTGCCGATACTCTGCCCGGCCTGCTGCTCGGCCGCGCCCTGCTGGGGGTGGCCGTGGCGGTAACCATGACCACATGCACGGCCTTGATCGCCGACTACTACCAGGGTGTCGAACGCGCGCAACTGATGGGTTTGCAGAGTGCCGTCAGTACCGCCGGGGCGGTGTTGTGCCTGGCCCTGGGCGGTTACCTGGCGCAGGCGGGCTGGCGGGTACCATTCCTGCTCTACCTCTACCCCCTCCTGGTATTGCTGCTGGCGGCCCTGTTCATCAGCGAGCCGGCGCGGTTGGCAGCGGGCCCGAAAGCCGCCGGTGACGTCGCGGCGCCACGATTGCTGCCGGTGCTGTTTGCCGCCGCGCTGCTGAGCAACCTGGCCATGTACGCGGTGCCAATGCAGATACCCTTTTACCTGCAGGGCGAATTCGCTATCGGCAGTTTCGGCGCCGGCCTCGCCATCGCCTGTGGGACCTTGTTCGCTACGCTGTCCTCGTTGCTATATGGCCGGCTCAGTGGGCGCTGGCGTTATCCGGGGCTGTACGCCGCCTCGTTCGTGATCATGGCCGCCGGCTTTGGCCTGGTGGCGATGGCGACCCAGGTATGGATCGTATTGTGCGGCCTCGCCCTGGTTGGGGCGGCGGCGGGCATTCAGTTGCCGACCATCAACAACTGGCTGATGGATATCGCTTCTGCAGGGGCCCGCGGCAAAGTGCTCGGCGGTTTGACGACAGCGATTTTCCTCGGCCAGTTCATCTCGCCCTTGCTGTTCACACCGCTGCTTCATGTCGTGTCCTATACCGGGTTTTTCCTGATCCTGGCCGCGGCCATGGTGTTGACCGCGGTGCTGTTGCGGACAGTTTTCCGTTATCTTGAGCGCCAGCAGGGTTGAGGCTGGCGCGGATGCGGGTATCATAAAGGCCCTGTCGTTCAGCATCCCGGCTTGAAACATCGCCCGGCCGTCAACGGGCCTCAAGCCGGCGTCAATAATTCCAACTGAGGTATGACCCATGAGAGCAATCATCACCGGCGCTGCCGGCGGCATCGGCAAGGCAATCGCGCTACGTATGCACCAGGAGGCCGGCACCCGCGGCGAAAAATCCCAGCTGCTGCTGGTGGATATCGCCCGGGAGCCCCTCGACAAACTGGTGGATGAACTCAAGAACCATGGCTGCGACGCCCGCGCTTTCGTCGGCGATCTGTCCGATCCCGAGGTGCCGGCGCAGATCGTCGCGGCGGCCAAGGATACCTTTGGCGGGCTCGACGCGCTGATCAGCAATGCCGGCATCATCGCCCGCGGTGATCTGCTGGAGATGACCGTCGAGCAATTCGACAGAACCATCGACATCAATACCCGGGCGACCTGGCTGCTCGGCAAAGCGGCTTTCCCCCTGCTCCAGGCGTCGAAGGGTTCCATCGTTGCCGTGGGCTCCATCTCCGGCGAACAGGCCACGCCGAGCCTCGGCGCCTACAGTGCCAGCAAGGCGGCGCTGATCATGCTGGTCAAGCAGATGTCCATCGACTGGGGCCCGCAGGGCGTGCGCGCCAACTGCGTATCACCGGGGTCGACCCACACCGCGATGACCGACGCCCGCTACTCCGATCCGAAGCTGCGCGCCGACGCCGAGGCCCGCAATCCCGCCCGCATCGTCGGTCAGCCCGAGCACCAGGCGGCGGCCATTGCCTTTCTGGCCAGCCCCGACGCGGTCTATATCAATGGCGTCAATCTGGTGGTCGACGGCGGCATGTCCAACAATCTGATGGTGGCGTCCGCCCTCGGCGACCCCTGGAAGAAATAGTGGCGCCGTTGCCGCACCTGGCAGGTTGTGACGAACGTTGGCGAGGCGAGCGATCGAGCCCGATGCCGTTACTGTCTAAAGAGTCTCTGTCGAAAGCGTCACTATCTAAAGATAGTTTTTGGCATTCACGGTTTCTTTCACCATGAGTCTTTTTTACACAACGCTCATCAAGGTGATTCAGGGGTAACGATTCATGACGACACCAACCGTATTGGCAACCACCATCGACGCCGCAGGCCGGGCCGAGACCTACTCCGGGGAAGATCCCCGGCGTTTTCGCATCAATGTCACCACCATCGGCGACCTGCTGCTCTCCGCGGCGGACCGCTGCGGTGACAAGCCGGCGGTAATTTTCCCGGACGAGACCGTCAGCTACAACCAACTGGCGGAGCGGGCGCTGCGCAGCGCCCGCGGCCTCAAGGCACTCGGCGTCGGCAATCGCGAGCATGTGGGCATTCTGATGAATTCCTGCATTCGCCTGGTGGAGATGTTTTTCGCCGTCAGTCTGTGCGGTGCGGTGCCGGTCATGGTCAACCCGCGCTATCGTCCCTCGGAGCTGAGTTACCTGATCGAAAACGCCGACCTGGTGACCCTGATCACCACCGACGAAATCGATGAGCAGGTGAATTTCGTAGAGCGCCTGGCCAGTGCCCTGCCTGGCCTCGAAAGCCAGGACGATCCCCGGGCGCTATCGATCCCGTCCGCGCCACGACTGCGCAACATAGTGGTGACGGGTTCGTCCTCTCCGGCGAACTTCATCAATCACAGCGAATTCTACCGGTTGGCCGACGCCACCGACGAAGTGGCGGTGCATCGCGCCCGGGTGGCCACCCGGGTGCGCGATACCGGGCTGATTCTCTACACCTCGGGCACCACCGCCAATCCCAAGGGCTGCCTCATCAGCCACGAGGCGATAGTCCGCAATGCCATGGCCACGGTACGCCACCGCTATCTGCTGACTGCCGACGACCTGGTCTTTTCGGCGTTGCCGCTCTACCACATCGCCGCGCTCAAGCCGATGCTCGGTATCCTCGAGGCGGGTGGCACTTTCGTGGCCCAGGGCCACTTCGAGCCCGGCGAGTGCCTGGGGATGATGGAGGAGTACAAGGTGACGGCGGTGTTCCTGCCCTTTGTGACTTTCCTTCAGGCGCTGCTCTACCACCCGGACTTCGCCACCACCGACCTGTCGCGGGTGCGGATCATGAACAGCTGCTTCGCCGCCCAGCCCAAGTCGGTGGGCGAGGCGTACCGCAAGGCCATGCCCACCACCATGCAAATGGGCACCTTCGGCATGACCGAGGCCAGCGGTTTCGTCGCCACCGGCGTCTGGGGCATGGATGAGGAGCTCGGCTACACCCGCCTTGGCCTGCCTCTGCTCGGCGTGGAAGTGCGCATCGTCGATGCCCGAACCGGGCAGGATGTACCCGCCGGCGTCCACGGCGAGGTGCTGGTGCGCGGCTTCAACCTGTTCGACGGCTACTATCGCGATCCACTGAAGACCGCCGAAGCCCTCGATGCCGACGGCTGGTTCCACAGCGGCGATATCGGCTCCCTGGACGACAACGGTCATATCATGTTCCACGGTCGCCTCAAGGATATGCTCAAAGTCGGTGGCGAGAACGTGGCGGCGGCCGAGATCGAAGAGGTGCTCACCCGCCACCCGGCGGTCAAGCTCGCCCAGGTGGTGGGTATCCCCGATGCCAAGTACGCCGAGGTTCCGGCAGCCTTTGTCGAACTGGCTCCCGGACAGAGCGCCAGCGAACAAGAGTTGATCGACCTGTGCAAACGGGAGATCGCCTCGTTCAAGGTGCCGCGCCACATCCGTTTCATTACCGAATGGCCGATGTCCGCTTCGAAGATCCAGCGCTTCAAGTTGCGCAATGAATTGATCGAGGAGTTGGGTATCGAGGTCGAAACCCGCTGAGCGATAGCGCAGCATTCCGGAAACCACTATGTCCTCCAAACCACTATACCGTCCAAGCCTATGTCATCCAGCCTGACGACACGACGACTCGACGGTTACGGCGTTCAACTGGCAGCCAGCGAGGGCGGCGACGGCGCCCTGCCTTCCGTGGTCCTGCTCCACGGCGGCGGCCAGACGCGGCATGCCTGGAGCCGGCTGGCGACGACGCTGGTCGACGCCGGCTATCATGTCCTGTCCCTCGACCTGCGCGGTCATGGCGACAGCGACTGGGCACCGGATGGCGATTATTCCAGCGATGCCTTCATCGCGGATATCCGCGCCGTGCTGGCCCAGCTACCGACACCGCCGGTACTGGTCGGCGCCTCCCTTGGCGGGTTGATGTCGCTGCTCACCGTGGGTGAAACCGAAGGCCCCAGCGCCCGCGCCCTGGTGCTGGTGGATATCACGCCGAAAATCGATATGGGGGGGAGGGCACGAATTATTGGTTTCATGCGTGATAACATCAAGGGCTTCGCCAGTGTCGAGCAAGCCGCCGACGCGGTCGCCGCCTACCTGCCGCATCGGCCGCGGCCCAAAAATCCCTCAGGACTGCTGCGCAACCTGAGGCTCAAGGATGACGGCTATTATTACTGGCACTGGGATCCGACATTCTTCGACGGTGAGAATGCCACCCACAACGACCCCGAGTCACGTTACGAGGCGGCCGCCCGCAAGGTGCGGATTCCGACCCTGCTGGTGCGCGGCGAGCACAGCGAACTGGTGTCGGAGGCCGCGGTGAAGCACTTCCGCGAAGTGATTCCCGGTGCCGAGTACGTGGATGTGAGCGGCGCTCGCCACATGGTGGTGGGTGACGACAACGACGCCTTCGCCGACGCCGTGCTGGGCTTTCTGGGGCGGCTGGGAGTGGGTGCTGCCTCCGCCGGCTGAGGCGGGCATTGGGGCTGGCGGGAGCCGCGGTGTCGCTGATCCCGGCGGATGGACCGCAGCGGCGGCGCCCGGTTTTCGAAGACTTAAGGTAATGAAGACTTAAAGTAATAAAGTAATCTAAGGAATCATCAATGACAGTCTCAAGCAATACTCAACACGAACGCACCATTCTCCAGGATTGGCTGGCGGCCGCGATCCCGGATGCCGGTGGCCTCACCGTTACCGCCCTCAGTGAAGCCAAGGGTGGCGGCTGGTCGGCGCGGATACTGTTCGCCGCGATCAGCTACACCAGCGCCGGGACTGCGATGGAACGCAGGCTGGTGGTGCGTTTTCTGCCGGATTACCTGCTGTTTCTCGGCACCACGCTGGAAAACCAGTGGCGCTTCTGTGAGGCCATGGGCCGGCACTCGGCTATTCCGGTGCCGGGAATCATCGGCGTCGAGAATGATACCGGGGTACTTGGCCAGGCGTTCTATGTGATGGAGCAGGTGCCGGGCCAAGTGGCGAGCCAGAGCCCCAATTACAACCAGGAGGGCTGGATCGTCGACCTGCCGGTACCGGAGCGCGGCCGCCTGTGGCAAAACGCCCTGGAAACGCTCGCCGAACTCCATCGCCTCGACTGGCGCAACGGCTTCGAATTCCTCGACCAGCCGCAATATGGCAAGCCCGGCCTCGACCAGTTGCTCAACTGGCTGGTGGCCTGGCGGGACTGGGCGGCGAAGGGCCGCGCCTTGCCGGTCGTGGACGCCGCCGTCGACTACCTGCTCAAGGAGCGCCCCGCCAATCCGACGGTAAGTGTGTTGTGGGGTGACCCGACGCCGAGCAATGTGTTGTGGAACGACGATTTGTCGGTGTCCGGCATCATCGATTTCGAAAGCGTCACTCTCGGGCCGCCGGAAGCGGATCTCGGCTGGTGGCTATACATGAACAACCTGCTGAGCGAGGGCTATCGCATCAAGCGCCTCGAAGGCTTGCCGAGCGCCGAGGAGAGCATTGCCATTTACGAAAAGGCGTTGGGCCGCAAGGTCAGCGACATGGCCTACTACGATATCCTGGCCGCGGTGCGGATGGCGATCATCACCGTGCGTTCGGTGGATCTGCATATCAGCCGCGGCCATATCGCCGCGGACAACAACTCGATCACCAATAATCCGGTGGCGGCCTACATTGCCGCCAAGCTGGGTCTGCCGATACCGGAGATCGGTGCCGATTTCCATGCGTTTACCGCCAATATTTTCCCCATGGGGGATGAAGAGTAACGAGGTATTGGCTAAACGGTCGTGCGGAGAAACGGTTCCCGGAACCGTTCCCCGGCGACAGAACAAACAACGATAGGCCAGGCCGCCGTCGAACCGGGGCGGCTCGCGTCGCGGAATGTCGTGCCGCTGGTGGATTTGCCGTCATTGGCCGGTGGATCGCCAACTGCTCCGCGCCATGCACTGACAGGAGTTAGCTTTGAAAGTCTCTTTTCTCGCGTCCAACAGCTACGAAGGCCCGGCCCCGGGTATCGAGATCTGGCCGGCGTCGCCTCTGGCCTGCGATCCGCAGATCGCCAGCCAGTCCGTCCGCCATACCCTGGAACTGGGCGCCCACGCAGAACGGGTCGGCTTTGACTGGATCAGTGTGTCCGAGCACCACTATGCACCCTACATGATGACGCCGAACCCGCTGATTCTGGCCGGTGCGCTGACCCAGGTGATCAAGAAAGCCCGTATTGCCCTGTTGGGGCCGCTGGTGCCGCTGGTCAATCCGGTACGGCTCGCCGAAGAGCTGGCGATGCTCGATTCGATGTCCGGTGGCCGGCTCGAGGTGCTGTTTCTGCGCGGCACGCCCAACGAGCACAAAACCTACGATACCCAGAGCCCCGATACCCGGAGCATGACTCAGGAAGGTATCGATCTGGTGCTGAAGGCCTGGACCGAGCCGGAGCCGTTCAGCTGGCAGGGCGATCACTACCAGTTCAGCCAGATCGCGGTGTGGCCGCGGCCTCTACAGCAGCCCCATCCGCCGGTGTACGGTTCGGGCAACAGCGAGGAGTCGGTGTTGTTTGCCGCCGAGCGCGGCATGGGGATCGCATTTTCCTTCGCACCGCCGGAGGTGGTGGAAAAGTGGGTTGGCCTGTTCCGCGATGCTGCCGCCAGCCACGGCTGGCAGCCGGGGCCCGAGCACGTCATTTATCGCGGTATTGCCTACGCGGCCGGGAGCGACGAGCAGGCCCGCGCCGACATGGAGAGTTGGTTTGGCGAAAAAGCCGCCGAGCAGGCGCGATTCCAGTCCCAGACCATGGGTGGTCCGCCGGTGGTGCCGCTGGTTTCGGAGCCCTATTTCGTGGGCGGGCCGCACACCCTTGTACAACGCTTCGAAGTGCTCAGAGACTGCGGTGTCGGCATCGTCGATATGGCCTTCGGCATCGGCAGTTACGAGCAGAAAAAGGCTTCGCTGGACGTGTTCGGCGCGCAGGTGTTGCCGGCGATCCGCGCACTATAGACCTGACGGGAGAGCAGTCATGATCGGTTCCGAGAACGATGTCTTTGCGCTGGATCAGCCGGTGCGAGTGATCGACCGGCTACAGGTTCGGCCGGGTAGATGCCAGGAAGTCATCGCGCTGTTCGACCAGATCTACCGGCCGCTGGCGGAGCAGCGCGGGCTGGAATGGGTCGACTGCTGGATCGCGCCGCCTTTCGAGCGGGAGCAGACCGGCGCCGAACTGGTGATTCATTGGCAGTATCCGTCGCTCGGGGCCCTGTGGGCCGCCCGGGGTGTCGAGGACACCGACAGCCGGCTGGTGCATTTCTGGCGCGACCGGTTGGCGCCGCTGCTGATCAGTCGAACCCGCCAGCTGGGCCGTTCCGGGCCGTTGCAGGCCATTCCGCCCAGCGGGCCGGCGCCGGCGCTGCCGGCCAGTTATCGCGGCACGCGCAATATCCTGTTCCTGCGCCCTGATGGCACAGTGCCCGCCAGCGAGCAACCCTCGTGGCTGGATGCCCTGCAGCGCCTCGCCGGCACCGAGGGTATTCGCGCCTGCGACGCCGGATTCAATGCCGGGAGCTATACCGGCCGCGACGGTGAAATCACCGTCGATCTCCTGCTCGAAGACGGTGCGGCGGTGCCCGACCGGATGATCCTGGCCAGCCTGCCGGGCCCGGCGGTCATCGACGAAGTCGTGGCGCCGGCACTGCCGATCGCCTGGGGACATGAGCCCAGGGCGCTGACCGATGGCGTCAAACGCACCATCCTCCTGAAGGTCCGTGATGACGCCAGCCCCGAGGAGATCGCCACGCTCGAACAGGCTTTGATCGAGTGGGCGCAGCAGCTGCCGGAAATGGCCTGCTGGAGCCTTAGCCGGGTCGCTGCGACCACCGGATCGGTGCCCTGGAGCCATTGTTATGAACAAGAGTTCACCGTTGCCTCGGCGGTGCTCGGCAGTTATCTCAACCATCCGTTCCACTGGGCGGTGGTCGATCGCTATTTCCATCCTGAGGCTCACCAGCAGGCGGCGGACAGGTTCTTCCACAGTGTTCGCGCCGCTGCCAAATCGCTGTTGGTGCCGATTCTGGGCGGCGACTGAATCTTTTCCTGAAGGGGGATGTAACCATGGGGTTCTACGCCGAGAAAATATTGCCCACCATGATCGATATCAGCTGCTCGCTGGAGCCGGCCATGGCACTGCGCCGCAGGCTGGTGCCAGAGGCGTGCGGTAAGGTTCTGGAGGTGGGGATGGGGTCGGGCATCAACCTGGCGTTCTACGATCCCGGGCGCGTCGAATTTGTCTGGGGTCTGGAACCATCCGAGGGCATGCGGCGCAAGGCGCGGAACAATATCGCTCGTTCGCCGGTGGAGGTCAGGCTGCTCGACCTGCCGGGAGAGCAGATACCGCTCCCGGACAACAGCGTCGATACCGTACTGACGACCTTTACCCTCTGTACTATTCCCGACTTGCGGGCGGCGCTGGCCCAGATTCAGCGGGTGATGAAGCCGGGCGCCAGGCTGGTGTTTTGCGAGCACGGGCTGGCGGACAGCCCGGCGTTGCAACGATGGCAGAATCGCATTACGCCAGTGTGGAAAAAATGCTTTGGCGGTTGCCATCTCAACAGGCCGATCGGCTCCGTGCTGGAAGAAGCCGGCTTTACTATCGTCGAGCTGGAAAATTTCTATATGGAGAAAGGGCCGAAACTTCTCGGCTACATGTACTTCGGCCAGGCCTCCCTGCGGGGCTGATTGCCCGCGTCAATCTCAACTCCCCCCAAAAAAAGGAAGAGCCCCAGGACGCTGGGGCTCTCCTTGCTTCCGGTGCGAGTCTGATCGTCAGAAATTGACGTTGTCCTTGCCTTTCAGCTGCAGAATCTGACGGGCCTCGTCAGGCGTTGCGATGGACAGGCCGAGACCTTCGAGAATCTCGCGCACCTTGCGTACCTGGGCGGCGTTGGATTCCGCCAGAGTGCCGGGACCGATCCACAGGTTGTCTTCGAGGCCGACCCGGACGTTGCCGTTCTGGGCGGCGCTGATGGCGGCGATAGGCATCTGCTTGCTGCCGGCGCCGAGTACCGACCATTGATAATCATCGCCGAACAAGCGGTCGGCAGTGCGTTTCATGTGCAGGATATCGTCGGGGTGGGTGCCGATGCCGCCGAGGATGCCGAATACCGTCTGGACGAAAAACGGCGGTTTGACCAGGCCGCGGTCGACATAGTGGGCCAGGTTGTACAGGTGGGCGGTGTCATAGCATTCGAACTCGAAACGGGTGCCAAGGGCGCCGACTTCGGTGAGTACGTATTCCATATCCCGGTAGGTGTTCTTGAACACCAGTTCGTCGCTGTTGCGCAGGTAATCCTCCTCCCAGTCGTACTTGAATTCCTTGTAGCGCTTGAGCATCGGGAACAGCCCGAAGTTCATGGTGCCCATGTTCATGGATGCCACTTCGGGCTGGAACTTCAGTGCCGGCTCGAGGCGGGTCTCGAGAGACATGTAGGGGGAGCCGCCGGTGGTCAGGTTGAGTACCGCGTCGCTGCGCTCCTTGATCTGCGGCAGAAAGGCGCCAAACGCGGCGGCGCTCTGGTCCGGGCGACCATTTTCCTGGTTGCGGGCGTGGAGGTGAATGATGGCGGCGCCGGCTTCGGCGGCGCCCACTGCGGCGTCGGCGATCTCATCGGCAGTGACCGGGAGGTAGGGCGACATGGAGGGCGTATGGATAGCGCCGGTGACGGCACAGGTAATAATGACTTTTCGTTGTTTGGCCATTGTCTGGTACTCCAATCAAGGTATTCAGATGAACAATTCTACACCATGGTCGGACAAGGAGTCTGTGGCTTGAACCGCCGCGTGTAGCTGTATCGGGAGCCGGGTGTCGCGGAAGAGACATGGCAAGGGATCGCCGCCACGGCTTTGTCGCAGTTGCGCGTTATGGTATTTGAAAGCAAGAACCCGGCTGCGCACCGGGTTCTTCGGAGTTGTCGAAAGCCGCGATCAGTAGGCGCCGGCGGGAGAAATATTGGGCGATATCTCGAGCAGGTCGCGACCGTAGATCTCGTAGCCGAGGGTCGGGATATTCTGCACGTGGCGCAGGCCCATCGACAGGTCGCGCCAGTAGCGCTGCAGCGGGTTGCTGAGCACGAAGGCGGAGGAGCCGGCCATGAACATGAGCTTTTCCATCGAGGCGTGGATCAGTTCGATGACCTGGGCGCACTGGGCGCGGTTTTTTGCAGCCTCGAGGGCGGTCATCTTGCCACCGGCCTCGGCGACTTTGTCGAGCTGGCCGATGGCGTCGAAGAGGATCAGTTCGGCGCTGTCGAGCTGGGCGGCGACCTTGCCGAGATCCTGGACGAATACATGGGAGTCGACACGTTTGGCGAAGAAGGTGGTGACGATGGGTTTTTTGGGCGCGTCGGCCGCAACCAGTTCAAGCATGTACTGGGCGCCGCCCAACAACTGGGCGATGCCGGTGCAGCGCACGGTGGGCACCACCGGCAGGTAGTCGCTGGCTGCACCGAAATGTTTCTTGCTGGTGTCGATGGTGCCGATGGGCTTGTCCATGGTGACCATCATCTCGTCGGGAACGAATACTTCCTTGGCGACGGTGGTGTCCGAGCCGGTGCCCTGCATGCCGGTCACAAACCAGGTGTCCTGGATTTCGAGCTGGTCCATGGGCACGAAGCACATGTTGATGCCGGGGACGATGGGGCCTTCGCTATCGGTGATCAGGCAGCCGGCCTGCATCCACTTGGCCTGGCGGGAGCCCGAGCTGTACGGCCAGGCGCCGGAGAGAATGTAGCCGCCATCGACCTTTTTCGCTTTGCCCGGAGGATTGTAGGCGCTGCACACGGTGGTCGGGCCATTGCCGAAGATCGCTTCCTGAATGGCGTCGGAGGTGAGGGTGGCGAGCACGGTGGAGCCGTTGAGGATCTGGTTGACCCAGGACACCGACAGGTCGGCCTTGCCGAGCTCCTGCTGGACGCGGGCAAAGCCGGTCGGGGAGAGGCCGCCGCCGCCCCAGCGCCGGGGTGTCAGCAGATTGAGGAGCTTGAGCTTGTTGTAGACTTTTTCCTCGACTTCCCGGGTGGGGGAGCGCTGCTCTTCACCCTGGGATGAATTGGCCTGGATAAGCGGACGGAGGGCTTTTAGTTCTTCGATTATGCTTTCGACCCGGTCATCGGAAAACGGGGTGATCTTGGTATGCAGCGCTGTGTTCATGAAGTTTATCCCTTGGATGACTGGCGGCTGTCCCGCTCAGTGGTTTTTAGTCAGATAGGGTATCTCGGGGCCTGGGTGAGTGTACTCATTGAACAAAAAGGTGTCAATTCGTATAACGGTGGGCGGGTCGTTCGCCCGATCCGTGCCTTCCGCGCAGGAGCCGAGCGCCAAAAGTAGCATTTCTACCCACACTATGCGTAGCGATTTACAAACGACCCGGATTCCGTTGCGTGGCCACGACAGGGCCGGGCCGTATGATAATTCACTGGTTTCAAAAAAACGGTTGAGTTTATAAGGCACGCGTTGTAATGTTCGCCGCGAAAATGACCGCAGCCCAAGGTTTCGATGCCACGCGTGTCGATGGCAGGGGCAGCACTCCATTACTGGGGGTAATGGAAAGGATAGATAAACATTAAGGTATCGACACAGGACGTCATGCATGGATGCAGCCAGCTCGCCACCTGCTGGCTCTCTCTTGTGGTATGACATAACGGTGTTTCATACCTCCGCTATTGCCGCGGTCACCCTGGCTCGTACCAGGGCGGGCAGTCAACAAAACAGCCAGATCATTACCATTGGTAGCAGACCCGTCTTTGCCGGGTTGCTCCCGGTGGGGGTGAGTTACGTTCCAAGTTTAAAAAAACCGAGAAACCGAGGGAGGAAGCTTGCATGAAATTTAATCGAGTATTGGTTCGAGGTGCCTTGTCGGCAGCCGTGGCGGCGATGGCTGTCCCGGCCCTGGCACAGATCGAGGAGATCGTGGTCACCGCCCGTAAATCCGAAGAGAGCCTGCAGCAAACGCCGGTGGCGGTAACCGCCCTCAGCGAAACGATGCTGGCCGAGGCGCAGGTCGTCGAGATCGCCGATCTGCAGCGCACCGCTCCCAACCTGTCGATCATGACCGGCGGCACCGGTTCTTCGGCGCTGGTGTTCATGTCCATCCGCGGTAACGCTCAAACGTCTCCCAGTGGCGGTACCGACCCGGCGGTGGGTGTCTACGTCGATGGCGTCTATCTGGCCCGTCCCACCGGCGGCAACGTCGATATGTTCGACGTCGCCCAGGCCGAAGTGCTGCGTGGCCCGCAGGGCACCCTGTTTGGCCGCAACACCACGGGCGGAGCGCTCAATATCAAGACCAACGACCCCACCGGCGAGTTCGAAGGCTGGGGCAAGGTCGATATCGGCAACTACGACAGCCGCCGCTATGAAGGTGTCGTCAACCTGCCTATCAAGGGCGAGGAACTGGCCGCCCGGGTGGCCTATCGCTACAACGAGCACGACGGTTACGGCAAGTATCGCGGCTACAACGATCCCAACGGCTACAGCTACGATGGCCTCGGCCAGGATGCCGCCGAAGTTCACGAAAACATGTACGGTCGCGCCAAGTTGCGCTGGGAGCCCGCCGATCTGAACTTCGTTGCCACTCTGGGGGTCGACTGGAGTGAATTCCGCGACAGCGGGCAGCGCACCCAAGTCAAGGCGATCAACGATTCCGGCATTGCCGGCTTCATGTTCTCGGCCCTCGGCTTCAGCCCCGATCATTTTATCCGCCAGCAGAAATACGGCGATTCCTACTGGAACAACGACAGTTCGTCCATCAACCCCGATGTCTACAATGATGGCCGGCTGAATAATCCGAAGTCCACCAACAAGACCTCCGGTGCGTTCCTCGATCTCGAAATCGATCTCGGCAACGACTACGTGCTGAAATCCATCTCGGCCTACCGCGAAATCACCTCCAGCGGCAGCGTCGACCTGGACGGCACGCCGGTCAACCTGCTGAGCTTCGCCAGCCGGTGGGACCAGGAGCAGTGGAGCCAGGAATTCCAGCTGAGCGGCACCTATGGCGATAATCTCGACTGGATCACCGGTGTTTACTACTTCGAGGAAAACAGCGCCGACTTCGCCGTCAACCGCTTTGGCGGTGATCTTGGCGTCGCCCTCGGCCAGATTGGCCAGCCGCTGGAAACCGTCGTGTTTCCCGGTGCCGGTGCTCTGAGCGCCCTCAGCACCAACGATGCGGTGCTCAACAACAGGTCGTTCGGCGCTTTCTTCCAGGCCAACTACCAGTTCACCGATGCGCTGCGCGGCACCCTCGGCGTACGCTACACCATGGATAAGCGCGACAAGATGATCCGCAGCGAAAACCCGGAGAGCGGGCAGATTGGCGCGGTCTCCCCGGACAACTGTAAAGTGCCGGCTGCCGCTCGCGACAACCCGGCCATCTGTGCGCAGACCGACTCCGTCGACTATGAGTATCCGGCCTGGGTACTGGGGCTCGACTATCAGGTCAGCGACAACCTGTTCCTCTACGCCAAAACCAGCGGCGCTTCGATGGCCGGCGGCTGGAACTTCCGCGACTTCGACACCCCGTCCTTCGAGCCTGAAAACGTGATGGACGTCGAAGTGGGGTTCAAATCCGACCTGTTTGATGATCGCGTCCGTTTGAACGGCGCCTTTTTCTACATGAAGGCCGATGACCAGCAGCGTATCGTCAACACTTATGTGCAGGAAACCAATTCACTGGTGCAGTACGTGCGCAACGCTGGAAAATCAACCACTTATGGCGCAGAGTTCGAGCTTACCCTGATGCCGTGGGACGGCATGGTGATCACCAGCAGCCTGGCCCTGCTGGAGAGCGAATACGATAGCTATACCTCGCAGGAGCGCATCACCACTGGTCCCAATGCCGGGCAGATCGTGAAGCTCGACCGCTCTGGCGAAAATCCGGTGCATGCGCCGGAAATGACCTTCAGCCTCGGTGCCACTCAAACCTTCTACACCGGGTTGGGTGAACTGGACCTGCATGCCAGCTATTACTGGGTGGACAAAACCTGGTTCCAGGACAATACGGTGAATCCCCTGGAAGGCGCCGAAATGCAGCAGATGCAGCGTGAGGAGAAGCGCTGGAACGCGCTTCCCGACTATTCGCTGGTCAACGCCCTGGCAACCCTGCGTCTCGAGGGTGGCCAGTGGGAGCTGAGCCTGTGGGGTAAGAACCTGACCGACGAGAAGTACTACACCAACGTGTTGAACTACTACAACGCCAACTTCAACACCGCCAGTTGGGCCATGGGCGATCCCCGTACCTACGGCGCTTCCGTCAAGTACATCTGGTAAGGCTGATCGGCGGGAAGGTCGGGGCGCTGGTGCGTCCCCGGGCCTTCCGGCACAACGCCTAGGCGTTTGAGCCTGTGAAAAAACCGGGTTCGCGACAGCGAACCCGGTTTTTTCATGGCCCGGGTCAGCCTGCGGCGGGATGCCTGTTGAAGGTCGACAATACTTGGTATGAGAGGTCGTCGGCACCCGGCTGGCCGACGACGGAGCCGGCGACAAACTGGCTATAGGCCTCGCTATTCACCGGGCGCATGTCGCAGCGGTCCAGTGTCGACGTGCGGTAGGCGATGGCCCAGCGGCCATCGCGCCTCTCATAGCGGTCGAGATAGCGTCCGGCGGCGGTGACTTCCATCGGCGTGTCGCCCAGGGTGCGGTGGTAGGCTTCTGCGTAGTGCTCACCTTCGGCTGTGTCGCCGTGTACGGTGAACAGCGTATTGGACAGCCGGTGCATGGTGGCGGCGTAGTTGACCGAGTCCTTCTGCACCCAGGCGACGAATTCCCGGGCGGTGCCGGAAAAAATCGCACCGCGTTCCTCGACGGCGTCTTCGTGATACAGCGACAGCAGCAGCGCGTAGTCGCGGCGATCGATGGCGCGGCAGTAGGTCAGAACGAGTTCCAGAAGGGCCTGTTTGTCGGCAAGGGATTGCAGGGTGTCATCTGGCGCGTTAGTCATGGGGGTGGTCTCCTGATGCTGATCGTTATTGATTGTGCTGGCTGCGATCATAGCGGCTTTTGCGCCATTGCGTCAGGCGGCGCGGCTATCAGCCGGCCTATCTTTCGGTAAGTGACAGCTGGGGGCGGTTGTGGTGCTATCACACTCTTTGCCAGCAGAGTACCGATAACATGACCAATGAAATGCCCGGCTCCAAGGAGCTGTTCGACAAGTTTAGTACCTATATCCTTCCCGGCCGGGTCAGCGATCCCCAGCGCGGCCTGGACGAGGCGAAAGATGCCGAGCGCATAGGCCTCGGTGGCGTGTGGATCTCCGAGCGCTATGCCACCAAGGAGCCGGCGGTGCTTGCCGGCGCCGTCAGCCAGTTGACCTCCAGGCTGCGCATCACCGGCACCATGTATGTCACCATGCGCCACCCGCTGGTGACCGCCAGCGTGGCCAACCTCATGCAGCAGCTCAGCGGCAACCGCTTCCAACTGCTGCTGGCCAAGGCGACGCCGGATTATCTCGGCGCCATCGGTTCGCCGGCCATTACTTTCCCGCGCCTTGCCGATGCCATAGCGCTGTACCGGCGGCTGTGGCAGGGCGAAACCGTCAATTATGATGGCATCCTGGGCAAATTCCCCGCGATGTCGCTGACCGATCGCTACGATGGTCCGATGCCGCCGATCATTTACACCGCCATCGGCCCCAAATCCCTGGCCTTTGCCGGACAGCATTGTGACGGCGTGCTCCTCCACCCATTCATCACCTGCGAAGGGGTGGCCCGTTCCATCAAGATCGTGCGCGAAGCGGCTGAAAAGGCCGGTCGCGACCCGATGGCGGTAAAGATCTATCACAACATCATCGTTGCTCCCGACCTCGCCAAGGCGGAAGAAGAGGCCGTGGTTGGTGGTCGCGCCATTACCTACCTGCAGGCTCCGGGCTTCGGGGAAGTGATCGTGCAGACCAATGGCTGGGATCCGGCGGTGCTCGACAAGATCCGCAATCATCCGCAGATGGCCAATCTCGAGGGCAAGAATGCCGATCAATCCTTCACCCGCGAGCAGCTGGTGGAAGTCAGCCGCACCATTCCCCAGTCGTGGATCGACGAGGGCGCGGCCGTTGGCAGCGCCGCCCAGTGCGCCGAAAAGCTGTGTCAGTTCCTCGACGCCGGCGCCGATGAGATCCTGCTTCACGGCAGTGCGCCCAAGAACATGGGGCCGCTGACCGACGAGCTGCGCAAATTGTTGGCGAAACGAGCCGGCTGAGCGCGGACAAACCGTCCGGAGCTGGGAGGGCGACACTAAAAAGGCGGGGAAACCCGCCTTTTTAGTGCTCTGATCCCACCGCCCGGCGTCAGTCGAGAAAGACGGCTCGCAGTTGTTCCCGGCGCTCCGGGCTGAGTCCGAGGTTGTGCTCGAGGTAGCCGTCGATGGACCCGGCTTCCTCGGCGGCGGAAGCGAATGCGGCTTCCAGATAATCCTGGTCGAGTCCGATCATGGTCGCCACGGTGTCCTCGTTGGGGGTGAAGCCGAACGTCTCCTGGAACGCCTCGATGATGGAGCCGGCAAAACGGTGATCGATATGGGGAGTCGACGCCAGGTAGTCGTCGATGATCGCCTGATGGGAAACGCCGAGCGCCTTGAGCAGGATGCCCACCACAAAGCCGGTCCGGTCCTTGCCCGCGGTGCAGTGGATCAGCACCGGTACTTTGCGGTCTTCCATCAGCTTGTGGAACATGATGCGCAGATGGGGGGTCATCACCCAGGGCATGGAGCGGTAGTTGTGGAGCATGGCGCGTCTTGCGCCAGTCGCCGAAGGGTTGGCGCGCAGCGCCTCCCAGGCATCATTGCCGGCGGCGCGCAGGTCCGCGGAGCCTTCGAAGTGCAGCAGGTCGATGGCCCGCCCGTCGCACCAGGCGTTGGGAGCCGCCGCGCGTTCGCCTTCGCTGCGCAGGTCGCAGACCAGCTGGATATTAAGGCCGTGAAGCTTGTCTATATCCTCGAGGGTGAGATACAGGGGCCCCTCGGTGCGCAGCAGCTGGCCCGCCTTGATGGCACGACCGTCGCTGGTGCGCATGCCTCCCAGGTCGCGGAAGTTTGGAGTGCCCGACAAGCGGAGATCCGCGGGAACTGAGGCGCCGGAAGAGGGGTGATTGGTCATGAGGTGATCCCGATCTGTAGTGGATTATTTGGGTGTTTAGCTGAAAGTGTCCGATACTAGGGGCGTATCATCAACGGATTCGGGTGAGCGGGAGAAGCAGTCCCCTTGCAGTTATTTATACCTTGATAAGGATTGCGCCTCCCGATAGAATTCTACGATTGTACATTTTGAACATAAACCCGTCAAAATGTACTACTTAAGAAACCATAATGGTTCATTGATGATGAATGTCCGCGGCTCGGGGCTTCCGTCCGTGAATTCATCCAGGGCTAAAGGTTGGAGGGTAAAATGGACATAGCGACAAAGAGTATCCGTACGCTGTCGAGCGGGAAGACGCTGGACGATCTGATCATGCGTGAGACCCGCGAGGTTTCGCTGGACGTGATGGGCAACGAGGAGCTGTACCAGTG
>Ga0265293_10006680_pt1 | contig 18250 bp, 18 predicted proteins | sample Munlanlewell138R_FD_192505 | JGI IMG/M metagenome (GOLD analysis project Ga0265293, IMG submission 192505) | Leachate microbial communities from a municipal landfill in Southern Ontario, Canada - Leachate well 138R | ecosystem: Engineered > Solid waste > Landfill > Unclassified | place: Canada...
GATGAAACAAAGCGCAAAAAAAGAATGCTTTCGTGGGCTGAAAGATTACTTGGCGTATTTGAAGATTATGCCGGGGAAAAACGAGGGTATGACCAAAGCCGGACATTAGGCAAAGACGGACAGATTTTATATGATGTTGGGATGAATTGGCACGATGGTGAAGGAAGATTCAAAGCTGTCGATTTCTACCATCGTACAGACAGACCCAAAATGATTCTTTATGATAGGACAAACGCGACACAAGGTGATATTACTGAAATTGTAAAGCGCAAAGAAAACTCACAAGGCGATACTTGGTATGACAATGATATGCTACAATATGTACGCGATAAATTTACCGATGTACACATAGAGAACACAAGCGAAGATATTATTCAACAAACATCAATAATCCCTGGATTAATGATAAAAGCATATGATGCACCACAGCAATTACAAAATGGTAACTTCAAATTTACTTACGTAACATTTTATGATTTTCACCCAGATATTCTTGAGACAAAATCAATGATAGATGGGATAAAGGACAGCGTAAAAAGTGCAATAATGAGGGACAATACTAATTTAACATATTTGATGAAATCTGTTAATGGTGGGTTATATGTTGAAGAAGATTTACAGAAAAGCAAGAATTTCAAAGGATTCAGTGATAATAAAATTGGGACAGTGAAAATAGTCCCAGCTGGCTCAATATCACAAGGGAAAATTAAGGAAATCGGTGTCCCGGCTTCCAATATACCGCTCGAACGTTACCAAATGCACAAAATTGAAGAAATTAAATTCGTATCTGGTGTACGCGACAATAGTATGGGCGCACAGGAAAGTTCAGGCGAAAGCGGAAGATTGTTTGCCCAGAGGATACAAGCTCAGGAAGTTATGCAAACGTGGGCAAGTGAAAATGCTCAGTCCGCATTAAAAACAATTACTGAAAATAATATATACTTTATCCAGAATTTTGTAAAAGGCGAACAAACATTCCGAATATTAGGAGATTCTGGTTCAATCGAATGGATAACAGTGAACCAACAGGATTATCTTGGGCGTATACATAATGATTTAAGTATTGGCGAATACGATGTTGTAACAAGCCTAAAGCCTACCGGCAGAATAAGCAAAGAAATAGAGAAGCAAAAATATCTTGAGCTTTATGCGATGGCGGAAAGAGTTGGCCCGGAAATGAAGCCATTCATCTATAAACTATTAGCTGAAATACTGAAGACAACAGATATAGGTTCTCAAGGTGATTTGTTGACAACCCTTGCGGGTATCGTACAGCAATACCAACAAATGATGCAAATGCAACAAGGCGGGAATCCACAACAGAAAATGCTTACAGAACTTGCAATTAAAGAACAAACATTAGGATTGCAAGAAAAAGGGCTTGAAAATCAAGGTAAACATATTGAGAACAAAGGCAAAGAAATAGAGAATTATGGAAAGCTGATAAATAATCAGAAGAATGTATTAGAATTACAACGTGCAAAAAATGAAGCTGATAATCAACGATTCCTTGACAACATTATTCGTGGTATCTAATGGCAAAAATTTGGACTTATGATTTGTTTATAACAATGTTGAGCAAATGGTTGTTTCAAAAAAAGACTATGAAGATAATAATTAATCTTGATGGTAGTGGTAATATGAAGGTTGACGTAGAATTAAAAAACTTAACAGCTTTAGATATGCTTACTGAGGCAAAATGATGGGATATAAAATTATTTATTGGTGCAAAAATATGTCAGTAGGGCTTATAGATTGTAGCACGGATGAAGATTCGGCTTTGAATGCTTATCAGAAAATAATTGAGGGAGAAGTCATTTTAGTAAAGAAAGGTGAACAAACAGTGCAGGTAAGACCTATTATGGCGCAATTAGTCCAAGTAATTTTAGGCGACGACAAAGAATACCAGGGTGAATTAACTTTGGCAGGCAAAGAATTAATAGGAGTTGTTAATGTATGACACAAAAGAAATAATTCCTAATATCGTGTTCCATGGCGCAGATGATTCCCGTGGAGTTAGATATATACAACTCACGATAGACCAAGAAATACTTGTAAATTATTCAAGATTTATCATCCAAAGGTTAGTTGCATTGAGAGGCGATTTATCGGGTATATTTGCTTTTGAATTCAATTTGAATTAAATTAAGGAAGATATGAATTTACTAAATACTACATATGAGAAAGGCGAAATAAAAGGTGCAGATGGTAAAACATTAACTACGTGGGAAGTATGTGTTTGGAATGGTACATTCCCAGTGATAATAGAGAATGTTTTTATCTTTGAAAAAGAGCATATTATCCAACTTAAAAAAAGTAATGATAATAAACCAGTTCTTAAATTTTTACTTGACAGATGGTTTTTCACTCATATTTTTTATAAAGACGAGTATTCTCATTGGATTATACGAATGATGTTAAAATTTGTACCATATTATAAATATGGTAATGTAGTTTATAAAAAACTCTATAACAGATATTACATTTATGACGTAGGTAGATTTGACAATAGAAACCCGGAACATGCAGTTAAAACTAAAAAATGGAGTCTAGCTATCGCAAAATAAACAAGTGACATTAAGTTAATACTGAAATAGGTATTCGATAAAAAGAGCCTCCAACTTACAAAGAAATTTGTGAGTATGGAGGCTTTTGTTTTTTAACACATAAAGAGGAGTAGAAATGAAAAAGGTCATAATGTTATTCGCGTTGATACCACTGTTGGTCAATGCACAAATATCCAGTTTCAGAATTACGCAGCAGGACGAAAGCGGATTCGAATGCAGGGTATTTTTTGAAGAAGATTCGTTAGGCAATACTTACGCAACATTAACGAGTCAGAAATTTTCCCTTAACGGTTATGACGGCGTAGATTTCGCGACGTATAAACCAACTGCATATTATTATATCGATGGTACACCAACTGGCGCAGCTACCGATACTGTCACCGCAGTTATTTACTTGCTAGGTTATTATGGGCAACGTTCAACACCTATCGATACTATAGTAGCCCTTGGTGCGAACACGACTTCAGCAGCTACAGCCGCAAAAGTTAATCTTGATTTTAATGGTTATCGAGCTAATGAATATGCTTTTAGGATTAATCAAAGAACCGGAGGGTCAGCAATTTCGACGGGCGAAGTTTATCTAAAGTTTGCGAAAAGAGAGTATTAAAGTAAACCAGTAAAACGGTAAATTAAAAACTAAAAAAGGGTAAAACCAAAATGTTTATTAAAAATTATTATGATAAAGATGATTCTGCCAGTTCGGCTAAACCCGAAGAGCAGGAAATAATTGATACAGGCGTAGAGGGTAAAACCGATATACCAGAAACCAAAATGTCACTTCTTGACTATGACGATATTGATTTAGACAAGGTAGACGAAATAATTGAGACTCAGTCTAAAATTGTCACTGAGACAAAAGAAGAGACACCAATTGAAGTAAAGACTGATGAATCTATCGAAACCGAAAAAGACGAAGAACAAACGGTTAAACCCGTTGAGGAAGAGAGTAATATCGAACCCGGTTCTAAATCAATTCGTGTAGATGATAAATACATTAGCGAACAACCTGAAGATATTCAGACAATTTTGAGACCATTGCTCAATAAAAAAATCAAGGACACAAAAGGTAAAGAAAATTACTTTGAAGCCCCTGATTATTTAGTGCAAAACTATATCCATGCAGAGAAACTTATTCAAGAACTTAAATCCGGTAAGACGGAAGAAGTCAAAGAAGACATCGTAGAAAAGAATGATGTTGCGCCTGATATTAATTCATATAGTCATTTCACAGATGATGAAAAATCAGTTGTGGACAATCTTGTTCAAAAAGAATTGGAAAGTATATTCCCGGAGATAAGGGACAAGGATAATGATGAAATAAAAGATTTTCTTGCAGACTTAAACCAGAATGACCCGGAATCAGCACACCAATTTATGCAAATAAAAAACGATGCTTCTAAAAGGTACACAAACACGTTAGCATACTATAAATACATCGCTGATAACCACGAGACGGTTGTAAAAAACCAGCTTACGAAAGCCAACGAACTCATAAAAGAGAGAGTTGAAAAGATGTATGGCATTAAAGATACGAACGCATTATTGCAGAATGATAGATATAACTTCACAAAACTTGATGAGAATAAGACAAATAATCTTCTCAATGCACTTACCAGAAATGGTAACGCGAAAAGTTTTTTAGGCAAAGGCAAGGCTGCTTATGTAATGTATGCCCCCGAAGTCATTGCTAATAATTTCATTAATGCGTTTGCGCCTGAACTTCTTCAAATCGCAAAAGCAGAAGCTAAAAGAGATGGCTACCAAGAAGCTATAGAAAGGAAGTCTGCAATTAAGGCAGCACCAAGTATCAGCAATGCCAAAGTATCAGTACCACTTGAACGTGCACCAATAACAACGAACAAAGTAGACTATGACATGGATTTTGAGCAGATGGATTCAATTATTGAAGAGCAGATTAAAAACGAGATGAAACGAAAACATTAAAGGAAAATATTACTATGAAACTAAAGAATATATTGGCGATGCAATTTCTGTTTATGCTGATTACAGGGCTTGCGTATTTGCTTGATTCTGTATTTGGTACAACAACAGGTATTGTATCTATGGCATTAATAGCAGGTGGTCAATGGAATGAAAATTTGACAGTCTTCCGTAAAAACCTCGAAATGAAAGTAGGAAAAGAAGTATGGTGGAGAGGTAAACTGGGGAGATTCACAGCATTTATTGACTATCAGCTTTATAAAGAAACTGGGTCATTAGGGACTCGGAAAGGTTCACCAAAATTAACACAATCGATTATCCACATGGTTAATGATTTCAAATCTACAAAACGCGGCGTTAAAATTGATATACCATTAAAGAGACCATTGACCGGAAGCGGTAGAATCGGTGTAGCCGGACTTAGCGGACATGGCGAAAGTCAGAAAATCTTTTACCGTAAATGCGCTATAAATATGATGAGACATGCTTTCAACGAGCGTGATAATGAAATGAGTGACCAGGTATTGCCAGACCAGATCATGAAAGAGTTGAAAGATGGTGCTGGCGAGTTAAAAGATTGGTTTAGCAGACTTATACCATTTGAATTCTTATTTGCAGCATTAACCGGATATTCAAGAAACTTACACGATACAAGTTATGGTGTCGGTTATTCCATGAGATCGCATCCTAATATTTATGTCCAGAGTGATGGGCAGGTTTTATTCAAATCTTCTGCCGGGACTCATGTTGCTTATACATTTGATAGTGGTTATGAGAAGAACGTAGCGACTGCACTTGGAACGCTTACAGATACTCCATCAGACTATTTTAGTTCCCAGAGTATTCGGAATATGGTCGCCTTGGCAAGAGGGCATAAAATACAGCCTATAGAGTACCAAGGTCAAGAAGTATTCTTAATCTTTATCACAAGTGCCCAAATCCGCCAACTTAGACAGGACGAGGACTGGCTAAAAGCTCAACATTATGCAGCAATGAGAGGCAAGGATAACCAAATATTCACCGGGCTTATGGAAGGATATATTTACGAAGGTGCGTTGCTGATTGTTGATGATACTATTCCCGGTACAAGAATTTCAACAAGTTCGGATTTTGATAGTACATACGCATTATCTACGACTGGCGATGTTTATGGTGTGCAGTATTACCCATCTAATTTTATGGAAATACCTTATGATACATCTCCGCTTAAACCTGCTATTTTACTTGGACAAGGAGCTATACTTGGTGCTGAGGGCGCAGGGTTTAAGTTTACTCAGGAAATATCCGACCATGGTCAGCAAATTGAAGATGGTGGCAGAATGATTTACGGCGCGACAAGAGCCGATATTATAGATGATGATAACTTCCTTGGCAACGGAGCTAATACGTTCTATGATAATAGTTCAAGTCTTGTTTACTACACTTATTCGCCAACTACTATTACTATATAAAAAATGGGGGAGGAATCCCCCTATGTTAATAATAAAATTCTGGAGAAATAAAATGGCTTCAAAAAGAAATGTCGGAAAGGTACAGGCTGGTAGAACCCTTGATGATATGTTTAGCTTCACGACTAACGTAAGTTTGATTGAAGTTATGCCTTTTGGTGCGAATGGTGTAGAGTTTGGGCTTGCTGTTTATTACGGGACAAGTGCTATAACTTTAGCCAATTATGCAGGTTTGCCGAAAGGATATATTATCATTGATACTCAGGCTTACAAAATACACATGAAAGTTGCGGCAGCCGGTACAAGCACATGGAAATCAAGTGCAGCAATGACTTAATAGTTCGGGGAGGCATTGCCTCCCAATTTAATAAAAAAAAAGGAAGCAAAATGGAACGCACAATTGAACTTGTAAAAAAGAACAAAGCGACTGGAGAGGAATATATTGTACCAGTTAGTGCCTTATATGCAGTTGACATCGTTAAAACGAGAAGTAATTTCTCATATCCAGAAGGTATGACAGAAGAAAAAGCTATAGAAATAGCTAATAAAGTTCGCACCGAGTTAGAATCAAATCCGCGTGTACTTGTTACAAGGAAACATTATACACGGAGACATCTCGAAGCAATGGATATATCTAAATTAAATCGTGTGTATGAGATATACTATAGTGAGAGACCGGAAACTCTTGAAAAATCAAGAATTATTGAACAAATATTGCTGAGACAGTACGAACTAAAAGATTCTTCCGAAATACTTAAGGCAAAAACATTGTCCGAAGAAGACGAAGAGCAACCGGATAAAAAACTAAAATTTAATGTTGGTGAATATTTGCAACAGATTGGGGACGTTACTGTTCCTAAGTTGATGAAACTAAACACTGACCAATTATGGGCTGTGGCTGAATTTGTGAAAGCCGACGTAAAAGTTGGTTCGACGAAAAATGAAATAGCAACGGAAATTCATAAGGCATATTCGACACCAATAGGTTAAAGGATAATCTGTGAATAGAAGCACGTACATAAAAGGCAGAATAGAAAAAGCATTAAGACGTGACGGTATAGGGACAGATGAATATACCCCCGACGACATATATGACTTAATGCAGGTAGCCCAAGACCAGATATTTTCTCGTATAGGGATTGAACATGAATATGAAGTAATGACAATTGAAGAGGTCAGTGAATATCCCTTACGTGCGAATATAAGCAACCTTAACAATCTGAATACCGGTGCAAATGCAACTAATCCAGACACTACACTTGAGGCAAATGCCACGACCGGATGGAGTGTCACGGGTGGTTCATTGTCCGCAACAACCAATAGACGTACAAACTCTCCCGGTAACTATGCGCTAAAATATACTTTTGGAAGTTATCTCGATAGTCCAGTAAAGCTAAGTAGTCTATCCGCCGAAGCAAACCATTACCAATATGTAGAGTTATGGGTCAGAGGAAGCAAAGCTGGTTCAATATCATTTTATATGACTGAAGATGATACCCAAAGATGTGAGCCTATAATTTTCGATGTAACGGAAGATTGGGCTAAGGTTTATGGCTATATGTACATTACTGGAGATGCTAATGACTTGCAATTTTTCACAACTATGGACACTGCCGGAGATTGGGTCGAAATTGACGATCTTTCGTTGTATAGCAGTTCCCCTGATCTTGCAGCAAAAAAAATGGTAGGGGCTGTAATAACTGTAATTACTCCTGACGATTGGGAATATGGACTTGAATTTGTAGAACACAAAACATGGAACGAAACAATTAATACAGATTATGGGATAACACAGCCAATCAAAGCCACTATATTCCAAAATAACTTATTGTTGTATCCTACTCCCGATACATCGAATGAAATTATAAAGTTATGGGTTTATCTTGAGGGTTCGCAGACTATCATCAACTCAACTACTCCGCCGGAACTTAAAGATTCGTGGGATATTGCAATTGAAGATTTTGTAATGTGGAGAATAACTGGAATGCAGAAATATCAAGATAGTTTTGAATATGCACTGAATACGGTAGGACAAACAGAACACGATCACGGATTGCCTAATGATAGGGAGCTTGTTTGGTAAATGGCAACGCCTAAATTTGATAGAATAAGCGTAGAATTGAGCCGTAGATTAAACGACCCCGTAGCTGCTGCTGCAACGAACGGGAGCACATTAACTGCGGCGCAACGGAATGAATTTGTGAATATGGCACTCCAAGAATTATTCAACATGAAATGGCAACAATACGGTGGGGATATAGCTGGGTTCACGAAGGAACTCCCTGAGCTTATAGTACCGAGAACGGGCACATTATCTTCGAGTTCGTATGTTATTGCTTCACCTAATCTTGATTTTGTACAACTTGTAGAAGTAGTTGCTCCTGTAAGTAAATATTGTACAATCAGACCATCCAGGCTGAGATTTTTAGTAAGTATGGGCACAATTCCTACAATGGCAGGTACGGCAAATAATCCAATAGCAATTGAGAGCGGGGGAGTTATATATATATATCCAGCAGCTTCATTTGTCTCTGGGACAATAACTATGAATATAATAGTGGCTCCGCTTGATCCAACGACGGGCGGATATTTGACACAAGGCGGAACTTACGATTCACCATTTAGTCCAGATTGGGAAAACACAATAGTCGAAATAGCAGTTCAGCTATTCGATAAAGACAAAGGAAATGTAAGATAAGGAGTAAAATATGGCAAACGGAAGAAGTATAGACTGGACACTTGATAGAGCGGTCGGTCTAATCAGGATTACAGCTAATGCAGTCGCCCCAGATAAATTCGAGAATGACACACTCGCAGATATCTTGCATGAAAAATTGTTGCAAGTTCATGAGATGTTAGGCGAAGCGGGCATAGACGAATATATCCAAAAACAAGATTTATCATTAGTAAGCAAAGTAGCGGATATTTCAACTTATCGTGTAGATACTATTATAGCAATGAGGTCAAGCACGTCTGGGGTTGAGTGTAGTGAAAAAGGTACAAAAGAATTCGAGAAAGAAAGGTTGAGAGCGCAAATAACAGGTGGCACTAAATCTATTATTTGGTCAAGATATGGGAAAAATGTTGAATTCGAGCATGGATCAAGTGTCACACCAGGAACTATAACAATGGTATTCAAAGCAATCCCCGAAAAGAAAACATATACTACGCCAACTGAGACAATTGATATACCAGACAAATGGGTTCCTTTGGTGCTGGATTTAGCAGAGGCTAAGATATATGAAATAATGCACGAAGCTCCACCTGAATCATTGGCTGCAAGAGTACAGGCTAATACAGATAAGATTAGAGAAGCAAGTGCTTCTGAAAAAGCAAGGATAAAGGGTACTAAATAATGTGGGAAGATATTTGGATACGTGAATTCAAAGGAGAGAGTACCACACGGAATCCCGAAATAAATCAATGTGCGAAGTGCGAAAATCTTGATCTTCGGGATAAGAAAGGCGACTTAGTAGTTGCTCCTGCGATTGCGACTAAATACGCAGCTCCGACTGTTTTAGATAATTGGAGTTCAAATACTTATTTGGGGGCGGAGACATTTCACGTAACCAAAACAACCACTAGACAAGAAGTCCTATGCCAAGTCCAGAAGGGCACGGTAAGTAAGGTAACGGGCTCGTCTGCTTCGGTGGCATCAAAAAATATACTTGCTTTTTGTATCAGACCTTACTGGAGCGGTTCGGCATGGGTTGACGCTTGGAAATGGTTGAACCGAATGTATATCACTAATTTGACAAGCAAAACAACTTATGTTGTTACAGCCTATGGAATTACAAAAGCTATTCTCGATTCCGAACCACATTGGATAGTTTATAACGTGACTCAGAGTAAGTATGCGAATGTTTTAGCAGTGGACGCTTCACATAATATCACGATTTCCAGAAATGATTTCACCAACGGAGACACTGTAATTGTTCTTACTAATTTCATTCCATTTACTTACTTGGAAGCGATGTATTCCACGACAAAGGATGAACTTTGTTTTCATAAAGTTGATGGAGAACTTAGAATAGGTTTTGGCGGTTACGAGAATCGGTTAGGTCTATCGGTAAAATATTTAAAAAAGTATGGATGTGTAGAGACTGTTGCAGCCGGAGCATACACTACAGCAATAAACAACTATGATGAGATAGTCCTTGACCCTTATAATATTATTACAGAATCACTCACTTATTATCATTCGGGAGTAGGTGGTAGTGCTGTTGGTACACCCGGACAAGGTTTTTTCTCTGGTTTGGACACAGGCACATATTTATTTTATGTAATCACGGCTGTCCTTGATGATTATCAGGAATATGCGGTATTATCTGGAGCGGATGCTATTTTTTCAACAGTAGAACGTGATATTTCATGGAATCCGAACATAAAACGTGCGTTGGTTAATAAGAGATTGACTCGGCTAAGATTATATGCAGCGTTAAGCCATAAAGATAATAACATTCAAAGAGCGACTGAATATATGATGATCGGAGACGTTCCGTTTGCAAGTAATGCTACTGGTGGGACGGGATGGTCAATCAATGCTTCAGGGGATTTATATTTTACTACTTCGCTCACAATCACAAAACAAATATTTGAAGAAGCCACGATAGAGTTAAATTCATTCTTAAACTATACCGTAAATAAAGGGACTCCGGGAACTGATTGGGTAACAACTAATTATGTAAAAAGTTGGGATAAAGCCGTTGCCAGAAGTGGACAGACGTTAGTCTTAAATCCTTACATTACGGCAAGAGAAGTGAATAAGGTTTATCGTTCAATAACAAAAGATAACGGTTCGCCAATGTACGATGTTATACCGGCTGATTCATACTTTTCTATTGATGATAAATCCGGTAATGATGTACTTGACATGCAGTTATTGCCAAACCATAACTTGATTGTTGCAAAAGATAACGACATAATTGCTATTGACCCTGTTTCTGGAGCGGGTACGATTTTAGCAAGTGGCATGGGTGGAGTTTCAAGAAGAGGTATGACAAACTTTCACACACATTTTGCAGTACCAAGTGAATACGATGTTTATATGTTGTCAGGGAATGACTATGTAAATATTACCGAAGATTCAATTCGTGACGCTTACAGAGCCATTTCAGATAAGACAAAGATACTTGGTGTGAGAGATGAATATGGTAATTCTTACCGAATGTTTGACGGTTCTGCGACGGAATATGTATTTACACCGGGGATAGGATGGGTGAGAGCTACAATATCAGGTTCGATTACGAGTTTGATAGGCTATACGATTAATGAAGATGGCGAAATACTAATGCAAGATTCTACCGGAATAGTTTATCGTAGAAGCAATAGTTCCCAAGGCAACGTAGCTTTTGAATATCTCAGTGTGCCAATAGACATAGCTTTAATTAATAAACAGTTGATACAGCAAATGAAAAGACCGATTCCATCAGAAAGATTTTTAATCGGTGGTTTTTTAATGGATTATGTTTCTCCTGTAAGTGCGTTAACAATTACGTTTTATTTCAATGGGTCTGCCTATGCTTCAACAATTACTGCACCTGCTGGGACTACCTATCTCAACGTACCCATTCCGGGATTCCCTCCTGCGTGCAAAACTTTTCAGTTCAAGGTCACAGGTACTCGTACAGGCAGTGGCTCTAACGATATAAATATATCGGCATTAGGATTCAAGGTCGAGCATATTGGCTTTGGGAGGTTTGGATAATGCAGAACATCCAACGTCAAAGTGTGATTAAGAGCAACTTTACAGGCAATGATATTGAACTTGAATTTAAGCATCTCTATCAATTCATCAACTCAATACAGGGTAGTAAATCCATTACTTTTAAGGGCGGGAAGATTGATACTGTTGAAGCATTACATTCCGAAGGTGTGCCGAATTTTAAAGGGCTAAAACTTGGCAAGGTGAAGAAAAATGATTTTGATTTATCAGTCCAAGATACTTTTACTTTTGCGAACGAAGGATATATCTCTGGTTATGATGGGCGTGGGTTTTTCTTAGGCTTCGATGATTTTGACAATTACACTTCGACTCTTTTTGAGATTGATAATGTAGTTATAAGAGGAAGTTTATTCGCACGTCAATTTGTAATCGACACATATAAATACAGAGCAGGAAACGAGATTCAAGGTGCTGGAGGTGGGATTGTAAAAAATACTGGTACTACTCCGTCGCTTTGGTTTGAGCTTGAGGATATGTCAGGGAATGCCGGAGTATTTTGCGAAGTCAATGATATTGTAATGTGTCAGGAAGTTGATAGGAAGGGCGTGACTTACGATGTGAACGGAGATGTTGTTGACGATAGTTATTTAATAAAAAGATTGATCTACAAAGTAAGTTCTATCTCTGGTAACAAATGCTATTTAACATCGGTAACAGGCGCACCCGGCAATAAAGCTACTCTTTCGAAAGGTGACGAATTTGCAGTTCTTTACAACGAGACCGACGCTACACGACAGAATATAATCGGATACATGAACAACGTAAAATATGCTCCATATATTTTCATGAAATCAGGCATAAGTAATTGGACTGGATGGAGTGCAACCAATAATGTTGATTTAGTCCTCGGCAGGCTTGACTGGTTCAGTGACCCGGATTTCGGTACTTTATCAGGCTTCGGACTTTACGCAACAAACGTTTATTTGAAAGGGCACATAAGTTTAGCTAATAACGGCTATATAAATCTTGGTAAAACAGCCTACAATGATACAACAAATGGAGGATTCTGGATAGGCGATAGTGACGCAACGGCAACGGTGAATCCATATTTTTATCTTGGGACAGCAAGCGATACAAAGTACATGAAAATCGATACCACAGCCGGGGCATTCAATACGCTAGGTTTTGAGATTTCAGCCGGAGCGATAAAGAGCACTTCCACAATGACCTACGATTTAGGAATAGCCGGGACAGCGGGATACTGGATGGGGCTCTATGCCGCAAGTGATTACCGTTTGTTCTTTGGAAAGTCAACTTCTTATATGTACTACAACAGTGCGGATGGGTTTAATGTAGTCGGCGGTACTATCACAGGTGGGACGATAAATTTAGCTGGGAGTGGTTCAGGTTATAATATCACAATGAGTTTGACTGCTGGAGTATTGGAAACGAAGGGAGGTTTATCTAAAACCGCTCAAGTGTTAAAGATTTATGATAACAGTATTGATATTTCAGTATATTCGGGAGATGGGAAGAGTACGTCAACTGGTGCAATAATATTAAACGGTGGTATGGGAGGTAACACTTATATATCGACAGCGGGATATATTACAGCCGATTCTTACATAGACGCTGGTTCTTACATAGACGCTTATTCAGGTTTTAGAGTAAATGGTTCTGCAACAAGTGGTTATTTTTTACGTGGCAATGGTACTAATTGTGTTTTGAGTGCCATCCAAGCTGGAGATATACCAAGTTTAGCTGCAAGTATAATAACATCAGGGACTTTTAATGCGGCAAGAATCCCTGATTTAAGCGCAACATATATAAAGTGGTACGGAGAAGTATCGAATGACCCCGCATCTCCAGTAACGGGTGGTATGTGGTTTAATTACACCACGACTCAAATAAAAATCCATACTTCTGGAGGGAACATTGTGTTGAATTAGTATCGATAGTATAAAAAATGTTCAGAAGATAAATTGTTCTTATAAATAATGGTTAACCGAATCATCATTTCATTAGTTGAGAAACAATAGTCTTTGCCAACTTTTTCAAATAAGATTTCATGTTGGTTTAGAACGAGACTATTAACTTCAAGATTAGAAATTATTTTGAAATTGAGAGGATGGATAGTAATGTTTTCATTTAGACAAATAATTTCAGTTTCAGGGATAATAGATTCATTAACAGATTCGCAAGAGACAAGAAGAACGATGAATAAAACAAATAAATATTTCATTACAACCTCCAAATGTGGGGTGGAAAGATAGTAAAAAAAATATCAAAATAAAAGGAGTATTTTTACGTGGAACAAAAAACATATTACATGTCGATAGCAGAACACAAAGTCATGGGTGGGATACTTACTGAACTTGCGAAAGTAAAACAGTACACACAGCATCTTGAAACAGAATTCAATGAAATAAAGAATGAAATGTTCGAGCGGATGGGAATTGACCAGACAAAAATAGGAAAAGAAATAGAAAATCCCGAACTTGACATTGATAAAAAAATAGTTGTTGTAAAAGCAATTGAGAAAAAGGACGATAAGAAAATTAAAAAATAAATACGAGGTATGTTATGCCTGATGTAGAAAATTATGATCCCTACAGCAAAGGGTATTATGTCCCCACAGAAATTGGGACTGGCGCATATAAACCTTGGGGGGGTGGTAGACGAGAACAAGTTTGGGGTGGATTATGGGGTACTGACCCGAACATAGAGAATCCATTCAAAGATTTTGACTATTTTGGTTATGAAGACATGAGCAAGATAGCCGACGAGTTGGCAACAAAACAAAGCACTGATGCCATGCGAAAGGGCAGGAAGAGCATGGGGAATCTCAGACTCGACGCTGCCGAACGTTTAGCAAGCCAAGGCATTACCGGCGGTAGCTATTTCGATACAGTAATGAGTGGAGCTGAGGACAGAGCAAACACGGGAACGATTGAACAACTTAATGCAATAGACACCGCCAGAATGGGTCAAACTCTTCCGATGATGCAAACTGATAATGAAATGGGGTTTAATCTCGCAACAGCAGCATCAAATATTGATTTACGAAATCTTGCGAATACATTAGCCCGTCTGGGCATGTTGGGTGATTTAGAAATGAATTGGGCTAACCTTGACGCAGAAAACGAGGAAGCTAATTATAACAAAATGAGCGACGCTGGTAAATCCTTTGGTGATTTAGCCTATGCTTATGGCAGAGAGGGAGATTAATTATGAAAAATGCAATTGGATTTCTGAGCGGTTTTACTCCTCGGCTTGTTGATATAGCGAACGATATGGATGCTAAGCGTAAGGAAAGGATAAAACGTGAGCAAGAGCGAAAAGCTTTGGCTAGTTTGTTCGACCGTTACACAAAAAGCCAGTCAAATATAAATGAACGTTACAAAACTGGTGAACCCACAACAATACCGGGCGGAGAAGTAACTACGCCAAACATATCGGCACTTCCTACTCAAAACGTATCTTCTATGGGGAGGTCTGCTGATTTCAATATCCCAAGAGGTACAGAATCCAGCACTTATAATCTGAACGAACGCCCACAAAACAGGATGGTGTCCAATATACTAAATCCTAATGCAATACCGATAGAACCACAAAGCGGTAATTCTTACCGACCGACGAACAAGATAATGGATATTTCGGTAGAAGATTTACGTAAATTAGCAAATAGTGATATTGAATTACCGGAAGGTGGGATCAGGAGAAATGCCCCACAGCAAGGTATAGTCCCTGATACAACAATGCAAATGCCGGACGATATTTTTTTAGGCGACATATCTGAAATACCACAAGAAGAAAGATATGGTAAGGCAGTTAACGAAGCCAATACATTTCTTGCGCAGGGGTTGAGTGACCAAGACCTTAATTTGGGAAGATTACAGGTACTTGCAAATGCTTTGAACCAGCAGGCAGCGGGATTGAAGCCGAAAGAATTCGAACCATTTAGTATGTCCCCAGGAGAGAAACGGGCAGTTAGATTGAAGAAAAATCCTCAACCTGGTGAAGACCCTTACGAGTGGGTAGAAAATCCTAAACCCATTGAGCCAGAATCTAAAGAGGATATAAAAGTGCAAGATTGGGTGGGGTCGGATTTATTCCCAAGAACCCAATATAAACGAGCTAACCCGCAAGAAGGTGAAGAACCTTATTATACAGTCAAGGGTGACACGAGAGTTAGAGAAAGACCATATGAATCTGAATCTGGCGATAGAGACGAAGAAGAAAAAGAAGTATCTAATTTACTTGGTACGATGGAAACACAATTAAAGGCATTGGAACGTGACAAAAATAATTATGAGATAACAGGGTCAGAAGCAAAACATAAAGCTGTGCGTGCCGACTTAGAAGGCAACGCGGTTAGACTCGTTAATAGAACCGGGCTCTCAAAGGAAGCAAATATGATGTGGGATGTTATCAAAGAGGGCGATGACATGAATACTGCATTTACTGAAGTAAATGAATACCGAAAAGAAAATAATAAGGAACCATTGACTGACAAACAATATAAATATTTGAAGTATTATTTTAGGGCAAAAAAACCAACAAAAACACCTAAAGACGAAAGAGATATGAAATAATGCCAAATGATATTACCGAATATGGTGTAGATGGGTTTAGAGAATTCAGGCGCAAAAAACAAGATAATGGGAAAGCTGAGAATGCTTATTCCTATGATGGTTTCAAGGAATTTCGTAAAAGACGGAAAGCTGAAAGAAAACCAGAGGGAATTAATATTGTCGAGGAAGAAACTACAAATATTTCTCAACCCCCAAAATATGGCACAGAAGAATACCTACGTGCAAAAGACCCGGACAAGTTTGATTTAATGAACGCCGATACATTGTTAGCCCGGCAACAAAGAGGGGAGAGCACAGAATTACCGGTAAAAACACCTCAGTACATGGGTGTTGATTTACCGAAGATGCAGCAACAGCCAAAAGAGACGTATGACTACAGAGGAGCATATAAAGCCGGAATAACACCGGATGAAACCGGACACTGGCCGTCTCAGGACGGAAAGGGTAAATGGCTTAAATCACCTGAACACCCCACGGCATGGAAAGAGGCGTTTTATTTAGCAACAGGCGATAATCCAGATAGCTATAACATAAATGATCCCAGCCAACTTCCAGAAAAACTTAGAGTTAAGATGCAGAAACTTACTCCGAAAGAATGGCAAGAGACACAACTTCCACCAGAGGAAGAGATAAAATTTCAAGAATGGATTAAAAATATTGAATCTCCAAGAATAGCAGACCCCAAACTGTCCGAAATCGTACAGTTAAGCCAGCAAGGTAATTTCACGAGTCCAAATATTCAGCAAGAACAGGAAGTAAAGCAAATACGGTCGCAAGCACCATATCAGGAATCCGTTGCTGCGAAAGAACTTAATCAACCTTACGACATTAGCGCACTATTACCTCCTGATGTTGCAGAAAAGTATAGCGTTAAAACAGTTGGCGAACTTCTTCCAGAAGCCGTTAGGAGAGACCTTGAGCGAGCCTATGCGAAACCGAAAGAAATTCCAAAGAGCAAAGAAACAGTCAACCAAGATAATCTTGTAACGGTTCAGGATAAACAAAGGACTATTGCACCGGAAGACAATTTCCTACGTTTAGGAGTCGAGAATTTATACGAATCTACGAAACAAGGCTTACAACAGATCGGAACAGGCGCAGAACAAATTCTTGGTGGTATTTCACCCTATGCGAAGGATTACGAAACATCAGATATTTTAAGAGGAACTGGAAACGTGGCTTTGGGTGCGTTCTCGACCTATTTGAAGAAATTTCCCGGAGTTCTTGGTTTCGAACTTTCCGTTCCGGTGATAGACAGAGTGGGTGGAGAAACAGCCGAAAAACTTGGATACTCAAAAGAGCAAGGCGAAAAAGTTGCACATCTAATAGCTCCGTTTGCATTTGGTAAGTACGTTGGTTTGGGTTCAGCCGGTGGAGAACTTACGGCGGACGTAGTTGAAAAGACTGGCGTACTCGATAGCCTGAAACCGGAAGATAAAGAACTGGCTAAACAACTTATTTCAACTGGAGTATTTGTTAAAATTGCAAGTATGGGAGCTAAACAACGTGCAAAGGAACTAATCGAAAAAGAAAACCGCACACCGGAAGAACAGACAGAACTTAACCGGATAATAGAAGTCGAGAACACAGAACAGGCTCAGAAACCTATCCCTGAGACACAGGGGCAGCGCATACCGATAGAAAAGCCCACAGTCGAGGGTTTACCAAAGCCTGAGATTAAAAGTGAGGTTGTAGAAGCTTCTAAACCCTTAATCCCAGATGCAGAGAGACAAACAGCAGATTTACCTACTATTGAAGAACTAAAAGCACAAAAGATTTCACGTGAAACATTACCGGAAGACGTGCGCAAAATATCAGAGAATTTGAGCACACAAGAAACTAATGCACAAAAAACGCTGAAAACTGAGCAAAGCGTTCAAGAAGTTCCCAAAGTAGAGAATGTTGAACAAAAACCGATAGAATCTCAACCTATCGAGAATATCGAACAGTTACCAGAAATCCATTTAGAAAAAGAAGGCAACAACTTTGTAGTGATAAACGAAAAGGGCGAAGATATTGGACTGATCACTGATA
>Ga0265293_10006681_pt1 | contig 18249 bp, 16 predicted proteins | sample Munlanlewell138R_FD_192505 | JGI IMG/M metagenome (GOLD analysis project Ga0265293, IMG submission 192505) | Leachate microbial communities from a municipal landfill in Southern Ontario, Canada - Leachate well 138R | ecosystem: Engineered > Solid waste > Landfill > Unclassified | place: Canada...
CGCTGGCGTCCTGGATGAACCGCAGCCCCGTCTCGAACAGGAAGACCCGGCTCTGCTGGCGATTGAGGTTGTGCTGGAGAGCTGGAATCAAGCCCGACCACAAACTGGTGCGCATCACCGCCATGTCGCTGGAAATGGGATTGGCGACTGCGACCGCCGGATTCTCCGGATCCAGCAATTGCTGGATCCTGGGATCGACGAAGCTGTATGTGATCGCCTCGCGAAACCCGCGGGCGACCAACTCGTGGCGCAATCGCGGCAGCGCCAGCCGCGCTTCATCGCGCGGGGCAATGGCCAACGGCGAAGCCAGCACCCGCGTCGGCAGATTGTTGTAGCCATAGACCCGGGCAAGTTCCTCCACCAGGTCGGCCTCGATGGTGATATCGAAGCGCCAGCTGGGCACCGCGACAGTCCAGCCGCTGCGGCCGGCTTCCCGCACCTCGCAACCGAGGCGGGCGAAAATCCCTTCCACCGTGGCATCGTCGAGAACACAGGCCAGTTGCTGGTCGAGCCGCTCACGGCGCAGAGTCACAGTTTTTGGCGCGGGCAGGTGATCGGACAACTCGGTGACCACCAGGGGACCGGGCTCACCACCGACGATGGCGAGCAGCAGGGCCGTGGCCCGCTCCATGGCGACGATGCACAGCGCCGGATCAACGCCGCGCTCAAAACGGTGGGATGAATCGGTATGCAGGCCGTACTGGCGAGCCTGGCCGACCACCGCCATGGGATCGAAGAACGCGCTTTCGAGGAAGATGGTGCTGGTGGATGCCGATACCGCGGTGCCCGCCCCCCCCATGACCCCGGCCATGGCAACCGGACCACTGTCGTCGCAGATCAGCAACGTGCCGGCATTGAGGGTGCGCTGGCTGTCGTCCAGCAATGTTAGCGACTCGCCCGCAGCACTGGGGCGCACCCGAATCCCGCCGCGCAGGCGGGCCAGGTCGAACGCATGCATGGGTTGCCCCAATTCGAGCAGGACATAGTTGGTGACGTCGACCACCGGATCGATGGTTCGCACGCCGCTGCGTACCAGCTTGTCCACCAGCCAGCCGGGGCTTGGGCGGGTGATATCGACAGCGCGGATGACACGTCCCACATAACGGGGGCAATGTCCATCGGCTTCAAGACTGACGGGGAAGGTATCGGCGATGGTCGCCGCCACCGGCGCAACGGGCGGTGGGGAAACCTCAACCTCACAAAGCACACCCACTTCTCTTGCCAAGCCATTGATACTTAAGCAGTCCCCCCTGTTTGGGGTCAGGTCGACTTCAATCAGGTTGTCATCGAGCCCGAGGTATTGGCGCAGCTCCGCTCCCACTGGAGCGTCGGCCGGCAACTCCCACAGGCCTTCGTCTGCTTCAGAGACACCCAGTTCTTTCTCGGCGCACAACATACCGAAAGATTCCACGCCGCGCAGCTTGGCGCGGCGAATCTTGAAATCACCGGGCAAGACTGCACCGAGAGTAGCGAACGCCACCTTGAGACCGAGCCTCGCATTCGGCGCTCCACACACTACCTGCACCGGGCCGTCCACCCCGCCCGCCACCTGGCAGACGCGAAGCTTGTCGGCATCGGGATGCGGGGCGATGGCGACGATCTCACCCACCACCACGCCATCAAAGGGGGGAGCCAGCGGCTCCACCGAGTCCACCTCGAGCCCGGCCATGGTGAGCCGGCTCACCAACTCGGCGCTGTCCACGGGTGGGTTCACCCATTCCCGGAGCCAGGATTCACTGAATTTCATAGTGTGAAAAAGCCTTATTGATTACTTTGCAAGATATCTGCAGTTAATTGATTTATATAACTAAAACTGCCTCAAAAAGCGCAAGTCATTGTCGAAGAAGAGGCGCAGGTCGGTAACACCGTAGCGCAGCATCGCGAGCCGCTCGACCCCCATGCCAAAGGCAAATCCGCTATGGGTTTCGCTATCGACACCACAGTGGGCAAAGACCGTCGGGTGCACCATGCCACAGCCCATCACCTCCAGCCAGCCGGTGTTTTTGCAGATCCGGCAGCCGCCGCCACGGCAATTGGTGCACTGGATATCAACCTCGGCGGATGGCTCTGTAAAGGGAAAATAGGAGGGCCGGAAACGCACGGGCAAATCCGCTTCGAAAAACGCCTTGAGGAACTGGTCCACGGTCCCCTTGAGATCGGCAAAACTGATGTCCCGATCAACCACCAAGCCTTCCACCTGATGGAACATGGGCGAGTGGGTCAGGTCCGAATCACAGCGGTAGACACGCCCCGGACAGATGATGCGAATCGGCGGCGCCTGCCGCTCCATGGTGCGAATCTGCACTGGCGAAGTGTGGGTGCGCAGCACGGTCGCGGCATCGATATAAAAGGTGTCGTGCATCGCCCGCGCGGGATGGTGGGCGGGAATATTCAGCGCCTCGAAATTGTGGTAATCGTCCTCGATTTCCGGCCCTTCCTCCACCTGGTAGCCGGCCCGGGTGAAGAACGCTTCGATCCGCGCCAGGGTGCGGGTGACCGGGTGCAGGCCGCCGTGCTCGACGGCGCGGCCGGCGAGGGTGACGTCGATGGATTCCGTCGCCAATTGCGCGGCAATGGCCGATTCCGCCAATACCTGTTTGCGGTTGTGAATCTCCTGCTGGACCCGCTCCTTGGCCTCGTTGATTTTCGCACCGGCGGCCGGCCGCTCCTCGGCAGAGAGCTGGCCGAGCCCCTTCAGTAGATCGGTGAGCTTGCCCTTCTTGCCGAGATACTCGACCCGAACCTGATCGAGAGCACTTTCGTCGACGGCGGCATTGATGGCCTTGACGGCTTCATCGGTGAGTATCGCCAGGTTTTCCATTGCAGTTTCCTTTGGTGAAAAAAAACAGGGAAAGGACACCAGCCCTTTCCCCATTCGTTTACTGCCTTGCTGGCCGGCTGAGCCGGCAATCGATCAAGCCAGGGCGGCCTTCGCTTTGTCGACGATGGACGCAAACGCAGCCTTGTCGTGGATGGCGATGTCGGACAGCACACGACGGTCCAGTTGAATGCCCGCCTTTTTCAGGCCGGCAATCAGCTGGCTGTAGGTGATGCCTTCAGCGCGGGCCTGGGCATTGATACGGGCAATCCACAGGGTACGGAAAGTACGCTTCTTGACGCGACGGTCGCGGAACGCGTACTGGCCGGCCTTGGTGACCGCCTGTACGGCAACACGATAGACGCGGCTGCGGGCTCCGTAGTAACCCTTGGCCTGCTTGAGAACTTTCTTGTGACGATTATGGGCGGTGACGCCACGTTTGACGCGAGCCATGTGATTCTCCTCCTATCAGACGCGCAGCATGCGATCGACGAGCGGCTTGTCAGAAGCGTTCATGACGCTCGTGCCGCGCAGGTGACGCTTACGCTTTTGCGACATCTTGGTGAGGATATGGCTGCGGAAGGCATGCTTGTGCTTGTAGCCCGCGGCGGTTTTCTTGAAGCGCTTGGCGGCGCCACTGTGTACTTTGGCTTTTGACATTGGATATCTCCACAAGGGATTGATTGGTAAAGAAGCCGCCCGGTCAGCCAGCCACAGGCTGAACACGGTACGCTGCCGCTACTTCTTTTTGCTTTTTGGAGCAATGACCATGGTGAGCTGGCGACCTTCCATTTTCGGGTGCTGCTCCACCGCGCCCACTTCCTCCAGATCGTGCTCGATACGTTTCATCATCTCCATACCGAGCTCCTGGTGGGCCATTTCCCGACCGCGAAACCGCAGGGTTACCTTGGCCTTGTCCCCACCTTCGAGGAAACGTATAAGGTTGCGCAGTTTGACCTTATAGTCCCCTTCGTCCGTCCCTGGGCGAAACTTCATTTCCTTGACCTGGGTCTGTTTCTGGTTTTTGCGCTGAGCCGCCTGCTGCTTTTTGACTTCGAACAGCTTCTTGCCGTAATCCATCACCTTGCAGACCGGGGGCTCGGCGTCCGGAGAAATCTCGACCAGATCCAGGTTTGCGGCAGTCGCAGCGTCGAGAGCCTCGCGAAGGCTGACAATGCCGACTTGCGATCCATCCGCGCCGATTAAACGGACTTCGGTTGCGTCGATTTCATCATTGATGCGCGACCGATTGGCCCGCCCTTTGGCGTAATCTTTTTTAATAGTGGTTCTCCTGCCTATTTAAGAAAACGACCGCGGCGCTGTTCATCACTGTGAAGGCGGTCGGCCAGAGCCTCGAGGCTCATGGTGCCGAGATCTTCTCCACTGCGGGTGCGAACGGCCACGGTCTGCGTTTCAGCTTCGCGATCACCCACCACGACCAGGTAGGGAATGCGCTGAATGGTGTGCTCGCGAATTTTAAATCCGATCTTCTCGTTTCTCAAGTCGTTTATGGCGCGGAAACCCTTGTTTTGCAATGATTCCGTGACTTCGCGCACATACCCGGCCTGATTGTCGGTGATATTCATCACCACGACCTGCTCGGGAGCCAGCCAAACCGGGAAGGCGCCTTCGTAGTGTTCGATCAGAATGCCGATGAAACGCTCGAAGGAGCCGAGGATCGCGCGATGGAGCATCACCGGCACCTGACGCGAACCATCCTCGGCTACGTACTGGGCGTCGAGGCGCCCGGGCATGGAAAAATCCACCTGGATGGTGCCCAACTGCCATACCCGCCCGATGGAGTCCTTGAGGGAAAACTCGATCTTGGGGCCATAAAAGGCGCCCTCGCCCGGCAGCAGCTCCCAGGGCAGACCCTTGCTGTCGAGAGCATCGGCCAGGGCTTTCTCGGCCTTGTCCCAGATCTCGTCGGAACCCACCCGCTGTTCGGGGCGGGTGGAAAGCCGGTAGATCACCTCATCGAAACCGAAGTCGGCATAGACTTCATGGAGGAAGTCGATGAAACTCGACACCTCCGGCTGGATCTGCGCCTCGGTGCAGAAAATGTGGGCGTCGTCCTGGGTAAAGCCGCGCACCCGCATAATGCCGTGCAGGGAGCCGGAGGGCTCGTTGCGGTGACAGGAGCCGAATTCCGCCAGGCGCAGGGGCAGCTCCCGGTAGCTTTTCAGGCCCTGGTTGAACACCTGGACGTGGCACGGGCAGTTCATGGGCTTGATGGCGAAATCGCGCTCCTCGGCCTCCAGGGTAAACATGCCGGCGGCGAACTTGTCGGCGTGGCCGGATTTCTGCCACAGGCTCAGGTCGACGATCTGCGGGGTACGGATTTCCCTGTAGCCATGGCGCTGCTGCTGGCCGCGCATGTACTGCTCGATGGTCTTGTAGAGGGTCCAGCCCCGGGGGTGCCAGAACACCATGCCCGGCGCCTCTTCCTGCATGTGAAAGAAACCGAGCTTCTTGCCGATCTTGCGGTGGTCGCGCTTTTCGGCCTCCTCGATACGGTGCAGATAGGCGGCGAGATCCTTCTTGTTGGCCCAGGCGGTGCCGTAGATGCGCTGCAGCATCTCGTTGCGGGAATCGCCTCGCCAGTAGGCGCCGGCCACCTTGGTCAGCTTGAAGGCGGCGATCTTGCCGGTGCTCGGCACATGGGGGCCGCGGCACAGGTCGATAAAATCGTCCTGCCGATACAGCGAAATCGATTCGGCCTGAGGAATCGACGCGATGATTTCCGCCTTGTAGTCTTCACCCATGGCGCGGAAGAACTCAACCGCCTCATCGCGCTCCATCAACTCGCGGGTGACGGGCAGATCCGCCTTGGCCAGTTCCTCCATCTTCGCCTCGATCCGCTCGAGGTCTTCAGGCGTGAAAGCGCGCTCGAAGGCGAAGTCATAGTAAAAGCCATCGTCGATCACCGGGCCGATGGTGACCTGGGCGGAGGGAAACAGGGCTTTGACCGCCTGGGCCAGCAGGTGGGCGCAGGAATGGCGGATGACGTCGAGGCCGTCGTCGTCGCGACCGGTGATGATGGCCAGCCGGGCATCGCTGTCGATGACATGGGAAGTGTCCACCAGGCGGCCATCGACCTTGCCGGCAAGGGCGGCCTTGGCCAGGCCAGGGCCAATGCCCTCGGCAACCTGAATGACGGATACCGGCGCGTCAAAACTGCGTTGACTGCCATCGGGAAGGGTAATGACGGGCATTGTGCGTTCCTTATCCAGTGGTGACCCCTACCAAAGGCCACGTGGGTGAATCAGAGATACGGGGTTTTCCCGGGGCACACTTCCCGCTGTACGAAAGCCGTTGCGGGGAAGTGGTAGGACCAGGCGGATTCGAACCGCCGACCTCTACCATGTCAAGGTAGCGCTCTAACCAACTGAGCTATGGTCCTAAAAAGTTGGCAAAGTGTCGTCGCCGACCTCTACCATGTCAAACTCTATGCGCTCAGGGCTGTGTCTGAACTCTGACCATACTGCTATGGCCCTGAAGCAAGGTGCGCATTCTATATCAGAGCGGCTCCGGAATACAACGGGGCTGGTCGAAAAACTGCGCTCAATACTCGTTGGCCACGCCGTGGGGCACATGGCCGGTGGCCACGTGGGAACTCGCGGATTCGCAGTGCTGCTGCTGGTCGTCGAAGAAGACATCGGCACCGTATGCCTTGAGGAACTCCCCCTTGGGCAGGCCGCCGAGAAACAATGATTCGTCGATACGGATATTCCACGAGCGCAAAGTCATCACCACCCGCTCGTGGGCCGGTGCGGAACGGGCGGTCACCAGCGCCGTACGGATCGGGCACTCGTTGGGATTGAATTCCGCCTGCAGCGTTTGCAGGGCCGCGAGGAAATTCTTGAATGGCCCGGCGTTCAGCGGCTGGCGCGCCGCCGCTTTCTCACTGAGAGTAAAGGCTTCGAGCCCCTTGGTTTTGTAGATTTTCTCTGCCTCGTCGGAAAAAATGACGGCGTCGCCGTCGAAGGCGAAACGCAGCTCGTCCCCCTCGCTCTGTTTTTTCGACGAGGGCAGAAGGGTTGCCGCCGCCACGCCATGATCGAGTGCGCTGCGCACATCGGTCGCGTGGTTGGATAAAAACAGGTGGCAACCGAATGCCGACACATAACGGTAGGGGCTGGTGCCGCCGCAAAAGGCGGCGCGGGTTATATTAAGGCCGTGATGCTCTATGGAATTGAACACCCGCAGCCCGGTATCCGCCGAATTGCGCGATAGCAGGATGACCTCGACCCGCGGCTCACCACCGAGCTTTTCGTTGATGCGCAGCAGCTTCTCCACCAGCGGGAAGGCATCACCGGGCGCGAGCACTTCGTTTTCGTGATCGATCTGGTGCTGGGCATAGGCAGCGAGGCCCTCTTCGCGGAATATCCGGTCGCTCTCCGACAGGTCGAACAGCACCCGGGAGGAAATAGCGATCACCAGCTTGTCGCCGAAACGGCTTGTCATCGGGATTGTCCTCAACATTGAACTGGATTATGCGCGACGGCCTGCCGCCCGGCAACGCCCGCGCCGACCGTCAGCGCGCCGGCCGGGTAAAGCCCAGCGCTGCGCCCTGGGCCAACAGACCGAAGATACCACCGGTGTGAATGAACACCACATCCTCCTGCCCGGCGAGGCGCCCTGCCCTGATCTCGGACACCAGGCCGTGGAAGGCCTTGCCACTGTACACCGGGTCCAAAACCAGCCCTTCGGCGGCGGCCAGCTCGCGGATGGTCTCGAACACCTCTGGCGCGGCGACCCCGTAGCCAGGCCCGATATGGCGATCGTCGACCTGAATGTCCCCCTCGGCGATGCCTGAGTCATAGCCGCTCAGCTCCCGCCAGTGGCCGATATCGGCCCGCACCTTGTCAAGGAAGTAACCTGCGTCATCGCACACCGCCACCCCGACCACGGCACAGCCGAGGCCGAACACCCGCGCGCCCACCGTGAGTCCCGCCTGGGTACCCCCAGACCCCGTGGCATGGTAGATCGCGGCAGGCCCGATCCCCGCCCGGGCGAAATCCTCGCGCAATTCCCGGGCGCAATCGATATATCCCCAGACCCCGTGGCCATCGCTAGCCCCCACCGGGATGACCCACGGCTTGCAGCCCTGCGCCAAGTAATGATCCCGCCACCCGGCCACCAGAGTCCCGTGCTCGCCCAGATAGCGATCGCGGGGATAAATCGACACCCTGGCGCCGGCGAGATAATCCAGCAGCAGGTTGCCCTCCGGGATCTCAGCGAAGACGCCCTCGTCGCGCAGCAGCAAGTGGACCTGCATGCCCAGCCGCGCCCCGAGCAGCGCCGTGGCGCGGCAGTGATTGGACTGCACCCCACCGCTGGTGATCAGCGTATCGCAACCTTCGCTGCGGGCCCGGGCCAGCACGAATTCGAGCTTGCGAATCTTGTTGCCACTGGCTGCGCATTCGGTGAGATCGTCGCGCTTGACCCAGATCCGCGGGCCGCCGAGTCGCGCCGAAAACCGGTCCAGAGGCTGCAAAGGCGTCGCCGTCCGGGCCAGCGCCAGCCGCTCGGGAAAAACCAGCGGTTCAGTTGACACAGACACCTCCCGCGAATAAAAAAGGCCGCAAGCGCGGCCCTGTGGCAATCCATCCTCTCAAGCAATCATCCGCTCAGATGGATTTGATGGTGCCCTTGGGCAGCACGGCGTGAACGGCCACTTTCTGGAACTTGAGATTGACGTTGTCGTGAACTTCCACTTCGATATAGTCGCCCTCGAGCTTGACGATCTTGCCGATGATGCCGCTGGTCATCACCACCTCGTCACCCTTGCCGAGGTTGCCCACCAGTTGCTGGTGCTCCTTCTGGCGCTTGCGCTGGGGGCGTATGATCAGCAGATACATGAACAGGAACAACCCGGCAAACATCAACAGGGTGATCATCGGGTTGGCTTCCGGCGCCGGGGCCGCCTGGGCGTATGTGATCAACTCGGTGGGCAAACTCATCTATAACCTCGCAATGAAAACAAGTGGAAAATGAAAACCAGCGGAAAGTGCGGCACTTTACTCTGTTAACCGCCGCCGGACAACGCCGGGCGCGAGGCCCGTCACAGCGAATCCGGTCGCGGTCAGAGATTGGCGCGCAACCAGGCGATCACATCATCGTGATGGCTTTTGGTGTTGACCTTGGCGAAATGGTGCTTCAGTCGCCCATCCTTGCCAATGATGAAGGTCATCCGATGAATGCCATCATACTCCCTGCCCATGAATTTTTTGGGTCCCCAAACCCCGTATTTATCGGCCACGACGTGACCCTCATCGGCCAGCAGATCGAAATTGAGCGCCTGCTTGTCCTCGAACTTCTTCAAACGCGCCACCGGATCCGGGCTCACACCCAACACGACCGTATCGAGGGCGGCGAAGTCCCCCCGGCTGTCGCGGATGCCACAGGCCTGGACCGTACAGCCTGGAGTCATGGCTTTTGGATAGAAGTACAGCACCACGTTCTTGCTGCCTTTGAAATCCTTGAGGCTGACCTTTTCTCCACGCTGGTTGAGCAGGGTAAAGGCGGGGGCCATATTGCCGATTCGGGGTTGGGTCATTGTCGCGTTGCCTCTCTGGCGGAGTCGAAACAGGTGAATTCGTGCGGGTCGGTTATTAAATGCCGGCCGCTGCCAAGGTTCAAGGCCCCAGCGCTGTTAATGTGAGCGCCCTGCGCCACCGCCACCGCGGGACTTGACCTGGCCAGGCTTTTTGTCGTCAATAGAGCCCCAACCGCGGTCCGATGGAGAAACGACGATATGCCCCTGGCACTGAAGCCCTTGCTGCCCCTGCTGATCGCCACCCCTCTGCTGCTGGCCTGCAACCAGGCCGCCGAGAACGGCCCCCGGCCCCAGAATGATATCGTAGCGGCCACCCACGTTGCCGAACAGGACCGTGCCGCCGGAGCGCAGCCGTCGCGCTCCCCCACCGCCGAGGATTTCCGCCGCCAATGCGATGCCCGGCTGGCCCGCCTCGACAGCGCCATCAGCGAACTGGAGGCAGCGGCAGCGCCGTTCACTGTCGACTCGGTATTGGCCCCCCTCAACCGCATCCAGACCGAGTTGCTCGACAGCGCGGGGCTTGCCGGATTGTTCGAGGCCGTCCACCCCGATGCCGCCGTGCGCGACGTCGCCGGTGACTGCACCACCGCATTTTCCGATATCGGCAGCCGCATCGCCCTGTCGCGCCCCATCTACGATGCGGTGGCCGCGGTGGATGTCGGCGCCGAGACGGACGATACCCAACGCTATCATTCCCTCACCATGCAGGCGTTCCGCCTGTCCGGTGTCGACCAGGACCAGGCGACCAGGGACCGGATCCGCGCGCTCAATGACACCATCACCCGCCTGGGCCAGACCTTCGACAAAAACATTCTCGAGGACGTCCGCCATATCGAAGTCAGTCCCGATCAGCTGGCCGGACTGCCCGAGGACTTCATCGCCGCGAAGGCGGTGGAGGAAAACGGCAAGATCCGCCTGTCGACACGCTATGTGGACACCATCCCGGTCTACACCTACGCCCATTCCGACGAGGTCCGCCGCCTGCTGCGCAAAGAGGAGCGCTCGCGGGGCCACCCCCAAAACGACAAAGTGCTGACCGAACTGCTGGCGGCCCGCCACCAGTTGGCGCAACTGCTCGGCTTCGCCAGCTATGCCGACCTCATCACCGCCGACAAGATGGTCGGTGACGCCGCCAGCGCCCAGGCATTCATCGATCAACTCCACCAGCTGATCGCGCCGGCCGCCGCCAGGGACGTGGACCAGCTGCTGGCCCGGCTGCAGCTCATCGACCCCGATGCCCGGGACGTCCAGCGCTGGCAGGCCAGCTACCTCGAAGAGCTTATACGCCGTGAAAAGTACCAGGTCGATGCCGCCGAGCTGCGCCAGTATTTCCCCTATGCCAGGGTGCGGGATGGGGTTTTCGCCCTGGTGGAAAACCTGTTCACTGTCGATATCCAACCGTGGCAAACCGATGCCTGGCACGATAGTGTCGAATCCTACCAGGTCACCCAGGACGGCGAGATCATCGCCTACTTTCATCTCGACATGCACCCGAGGGAGGGCAAATACCAGCATGCCGCGGCCTTTCCCACCCGGGTCGGAATCAGCGGCCAACAGCTGCCCGTCGCCACCCTGGTATGCAACTTTGCCGGTGGCGAAGACCCGATGGAGGTCATGGAATTCAGCGAGGTGCGCACCTTCCTCCACGAGTTCGGCCACCTGCTCCACGCCCTGTTCGGCGGCCAGCAGCGCTGGGCGAGCCTCAGCGGCATCGCCACCGAATGGGACTTTGTCGAAGCGCCGTCGCAAATGCTCGAGGAGTGGATGTACCATCCGCAAACCCTGCAATCCTTCGCCATCAACAGCGCGGGCGAGACGATTCCCGATGACATGGTCGCCAGGATCAATCAGGCGCGGCATTTCGGCGAGGGGCTGACCAGCAGCGTGCAGGTCTACTATTCCGCCCTGTCCCTGGCCTATCACCGGCAAGATCCCGCCACCTTCGAGCTGCTCGACAAGATGCTGGAGCTGGAAGCCCACTATTCACCGATGCCGCACCAGCAGGATACCTATTTTTACGCCAACCTCGGTCACCTGAACGGCTACTCCGCCATCTACTACACCTATATGTGGTCCAAGGTGATCGCCGTCGACCTGTTCAGTGAATTCGCCAAGGCCGGCCTCCACGACCGCGAGACCGCGCGGCGCTATCGCGAAGCCATCCTGAGCCCGGGCGGCAGCAGGCCCGCCATCCACCTGGTCGAGGACTTCCTTCGCCGCCCCTACAGCCTCGATGCCTTTGCCCGCGCGCTCGACGCCGGCCAGGCGCAATAACGTCGCGGAGGCGGGCTATGTATTTTCCGTTGTCGCTGCTGGATGCACTGGGATTTGCGCTGTTCCTGGCGGCCTGGGTCAGCTATACCTTCTACGCCAAATACCGGGCAAAGCGCTCCCAGACCCTGTCGAGCCTGATGCGCCGCCATCGCGAGCGCTGGATGCGGGAGATGCTGCGCCGCGACAACCGCATCAGCGACGCCACCATCATCGGCAACCTGGAACGGGTGGTCACCTTCTTCGCCTCGACCAGCATCCTGATCCTGGCCGGTCTGCTGACCGCCATCTTCGCCTCCGAAAGCCTGCTCGGCATGCTCGCCAACCTGCGGCTGTCGTCCAGTTCCAGCGTCGAGATCATTCAACTGAAGCTGTTGGTGATGACGCTGATCTTCGTCTACGCTTTTTTCAAATTCACCTGGAGCCTGCGGGAGCATATCTTCAGTTCGATCCTCATCGGCAGCGCCCCCCAGGGGGACGCCCTCGCCCAGCTGGACGACAACCAGCAGCACGCGATCGCGCTGCAGGCGGCGAAGATGTCCGACCTGGCCAACCACGACTTCAACTACGGCCTGCGCGCCTACTATTTTGCCCTCGCCCTGCTGGGCTGGCTGGTGAGTGGCTGGCTCCTGCTGCTGACTACGGTGTGGGTGATCGCCGTACTGTACGGGCGGGAATTCAATTCCAAGGCGATGCGCCTGCTCCGCGACAACGAATGACCGCCCGGCACGCCCACCACGGCAGCGGCACTTCCGCTGTCGGTTCACCATAAAACCATAAGCACACTGTAAAATGGAGGTACTCGATCATGTCCCGCAGAACATCACCGCTCGCCGGCCTGCTGTTGGCGCTCGCGCCTTTTGCAGCGACCGGCGCACCGCCCGGCGCAATAACGATCGGCAACGCCGAGGATCTGCAGGCCATTCCAGGCAGCGCCTGGGTATTGGCCAGCAGCATGCGCGCAGCGGACAAGCCCGGCGGCATCTACGCCATTTCGACAGCGAGCGGCAGTAGCCAGAGATTGTTCCCGACCAGCCCGGAAGCTACCGCAAGGCCGGGCGCGAACACTGCCGCCGACAGCCGGTGCCCCGGCGAACCAGGGGCCGACTTCGCCCCCCACGGCATCCATCTGCAGTCCGGCCCGGACGGCGTCAGCCTCCACGTCGTCAACCACGGCAACCGGGAATCCATAGAGATTTTCAGCATTGCGGCGGAGGGCGATGATCCGCCCACCCTGAACTGGACCGACTGCGTCCCGCTACCCCCCGGCACCCAGGCCAACAGCGTCGCCGCGGCCGGCGACGGCACCCTTTACGCCACCGCCGCCGGGGCGGTATTCGACGCGACCGCTCCGGCGGCAGGCACAGCCGGGCCCGGCGATATCCCCGCCAGCGGCATACTTGCCTGGCAACCCCAGTCGGGCTGGCGCATCGTCGCCGATAAGCTGGCCCTGTCCAACGGCCTGCTGATCTCGACGGACAACCGCTTCCTCTACGCCGCCGAGTGGCTCGGCCGGCAAATAGTCGAAATCGACCTCGGCGACCCGCGACACCAGCGCCGACTGGCGGTCGATTTCGCACCCGACAACCTGCGCTGGGCCGATGAAGGCGCATTCTGGGTGGCCGGCCAGGCGACCACTGTCGAGGAGGTCATGGCTTGCTACCTGTCGGATCGCAACCACTGTGGCCTGGATTCAGCCCTGGCCCTGATCGACAGCGCCACCCTCTCCGCCCTGTGCCACCAGACCATCGCCGCCACTGAGGAATTTGGCGGCGCCACGGTGGCTCTGCCGGTAGCCGACAGCCTGTGGATCGGCACCTTCAGGGGCGACGCCATTCTCGTCGGAGAGCGGGCGACAGCCAGCGGTGTGAACGCCGAGTGCCTGCATGCAGGCGGTGCACAACCCTGAGCGCCAGTGTCAGGCGGGCCACTCGGTGCCCGCCGGCATCTGTCCCATGCATTGCTGGAGATCGAAATAATCCCGCCATTCGCGGATCCGGCCATCGGCGATTTCGAACACGCCCATGGCGCGAAAGCGGATCGTGCGATCCGCCAGCTCATAACAATCCGTGCGCTCGGTGAGCACCACGCCTTTGGCCTCGTCGGCAACGATATTGTGCAGGACATACTCCACCGACAGCGCATGCTCGTGGATCGAACCGAGGACGTTCCAGATCTCATCGCGGCCTCTGACGCTGCCGACGGGAATATTGTTGAACACCGACTGCTCGTCGAAAAACGCCAGGATACGATCTTTGTCATTGGCTTCCATCGCGGCGACAAACGCCTTGACGGTATCGAGACTGTTCATGGGGGTTACTCCTTATCATGTTATTGGAACGGATTGGACATAGCGGGCCAGTTGGCCACAGGGGAACCGAAACAATGCCGGCAAACCCGCGGCAACGAAGGTAGATAGAGTTTTCTAAGTCAGCTGTTTCATGGTACCGTTTGCTTCCTTACCGTCGGCAGTCGGGGATGATTCAGCCGATCCCGGTACGACTTGCCAGCCCCCATAATTCTATACAAGGAATAGATATCGATGAATGCACAAAATCCCGCCAATGGCCTGCGCGCCGGCGTCATCGGCCTGGGCCAGATCGGCGGCGGTGTCGCCGTCTGTCTCGCCCGCCACCACCGACCACTGGCTGTCTACGATGTCCGCAGCGACGCCGCCGATCGCCTCGAGGGTGTGCCGGCAGTGCTCGAATCCCCCGCCGCCGTGGCCCGGGTCAGTGACGTCCTGATGATCGCCGTACTCAATGGCGAGCAGGCCCGGGCCGTGCTCGAAGGGCCGGACGGAGTGCTTGCCGGAGCCCATCCGGGGCTCGCCATCGTCATGCTCAGCACCATCACCATGGACGAGCTCAAGGAACTGGTGGCGCTCACTGCCGAGCACGGCGTGCCCCTGCTGGACTGCGGCGTCACCGCCGGCGGCCTGTCGGCCCAGGGCGAAATGATCAGCATGATCGGCGGCGACGACGCCACGGTGGCGCGGCTGATGCCGGTACTCGACGAGTTCAATGCCGAGGTTCACCACATGGGTGGTTCCGGAGCCGGCATGGCCACCAAGATCGCCCGCAACATGATCCACTTCACCGTGTGGCGCGCAGGATTCGAGGGTGCGCGACTGGCGACACAGGCGGGGGTCGATATCGGCAAGTTCATCGATCTCGTCGAAAATGCCTCGCATAAGCACGGCGCCAGCGTCACCTTCTGGATGGATCCGCAGCGCATCGCGCCGGGCAGCGATCCCGCGGAGGTGGGCAAGCACACCCTCACCTACCATCAGAAGGACATGGACGCCGCCAAGGAGCTGGCCACTCAGCTCGGCGTCGACACCCCGGCCTGCGACGAAGCCCGCACCCGCGGCGCCGAAACCTACCGCGTCGGCCACTGAGTCCACTCGGCACCGGGCCTGTCGCCCGGTGCCGACACAGCGTTGCCGCAGAGCGGCTGCTTCAACCGATATAGATCAGCTTTTTGCCGCGGTTTTCCCCGGCGTAGAGTGCCTGAATGGCGCCGGGTGCATGCTCGATCCCGTGGTCGATGTCCTCTTCGTAGCGCAGCTGACCCTGGCGCACCATGGCCGCCAGTTCGCCGACCGCGGCGGCAAAATCGGCCATATGATCGAAAATCACAAAACCACTCCAGACCAGGCGCCGGGTGAGCACTTCCCTTTCGTTGCGCAGTCCCTGGGGCGGGGGGTTCCACGCCGCTATCGAGGCAGTGCCACACTGCACGATCCGTCCACCGACCCTCATCGCTCGTAGCCCGGCGTCGAGGGTGGCCCCACCGACATTATCGAAGAATACATCGGCGCCGTCGGGAATATGCCCGGCCAGCAGTTCGGCCACCGGTGCGGCCTTGTAGTTGAGCGCGACATCGTAGCCAAAATGGTTTTCACACAGCGCCACCTTGTCGTCGCTGCCGGTCAGGCCCACGGTGCGACAGCCGAGATTGTGGGCGATCTGCCCCACGACACTGCCCACCGCGCCAGCGGCGGTGGAAACCAGCACCGTCTCTCCTGCTTCAGGCCGCCCCAGCTTGCGCAGGCCCAGGTAAGCGGTCACGCCGTTCATCCCCAGCACTCCGGCGTACGCCGACAGCGGCGCCGAGGGCTCCCTGATGTGGTACATCACCTGCCCGGGAGTGATCACCGCGTAGTCCTGCCAGCCGAGCCAGCCGTAGACGAACTCCCCCGCGACAAAATCCCGATGGCGGGATTCGACCACCACGCCAACCGCCAGCGCCCGCATTACCGAGCCGATGGCCACCGGCTCGGCATAGTTGGCGCCGTCCGCCACCCAGCCCCGCTGGGCCGGGTCGACGGACAGGTAGACATTGCGCACCAACAACTGGCCTTCACCGGTGGAGGGCAGTTCGGCGTCATCGACAGCGAAATGCCGCGCCTCAGGGATGCCCTGGGGGCGATCGACCAGCAGCACCCTGCGGTTGCGCGGTGGCTGACTATAGTCGGGAACAAATGGATCAGACATTCGTAGACTCCTTATCTCGGGGCTGGGCGATCCGCCGATCAACAGCGTCGCCCCGCGGAAGGTATGTTTTGACATGCTCAGTAGAACTGACCCTATCGAGAGCCAGTGGTTTCAAACCGTGACCTGCCGCCGTTACAGTTTGTCGCCGAACACCACCAGCGGATCCAGGCCGTCCCTCAGCATCAGCGAGCGCAGGCGGCGCAGAGCCTCGACCTGGATCTGCCTTACCCGCTCCCGGGTGAGCCCCACTTCGCGGCCGACTTCTTCGAGGGTCTGCGGATCGTAGTTGCGCAGGCCAAAGCGCCGGATAAGCACTTCCTGCTGTTTATCGGTGAGCTGGCCGAGCAGGTTTTCCAGCGCCTGGGCCATATCGTCTTCTTCGAGCAGTTCCTCGGGATCGGAGACGCTGGTATCGGCGATGGTTTCGATAACCGTCCTGTCACTGGAGCGGCCCAGCGGAATATCCACCGACGTCACCCGTTCGTTGAGTTCGAGAATGCGGGAGACCTCCGCCACCGGCCGCTCCAGCAGGCGGGCGATTTCCTCGGCGCTGGGGTCGTGGTCGAGTTCCTGGGCGAGCTGGCGGGCGGCACGGAGGAAAGTGTTGAGCTGCTTGACCACATGGATCGGCAGGCGGATGGTGCGGGTCTGGTTCATCAACGCCCGCTCCATGGTCTGCCGTATCCACCAGGTGGCGTAAGTCGAAAAGCGGTAGCCCAGCTCGGGATCGAACTTTTCCACTGCGCGAATCAGGCCGAGATTGCCCTCCTCGATCAGGTCGAGCAGCGCCAGCCCGCGATTGACGTAGCGGCGGGCGATTTTGACCACCAGGCGCAGATTGCTTTCGATCATGTGGTGGCGGGCATCCTCATCACCCTTCTGCACCAGCCTGGCGTAATGGACTTCTTCCTGGGCGGTGAGCAGCGCCGCGTAACCTATTTCCCTCAGGTAAAGGTTGGCCGCATCCATCACCTGTTCAGTGGGAAAGTGACTGGGGCTTACCTCCTCCTCGTCGCCATTCTCCCTCACCTCGGCAACGTCTTCGAGTTCCTCGTCCGGCTCTTCGAAAAGACTGTCCTCATCGCTCATATCACCTGCTCCGCAATTTGTCTTTATAGGTGTACAAAATAGCGCTGGCAACGGCAGTCTGCTGCACCATCACGGGCATCGACCTGTCACTGATTGTACCCGCGGCAATATTATTCTCAACAGCGAGCCGGGCGTTGTTCGCAGACCCGAAAACGGCGCTTGCGGCGGCGTTCAGCGCGCCGGTAGCAGGCGCTCGGGATCGACAGGTTTTCCGTGCTCCCGTATCTCGAAATAGAGCCGCCCCGGATCAGCCGGGTCACCGCCGACCTCGGCAATGACCTGGCCTTGGCTGACATCATCATTTTCGCTGACCAGAATCTTCTTGTTGTGGGCATAGGCGCTCAGATAGGTATCATCGTGCTTGAGAATGATGAGCTGGCCGTAGCCCCGCAATCCACTGCCGGCATAGACCACGGTGCCGGCGCCGGCCGCTTTGACATCTGTCCCGGCACTGGAGTGAATATTGATTCCCTTGAACACCTTGCTGGCGTCGTATTCCCGGCTGACGTTGCCAGTGACGGGCCACTGCCACTTGCCTGAAGGCGTAGTAACCGGTGCCGGTGCCGGAGGCAGGTCCTGAGCGGGCGCCGATGGCGGTGCGGACGCCGCCGGAGGCGTCGGCGGGGGAGTCAGCACTGCCACCTGATCGCCGTCGCGCTCCTCTTGCCCCGGCGCGCCCGGCGGCTGCGCCGACGCAGCGCTGGGCGCGGGCTCGATCTCGATCGCCTCCACCGAAATCGGTTCGCTGCTGATCGCAGCGGTGGTCACCGCGGATGAGGTCGGGCCACCGGATGTGGTGTGGACAGGGGCATCGCCCAATAACAGCCGCTGCCCCGGCTGCAACCGGTAAGGTGGCTGCAAGCCATTGAGCGCGGCGAGTTGCTGATGATCGATTTCGTAGCGCCAGGCGATGGTATGCAGGGTGTCGCCACGGGAAACGACATGGTGAACGATCCTGGTGCTCGGCGGCTGTTCCCGCTCCACCACCGGCACCGGCGGCGGCGTCATAC
>Ga0265293_10006682_pt1 | contig 18247 bp, 15 predicted proteins | sample Munlanlewell138R_FD_192505 | JGI IMG/M metagenome (GOLD analysis project Ga0265293, IMG submission 192505) | Leachate microbial communities from a municipal landfill in Southern Ontario, Canada - Leachate well 138R | ecosystem: Engineered > Solid waste > Landfill > Unclassified | place: Canada...
AGTCCACCCAGTAAAAATAACTAATCACCACATAACAATAATACTATTCACTAAAAACAGACATAATTGGCCTACCAATCCACACTTGAGGTTGATCAACTCCAAACATGTATCCAATAGTTGCTGCAATATCATAAACCATGGTGCTTTCAGGTAATTCAAAATCGCTCTTTATCCCTTTTCCATAAAAGACAATGGGAGTTTCCATTTCATCTAATGTTGGACCACCGTGTCCTGTTCCGGTTCCACCATGATCGGAAACTAACACAAAAATGGTTTCATCCATCATGCCGGCTTTCTCAACAGCATCAACAATTGTTTGCAAAGCGTTGTCAAGGTGATTTAGCATATTATAATAAGCATCAGACTCCCATCCTTCGCTGTGTCCTGCGCCATCGGGTTGATCGAAAATAATTGCGCAAAAGTTTGGTTTTTTGGAGGTTATATATTCTACCGCAGGTGCCACAGCACTTTTTATATCAATACCCGAAAGAGTTGCTTGTCGTATGTAATCAATCGACTTATTATCGGCAAGATAATACATTCCGCCCCATTGATAAATATGTCCCATTTCGGCTTTGGGCTTTACCTGACGAATTAAATAAAAAATATCGGGAAACAGATTATTTTCAGTAAGCTCACGCGATGGAAAATCAGGTTTTTCGCTCCCCCAAGTATTAAATCCATGAAGTTCAGGACTTGCTCCCATATACATGGATGCCCAATTGGCTGCACTTGAAGAAGGAAGAACTGATCTGTTTTTGAGAGTGTATGCTCCCTCTTTCATCATAGAGCGATAGGTTGGCATCGCCACACCATTTTTCAAGCTATTAGCACTCATTCCATCAAAACCAATCAAAATAACATGTTTTGGTGGATTTTTCATTTGTGGATACTTGCTTTTGTTGCATCCACTTAGTAGAGCAAGAAAAAGCACAGTTAGAGTTAAACTAAAAATCAGGTTTCCTTTTTTCATAGTGCGAGAGCTTAATACATTATTTTATTGTACATAAAGACGTTGTTTTAAAACCTAAAGATAACACAAATATTTTGAAAATGAATGTGATTCAATTCCTTTCTTTATATTCTATATTCTTTTATTCTCTGCACTTCTTTCAGCAACACGAGAAAAGCGGACTTGATGGGTTATTGGATTAAGCTAGATTCCACCTTAAAGGTTTACCGTTTGATGTGGTAATTCCAACCAAATCAAATAGGTGGTATAGGCTATATAGGAAATCAACAATAAAGCTGCGCCCCATCTATCTAATCTATATTTTCTTCCGATAAACATAATAGCAAACAGGAATAGCGTTCCACCTAATAATATATAAAGATCTGTGTTAAAGTTTACATTGTATTGAATGGGAGAAATCAATGCACTTACGGAGAGGATAAGAAAAATATTGAAAATATTAGAGCCAATGATGTTCCCAATAGCAATTCCGGTATTCTTTTTGGTGGCAGCTACAACAGATGTTAACAACTCGGGCAATGAAGTTCCAATAGCAATAATGGTTAAACCAATAATTTTTTCGCTAACCCCTAATCTTGTTGCCAACTGAACGCCATTATCTACAACCAATTGTCCACCAATAATTAATCCTGTTAATCCAAAAATGATAAGACCCCATATTTTGAAACTGGACATAGGCTTAAGAACTATCGCCTCAACAGGTTCAGCACCCGATTTCATCTGTTTGAAAACATAGAAAAGAAACGCTGCAAAGCTTATAAGTAATATCACCCCATCAAGAGTAGAAATACCTGTGGTTTGATCGAAAAAAAAATTATTTGCAAGCAGTAACAGCAACAAAGCAGCAACAAACGAAATGGGAATCTCTTTCCACACAGTAGAAAACTGAACTCTCATTGGATATATCAAACCTGTTATACCAAGAGTTATAAAAAGATTGAAGTTATTGCTCCCAATAATATTACCTAAAATTATATCAGAATATCCATTGAAAGATGCCACCGAGTTAACGACCAGTTCGGGCGCAGATGTACCAAACGAAACAATGGTGAGCCCAATAATTAAACTGGACACATTGTACTTTTTAGCCAGCGCCGAAGCACCATTTACTAACCAGGTAGCCCCAAATATCAATGCAGCAAATCCTGCAATTATTAAAACAGATAAAATTATCATCTACTATGCTCGTAATTTTAATTTAGTATAACGATATTGCAAAAGTACACAATAATCCTCGTTATGGAAGAAATAATTCTGTTATCTATTGTTGAGACTGATGATAAACTTTCGTTTTAAAAGTTAGAGAAAGTATTCTTTATTACTTATCTATCAAATGTTATCACGTCTCTTATCATTTATTACGGGTCGAACTCCTTCTGTAAGACATGACATGCAGAAATAGAGCATATTCCAATTAAATAAACCCAAAATATAAGGTTGTTAACTCATTATCATACAATACATCTCAATCAAATACATTTCACAACCCTGAAAAGGTCGTATGTTTATAGCTATACATGTGAGTATAAACATTCGACTACATTGTACTTAAACCTTATATTTTGCCACTAATAGTATAAACATACAATCCTTATTTTTCAATGAAAGTGATAACAGTAGCAACTCCCCGCTCACCTTCATGATCAAATTTTTCATTATCACTCGGATAATTTACTACTCCCCGATTTTTCACCCATGCTGTAGAAGAACCACCTCCATCTAAATTCATAGCATCAGTGCAACCCAGCGTTTGCATTAAAACAGCCAACTCTTCTGTACTCATTCCATGTGCTTCAGAACTTCTTCCATCAACAACCACTGCTATTAAATGATTCTTTTCTGTCACACCAACTGCTGTTCGTGGGTGTCTGTTTGTGTTAAATTTCGCATCCACCTGCTCTATCACTTTCCCATCATAAATTAATAACGGTCCTGAAGTGAGTAAACTATTAACATTTACTATTTGCCAACCGTCAGTTGGCTTTTTAAGAATAGATGCTTTTCCGGATGCATCAAGAGCAAGTCCGGCATTCTCTCTATATGTTGTAAAACCTTCCGGTGCATCTTTAATAATTTCATCATTTTTTTTAAAAAACACAGTAGATCCACCTGTCGACGTATTAAAATAACTACCATTAATTGCAGCAGTAGTATTTGTGTTTATTGCTGCCTCACTCGTTTTTATAAATCCGGAAGTTACATAAGGAATATCAATCTTTACATTTTTATTTAAATTCACATCCAAAATTGTAATACTTTGATTTGAATCAAACAGATTATTAAAATGGTGATATTTATAAATAATAGCGTCAGATACTTTATGAATTTCCCATTCAGCATTATCAATTTGATTTGCGTTATCATCCGTTTTTTCATTCGTAACCGTATTTTCTAAAACGGGTGAAGTCTTTGTAGTTTGCTTGCTACTATGACATCCTCCAATAAGGATGAATGAGAATAACAGTGAAAATAATTTGCTATTCATGAGATTAAAACTTTTTCAATTAATGAATTCTGGCAGCAACTTCTGTTTTAAGACATTTTCATCTTCATAACCTCTCATTTCCGTAATTTTCTTGGGTCTCATCACTGCGTAGTGCGCCGCATGTTGTGCTATTTCAGCCTCCTGATCAGATAGTGCATCTGGTTTAAAAGAGTTCCCAATCACATTCGTTTTGAAAATAGATTCAAACCAGGTACATGCAGCAGTATATCGTCCGATATTCAGATCAAGATGATAACCGTCTCTGCAAAAATTATCGCCTACAAAACTAGTCCTTCCATTCTGTATGGCAGTTCCGGCAGGTATAATCATATCAATGGGTGCAAGATATCTGGCACGCCAAAGGGCATCTACAATTGCGTTATACATTTTCAATTGATCATGATTGTAATTGATAAATCTTTTGTGATCAGAATCCTTTGCATAAGCCCAGGTCTGATGCAATACATATTTTACATCCGGATTAGTTGCTCTTTGTTTCACATAATCCACCAGCAGAGGCAGGGGATTCACATACGTATGAAATAATCCAGAGTTAGAACTCCCTTGTTGAAAGCTTATGTAATCCCAATCTTCATCTGCAAGTGCATCGGCTATAGATGTTTCAGGAGTATCGGTTTTATTGCCGGTGACGTCAATTTTCCGATAGTGATATGCCGACTTATCATCTTTTGCATTGTTCCAATGCAAATTTAACGATGCACCCTCAATATAAAGATTACCAATGATTACTTTTTTACAAGCTACATCTGCAAGTTCAAAAAGATAAGTCTCTATAGCATCTTACGAAAAACTATTACCGATGGCCAATATCTTGATAACAGAATCCGGATTGGATTCATTAACACGATTATCGGCTGTTGATGCATAAGAGGTGCTCTAATTGAACAACAGTAGAAAAACGAAAAACTTGTGAAATCTCATAATTATCTATTTTTAAAGTCTTAAGATTATACTAAAGATAAAGAATTAATTTTAAATTTTGTTTTGAAAGATATTAAACATTTTTTTACTAATAGTATTTATCGACAACCTCTTTCATTTCAGGAAAATTATCGTCTTCATCACCATACTGTTTTTTCAACTCTACTAATTGCGTTTTCAACTTTTTGATAAGCTCTCCATTTCCAGCATTGTTATAGATATTTCTCATTCCCATGGGATCTTCCTTCAAATCATACAATTCCCACTAAGGTGTCAGAACCATCTCTTTTGTGCCAGCCATTCCCAATGATTTGTCATATAAGAATATCAGTTTAATATCTCTCTATACGAATTCCATAATGTGCCGGAACATTGTGACTACCGTCTGCATTCATCCAATATCTATAGTACATCGATTCTCTTCCCTCATTTTCTCCAGTGATATTTCTTCTGAAACATTCACTCTGCATATAAGCTTGGGTTTCCAATCCTGCATAATCCAGAAAAAGAGGAGCGAAATCAATGTTCATCACAATATCATCGTTTACAGTTCCCGGTTTAATTTCATTTGGATATCTCATCTGATAAGGCATACGGAGACTCTCTTCGTGCATCAATCGTTTATCAAACCAACTATGCTCTCCACGGAAAAATCCCGGATCTCCGGTATAAATTATTTTTGTATTGTCCGTAAGATCATTGTCATCTAGATATTGTAACAATCTACCTACATTTTCATCAATTCCTGCAATGCATTTCAAATAGTCTTTTATATAGATTTGATATACCCAGGCACGTTGTTCATCACGCGTCATTTCTTCAGGAATTTCTGTTTTCAGGTCATTCTCAGTCAAATGTACCATACTTATTCTAAGCAGATATGTATATTCTGCTTTGCCTTCATATGTAGCAAAGAGATTCACTAACATTAAACTTTGATGTAAATTTTCCTTTTATCTAACCAATAACTTATCAACCACATTAAAGCCACATAACAAATTGCGAAAAACAATGAAGCATTATATGGGTTTAGCCAACTAGAAAAGAGACTGTTATAGATTACATATTGCAATTCAGTATCTTTCACAGGGATAGCATATAAAAGAGTTTGCAGAGCATCACTTACAATATAAATAAAGAGCGGATTTTTCCCAAAAGTCTCAAATGGATAACTCCATTTCTTTAATTTCATTATCTCTAAAATCCAAATAAGAAATGATAGTAATATCAATATCAATCCAGTTGTATAAAGAACATAGCTGCTAGTCCATAGAGCTTTATTTATAGGAAACCATATTCCCCATATCTGTCCTGCAATTATAAATATCAAACCAGCTACAGCCAATTTCCATACAGTAGTTATTGAATTCCCCGACTTTTGAACAAACCTACCTGTTAAATACCCAAAAAGGACATTGACCATAGCTGGAAGATTGCTCAGTAATCCTTCAGAATCAAAACGAACTCTCGATCCTGTATGTGTCTTAAATTGGAAAACTATTGCATCCAACTTTAATATTGCATTTCCTTCAGGAGTATATTGAAGATTAGGATCACCAAAGAACCACATAACTCCCCAATATCCTAAAAGAACAAAAGCTGTTATAAAAACGACACTCCTCAATTCAAAATAACGTATGATAAATGCACTTATAAGATAAGTAATTGAAATACGTTGCAAAACACCAGTTAAACCTACATTTAGCATATCATTCAATGCCAGTTCTCCTCCTTTACGAAGCAGTAATGGAAAGGAGTGTAGCAACAATCCTATAATGAATATTTTAAAAAATCGAGAAAAGGATTTTTTAAAAAACTCTTTTTCAGATAAAAAACTAAATTTTTTCATGCTAAAACTCATTGCATTACCAACAACAAATAAAAAGGCAGGGAAAATTAAATCAGTTATCGTAAAGCCATGCCAAACAGCATGTTTTAGAGGTCCATATCTTATACCCCAATCTCCGGGAGTATTTACTAGAATCATTGATGCGATAGCAATCCCACGTAAAACATCTAAGGATAAGAATCGCTGCTTAGATTTCGTCAATAATTTTGCAGTTTGGTTCATTAAATTTGCGATTTAATAATTTCACTTTCTGAGATAGAGTAAAATAAAGTTATAAATATACAACGCATTAGCACTTTAATTGGATATGTTTATTAAGTACAGTTAATCAAAATAGTTATACTCTCTATTGTCAATGTGGAAATGGAGTGCTGAAAGATGTGTAAGTGAACTTCCTGCATTTAGCAGAATTTAAGTAATGTATAATAAATAAGCAGTTTATTTATTGATAACCACAGTTGCAACAGATCCAGCTAATAATGGAATAACCATCTCTTTTTCACCTGATTTAATTCTAAATCTTCTTTGAGAAGCTGAAGTGTTTTGAATTATAATTACTTGTTCACCAGATAGATTAAGAAAGGCTGTATTCACATTGGTCAACGATTTAGTCGATGCTATACGTTTTGCTATAGGCTTAACAAACGTTGAAATGTGTCCTATAATATAATAGCTTACATTTCTTTCTACGGAATTGCCACTAATTGTAACCGCACCCAAACAGTTGTAACATCCTCCCCTATCAGTATGAGGCTCTTGATTTTTATCTGAAGCTAAGTTCCAAAGAATTACATTTTTTGCCCAGTTCTGTGTAGCTCCAACTACTACATTCTTCATGTGCCACGACATATCTCGATCAAAGTAAGAAGGGTAGCCTGTCCATTGTTCTGTAAAGTAGATATCTTTATTTGGAAAAGCATTGTGTACTTCCGTTAAAGCATCTATTTCTCCACCATATCTGATGCTCCAATAGCTATTTTAAGATAACTGATACCAAGTTGGTCCTCCTTTTGTCCAAAAAGCTCCTGAAGTAAATTATTCCGTTCAGTCCTGCTCATTCTACTTATTAGCATAGCACTTCCTTCAGTAAGTGCAAATCCGAAACCATCCATTTCTTGGAAGTTCTTTGATTAATCAAGAGTTATAGTTTCATCAAAATGAGCCTTTGGATCAATACTTAGAGTGTTTTGTTTCTGTAGGAGTAAAGATTGATCAAGATTCGTTACCCAAAAACTAGCAACGATTTCACCACTAGGAGGCATTGAAGGATTAGGAGAACCATCTATATTATTATCACTGCTACTACAACTTAGCGTGTGTTTTAGAACCAAAAAAAGGAGAAGGTAAAATCTTAAAAATTGCAGTTTAAAAATATGCTTCATATTATTTATCATTCTAGTCTTATGGTGTATTAACGGCTTCCATAAAACCCGGTTTCTTATAATTTATATCTTCTCTATCCATATAGTTTAAATGAAGTTTCAATCTTTCTTTAAAAGAATTGAAATCTCGTTTGCTAGTCCATACAACCTCAGAGAATCCTTGAAACCTTGGAAATACAAAGTTTTCAAAAACTGCCTCAGAAGGAATATGCTCTGTCCATACACATGCCTGATATCCAATCTTCTTTTCTATTACGGAAGAGTCAAGTTTTTCTTGTTCATTAAAATTATACATTGCTATAAAGTTTTCATCCGAGTTTCTTGAACTTAAATAAAACCAAGTCCATGGGGTAAGTATTATATTATTACCATTTTCTGCAGCATATCTAGCTCCTTCTGGTTTGTAATCTCTCCAAAACATAATGTCTATTGATGCTGGAACGTTATTTTTAATTAAATCCTCATTGCTTACCATAATATCATCCCAAGCAGTTACAAGCTTTCCTTTAGCTTCAAGATGATTGGTTATTTCTGTTACAAAATAATTCTGAATCTCATTTACGTGTGTCCATCCATTTGCTTTCATAAACTCTTGGCAAATCACCTCATTTTCCCAAAAAGATTTATCTACTTCATCAGCACCAATATGAACACGATTAGAAGGAAACAGCAAACTTACCTCGTTCCATATTTCTTTAGCAAAAGTCATTACTTTTTCTTTGGGAACACACATCGGTTTAGAGAATTCTGCACCCCAATCTAATTCTCCGTCACAAGAAATCCAGGAGTATGCTCTTATTGCAGCAGACATGTGTCCTGGCATATCAATTTCAGGTATCACTTCGATATAGTTTTCACCTGCATAGGATATAATATCTATAATATCTTCTTTGGTGTAAAAACCTCCGTATTGTCCTCCACTTACATAAGCAGGATTGAAATTATAGTCAGGGTCAGTTTTTGCTCTCTCTATAGCCCATTTATCATGTTCATTGAACTCCCTATAACCTCCAACTTCAGTCAACAGAGGATATTTGTCTGATACTATTCGCCATCCTTGATCATCTGTGAGATGCATTTGCAATTTGTTCAGCTTGTATAAAGCCATCTGGTCAATGATTTTAAAGACAAACTCTTTTGGAAAAAAGTGTCTGGATACATCTATATGAAATCCGCGATAATCATTCTCTGGTTTATCATGAATAAGTATTGTCGGCAAAAGAAGTTTTTCACCTTCCACGGTGGCAGACCACAGATATTGCTTTAATGTTTGACTGCCATAAAAGGCTCCTTTTTCATGACTAAAAAAAAGTGTGATTCCTTTGTCGTTTATCTCAATAATATATTCATTTTCGGTCAGTTTTTCATATCTTACATACTTAATGTTAGAGTTTAATGCAGAGCTAAGTGTTTCTACACTAAGTCCAAAATATTCTAACTCTTTAGCAATAATATTTGATGACTTATCTAACTTTTTATCTGCTAAGATTGTTATTTTTCCACTAAGCTCTAATGAAGAGTTACTGTACGTTACATCTTTTGGATAAGGTATAATACTATGAGTATTACCTACAACTGGAGCAGAGGTTTCAGTTGTTTTAGTATTTGAATGTCCATATAAACTAAAAGACAAAAATAATGTATATATGATTGTTCTCTTTATGTTTTTGTAAAAATTTAATTTCATGATGCTATCTTTATATTTATCAATTTATTTATTAATATACTTACACAGCAATTACTGTATGAATCCAGGGGTTCTAGATTCATAACCCATTTGTTTTAACCATCTTAAGTGCCAAGGTAAACGTGAAGTAAAGCTTGTCCACTCACGCTGGCTCCCCCAAGCCAGCTCTGTAAATGCCTGTAATGAAGGAAATACGTGGTGCTCAAACTTAGTTTCATTTGGAATCATTTCAGTCCATACACATGCCTGGAATCCAATAACCTTTTCTTTTACTATCCCCTTAAATTGTGGTTCAAATTCAAATTCGTAAAGCGATTGCAGTAAATGATCTGATGGATCTGCACTAAAGTAAAACCTGCCCCATTCCATGAAGACCATGGGAAAACCTTGTTGACTAATTTTAGCGGGTTGGTCGCTTTTCCAGTCTCTCCAATAAGTATACAGAAACTCTTGTGGGTCTTTAGCTATAAAAGCATCATCCCATGCCATCACTTTCTTGTTCTTGCTATTTTTAGCATAATCGGCCATCTCTTTGATAAAGTAATTCTGCAAACCATCAGTATCATGCAGACCTTGATCGCGAATAAGTTTTTGGCAATCGGGACATTTTCTCCAGTTATCTTTTTCAACTTCATCAGCACCAACGTGAAAATAGTTACTGGGGAACAAAGTAGCTACCTCGTTTATAATATCTTTGAAGAATTGATAGTTTTCTGTTTTTCCAGCACATACCGGATATGAAAACTCATGTCCCCAACCAGCCTCACCTGTACATGATAAATGAGGAAATGTTCTAATGGCTGCTGAGAAATGCCCTGGCATATCTATCTCAGGAATAACATCTACACCCCTAGCTGTAGCATAGTTAATAAAATCTTTCAATTCCTCTTGTGTATAATATCCGCCATATTCATTTCCATTTCTTACAAAACGAGAATCAATAGTATAGCTTGCATCCGTTTTGGATTTTTCTATACATCTTTTGTCGTATTCATCAAATTCGCGCCATCCTCCAACTGTTGTCAATTTAGGATATTTCTTTATTTCGATACGCCATCCCTGATCATCTGTAAGGTGCATCTGCAATTTGTTTATTTTATAGAAAGAAAGAATATCTACCACTTCTTTCAGATAATCCAATGTGAGCATATGACGAGCAACATCAATATGGAAACCTCTCCATGCTTTCTTTGGAGCATCAGATATTGTCAGTAATGGAATACTTTTAGATCCTTCGGCAACAGAGTTTTGAAGAAGTATCTGCCTAATAGTTTGGATACCCCATAAAAGTCCAATCTGAGTTTTGTAGTGAATACTACATCCATCATCCTTAACTGTGATACGATATTCCTCCTCATTTAAAGAATTATCAGAGTATATGCGAATAAATGCATTCTCATTATCAGCACTACCTGCGCTGCCTACAATTTCTGTTAATGTTTCAGATAGAAGCTCAGCACCTATTCCATTAATGGATTCACTAACAGTAGCATCTTTGGGTATAGGGATATTGTATCGTCCATGAACAATTGATTCCGGCAAAGGAATAATAGACACTCGTGATACAGGTAATTGCTTGTTCGGCTCATGATTTTCGTCGTCAGAACAAGAAAAAGCTGTTGAAATTGTAACTCCTATCAGAAAAAGTAATAATCTTCTTTGCAATATTAATAAATATATTTTTCTCATAAATATTTTCGATTAGTAATTAATAATTCTGTAAATTTATTCGCAAACAAAACATATAAGCTATTAGGCAGCAGAATTTGAATGTATAAGCATCTAAAAGTTTTTGTTGTTAATTCTGACACGTAGCTCATTCTAAGAGAGTTGAAAAACATCCATACTTTAAAGTAAGGAGACAGGGATTGTATGTACCCTGTTCCTTAAATTGAATTGAAGTAATTGTGTGATGAGCTAACTTATTAAAACATGTACTTTAGCTTCACACAAATCTATTTCAAGCATCAAGCTTTTAATCTTCAAGACGCTCAATATGCATCTTGCCTTTACTTAATCCATCAGAGGTATCAAATGTAAGTCTGAAGTAACCAGGAACAAAGCCATCTGCTATCGTAAATCCATTAGATTGGGATAAGGCAAATCCTTCTCTATCTCCAGTAATTCTTTCATCACTGAGTTCTAACGTTTCTAAATCCCATTTTCTCTGAGTGTATATCTCAACTTCAAAGCTTCCCCATTCATGGGTGTCGTTTAAGTAAACCGTTGATTGATATTTATTCTCACCTGTTTTAAGAACATAGCCCATACGTGCAATATCATCCAAGCTCCAACCATCATAATTATATTCATCATTCCATACCGGAGCACTTATAAATCCGTGTCCAATGAGCCAGAAAGCTTCTGGAGCAATATCATCCATACGAGCCATCCACATATAATTAAACTTCGTGGAGTAATAAATTTCCCATGACCCGCTTTCGCGCAAGAAAGTAAGGTTATCTGCGTCTTCGTTATATTCAAAGAAATCACGGTTGTAAGCACCTTCAAGATCCTCAATTCCAGTTACCTCTACTTCTTGACCTTCTTCAAAATATACAACGGCATAAAAATAACCTCCACTAGGTTTAAGAGTAACGTCATTTATAGCTAAATTCTTAGATGTACCTTCGATTCCTAGATTAAACGTAAATGTGTTAAATGTGATTTTGTTAATCGACCAATCCGTGTAATCGAATGAAAATTCAGGACTTGTAACACTACCTATATTTGCTTCATTTACATTCTCTGATAGCCCCCAGATGAACTTTGAATTTTCGAGCGATTTGTCTGTTGATATCTTTCCGCTGAATGTTTCCGGGAATTCGCCACTTTTAGTAGTATAGTCATAAGGGTTGTTCGAACTCTGACTCATAGGCAATACCTTATTATCGTAATGCAAATAAACTGTCTCTGGTAGAATAGGTCTTTTAACCATAAAAGATTTTGTTTCGCTTGTTTCACTTCCTTCTACATTTATTGCTGTAAGCAAAAGTGTAGCTTCTTCTTCTTCAAACCCTGCACTGAATGGTATATAAATACCATGTTTATTTATTTGTGCAAAGTTTCCTTTTGTTCGAATAGATTTTGAATATAATTCATCTTCTCCTTTAGTTAATTTAACCTCTAGTGTTGAAAGAGGAGTTTCTGGATCATTTATTTCAAGCGAAATAAATATCGAATCTGCTGCTACTGCCTGATCTGTTATAGAGTATGATACTGACGAAATATTGGGACTTGAAAAAGGGAATACAACTCTTCCTTCTTCATCTTGACAACCAGTAAAGAGAAACAATATGCTAGCAATTATTGCAATAATATATTTTAGTTTCATTTTTTTTGTTTTAAAGTAAAATTAATAGCCTTCATTTTGAGTTAAACGTGTATTCTTATCCATTTCATTCTGAGGAATAGGCAATATTCTTCTGTATTCCTGAAGGTTTGGATATAACAATTTGCCATCTTGATCCTTATGATTTCTCATAATATCAAGCATACGATCATTACGAAGTAAGTCATACCATCTCTGACCTTCCATATACAGCTCCAGTTGACGTTCTTTTTCAACAGCTAAGCGTGCATTGTCTTGAGACATATCTCTGCTCAAATAAGATGCGTCAAATCCAGCACGTTCTCGAATTCTATTAACAATATCAATCGCTTCACTCGGTTGACCTAATTCCACCAAAGCTTCTGCTTTTAGCAGTAAAATGTCAGCCAAACGCATTAGGATAATGTTAGAGTTTTTTTCACGTATTTTATATGAAAAAGGATACCTGCTTGCTGGGTAGTGAACATCATATGGAGCTTCCTTCCATATTATGCTAGATGAATATCGTACATCTTTTTCTTTATCAAATTTTGCTATTAGTTCGTGTGTAGGTGTACAATACCTCCTCCACGTAACTGAACCATCATCTTCCTTTAGAAATACCCAATAAGCCCAGTTAGGTGATTCCGTGGTATAGTAAACCTCAAATAGACTTTCAGATGTAAATTTAATATCGGGATTCCATAAGTCATCAAAGTTCTCAACTAATTGATAGCCTTCATTTATGACCAAGTCACAATATTTAACAACTTTATTATAGTCCCTTGAGCTTTTTGCTCCTTTTGTGGCTTCTACCTTTGCCAATAATCCATATGCAGCTCCTTTTGTAGCTTTAAATGCACCTTTGTTTTGACTGGTTAGGTGTTTAATTGTGTTTTCTTCATTCAAATCTTCAATTATCTGAGCGTACACCTCTTCCTCAGGTGAACGTTCGGGATACATTACAGGATACCAAGTTTCTAAGTTTTCTGCAGTTATGGTAGGTATAAGTTGAAGCACCATAGGTAAGTCACCAAAAAAACGAACCATATCAAAAAGTGACCATGCTCTTATGAATTTGGCTTCTGCTATTATTCGTTTTTTGTCCACATCGTCTATTGCTGATGCTTCCATCAATTTTGTATTCTCGATTACATTAGTTGAAGATCCAATCATAGAGAAGTACTGGCCCCATATTTGAGATACTTTTGTATTTATGGAAGAAAGTGTGAAATTATCTACTGCTCCGTCATTTGCTCCGTCTCCACCAACATAACAGTTATCAGATTGTACATCGTTAAATAAAAAGTTTTCCATCTGGAAAATATCATTCTTAAAACTATTGTAAGCCCCTAATAACTCTGACTCTGCGTCTCCCAAGCTTTTATATTTTGAAATGAGATCTTCTTGACCTGTTCCTTCTTGTGTGAAATCTGACTGAGGTCTTTCATCCAAGAAATCACTACAAGAGCTCAGATATACCACTGAAAGGAATAAAAACACTACTATTAATATATTATTTTTTTTCATTTTTCTTCGATTTAAAATTCAACATTAAAACCAAAAATCACTGCTTTAGATTGTGGATATGTACCGTAATCAACTCCTTGCACAACCGAATTTCCTCCATATGCATTTACTTCAGGATCATAGCCTTTGTAGTTCGTAAAGGTTAATAAGTTTTGACCTGTAACATAAACCTGCAAGTTGGATAGATGTGTTTTTTTAAGCCAATTAGAGTTTAGGTTATAAGAAAAAGTCACATTCTTAACACGCAAGTATGAACCATCCTCAACAAAGCGAGTTGAATTATGTATATTTTCAATATTACCTACTCGAGGTATGTCTGTTATCATTCCAGGTCGTTGCCATCTGTACAATACTTGCTTAGATTGATTTCTGAAATCAATCATGCTTTCCATATCTATCTTAGAAGCATTGAAAATATCATTACCTTGACTACCTTGTAAAAATATTGACAAGCCAAATCCTTTATAAGAGAAATTATTAGTCATTCCATATGTGAAGTCTGGTTGTGCGCATCCAATCTCTGTACGGTCTCCTGGATCGGTAATTCCATTATCATTTAAATCAGAATATATTAAATCTCCAGTCTCGGGATCAACACCCTCCGATATATAACCATAAAAAGTTCCTAATGATAGACCTTCTCTTAATACTACTGCAGATTCTCCAGTTTCGTATGTTCCACCATAATAATAGACTTTATTAAGTCCTAGTTTAGTTAATTCATTACGGTTGAATGAAATATTAAAGTCTGTGTCCCATTTAAATTCACCTTTCAAGTTTTGTGATGAAATCATCATCTCAATACCCTTGTTCATCATCTCTCCATCATTACGGGTGATACCACCAGGAAGATTCACATAGCTTGGCAGACTAACAGTTAATAACAAGTCTTTTGTATACTTATAGTAAGCATCTAATGATACGTTAAGACGAGAATTGAACAAAACAAAATCTAATCCACCATTCCATTGCATTGTCTTCTCCCATGTCAGTTCTTTATTAGGAGCACTATTTGGATATATAGCCATTCCTGGATATTGGTTTTCAGTGGTTGGCTCAACACGGCTTCTGCTCATTCTGCCCAAATAAGAATAGTTACCTATTCCTCCTTGATTACCATTTATTCCCCAGCCTACTCTAATTTTCATATCGTCGACAACCTCTTTTAATGGCTTCATAAATTCTTCACTAGAAATTCGCCATCCAGCTGAAATCGAAGGAAAAGATCCCCAACGATTGCCTGGTGCAAATTTAGACGATCCATCAGATCGAAAGTTTGCTGTAAGCAGATATTTACTATCGTAGTTATAAGAAACACGTCCCAAAAATGATGCTAATGCCCAAGCTGAAGCAGAGGAACTAGCAGCGTCTTTATCTATCTGGTTTGCTGCACTTATAGAACGTATATTTGGATAGGAAGTAGCTAAGTCAAATCCAGCCATATATTGACTGTTGTACTGTGCATGCTGTTGAGTGGCACCACCCATCAACGACAAGTTGTGTTTATCAAATGAAGCATCATAGGTAAATATATTTTCAACTAACCACTCCCTATTTTTCGAGAAACTCTCTTCAACTTTCCCTCTTGTATTACGCCCTTCAGCTGTTGTAAACGGATCCATATAGTATCCCCAGTGTTCGTTGTAAACATCTAGGCCAAATGTGGACTTAAGCTTAAGTCCTTTATAAAGATCAATCGTGAAAGCAAGAGAACCTTTTACATAATCAGTTGAAGTTACATTGTCTGCAGCATTGGCTGCTAGAGGATTTAGAATACGAGATCCATATGCCATCTCATCATACTGCTCGGGATTATTAGGATTCCACTCCTGCATAAATGGAGGAGTGTTAATAACAGACAAAATTGAACCCGAGCGCATAGAGCTACTATTAGAGCGCACCCATTGTCCTTTTGTTTTAGAGTAAGAAAAGTTCAGCGACATATTAAGCCAACTTGTATGTTGACTATCTATATTAGATCGGAAGTTGTAACGATTAAACTTAGCTTTGTTTACAATACCTTTTTCATCGGTAAATCCTCCAGCAACATAATATTGCACTTTTTCAGAACCGCTAGCTACTGATACTTGATAATTTTGATTTACACCTGTTTTGAAAAAAGCATCTGTCCAGTCCACATAACGATGTTCATCATCTGGAATATTAGGAGCAGTGTTTGATACCTTTGCTAGGTCCTTCATCAATATCTTGTACTCATCAGTATTTAAGGCATCTATTTTTTTACCTAGCGTTGAGATACCACTATAAGCACTCAGTTTAACTTTGGCTTCGCCAATTCTTCCTCTCTTTGTAGTAATTAATACAACTCCATTTGCTGCACGAGCACCATAAATAGCTGCTGATGATGCATCTTTTAGTATCTGTATACTTTCGATATCATTAGGACTCATGTAGGATATATTATCAGTTGGCATACCATCTACTATATATAGTGGTTCGTTTGATGCCTGTACTGATGTTGCACCTCTCACACGAATTGAAAGTCCTCCTCCAGGTTCTCCTGATGGCTGAACCACTTGGACACCTGCTGCCTTACCTTGTATGGCCTGTCCAGCCGACATCAACGGTCTGTTATCTAAGTTTTCAGTAGAAACAATAGATACTGCTGTAGTTATATCTTTACGCTTAATAGAGCCATAACCTATAACAATTAATTCTTCTAATGTCTTAGTATCTTCCCTCAACACAACATCTATAGTGTTTCTACCTTCAGTAGCCACTTCCTGTTCCAAATATCCAATATAAGATATTCGTAAAACAGCATCATCACTTACATTCAATCTAAAATTGCCGTCAAAATCGGTAACAGTTCCATTGGTCGTGCCTGCCTCAATAATATTTGCCCCAATTATTGCTTCACCTTGTGCATCAACAATAGTACCTGTAATTGTTTTCCCTTGTTGCTGTTTTGAAGCCAAGAGGTCATTGGTAATTTCAGATATTTCTTTTGGAGAAAGAATTATCTGAGAACCCTTAACTTCATATTCTACATCGTGCGACGTGAATAAACGATCTAAAACAGAAGAGATAGCCGCATTTTTAACTTTTAAACTAACTATTCTGTCAACATTTATCAATCGATTACTGTATAAAAAGTAGTAATCTGATTTTTCTTCAATAGTCTGCAAAACTTTTTCGATGGAGCTGTTTTTCATATCCAAAGAAATTTTTGTGCTTTGAGAACGCGCGTGTTCTGCATTTATTTGAAATGCAAAGACAAAAAGTAAAATTAGAGATATTCTCATAATAAGAGGTATTTTACTTAACAAAGTACAAAGAGTGTGTACTTCTTTGATGTTTAAGAATTTATTCATATTTTTACATTGTTATTAAATTAAAAAACTGGTTTAGTAACTTTATTGCTTGAGGTCAGGTGAGATTTTCCTTGTAGCAATATGATTTTTGAGGAGAAGGGATTTATTCCTTTCTCCTTTTTTTCTGCTTTTATCTATGTTTTCATTTCATTTTTTAGGGTTTTAATTATTTGCATATTAGGATTACTGTTCTTTGCGAAAATGTGTCGTTTGGAAGTTTCTTTTGTGATGTTATCGAATAATCAATTGAACTTGAAAGTTTCAAAAGCTCTAAGATATCTTCTAACGATTCATTGGTGAAAGTTGCCGTAAACTGATAATCACTTGAAACATTACCTTGGACTTGTATAATTACACCAAATTTTCGGGCAAGCTTTTCTGCTATGTTCTGTATGCTTTCTCTTCTGAAAACCATTTTACCATCTTTCCATGAAGTTTCTACATACGTATCGGCAACCGAAACATTCAAAGTTTTAGTCAGTGGGTCAACAATTGCTTTTTGTCCGGGTTTCAAGGTTTGTTTCTCGGAGAAGTTGTCTAACGAAACATCGATATTACCTTTGGCTAAAGTAATTGTATGCTGCAAGTCTTCTTTATAAGCATTTACATTAAACTCCGTTCCATATGCACTCACAACCGTTTTTTCAGGAGTTATTACATTGAACCGATTTTTCTTATCCGATACAACTTTAAAATAGGCTTCACCCATAAGTTGCACGGTTCTCTCTTTACCGGTGAATTTTAGTGGATA